>Ga0209049_1000143_pt1 | contig 14868 bp, 12 predicted proteins | sample WorMetulBAHAMAS2_FD_187398 | JGI IMG/M metagenome (GOLD analysis project Ga0209049, IMG submission 187398) | Marine gutless worms symbiont microbial communities from Max Planck institute for Marine Microbiology, Germany - Olavius ullae BAHAMAS.2... | ecosystem: Host-associated > Annelida >...
TTCAAGGTGTCTTTGCAGAACAAGGAAGCCCCGTTATGTCCGTGTGCGTAACTCCATGATAATCAAGGCATTCGAAAAGCGCGATTTATGAGCATCACCATGACAAAGTATTGAGCATGGGATTTTTCACGGGAACTGGCCGAGGCTTACCACCTCAACCGCCACACGGTTGTGAAATGGCGCCAACGCGAGGGGGTGGAAGATGCCTCGCACCGCCCCCATCGGCTCCACGCCACGGCCCAGGAAGCGGTGGTGGCAGCGTTGCGTGAGACCCTCCTGCTACCCTTGGATGACCTGCTGACGGTGACCCGTGAGTTCATCCATCCCGAAGTGTCGCGCTCCGGCCTGGATCGTTGTCTGCGCCGCCATGGGGTTTCTAACCTCAAGGCACTGATGCCCCAGGAGGAAGGCGCCAAGACGCCGGTGAAGCCCGTCAAGGCGTATGATCCCGGCTGCGTCCATGTGGACGTCAAGTATCTGCCCCAAATGCCGGATGAGGATCACCGGCAGTACCTCTTTGCCGCAATTGACCGCGCTACCCGCTGGGTCTACGTCGAACTCCTCCAGGACAAGTCAGACGCCTCTGCCGGCGGTTTCCTCACGCGCTTGATCGACAAGGCCCCCTTCACGATCACCTAGGTCCTCGCCGCTGATAATGGTAAGGAATTTACCGACCGCTTCTGTGCCACCGGCCAGCGCCAGCCCATGGGTGCCCACGCGTTTGATCGCGTCTGCACCGCCAACCGCAGCGAACATCGCCTGACCAAACCAAGAACGCCACAGACCAATGGCATGATCGAACGCTTCAACGGCCGCATCGCCGAGGTTTTAGCCACCACCCGCTTCGACTCCGCCGAGCACTTGGCCGATACCATCAAACGCTACGTTAAGGTCTACAATCAGCATAGCCCACAGACAGCGCTGGGCCACAGTCCTCCCCTTCAGGCGATGAAAAACTGGTCCCACAAACAGCCCCAGCTGTTCAAAAAATGTGCCTATAATCTGGCGGGACTTGACACATATCGCATCATTGATGCGGTTCGCGCCTCCTCGCAGTGCTACCCTGTAAGATCTACCGCGCTCACCGCATCCTACGCCGCCCCCGGAAGTCGGGCAGCAGCAGGGCGGCCAGGAGCAGTAGGGGCAGGTAGAAGCGTTCGTTCCAGATGCGGGTGCGTTCGTCACTCGCTTCCGGGGGCAGACGGGTGATGGCCGTCGCTTCCAGGATCTCTTCCGTGTCGTCGTCCCGGTAGTCCGCTACCTGGTAGATCCCCTGGCCGACAGCGGCCAGTTCTTCGAGCAGGGTTTCGTTGAGGGCGGAGAGGACGGGCTGGCCGGTGCGGTCGAGGATCCAGCCACCCTGTTGTGCCGGGACCCGCGTGCCTTCGTCGGTACCGACGCCGAGCACATGGAAACGGACGCCTTGTCTCGCCAGCTTTTCGATCCGTGCGGTCAGCCCCGGTTCGTCCAGGTCGCCGTCGGAGATGAGTAGGATGGAGCGGGCACTGTCTTCCGGCAGGCTGCCGAGCAGGTTCTCGGCACGGTCCAGGGCCTGGTGCAGGCGGCTGCCCTGGAGCCGGGCGAGGTCGGTGGACAGGGCCGGGAGGGAGTTCAGGATGGTGTAGGTATCCTCGGTGATGGGGGAGAGTACGTGGGGCACGGAGGCGAAGGCGATCAGCCCCAGGCGCACCTGGCGATTCTGCAGGATCAGATCCTGGATCTCCTGGCGGGCGCGGCCGAGGCGGTTGGGGGCCACGTCGTCCGCCTGCATGGAGCGGGAGATGTCCAGGATAATCAAGAGGTTATTGCCGGGATGGAAGAGGCGGATGTCTTCGTAGTCCCACCTGGGCCCGGCCATGGCGACGATCAGCAGCGCCCACAGGGCCGACCAGCGCAGGAAGCGGCCCCAGCGTTCGGTCGCCTTGAGCGCCCGGGTGCCGGTCAAGTGGGGCAGCAGGTGCGGATCGGCGTAGCGGTGGATGGGTCCGCGCGCGGCCTTGGCGGAGCTGCGCCACAGCCAGACGGCGACCGGAATCAGGGCCAGCAGGGCCCAGAACCAGCCGGGTTGCTCGAAGTGAAAGCCGGTCTCAGGCACTGGCTACCCTCGTAACGAAGCGTTTGCGTCCCTCCGGGAACAGGCCGAGCCCCAGCAGGGCCAGCAGGGCTAGGGCCAAGGGGATGCGGTACAGGGGGGTGGGCAGGAAGGCGGTACGGGACTCCGCCTCGGTCTTTTCGAGCTGGCTGATCCGGGTGGAGATTTCTTCCAGGGCGCGGGTGTCGGTGGCGCGGAAGTAGGCCCCGCCGCCGATCGTGGCGATGCGTTGCAAAGTATCCTCGTCCATGGTCAGGTCGTCCCGGTACTTGATTACTCCCTCTTCTACGATAGGGATGCTTTCCTGCTTGCTGCCGACGCCGATGACGTAGATGCGTACCCCCGCGGCGCGGGCCAGCACGGCCGATTCGAGCGGCGCGAATCCCCCGGCGGAGTTGTCGCCGTCGGCGATCAGGATCATGACCCGAGAGCCTTCGGGGCGTTCGCGCAGCTTTTTCACGCCCAGGGCGATGGCATCCCCCAGGGCGGTCCCTTGACCCGCGATGCTGGGTACCACGCCGTCCAGCAACTGGTGCACGGCCAGCCGGTCCACACTCAGGGGTGAGAGCACGAAGGCCTGGCTGCCGAAGACGATGAGCCCGATGCGGTCTCCCTTGCGGGCATCGACGAAGCGGCCCATGACTCCTTTGACCACCTGCATCCGGCTCACCTGCCGGCCCTCGACGGTGAAATCCAGGGCGTCCATCGAGTGGGAGGCGTCTACCGCCAGCATCAGGTCGTAGCCCGGCGTGCTGATTTGGGTGTGGGGTTCGAGCCACTGGGGACGCATGAGGGCCAGGATCAGACCGGCCCACAGCAGATACAGCAGGGCCTTGTGAAACCAGCCGGCGAGTCGGCGGCGTGGTCGGCGGACCTGGAAGGCGGACCTGAGCTCCTGCAGGTGGGGATGCAGCAAGGTGGTCCGTTGTCCTTCCAATTCCTCATCTCGGGCGGCACGGCGATCCGGCCACAGGAAGGGCAACAGCAGGGGGAGCGGCAGGAGAAGGCCGACCCAGGGCCAGTGGAACTCAAACATCCGGTTTTCTCCGCGCCTCTTTTTTCCGCTCCTCTATCTCGACCCAGCCGTGGGCGGCATCGATGAGCACGAGCAGCTCTTGGGAACGCTTGGAATCCGCGAGCGGGGCATAGGGGACTTCCAGCAACGCCCGTCCCTGTCGGGACCAGTCGAAGCCCTTGGGGTCATTGCCCTGGAGCCAGACCAACCAGTCTTGGCCCGTGAGTCCTGCGCAGGCATCACGCCCCAAGCGGGCCATAGCGATCCGACGCAGCAGCTCGGAGAGCTCGCCTGCGGTCTGTTTGCTGTCCTGGGTATCGGCGCGTTTGCGCAGGTCCCGCAGCCGCCGGGCCGCGTCCCAACGCCAACTGCCGACAGTGAGGAAGGGGGGAGGCGGTATAGCCACGCGAAGCCTGGCGCGGAAGCGCCAGATCAGAAAGGCCAACGCCAACACCGTCGCCGTCAGGAGCCACCAGCCGGGCCCAGGCGGCCACCAAGGCACGCCCTGGATGCCGTGGATATCGCGCAGCTGCTCTACACCGGGGAACAACATTCAGACCGCCCGCGACCGTGCCCGCTTTCCAGGTCATGGATGAGGGTAAGGTGGATCTCCTGGTCGGTGCGGACCGGCAGGAGGATGATATTGAGCCGGTAGGCCATGGCTTGGAGCATCTTTCGCCGCTCCTCCCAGGTCTCGCGATAGAGCAACCGCGCTTGGGGGTCATCGGTATCGATCTCGATCAGCTGGCCGTCCGTGCCGGTGAAGGTGGTCACGCCCATGGCCGGGACCTCCCAATCCGCCGGGTCGTCCACCGGGATCAGGGTCACCGCATTGCGTTGAATCAGGCTGCCCAGGACCCGCTCCAGGCCCACGGGCTCCCGGTTGAGATCGGCGATGACGAACACCAGCGATCCGGTCGGCAGGCCACGGGTAGCGCGTCGCAGGGCACCGCCCAGGCAGTCGATGGGTGCATCGCCGGCCGTCGCCGGTTCGGTGAGGGTACGCAGGAGTCGCCACAGGGCCCGGCGGCCGCGGGCGGGCCTGAAGTGCTGTAACCCCGCCTCGACGTCACCGAAGGTCAAGCCGCCCACCCGGTCGTTGAGGCGGCTTGCCGCCCATCCGATGAGGGCGGCGGCGCGGGCCGCCTGCACCGACTTGAAGGTGCCGCGGGTCCCGAAGCTCATGTGGGGACCCCGGTCCACGCACAAGACCACGGAACGCTCGCGTTCCTCGCGGAAGACCTTGAGATGGGGCTCGTTGGTGCGGGCCGTGACCTTCCAGTCCATGTAGCGGATATCGTCGCCCTCGCGGTACTGGCGGACCTCCTCGAAGTTGACACCGGCACCCCGAAACACCGAGGCATAAAGTCCGGCGAAGGTAGAGCTGACCAGGTGGTGTGAGGGTAAGCCCAGGGTGTGGGCCTGGTGACGGAGCTCCAGCAGGTCGTCGAGGCGGGGATAGAGACTCATCGAGCGGGAAACTTATCCCTCAGGGAATCGCGACCAGATTGAGCAATCGATTGATGAACTCGTCGGTGGTGATCCCTTCGGCCTCCGCCTCGAAGGTCAGGAGTAAGCGGTGGCGCAGGATTTCCGGGGCGACGGCCTGAATGTGGTGAGGAGCGACGAATTGGTCACCGTCCATCCAGGCGCGGGCCCGGGCGCAACGGGCCAGGGCGATACTGGCGCGGGGTGAAGCCCCGAACCGGCACCAGCGCGCGAGGTCGGGGTCATAGACCTTGGGATTGCGCGTCGCCTGGATCAGATCGACGATGTAGTTGTTGAGCTTGGGATCCAGATACAGGTTGGTCACATCCCGCCGCATCGCGAACAGCTCGGCCTGGGACAGGGGTTTGGACGGTGCCGTATAACTGATCTTCTGCTGCTGGAGGTCGAGCTCCAGGATCTTGAGTTCTTCTTCCCGGGTGGGATAGTCCACCACTGCTTCCATCAGGAAGCGGTCGAGCTGGGCCTCCGGCAGATGGTAGGTCCCCTCCTGCTCCACCGGGTTCTGGGTCGCCAACACCATGAACAGCTTGGGCAGGGGATAGGTACGCTGACCCACGGTGATCTGGTGCTCGGCCATGGACTCCAGCAGGGCCGACTGCACCTTGGCCGGCGCTCGGTTGACCTCGTCGGCGAGCACCACGTTGTGAAACAGGGGACCGGGACGGAACTCGAACTCCCCTTTTTCGTGCCGGTAGATGTCGGTGCCGATAAGATCCGACGGCAGCAGATCCGGGGTGAACTGGATGCGGTGAAAATCCCCTTCCACCGCCTCGGCCATAGCCTTGATCGCCGTGGTCTTGGCCAAGCCTGGCATGCCTTCTACCAGGAGATGACCGTCGCTGAGCAGGCAGATGAGCATGCTGTCGACGAATCGCTGTTGGCCGATGATGCGCGAGGCGATGTGATCGCGGACTGGCTTGAGATCTTCGGGGGTCATGCGGTACGACTTCGGCTACCTGTGGCGATTGCCATCGGACAATCGCCTGTTTGGACAGATTTGGACGGCCATTCCGGTAGGCACACCATCTTCCCTCTGGACGACCGCTCGAAAGTGGCAATCCTGACTGCTTTTCGGGGCGAGTGCAACCCCCGGATAAATCGCAACCGGGCAATTGCGCACCAACCTTCCCGCAGGTATGACCCGGGCGGATCGATTTCCAGTCATCGGCAGGGTGGGCTGTATCCACCAACCCGCTCAGCCGCAATGAGACCGCAGCACTGTTGACATTTAGCGTGGGCGATTGCGAGGAATTTTTCGTGCCGGACTGTTCTATCCTCCATCCTCGGCACGACGGTCGCGTGTGGTGAGCACCTGTCCGGGTGCGGGGACGTGCAGGCAGGCGGCGAGCCGGAGCGGTTCAGCGGAAACTTTGGAGTGCGGCGGCGACGTTATCCCGGCATTGGTAGCAACCCAAGGTACCTGGTGTAACCGGGGGTACTGGCATGTACACTGCAAACCCGCCGCCGCTTTGGAATTTGGCGACGCATCTATCCCCGGCAAGGCGTTGCGGCCAGGGGAAAGCGCCGTCGCCGCGGCGCGCGTGGAACCCGAGGCCCAAGTTCCCGGCAAGCGCCGCTGGTATCCTCCATCGTTGAGGTTCGATGCGGTCGCGCCGCTTTGCCGGCGCACTCCAAAACAGCCCGGAATCCATAAAGAGCCTTGGGTAATCAAGATAGGGAGCCCCTGCCAGTGATCGAAAAACTCAGAAACATCGCCATCGTTGCCCATGTGGATCATGGCAAGACCACCCTCGTGGACCGGCTGCTCCAGCAGTCCGGGACCCTGGGAGAGCATTTCGGCCCGGTGGAACGCGTGATGGACTCCAACGACCTGGAAAAGGAACGGGGCATCACGATCCTGTCCAAGAACACGGCGATTCGCTGGCACCACTACCGGATCAATATCGTCGACACGCCCGGACACGCGGATTTCGGGGGGGAAGTGGAGCGGGTCCTGTCGATGGTGGATTCGGTGCTGCTCCTGGTGGATGCCCAGGAAGGCCCCATGCCCCAGACCGGATTCGTGACCCGGAAGGCCTTCGCGCACGGACTGCGACCCATCCTGGTGGTCAACAAGATAGACAAACCGGGGGCGCGTCCCGACTGGGTGATCGATCAAGTCTTCGAGCTCTTCGACCGGCTCGGCGCCAGCGACGAACAGCTGGATTTTCCCATCGTCTATGCCTCGGCCATCGGTGGCTATGCCGGACCGGACGACGGGATACGCGGGGGCGACATGCAGCCCCTGTTCGAGGCCATCGTCGCGCACTGCCCGGCGCCCGAGGTGGATCCGGAAGGCCCCTTTCAGATGCAGATCTCGACCCTGGACTATAGCGCTTTTGTCGGCGCCATTGCCGTAGGTCGCATCCGGCGCGGCAGCGTCAGGCCCAACCAGCACGTCACGCTGGTCAAGGCGCACGGAAACGACCATCGGGCCAAGATCGGCCTGGTCTATGGTTACCTGGGACTGGAGCGCCACCAGGTGCCTTTCGCCCAGGCAGGAGACCTCGTAGCCCTGACCGGCATCGAGACCCCCAACGTCTCCGATACCCTGTGCGACCCGGAGCAGGTGGAAGCACTACCGCCGCTGACGGTGGACGAGCCCACGGTGACCATGACCTTCCAGGTCAATACCTCGCCCTTCGCCGGCCAGGAAGGCAAGTATCTGACTTCGCGGCAGCTCAAGGAACGCCTCGAACGCGAACTCATCCACAACGTGGCCTTGCGAGTGGAAGCCGGCAACGACCCGGATCAATTCAGGGTATCCGGCCGCGGCGAGCTGCACCTGTCGGTCTTGCTGGAGAATATGCGCCGCGAGGGCTACGAGCTCGCGGTCTCCCGACCCCAGGTCATCTTCCGCGAGATCGACGGGAAGATCTGCGAGCCCTACGAGCAGCTCACCCTGGACCTGGAGGAGCAGACCCAAGGGGCCATCATGCAGGCCCTCGGCGAACGCGGTGGGGAGCTCAAGGACATGGTGCCGGACGGCAAGGGCCGGGTACGTCTCGACTACGAGATCCCATCCCGCGGGCTGATCGGCTTCCAGACCGAATTCATGAGCCTGACCTCGGGTACCGGCCTCAAGTACCATGTCTTCGACCACTATGGTCCCGCCCACCCGAAGGGGGGAATCGCCCCGCGCCGCAACGGCGCCCTGATCTCCAACAGTCAGGGCAAGGCCTTGGGCTATGCCCTGTTCAACCTGCAGGAACGCGGCCGCATGATGATCTCTCCGGGGGAAGCGGTCTACGAGGGTCAGGTGGTGGGTATCCACTCCCGCGACAACGACCTGACCGTCAATCCCCTCAAGGCCAAGCAGCTCACCAACATCCGCGCGGCGGGGTCCGACGCCAATATCCTGCTCACCCCACCGATACGCTTCAGCCTGGAGCAAGCCCTGGAATTCATCGAGGACGACGAGCTGGTGGAGGTCACACCCGGCGCCATCCGCATCCGCAAACGCCACCTCAAAGAGCACGAGCGCAAACGGGCAGGAAGGACCGCATCGATTTGAGCATAGGAAAATACGGATAGGCAGTTGTCAGGAGGCAGGCAGGCAACCATTGTTATACTGCCAACTGCCACACGTTACAATTTGCGTATTTCGCTCCCTCTCCCAGCCGAGGGTGTCGCAAAAACCGTAGCGCAGGCGTCCCCGCCTGCATTTTTCGATGCAGGCGGGGACGCCTGCGCTACTTTTGTGCCAGTATAAACTGGTGGTTGCTGTCCCCCAATCAGCCGAAGATCCCGCTATGAACAAGCTCCGAGCCGTTCCCGTTCCTGACCACAACCCCCGGACGGAGGAAGCCGTGCCCGATCGGACCCCCCCGGAGGTCCCCAAGATCGACCTCGACGACCCGGCGCTCTACCTCAACCGCGAGCTGACCTGGATCGAATTCAACCGCCGGGTGCTGCACGAAGCGGCTGATCCCCGTACTCCGCTACTGAAGCGGGTCAAGTTTCTGGCCATCGTCGGCAACAACCTGGACGAGTTTTTCATGAAGCGTATCGGCGGACTCAAGCAGCAGATCGCCGCCGGAGTGCGCAAGACCTCGGTGGACGGACGCACCCCCGGCCAACAGATCAAGGAGTGTCATACCGTATGCCGGGAGCTGCACGCGGAGCAGAAACAGATCTTCGATGAGCTCTTGTCTCTGCTCGCGGCCCACGAGATCCGAATCGTCAAGGTCGCGGACCTGCCGGAGGCCACTCGGGAACAGCTGCGGGAGCATTTCAGCACCGACATCTTCCCGATCCTCACCCCTTTGGCCATGGACCCGTCGCACCCCTTCCCCTTCATCTCTAATCTGGCGCTCAACCTGCTGGTGACCCTGCGCTTCCCCGGCGCTGGCGAGACCCACATGGCGCGGGTGAAGGTGCCGGTAGCCAAGGATATCTCCAAGCGTCTGATACCGATAAACGGCGGTCATAGCTTCGTGACCCTGGACGACCTCATGGTCGACAATCTGGACATGCTGTTCCCAGGCATGGAGATCGAGTCCTGCGAGCTCTTCCGGGTTACCCGCAACGCCATCGTGGAACCCTCCGAAGAGGCGGCGAGCGACCTTTTGGAGATGATCGAGACGGAGCTGCGCGAGCGCCACTTCTCACCTATCGTGCGGCTGGAAGTGGAGCAGGGCATGGCCCCGGTCCATCGCGGCATGTTGGCCGCCGAGCTGGGGCTGGACGAGACCGAGGATGTGTTCGAGACTGAAGGCATGATGGCCATGTGCGACCTCTTCGAGCTGGCCGCCTTGGATATTCCCGAGCTGCACGACGAGTCGCACCGACCGGTCGAGCATCCGATGCTCGGCCAGGACCGCCGCAGCATCTTCCACATCATCCGCGAGAACGGACCCCTGCTGCTCCAGCATCCCTACCAACCCTTCGCGACCACGGTGGAGCGCTTCATCGACACCGCGGCGGAGGACCCCAAGGTCCTGGCCATCAAAATGACCCTCTACCGGACCTCGGCCGAGGGCAAGATCCTCGACTCCCTGATCCGGGCCTCGCGCAACGGCAAGCAGGTCGCGGTGCTGGTGGAGCTCAAGGCCCGCTTCGACGAGGCCGCCAACATCCGCTGGGCGCGCCGGTTGGAGGCCGAGGGCATCCACGTCAACTATGGCGTACTGGGCTTCAAGACCCACTGCAAGCTCATCTTCGTCGTCCGCCGGGACTATGCGCGGCTACGCCGTTACTACCACGTGGGCACCGGCAATTACCATTCGGGCACCTCCAAGCTCTACACGGACCTGGGGATACTGGGCTGCGACGAGGACCTGGGGCAGGACATCACCGAGCTGTTCAACTTCATCACGGGCTACTCGCCGCCGCCCAGATACCGCAAGGCCTTGGTCGCACCCTACCAGATGAAGCACGCCATCCTGGAGAAGATCCGGCGCGAGATTCACCACCGGGAGGAAGGACGCGACGGATTGATCCAGATCAAGATGAATGCCCTGGAAGACAAAGACATCACCCGTGCCCTCTACAAGGCCAGTCGCGCGGGGGTGACGGTCGATCTCATCGTGCGCGATACCTGCCGTTTCCGCCCCGGACTCCCCGGCCTGTCCGAGAACGCACGGGTGGTAGGCATCGTCGGACGCTTCCTGGAACATGCCCGCATCCTCTATTTCCGCAACGGCGGGGACGAGGAGTACTATATCGGCTCCGCGGACATGATGAAGCGCAACCTGGAGAGCCGGGTGGAGGTCCATGCACCGGTGGAGGACCCTGAAATGCGCCAGGAGCTGCGGCTGATCCTGGATGCGCAGCTGGCCGACCAGCGTTCCGCCTGGGACATGCAGTCCGACGGCACCTATATCCAGCGCCGGCCGACCGACGATACCGCCAAGGGTGTCCAGGAGACCCTCATCGGCGTCGCCAAGCGGCGCCTGGCGGCGGCCTCGAGGCACCAGGAGAAAAAGATCCGCTCCCGCCTGCTCGGCCACTTCCAACGCCGACTGCGCAGTAACAAAGAGCAGGGTTAGTATCTGATGACTAGTTGGACCGGCAACTCGGCATTGCTGGTTTTACCCGATAGCCGGAAGGACCAAGAAATATCGGTAGTCCCGGGAGCCGACAGGATGTCGGCGGCCCCGGTCCGACTGGGACCGCTGTCTTCCGGACGGCTTACGGCCCCCATGACCAGCTATCGGCAAGGGTCAAAGCAGACGCCCTCCGGGCCGCACCGGATAACGCCGGACAGCCGGCAGGTTTGATTCTTGTGTATACGAATGCTGGACACCGGCCTGATGCGCTCTGCGGCGCGGAGCTTCCGGGTTCCCATGTAAGGGCGTGGGAACGAGAAAGCAGGCGGGACGCCTGCGCTACGCCTCACGGAGGGGCTTTTGCGACACCCTCCCACCGGGAGAGGGCAGGGGTGAGGGGGAAATTCAAAAGCCCAGATTGTGCCATGTGGAAGTACCATCACACGGGACCTGGCAGTCACACACTGGAGCCTATGACGTGCGCTATCCACCCATTCTGTGCGTTATCCGCCCCTCTTTTCGCCTATTGACACCTAGTTCGCATCGCTGCTGCACGACATGCAGGAATCAAGTAAATGGATGGAGGCCGAGCTCGAGCGCCGGTATCCACAGCACAACCAGACAAATTCACGCTCGACGGCCTCACGAAAGGACAAGGACTCGACGACTGGGTTTAGAGGGGTTCGTGTGTGCACTGCACAAAAAATTCACGGCTCGTCAGTCTGAGGCAAAGCCTCGTTAGTCATTACGCCGCCTGAGATCCCATGACCGATCAGAATAACAACGATGCCTATGACAGCCCCTGGAAAGAGGTTATCGAGCACGCCTTCCTCGAATTCATGGCCTTCTATATCCACATCGAGGTCCAGGGGCAACGCGACAGCGACTTCGCCCGGCGCATGTTCACCTACAACTACCGGCTCTTCGACCGCTACGCCCGTCCTATCGCCAGCCTCGCCGTGCTGGCCGATGAAGATGCCGGGTGGCGACCCGACCACTATGGTTTCGAGGTCCTTGGCTGCCGCCATACCCTCGAATTCCCTGTGGTCAAGCTCATCTTCGCCCTGGTTACCGTCGCGCATCTGCGTACCCGTCAGACCAAGAACGATCCCCAGGCCCGCTATCGGGCCAAACTCGATCTTGTGCGTTCGTTGTACCGGCAAGGTTGGGACAGGCAACGCGTATTGGACCTTTTCGCGGTCATCGACTGGATGATGCGTCTGCCGAACGTACTCGAGCAACAGCTCTGGCAAGCTATAGAAACCGTCGAAGGAGAAACCAAAATGCGCTACGTCACCAGCGTTGAACGATTGGCCATTCAGAGAGGGATGCAACAAGGCCTGGAGCAAGGCCGGCTGGAAGGGAAGATCGAGGGCCTGGAACGCCTGCTTGTCAGACGCTTCGGCCCTCTCGACGAAGCAACCCGTAAGCGTCTCGATATGGCTACCCTGGAACAACTCGATTGCTGGACTGATCGCATTCTGGATGTGTCCGGGATAGAGGCCGTGTTCGAGGAGCATTGAAACTCGCCGGTCCAAAGCGGAGCCTTACTGGCCCGCATATCTCAGAGGCTGTCTAAAAAGTGCCGTGGGCCAGAGTCGGGTGTAGGCTGGGTTGAAGAACGAAACCCACTTTTTTGCTATGGTCCATCCAACAATTTGCAGGATTGGTGAAAAGAAAGGAAGAAGGCTCTTTATGGATTCCAGACTGGTAGGATATTTTGCGCAAATTCGCCTTCTCAGCAAGCCAGAGGGGCGTCGTATAATTTACTGTTGTTGTTGAGAAAAGACTGCCTGTTCTGTCATCGGTCAGAGTGCTACGGACCGCCGTCCCCTTCGATCAGTCTGGTATCCATAAAGAGCCAAATAGAAATGGCAAAGCTAATGAAGAAAGACAAAAAAACAACGGAATGATAAGTTACGGGCTTGAAAGAACCACGACCACCAATACCCGTGTCTGATCGGATAGCTGCGTTGTCTCTGGTTAAATGCCTAGACTGGTTTGCGGATGTTGGGCCTTGGCGCTGGAGTTGGTCCTGCTAAGGCCCGATGCCTCCCTGTTCGAGACCCGCGCCCCCGGTTTCCGCCAGCAATAGCAGCTGATACAGGAGGCGGAGTGTTTAATAAGTCCAATCCTGGATTTTGATCTGCGCCCACCGGGTTGCACGGTAGTGGTGGGCACGGCCCACCCTACGGGTTCCGTTCAGCGAGCCGCGACGCTCATCACATCCTACGCTTTGCGCTCGCGCAGGGCGTCGATCAGGACTTCTTTGTTCTGATAGCGCACGTCCTTGCCTTTGGCAATGAAGATCACCTGCTCGGCGATGCTGCCGGCGTGGTCTCCGATATTGGCAAGGGCGCGTAGTACGAAGACGACGTCCAACACCTGGCCGACCAGTTGGGTGTCTTCGAACATGAAGGTCATGGCATGGCGTATCGCCGCGTCGAAGCCGTCATCCAGCTGTGAACCCTCTTCGAGCTCATCGAGCGAGCCTGCCGTTTCTGTGGTGCCGGATTGGCGTCCGGTCAGGCCATTTAACTGGGAGCCGTCTTCGAACACGTCGAGGGCCAAGTCCACATCGACCTTGGCGAGGGCATCGAGACTGTGTTCCAGCAAGTGACGGGCGACCTGGTCGAGGCTGTGGATATGATGGGGTATCTTCTTCGACACCGGTCGCCGGTCCGTCCGTTCCATGAGTCGGATCGCGCACCAGGCAATCTGCGCGGCCTTGTCCCCCGCCCGCTCCAGATCGCCGGCGACCTTGGACAGGGCGAGGATAAACCGCAGATCGATGGCGGTCGGCTGGCGCTTGGCGATGAGGTCGAAGATGGCCTCGTCGATATCGAGCTCGCAGGCATCGATCTTGCGCTCGTTATCGACGACTTCACGGGCCAGGTCGATGTTCCCTTCGCTCAGGGCACTGACGGCCTTGCGCACCTGCTCCAGTACTTGCCCGCCCATTTCCAGCACCCGCTTGCGGGCATTGCCGAGCTCCTTGTCGTATTTGCGAACTGTGTGGCCCTTAGTAATTTCGGTCATGCCGCACCCCCCCCCATCCGGAAATAGAAGCGACCGGATCAATTTTCCCATACTCAATCCAACGTGGGCCGTTCCCTAGCCGAAGACCGGAGTCTCATCAGAAGCCGAACGAGTCATCGGTGGGTACAGCCTACTCTACAGTCGTCAGTGGGCACAGCCCACCCTACAGTGTTCCGGATCGCGTCCTGTTTACCCGAACCTACCGGTGATGTAATCCTCGGTGAGCTTGTGTTTGGGACTGGTGAAGATTTGGTTGGTCTCGCCGACTTCCACCAGATCGCCGAGGTGAAAATAGGCGGTACGCTGGGATACCCGGGCCGCCTGCTGCATGGAGTGGGTCACGATGGCGATGCTGTAGTTCTCCCGCAGTTCGTCGATCAGCTCCTCGATCTTGGCCGTGGCGATGGGGTCGAGGGCCGAGCAGGGCTCGTCCATCAGGATCACTTCGGGAGAAACGGAGATGGTGCGGGCAATACACAGGCGCTGCTGCTGGCCCCCGGAGAGCCCGGTTCCGGGCTGATTCAACCGGTCCTTGACCTCATCCCAGAGCCCTGCCTTGCGCAGGCTCGACGCCACCAACTCGTCCAGCTCGGCCTTGTTGTTGGTGAGGCCGTGGATGCGCGGCCCGTAGGCGATGTTTTCGTAGATGGATTTGGGGAAGGGATTGGGCTTCTGAAACACCATACCAACCTGTGCCCGCAGGGGCACCACGTCCAGCCGCTTATCGTAGATCTCGACGCCGTCCAGCTTGATGGTGCCGGTGACACGGCAGCCGGGGATCTCGTCGTTCATCCGGTTGAGGCAGCGCAGGAAGGTGGATTTACCGCAGCCGGAGGGGCCGATCATGGACACCACCTCGCGCTTTCCGATGTCCAGGCTCACATGTTTGATGGCGCGTTTGTCCCCGTAATAGACATCGACACTCCGGCACTCCATGCGGGCATCCTCGACGGTATAGTCGCCGACCGTATCTCCGAACATGCCTTCTTGCTCCAGGTCGGAAGCGGTCATGGCGACGGCATCCTCAGTGGTTACTTCAATAGTCGTGCTCATTGTTTATTGTCATGTCCCGTGTAATTATATACCGAAGAAGCGCGAGAGGTCTTACGCCTGCTGGCCGAGGAGGGAATAGAGGGGAGCGGTAAGGAAGCCGAGCCGCGGGGCGATGGCGATTGACAAGTCCGACATCATCACGCTTTGAGTATAGCAATCACCCACCATGA
>Ga0209049_1000144_pt1 | contig 14801 bp, 12 predicted proteins | sample WorMetulBAHAMAS2_FD_187398 | JGI IMG/M metagenome (GOLD analysis project Ga0209049, IMG submission 187398) | Marine gutless worms symbiont microbial communities from Max Planck institute for Marine Microbiology, Germany - Olavius ullae BAHAMAS.2... | ecosystem: Host-associated > Annelida >...
CGCGTGGGCACCCGTGGGCTGGCGCTGGCCGGTGGCGCAGAAACGATCGGTAAATTCCTTACCATTATCGGTGAGGACCTAGGTGATCGTGAAGGGGGCCTTGTCGATCAGGCGCGAGAGGAAACCGTCGGCAGAGGCGGCTGACTTGTCCTGGAGGAGTTCGATGTAGACCCATCGGGTAGCGCGGTCAATTGCGGCAAAGAGGTACTGCCGATGGTCCTCATCCGAGGCGCCATTTCGCAACCGTGTGGCGGTTGAGGTGGTAAGCCTCGGCCAGTTCCCGGTCGCTCACCGACTCGGGCTGAGACTGTAATTCCAGGCGGATGGCCTGGTGGGGTACGGGCGTTCTTGTGCAACTGGATGTTCATGGTGGGTGATTGCTATACTCTAAAGAGTGATGATGTCGGACCTGTCAAACGCCGTCGCCCCGCGGCTCGACTTCCTTCACGCTCCCTTCAATTCCCTCCTTGGCCAGCAGGCGTAAGACCTCTCTCGCTTACAATAGAGGATAGCTCCTCATCGGTATATAATCACGCGGGATCTGACACCTGCCGGGACCTGCCGGGAATTGAGAGAGAAGGTGGCGCTGGGCACATGTCATGAATCACGAGGATCTGTGCGAATGGGAATTTTTGTTCCTATGACAACTGGTCCAAGTGTGACGGGTATCCATACACCGGTATTACTGGAGGAGAGTTTGGAGGCATTGGTGATCGACCCCGATGGGATCTATGTGGACGGCACCTTCGGCCGTGGGGGGCATGCACGTGCCTTATTGGCCAAACTTAGTGTTGCAGGAAGCCTGTTGGGTCTGGATCGGGATCCGCAGGCGGTCGCCGCCGGTGTCTCCTTGGCGCGGCGCGATCCAAGGTTCGCCATAGCGCACATGCCTATCTCGCGGATGGGAGAAGTGGCGCGGCGGCGCGGTCTCTGGGGCCGGGTCAGCGGGTTGCTGTTGGATCTGGGGGTCTCCTCGCCGCAACTCGACGCGCCGGACCGGGGTTTCAGCTTTTCCGCGGACGGGCCCCTGGATATGCGCATGGACACCAGCAGTGGACGGACGGCGGCCCAGTGGTTGGCGCAGGCCAAAGAGGAGGAGATCGCGCGCGTCCTGCGGGATTACGGCGAGGAGCGTCGGGCCGGGCGTATCGCCCGTGCCATCGTCCAGGCCCGGAGCAAGCGACCGCTTATCACCACCGGCACCCTGGGACAAATCGTCGCTGCCGCCAATCCGGATCGAGAGCCGGGCAGGCATCCGGCTACCCGGACCTTTCAGGCCATCCGAATCCATATCAATCACGAACTCGAGGAGCTTCGCGCCTGCCTGGACAATGTCTGTGGTTTATTGGCCGCCGGTGGCCGGTTGGTGATCATCAGCTTTCATTCCTTGGAGGACCGTATCGTCAAGCGTTTCATCCGCAACGAGGCGCGCGGGGACCGATTTCCCTGCGGTGTTCCCGTGACGGCTCGGGAGACCAACGCCCGTTTGCGGTCGGTCGGCAAGTCGGTGCGGCCCTCCGGCGCTGAAGTCGCCGCGAATCCCCGCGCGCGCAGTGCCTTGATGCGGGTGGCGGAACGACTGGCATGACCCGTTACGAGCTGTGGTTTCTGTTGCTGCTCATCGCAGGTACCGCCGGTACCGGAATCGGGATCGTGTACGCCAAGTATTTGAGCCGGGTAGAGTTCGTGGAGCTCCAGGCCCTGCGTGCCGAGCGCCAGAAGCTGGAGGTACGCTGGGGGCAGCTGCGACTCGAGGAGGCCGCGCTGACTACCCAGCCCCGCATCGAGACCAAGGCGCGCAAGCTGCTCGGCATGTATCTACCCCGGAATGAGGACGTGCGCGTACTCGGAGGCATACCATGACCGCCAGAGCAAGGCGACGTAAGCGTGTCGAGCGGGTCGAACGCTTGGGCAAGGGACCGAGCTTCACGTTGCGGCGCCGGGTCTTAGTGGGTGGCTTGGGGATATTGTTTCTGGCCGTGATCGCAAGCGCCTTCGAGCGCCAGGTCATGGAGAAGAATTTTCTCCGCAACGAGGGTGAGCGTCGCCATCTTCGGGTATCCGAAATTCCTGCCCGACGGGGCATGATCTTGGATCGCAACGGGGAGCCGCTTGCCGTCAGTACGCCGGTGACCACGATCTGGGGCGATCCTCGCCGATTGGTGGAGCGGCCCCGGGCAGTGCGTGCTCTGGCGGGGGCCTTGAGGATAGATGGGACTGAGTTGTTGGCGCGGCTGACAGCCAAGCGCACACGCGCCTTCCTCTATCTCAAACGGAGGATCGGGCCCCAGGAGACCCTGGCCGTGAAGCGGGTTATCGGTGAGCACCGGCTGCGAGGAGTGGGCCTGGAATCCGAATACCGGCGCTTCTATCCCAGTGGCGAGATCTTCGGCCATGTCATCGGTTTCACCGATGTGGACGACCGTGGTATCGAGGGTGTGGAGCTCACCTATGATGCCTGGCTGCGGGCGGAACCCGGCAAGCGGCGGGTCATCCGGGACGGTCGTCGTCGCATAGTGGCCGAGGTCGAGCGCATCAAGTCGGCGCGTCACGGCAAGCATCTGACTCTGAGCCTCGATCGGCGCTTGCAGTTCCTCGCTTACCGAGCGTTGGCGCGGGCGGCAAGCAAGCATCGGGCGGTAGCTGCCTCCGCGGTGGTGCTGGATGTGGAGACCGGCGAGGTGTTGGCGATGGTGAACCAGCCGGCCTACAACCCCAACGCCAAGGTGAGCGGTAAGGAAAGTGCCCACCGCAATCGGGCCCTCACTGATGTCATGGAGCCGGGTTCTACGGTCAAACCCCTGGTGGTGGCCGCGGCGCTGGAGGCGGGTCTGGTGGATCCGCGCACGCCCATCGACACCAATCCGGGCGCCCTGCGCGTCGGGTCCGAGATGGTCAGGGATATCCGTAACTACGGCCGGTTGGATACCACGGGCGTCATCACCAAATCGAGCAACGTGGGTGTGGTCAAGCTGGCCTTGCGGATGCACAAGTCTGTGTTGTGGCGGCTTTACGATCGGCTCGGCTTCGGTCGCTCGACCGGGGTCGAGTTCCCGGGCGAGACCCCGGGGCAGCTGCGTTACTTCCAGGATTGGCGACTGTTCGAGCACGCCACCCTGGCCTTCGGCTATGGCCTGTCGGTGACTACCTTGCAGCTTGCCCAAGCCTACGGCGTGTTGGCAGCGGACGGTATCAAGCGGCCGGCCAGTCTCCTCAAGCGCCCCGAGCATGCCGCCGCGGAACGGATTCTCTCCGCCGCCACGGCGCGCCGGGTGCGGGCCATGCTGGAGACGGTCGTTTCCGCCAAGAGTACGGCCAGACTGGCCGCCATCAAGGGCTACCGGGTCGCTGGCAAGACGGGTACGGCCAAGAAGGCGGTCCGGGGCGGTTATTCCTCTCAGCGCTATCAAGCGGTCTTCGCCGGTATGGCCCCCGCCTCTCGGCCCCGGTTTGTCATGGTGGTCATGGTCGACGAACCGCGTGGCAGTCACTACTACGGCGGCAAGGTCGCCGCTCCCGTGTTCGCCAAGGTTATGGAAGGGGCCCTGCGTCTGTTCAATGTGCCGCCTGATAATCCGGGCGCAACCCTGCTGTTGGCGAAAGTGGGGGGCCGGCGCTGATGTGGAGGCTTTCCGAAGCCGCCACCTGCATCGGGGGCCGGGTCGCTGGCGCCGACGTCCGTTTCGACGCTGTAAGCCATGACAGCCGCGGGGATTGCGCCCGACAGCTCTTCGTGGCTCTGCGCGGAGCGCGTTTCGATGCCCATGGGTTCGTCGCCCAGGCGAGGCAGCAGGGTGCTGCGGTGGCATTGGTGGACCACCGGGTGGATGTGGATATTCCGCAGCTGATCGTAGACGACACCCGCATAGGTCTGGGAAGGCTGGCTGCGGCTTGGCGGGAGCGCGTCAAAGGTCGGGTGATCGCGGTTACCGGGAGCAACGGTAAGACGACCTGCAAGGAAATGATCGCCGCCGTCCTGGGGCAGGTCGGCTCGGTGCACGCCACCGGCGGCAATCTGAACAACCACATCGGCCTGCCTCTGACCCTGCTCGCTGCCCGCGACCAGGACTTTCTGGTCTTGGAAATGGGGGCTAATCACCCCGGCGAGATCGCCGACCTGACCGCCATCGGACGTCCGGACATCGCCGTTATCACCAACGCGGGGCGCGCCCACCTCGAAGGTTTCGGCAGTCTCGAGGGCGTCGCCCGTGCCAAGGGGGAGATCGCCCAGGGCCTGCCGGCGAACGGTACCTTCATCGTGCCCTCGGATTCGCCTTGGATCGACCTGTGGCGCGATCTGGCCGCCGGTCGCCGGGTGTTGACCTGCGGTCTCGATGCCATGGCCGATGTACATGCCGAAGTCGATGGGATACGGGGTGTCTGGGACCAGAGTGGTTTCCGTACCGATTTTTCGGTCCGGGTCGGCGGCTCGGATCTGAAGCTGGAGCTGGGTCTGGCGGGCACGCACAATATTCGAAATGCCCTGGTAGCGGTGGCCGTTGCCGGGGTCTTGGGAGTGGGGGCCGAGGCGATCCGGGCCGGGCTTGCGGGCCTGAAACCGATGTCGGGGCGCTTGTGTCCCAGACGGTGCCCCGGTGGGCTGCGTCTGATCGACGACAGCTACAATGCCAATCCGGACTCGGTCCGGGCGGCTATCGAGGTGCTGGTGGGGTTGCCTGGTCGCCACTGGCTGGTACTGGGTGACCTGGTGGAGCTGGGATCGGATGCCGAAGCGTTGTACCGGGATCTGGGGACGGCCGCCCGAGTGGCCGGCGTCGAGGTTCTCTACACGGTGGGAATGCTCAGTGCCCCGGCGGCGGAGGCCTTCGGCGCGGGCGGAAAGCACTTTCACGATCAGGCGTCCCTGATCTCCGAGCTGCGGGGGCACTTGGGTCCCCATGACCTGGTGCTGGTGAAGGGATCTCGGGCCGCTGCCATGGAGCAAGTGGCGGACGCCATCTGCGGTGCGGGGGAGACTTGAGATGCTCCTCTATCTGACCGATTGGCTCGTGCAGTTCGAGAGTGCTTTCTCCGTCTTTCGCTACCTGACCCTGCGTGGGATTATGGCGGTGCTCACTGCCCTGACCATCTCTTTCCTGGTCGGACCGGCCATGATCCGGCGTCTGACCCGGTACAAGATCGGGCAGACCGTAAGGGACGACGGACCTCAAAGTCACTTTTCCAAGGCCGGCACCCCCACCATGGGCGGGGCCCTGATCCTGGTGGCCGCCGGGATTGCCACCCTGCTGTGGGTAGATCTCACCAACGATTATGTCTGGCTGGTACTGCTGGTTACCCTCGCCTGCGGGGCCATCGGGTTGGTGGACGACTATCGGAAACTGGTGCTCAAGGACCCCCGGGGCCTGGCCTCCCGCTATAAGTTTCTCGGGCAGTCCCTGGTGGGCCTGGCCGCTGCCGGGTACCTCTATGCCATCGCCGCGACCCCCGCCGAGATGGCCCTGCTGGTGCCCTATCTGAAAGATGTCTCCTTCCAGCTCGGGCCCTGGTTCGTGATCCTGACCTATCTGGTCATTGTCGGCTCCAGCAATGCCGTGAATCTTACGGACGGGCTGGATGGGCTCGCGGTGTTGCCTACGGTGCTGGTCTGCGGTGCCCTGGCCGTATTTGTCTATGCCTCCGGCCATGTGGATTTCGCGACCTATCTCAAGATCCCGCATATACCGGGCATCGGCGAGGTAGTGATTTTCTGCGGCGCCCTGGTAGGCGCGGGGCTCGGCTTCCTCTGGTTCAACACCCATCCGGCGCAGGTCTTCATGGGAGACGTAGGCGCCCTGGCCCTGGGTGCGGCCCTCGGCACGGTCGCGGTGATCGCCCGCCAGGAAGTGGTGTTGCTGATTATGGGCGGTGTCTTCGTCATGGAGACCCTGTCGGTGATGATTCAGGTGGCCTCCTTCAAGCTGACGGGCAAACGGGTCTTTCGCATGGCGCCCCTGCACCACCATTTCGAGCTCAAAGGCTGGCCGGAGTCGAGGGTGATCGTGCGGTTCTGGATCCTGACCGTAATTTTGGTATTGATCGGGCTGGCGAGTTTGAAGATCCGGTAGCGGGACTGCGAATCACTCGGATTTGGGACCACGCAGATCAGAACCACGAATTAACACGAATGGACACGAATAAAGAAGAGATGGTCCACGGAAAACACGAAAAAGAACGCCGTTCTTCCTTTCGTGTTTTTCTGTGTCTTCCGTGGACAAAAAATTCGTGAACACACGGCAATGATTTGAACTTGTTTGAGGAATGCTATGTTTTTCAAACAATTGGAAACTAAAAATGCCTCGCTCTCCTATCTGTTCGGCTGTGGCGGCAAAGGCAAAGCCGTGGCAGTGGATGTGGTGGCGGGTGATGAGGACTGGTTCGTCGAGCAGGCCAAGGGCCGGAATGTGGCCATCACCCACGTAATCGATACCCATGTCCATGCCGACCATTACTCGGGCGGCAGGGCACTGGCTGAACGCCTCGGCGCGCCCTATTGTCTGCACGAGAGCGTTCAGGGCCGAGCGCAGTTCGCAGTCGAACCGCTGAAAGACGGTCAGCGCATCGAGGTGGGCAATGTGCGCGTCGACGTTGTCCATACCCCCGGCCATACGCCGGATTCCATCTGCTTGCTCGTTACCGACAGGCGCCGTAGCGAGTCGCCCTGGTTCGTGATTACCGGCGATACCCTGTTTGTCGGTGCCGTAGGCCGGCCGGACCTCGCCGGCAAGGAAACCGAGATGGCGGGACAGATATACGATAGTCTGCATGCCAAGCTCCTGACGCTGCCGGATGAAGTGGAAATCTTTCCCGCCCACCAGGCAGGCAGTGTTTGTGGCGCGGGCATCTCCGGCAAACCCTCGTCTGCGCTGGGATTCGAGAGGCGTTGGAACCCCATGCTCTCCGCCGGTCGGGACGAATTCATCAAGGCCCTGACCAGCGAGATTCCTCCGCGGCCGGCCGAGATGGATCGAGTGGTTGAAGCCAACCTCGGTTTTACTCCGTGACGCATTCCCCCGTCCGAGACCTTTCCCACGGTATCCGGGAAAACCTGGAGCAGTTCCTTCACCAGTTATTCCAGGTGTTACTGGTCGGCATGACCCTCGGCATGCTGCGCACCGTAGTGCCGGCCCTGTCCGAAGCCGAGTTCGGCGTGCCGAAGGGCTCATTCATGCTGCTGATGGCCTTTGTAGTGGCTTTTGGTTTTGTCAAGGGCACATTCAATTTCGTCGCCGGACGCTTATCCGAACGTATTGGCCGCAAGCATGTGCTGATGTTGGGGTGGCTGATCGCTTTGCCGATTCCTCCCATGATTCTGTTTGCTGCAAACTGGAGCTGGATCGTTGCGGCCACCGTGTTGCTGGGAATCAATCAAGGTCTGACCTGGTCAATGACACAGACTGCGAAATTGGATATCACGCATGCGCATCAACGCGGCCTGACAATCGGCCTGAACGAATTCTCCGGTTATTTCGGGGTCGCCTTGGCCGGCATCATGACTGCCTATCTGTCGGAGTGGCTTGGCGCGCGGGAGGGGTTGATGTGGTTTGGCCTGGTGACGATCACGCTTGCGCTCATCACTACCCAACGGGGGACGATAGACACCCTGCCCTGGGTGCATGCGGAGGCTGAACGTCATGTTGCTGGTCAGCATACCGGACCGCAGCCGCGTTTTCCAGCGAATATTTCCGATCACCCCACGACCTGGGAAGTATTCAGCCTGGTGTCGTGGCGCGATCGGCGAATGGCAACCTTTAGTCAGGCAGGGCTGGTGGAGAAATTCGTCGATGCGCTGATCTGGGTGTTTTATCCGGTGTATTTCTATCAACAGGGTCTGAGCCTGAGCGGCATCGGTTGGGTTGTCGGTATCTATGGCTTCGTCTGGGGCGGTTCACAGTTTCTGACAGGAAAACTGTCCGATCATATCGGGCGGCGTTGGCCGATCATCAGTGGCATGTGGTTATGTGGCGGTGGTGTTGGTCTGACCCTGCTGGGTGATTCACTGTTATGGTGGTCATTTGCAGCTGCCGTGACTGGCTTCGGAATGGCACTGCTCTACCCCAATATCAGTGCAGCCGTCAGCGATATTGCGCATCCTGATTGGCGCGGCTCGGCGATCGGAATTTATCGCTTCTGGCGGGACTTGGGTTATGGGATCGGTGCATTATTGCTGGGCATCGCCTCCAATATCAGCGGAAACATCCGTACCGGCTTCTGGCTGGTTGCCGTTTCAATGTTCGTCTCCGGGTTTGTGGTATGGATCTGGGGCGACGAGACCCATCCGCGCCTGAATCCTGCACCCGCAGGACGGCAGGGTTTGGAATGACTCGAATGACACGCCCCCAATCCCTTCCCGACAAGGCCCTTATCCTGGGCCTGGGCAAGACCGGTCTGTCTTGCGCCCGTTATCTGGGGGACCACGGGGTTACCGTGGCGGCCATGGATTCGCGCCAAGCGCCTCCCGGACTGGCAGAGGCGAAGCAGGAGCTGCCGGATCTACCGCTGTTTCTCGGCGGCTTCGATCCGAATGTTATCAAGGCCGCCGAGTGGCTGATCGCCAGCCCCGGCGTGTCTTTGCGGGAACCTCCTATTGCCGAAGCAGTGGCGCGGGGGGTGCCGGTGATGGGGGACATCGAGCTCTTCGCCCAGGCCGCGCGCGCGCCGGTAGCCGCCATCACCGGCTCCAACGGCAAGAGTACGGTCACCACGCTGTTAGGACGGATGGCGCATCTGGCCGGCATCCGGGCAGCGGTCGGCGGGAACCTGGGACAACTGGCCCTGGATCTGCTCGACGACGGCGTGGCGCTCTATGTGCTGGAGCTTTCCAGCTTTCAGCTCGAGTCCACCCGGTCCCTCGAACCCGAGGTGGCGACTGTGCTCAATGTCTCGGCGGATCATATGGACCGTTACGACAGCCTAGCCGATTACGCCGCTGCCAAGAAACGGATTCTATCCGGTGCCCGAACGGCGCTCCTCAACCTTGACGATCCTTTGGTGCGGGCCATGGCGGGGGTGGCGACCCGGGACATCGGATTTTCCTTGCGTCCACCGGAGCAGGAATCGGATTTCGGATTGATCGAGCACGGCGGTATCTCTTGGATCAGCCGTGGAAGCGAGCGCTTACTGCCGGTTGGCGAGGTCGCCCTGAAAGGCCGTCACAACCTGGCCAATGCCTTGGCTGCGCTGGCCATGGGTCAGACTTGTGGTCTATCGGAGGCGGCCATGTCGGAGGCCCTTCTTACCTTCCCTGGGCTGCCCCACCGCACCGCCCTGGTGGCCGGTAAAGGGGGAATCGACTGGTACGACGATTCCAAGGGGACCAATCCGGGTGCGACCGTCGCTGCCTTGAACGGTCTGGTCGATCCCGCAGGGCCGAGGCGGGCGGTCCTCATCGCCGGCGGCGATGGCAAGGATGCCGACTTCACCCCCCTGGCGTCGGCGGTGGAGCGTGCGGCGCGGGCGGTGGTCCTGATCGGGCGTGACGCCCCCCTGATCGAGCGCGCACTCGCTGATCGGGTACCGATACTGCACGCGTGGGACATGATGGATGCGGTGCGCCGCGCGTTCGCTGCCGCGCAGCCCGGCGATTGTGTTCTACTCTCCCCGGCCTGTACCAGCTTCGATATGTTCGACGACTATGCCCATCGCGGCCGGGTCTTCGCGGCGGCGGTGGAGGCACTCGAGGTATGAGCACCGAGGATCGGATTCGGCAGGCGAACCCCGGTGCGCATCCCGACGATACCGGGAAGCGGGCGGATCTCGACTCGATGGTGCCGAAGCGGGATCGCCGGCAGGCTGGTAGGTTGCCGGACCTGGACTGGCCGCTCCTGGCCTGTGTGCTGGTGCTGTTGGGATTCGGGTTCGTAATGATGTCATCCGCATCTATGCCCATTGCCGATCGTACCTTCGATGCCCCCTTCCATTTCGTGATCCGACATGCCCTGGCCCTGGGGCTGGCCGCGGCGGCGGGAATCCTGGTGTTTGCTATCCCCTTGGCCTGGTGGGAGCGGTCGGGACCCGCCTTGTTCCTGCTGGGTCTGGTCTTGTTGGTCCTGGTCCTGATTCCGGGGATCGGGCGTACGGTCAACGGCGCCAGCCGTTGGATTCCGCTTGGGCCCCTCAATCTCCAGAGCTCCGAGTTCATGAAGTTCTTTGCCGTTATCTTCGTGTCCGGTTATCTGGTGCGTCGCCGCGAGGAGGTGACCACCAGTCTGTGGGGATTTCTCAAGCCCATGATCCTGATGGTGATCGCCAGTGCCCTGATCATGCGCCAGCCGGACTTCGGCACCACCGTCATCCTGCTTGCTACGGTACTGGGTTTGTTGTTCCTCGGCGGCGTCCGGGTGACCCATTTCGCCGTTCTGTTCGGAATGCTGGTGGTGGCCGCCGTGATCCTGGTGGCGCTGGAGCCCTACCGGCTGGAACGGGTCACCTCCTTCATGGATCCCTTCGCCGACCCCTTCGATACCGGCTTCCAACTCTCCCAGGCACTCATCGCCTTCGGTCGCGGCGAGTGGCTCGGGGTCGGACTCGGGAACGGTATCCAGAAACAGTTTTTTCTCCCGGAGGCCCATACGGATTTCCTGATGGCGGTCATCGGTGAGGAGCTCGGGCTGGCGGGCACGCTGGCGGTGATCGCGGCCTTTGGCTTTTTTCTGTGGCGAGTGTTGGCCATCGGTGCCCGCGCCGAGCGCGCCGGTTACTGGTTTGCCGCATACGCGGCCCACGGGTTCGGGTTGGGCATCGGTCTCCAGGCCATGATCAATATCGGCGTGAATCTCGGTCTGTTGCCGACCAAGGGACTCACCCTGCCTTTCATGAGCTACGGGAGCAACAGCATCATCGTCACCTGTATGGCGGTGGGACTCTTGTTGCGTATCGACCGGGACCTGCTGCTGCTCGGGGCCGTGGGTCGGAGACCCGTGGGGGGGATGACATGGGCCCGCGCTTAGGGGCCTGTCCGGCTTACGCGTTATGGATTCCGGACTGACAGTCGGTAGCACCTGACGGAACAGGTAGCCTTTTCTCCACGATAGCAGCAAGTTATACGACGCCCCTCTGGCTTGCTGAGAAGGCAAATTTGCGCAAAATATCCTAACCAGTCTGAAATCCATAAAGAGCCTTAACGAAATCGAGCGGAAAATCTGGCCGGCATCCGCGGTTCCGCAGCAGAACAGCCGTAAGTCGGACAAGCTCCTCTGTGTCGTGGCCGGGGGCACCGGCGGTCACGTCTTTCCTGCCCTGGCGGTGGCTGACTTGCTGCGCGAGCAGGGCATGGAGGTATTCTGGATCGGCACCAGGCGCGGCCTGGAGACACGGCTGGTCCCTGCGTATGGATTTCCGCTGGAACAAATCAGCATCGAGGGGCTACGGGGCAAGGGACCACGGCAGGTCCTGGCGGCTCCCTTCAAACTCTCGGCGGCCCTGCGTCAAGCAGCGAGTATCCTGCGCCGGCGTCGTCCCGATCTGGTACTGGGGATGGGCGGCTTTGCCTCCGGACCCGGTGGACTCATGGCCAAGGCCCTGGGGATCCCCTTGGTCATCCAGGAGCAGAACCGGGTACCTGGACTCACCAATCGCTGGTTGTCCCGCATCGCCGCGCGCGTGTTCGAGGCCTTTCCTGATAGCTTTCCTGAAGGACGCGGTGCGATCACCAGCGGTAACCCGGTCCGGCCGGAGATCCTGACCCTACCGGCGCCGCAGGAACGGTTGGCGGCACGGTCCGGTCCCGGTCGCCTGCTCGTGGTCGGGGGGTCCTTGGGGGCCAAGGTGCTCAATGAGACCATCGCCGGGGCGGTTGCTACCCTCCCCCCCGAGCAGAGACCGCAGATCCGCCACCAGGCCGGGGAGCGCACGCTGAAGACGGCCCGTAAGGCCTATACCGAAGCCGGCGTCGAGGCCTATGTCACCCCGTTCATCGAAGATATGGCGGAGGCCTATGCCTGGGCCGACCTGGTCATATGCCGGGCCGGCGCGCTGACTGTCTCCGAGCTGGCAGCGGTGGGGGTGGGCTCGATCCTGGTACCCTATCCCCACGCGGTGGACGATCACCAGACCGGTAACGCCCGTTACCTGGCAGACATCGGTGCTGCGCAGCTCTTACCCCAGACCGAGCTCTCCCCGGCGTCCCTGGGTGCAGTGTTGGCCGGATTATTCAGCGACCGGTCGCACCTGATCGCGATGGCGCAGGCCGCCCGTGGTCGGGCAAAGCCGGAGGCGGCGGCGCGGATCGCCCGGGCCTGCTGGGAGGTCGGTAGGGTATGAGCAGGGCGATGCATTTCTGGGCTGGCAATATGGGGCGAATTCGCCGCCTGCACTTCGTCGGTATCGGGGGATCGGGCATGAGTGGAATCGCCGAGCTCATGGCCAATCTCGGCTATCGGGTCTCCGGCTCCGATCAACGGGCGAGTGAGGCCACCCGGCGGTTGGAATCCCTGGGCGTGACGGTCTCCATCGGACACCGGGCCGAGCAGGCTCAGGGGGTCGATGCGGTGGTGGTCTCCAGTGCCATCGATGTGAACAACCCGGAGCTGGGCATCGCCCGAACGCAGCGAATCCCAGTGGTGCGCCGCGCCGAGATGCTGGCCGAACTCATGCGTTTCTACTACGGGGTGGCGGTGGCCGGGACCCACGGCAAGACCACGACCACCAGCCTGATTGCGAGCGTGCTGGCCGAGGGCGGGCTGGATCCGACCTTTGTGATCGGTGGGCTCCTGAACAGTGCCCGCGCCAACGCCCGGTTGGGCACGAGCCAATACCTGATCGCCGAGGCCGACGAGAGCGATGCCTCCTTTCTCTATCTGCAACCTATGCTGGCGGTGCTCACGAACATCGACGCCGACCACATGCACACCTACGACAATAATTTCGATCGCCTACGCAGCACCTTTATGGAATTTCTGCACCACCTGCCCTTCTATGGGCTGGCGGTCTTGTGTATCGACGATGAAGAGGTCCGCACCTTGGCGCCTGTAATTCCACGTCCGGTGCGTACCTACGGAACCCGTGCGGAGGCAGATGTACGAGCCGAGGACGTTCGCCAGGACGGCCTACGCATGGTTTTCTCCGTGCATTGGGAGGGGCGGGAGAGGCCCCTCCGGGTAGAGCTCAATCTGCCCGGGTATCACAATGTGCTCAACGCCCTGGCCGCGATCACGGTGGCCCTGGAGCTGGGCGTGGAGGAGACAGCCATCCAGCGCGCATTGCGCGACTTCCAGGGTATCGGCCGCCGCTTTGCCGTCAGACAGATCAGGGCGGGGGACGGTCGCGAGCTGATTTTAGTGGACGATTACGGGCATCATCCGCGGGAGGTGGTGGTCACACTCGAAGCGGCGCGCCATGGCTGGCAGGGGCGGCGACTGGTGCTGGTGTTCCAGCCGCACCGCTTCACCCGTACCCAGGAGCAGTTCGAGGATTTCGTGCAGGTACTGTCAGGTGCGGATGTACTGGTCCTGTGCGAGGTCTATGCGGCGGGGGAATCGCCGCTGCCGGGCGCCGACGGCCGCACCCTGAGCCGTGCGATCCGGGCCCGCGGCGAAGTGGCCCCGGTGTTCGCCCGCGACTTACAGGATGTGCCCCGAATCCTGGGCACCCTGCTTGAAGACGGCGATCTGGTCCTGACCATGGGGGCCGGTGACATCGGTGCCCTGGCGGCTCGGTTGCCGGAGTTGTTACGGGCGGAAGGGAAGGAGGGACAATGAAGAACCACGAATGGACACGAATAAACGCGAATGTGATTGGTGTCGATTCGTGTTTAGCCGCAAATACACGCAAATGAACTCAACAGGATCAAGAACCGTTCAGCGCGAAATATTCACGTGCAACGGGTATATCATCTCGAACCGAAGGGAGGGATCTTCTTCGTGCCGGTTCGCGCGCTTCGTCGTTTTCTCTTCTGACTTGATGGTATTGGGATTAGAGGGGGATGTCGATGCTCGAGTTCTCGTACCAGGAATATAGTAAGTTTACGCATTGGTTTTTAAGAAGGAACATCTATAACAAGATTGAATCCGATTTCCCCGAGCTTTCGGCGAAATACAGAAATGATGAACTGACCAATATGATCTATTTTGCCTGTGAAAGGGCCCGTGAGCTCGGCGCGCATTCGGTTAAGGCATACCATCAATATGCTTTGTTATACCTTTCGACCAAGGGTAAGCTCGAATGTCCCGAGGTGGCGAAGTTTCTGAATCTGGAAGGCTATACGATGGATCAGAAGTTGGATATGTTGGTCCGTCAGATTCGCCACACAAAGGTATGACGAAGGAATGACTAATTCATCGACTGGAACGAGATTATAATGCCGGCTCCCGCTGTTGGACTTGCCGTTCTTGCCCCGGAAGCCGCGGCGGCGCTCGTTGCAGCAGCGAAGGGTACCCTGGCCGTGGTCGGGCGTGCATTGGGGGTGGCCGGCGTGGTGGTGCTCGCCGAAAAGGTCGAAGAACAAACGAAAGGTGAGTCTAAAGATCGGCCCGAAGATGAGATATGTATACTACTCTCATATGATTCTTTCATTGAAGAAAGCCAAGTAGTCCATTGGAAAATAAGGTATCCTAAACTGTCAAGTCCCGCAAGATTGTAGATACATTTTTTGAACAGCTTGGTCTGTTTTTGGGACCAGTTTTTCATCGCCTGAAGGGGAGGACTGTGGCCCAGTGCTTTCTGCGGGATGTGCTGATTGCAGACCTTAACGTAGCGTTTGATGGTATCGGCGAAGTGCTCGGCGGAGTCGAAGCGGGTGGTGGCTAAGACCTCGGCGATGCGGCCGTTGAAGCGTTCGATCATACCAGTTGGTCTGTGGCGTTCTT
>Ga0209049_1000145_pt1 | contig 14756 bp, 17 predicted proteins | sample WorMetulBAHAMAS2_FD_187398 | JGI IMG/M metagenome (GOLD analysis project Ga0209049, IMG submission 187398) | Marine gutless worms symbiont microbial communities from Max Planck institute for Marine Microbiology, Germany - Olavius ullae BAHAMAS.2... | ecosystem: Host-associated > Annelida >...
GCTGGGGGCGACGGTCGCGGTTGCCAAACGAAACGAACTGCACACATTTACAGTGATGCCCAAACGGTGGGTTGTCGAGCGCTCTTTCGCTTGGTTGGAAAAATGTCGACGGTTATGGAAAAACTGCAAGCGAAAACTCAATACCAGCGTGCAATTTGTGACCTTGGCGTTTCTGGCCTTGTTAATCCAAAGATCGTAAACAGGCTCTAAGGAGCTCGCAAACCAAGGCATCTCCGCGGAAAACATCCCGGTGATGGCCTTCTCGGTCGGTGAAGAGGAGCTGTCCGGAATCGACACCAAACCGCTGGTAGGCCACCTAGCCGCCTGGAATTACTTCATGAGCGTGGACGACCCGGCCAACCGCAAGTTCATCGCTACTTGGCACCGGTTCACCAAGGACCGGAAGCGCGTCACCAACGATCCGATGGAGGCCCACTACATCGGCTTCAACCTCTGGGTGAAGGCGGTGGAAAAGGTCGGCAGCACCGATCCCGATAAGGTAAGGCAGGCCATCCTCGGGCTGAAGACCCCGAATCTCACCGGCAGCAAGGCCGAGCTGCTGGAGAACCACCACATCACTAAGCCGGTCTTGATCGGCGAGATCCGGGAAAACGGCCAATTCGAGGTCGTCCGGCGGACGGAGAAGGAGATTCCTGGTGACCCCTGGTCCAAATTCCTCTCTGAGTCTAAGCAGGATGGCACCAAGGATTGAGTTGCGTCCATTGCAAGAGCGATTCGGCGAACCGGACCCGTAGGGTGGGCTGTGCCCACCAAGTATCGTGCCTGCCCGGTGGGCACTACCTACCCTACTCCATGGTAAGCACCAGCTTGCCCTGGGTGTGGCCCGCCTCGATGCGCTTATGGGCGACGGCGACCTGATCGAGCGGAAAGGTCTCGGAGACCCGGATGCGGAGCTCGCCGGTATCGATCCACTGGGCGCAACGGTGCAGGATCTCCCCCTGATGGGCGCGCGCAGCGGGCTGTTCGTACAGCATCGGTGCCAACATCCACTCGAAGCCGATGCGCAGATTGCGGTTGCGGAACTCCTTCCAGTCCTGATCCGGCCCCGGCTGCAGGATAGTGACCAGGTCGCCATAGCAGGCCATGGCCGGTACGGTTCGGGCGAAGACCGCCGGGCCCACGGTGTCGAGTGCCACATCCACGCCCTTGCCCTCGGTCCAGTCCATGACCACCTTAACCAAGTCTTCCTCCTGGTAGTTGATCACACATTCGGCACCGAGCGCCCGTACCAGCTCCGCCTTCCGGGGACTACTGACCGTGGTGCACACCCTGGCACCGGCCAGCCGCGCCAACTGGATCGCCACATGCCCCACCCCCCCGGCGCCAGCATGGATCAGCACCCGCTTGCCTTCGGCCAGGTCGGCGTCGGCACGATCGTAGAGGGCCTCCCAGGCCGTGATCAAGACCAGAGGGGCCGCGGCGGCGTGGACGAAGTCGAGGCTACCCGGCTTCGGCTGGGCGATGCCCTCGTCCACCAGGGCATACTCCGCGTAGTTACCCTCGGGCCCACCGAGACCGCCGTGACAGAACCAGACCGGGTCACCGGGCTTGAAGCGCAAGACCGCTTCGCCGACCGCCTCCACCACCCCGGCGCCGTCGCAACCGAGCACCGCTGGCAGCCCGCCCGGCACCAACACCCCGCGCGCGCGGAGCTTGGTATCGACGGGATTGATCCCGGCCGCCTTCAGGCGTACCAACAGACCGGTGGGTGAGGAGCGCGCCGGTACCGCCCGTTCGGTCAGGGTCAGGACCTCAGGTCCGCCGGTCTTCCGCATTTCGATCACTTTCATTGTCTTGCCTCCGTCGCCTATGCTTTACGGGTATCGCGTGGGTATCGCGCTGCTTTGAACCCCGAAATGATGGCGTCCCAGGGCGCGACCTGGCAACTCCATACAACACCCGATCGGGAGCGACATGATGCAAATCGAACACTGGGACCCGGCGCGTGACGGCGAGCTCACCGAGGCCAACATGCGCCGCAAACTCCAAGCCCGCGGCTACAGCGTCAGCAGGTACGTCTATTCTCCGGGAACGCGCTTCCCGGAGCACGACCACGGGGTCGACAAGATCGACGGCGTTCTCTTCCGAAACACGTCCTCCACAGTACGGAAGTGGTGGGGGACGAACCCGTGGTCAGCCTGGACGCGATACGGGCCGCTTGATCGGGCCAGCGCATCCGACGCGCCCTGATTCGACTGTAAGGATGATTCGGCCATGTGGGAGTTGGAATGCGGTATTCGCGGCCCGCCCGCCGGGGCAGGGACGACCGCCTGAGACCACGTCACTGTCAAGCCGGGCAGTTTGCTACATGCTTATCTGCCGTCCGTTTGCGGCGTACTTTCCCTCTGTCCTTGTCCTGGTTGCTGAATTGTGTCAGGTCCTGCGCTCTGCGCAGGTCCCGCAGTGTCATCTCCTCGGCAATCAACGCCTGCGCCCGCGTCTCGATCTTGGTGCACCGATCCGCCGAAAGCACGTTTATCGCATCCATCAACTCTTTCACGGTTCACCTCCCCTTCATTCCGACAGTTATTTCCGGTAGTTATACCCGTCACACGTGAATATTTCGCCGCGATGCACGCCACTCGCACCCGATAGCCGCGTTGCGACTCGTCGCAATAGGGCCTGGCTATTCCTCCTCGTCGCGCCTTGCTCTCGGGCACGATCAGCACACCTCGCTTACCAAAATATTCACGTGCGACGGGTATATCAAACCGCTTATCCGCCTTCTCGATGAGCCGTTTGTAGAAGCGCCTCTCGCCCCTGCCTACTTTGTCTCCTGCCACAAGCAGGATGGCACGGCGTTTCGGGTCGAAGGCACGCAACACGCCAAACCCCACCGGCGGCATCGAAGCGCAGCTCCTTCATATTCGCGTGCTTGGAACCCTTCAGGGTATCGACGCGGGGCCGTCCGAGCTGTGGTCCGAAGATCTCCAAAAGTTTGGCATGGGCGAGTAATTCGTCCTGGACCGCTTCGGGCAGACCCGCAAATTCCCTCTCGAACGCCGTATCGAGCAGAACAGTCCAAGACATTCGTCGGGTGCTTCAGGTGCTTCAGTTTCTACCGGCTCGGGCGCATCTTATTATTCCACATTCTGACAGGGATGACATTATAGGCATATGTTATCAAGGACATAATCAGAGACGGAAGCAAAGTCCCTATCAAGGAGACCCATGCGGGCCTCGGAGAAAGCGGCGAATCGATTTTTGCTGCGGGGCCCCGGCTTCCTGACCTCCCGCTTTCCGGCCCCCCGTCTTCCGGCCCCAGGTATCCCGTAGGGTCACGGTGCGATTGAACACCGGCCTGGTGGGACGGGAATCCTTGTCCGCCACGAAATAGCCTTCGCGCTCGAACTGAAAGCGGTCGCCCGGCGCAGCCGCCGCCAGGCTCGGTTCCAGGACGCAGGAAGTCAGGGTACGCAGGGAATCCGGGTTCAGGTCCGCGCGAAAATCCCGCCCCCCCGTGCCGGGCTCCGGTACCGCGAACAGCCGATCATAGAGCCGCACCTGTGCCGCGACCGCGTGCCGCGCCGAGACCCAGTGGATGACGCCCTTGACCTTGCGACCTTCCGGGTTCTTGCCGAGGGTGTCGGGATCATGGGCACACCGCAGTTCGATGATTGCTCCGGTCCGGTCCTTGACGACCCGGACGCAACGCACCACATAGGCGTTGCGCAACCGCACCTCGCCGCCGGCGATGAGCCGCTTGAAACCCCGGACGGGCTCCTCCATGAAGTCGTCGCGGTCGATGTAGAGTTCCCTGGAGAAGGGAACCGTCCGCGTCCCCTTGGTCATGTCCTGGGGGTGATTGGGCACGGTGAGTATCTGGGTCTGGTCCTCCGGGTAGCTTTCCACCACCAGCTTGAGGGGCTGCAACACCGCCATGGCCCGTGGGGCCTTGCGGTCCAGATCCTCGCGGACGGCGCTCTCCAGCATGGCCATCTCTACCAGGTTGTCGGCCTTGGTCACGCCGATGCGTTCGCAGAAGGCGCGGACGGCCTCCGGAGTATAGCCGCGGCGCCGCAGTCCGGCGATGCTCGGCATCCGCGGGTCGTCCCAACCTTCTACGCAGCCCTCGTCCACGAGTTGGGTCAGCCGGCGTTTGCTCATTACCGTGTACTCGAGATTGAGCCGGGAGAACTCGATCTGGCGCGGCCTGCAGGGTACCGAGACATTGGCGACCACCCAATCGTAGAGGGGCCGATGGTCCTCGAACTCCAGGGTACAGAGGGAATGGGTGATGCCTTCGAGGGCATCCGAGATCGGATGGGTGTAATCATAGGTGGGGTACAGGCACCACTCGCGGCCCGTCCGGTGATGGATAACCCCATGGCGGATGCGGTAGAGGACGGGATCGCGCAGATTCAGGTTGGGCGAGGCCATATCGATCTTGGCCCGCAGGGTCAGGGTCCCATCGGGGAACGCGCCGTCCCGCATCCGCGCGAAGAGGTCCAGGTTCTCCGCCGGCGGACGATCGCGGTAGGGGCTCTCCCGTCCGGGTTCGGTCAGGGTCCCACGGTACTTGCGGATCTTCTCCGCATCCAGCGCGCAGACATAGGCCCGGCCCTTCTCGATCAGCTCGACGGCGAATTTGTAGAGCTGCTCGAAGTAATCGGAAGCAAAATAGAGCCGCTCTCCCCACGCATAGCCCAGCCAACGCACATCTGCCTCGATCGCGTCCACATACTCCCGGTTCTCCTTGTGTGGGTTGGTATCGTCGAAGCGCAGGTTGCAGATACCCTGGTAATCCTGAGCGACCCCGAAATTGAGCACGATGGACTTGGCATGTCCGATGTGCAGATAACCGTTCGGCTCCGGCGGAAAGCGGGTAACGATCCGCTTGTGCCTCCCATGGGCCAGATCCTCGTCGAGGATCTGACGGATGAAATTGGGGCGAATGAAGTTGGTCTTTCTGGGGTCTTCTTTCTCGGACATCTGGGTGCGACCATTGCGGCAGGAATCGGATGGACGATTCTATATTTTTTGGCAGATAACTGCCTTCCATATATAATTGGGAATTTTATGTCCCCAGCGCTTCCAAGCCTACTGGACCCTTGGCGAGCCGTAGACAGTGGCTCGGTCCTGGTAGGTCGTCTGCCCTTGTCGAGTCTGCTGCGGTTGCGGGGCTCGCTGGTGGAAGCGAAGGGCGATGTTCGGTTCCGGCTTGCGTTTTCCCGTGATGAAGCACAGCGGGCGGTGTTGCGTTGCGAGGTGGCCGCAACCCTGAGACTGCGTTGCCAACGCTGTCTGGAGGCGCTCGATCACGAGGTCGATACCGACACGCTGTTGGCGTTGGTCTCGGGCATCGACGAGGAACGTCACCTGCCGGAGCCTTATGATCCCTTGCCGGTGGGCAACGAACCGATCCGCCCTGGGGATCTGATCGAGGACGAGCTGCTGCTGGCGCTGCCTCAGATCCCGATGCACGAGCCAACCCTTTGCGCGCGGCAGGTGCCGGATGCGGACATTGCATGGATACGGTCCGGCGGGGCGAATCCCTTCGCGGTGCTCGCCGAACTCAAACGCAGGGGATAGGGGTGCATCCTCGATAGCTTCTGCGCCAATCCAACCAGACGGCGCTGATCTTGGTGGGGAAAGAGGAGGCGATCCTCCCCCATCTCGAGATCACAGCCGTGCGGAAACTCGGAGCTCCGGCGGCCGACTTGATTTGAAGAGAGAATGCAAAATCGGGGCACGGAGCAACGGTAACCTTAAAAGGGCACCTTGAAAGATTCATGGTCCCCTTGAGTCGGAGGCAAGAATGGCAGTTCAACAGAATAGGAAGACCCCTTCCAAACGGGACATGCGTCGTTCCCACGATGCCTTGTCGAGGCCGACGCTGGCGACGGACTCCACGACGGGCGAAATCCACCGCCGTCACCATGTATCGGCGGATGGTTATTATCGTGGCCGCAAGGTCGTGGACAAGAATGACTGACGGTGGTTGCCGCTATCCTTACGCTATCCGTGCGGGGCTCTCAGCACCGCAAGCGAGCACATCTTGTCCGAACGTTTGACTATCGCCCTCGACGCCATGGGTGGCGACCACGGCCCCGATGTGATCACCGCCGCGGCCCTGCAGTTTCTGCGCCAATCCAACCAGACGGCGCTGATCTTGGTAGGGAAAGAGGAGGCGATCCTCCCCCATCTCGGCAGCGTCGATTTCGGTGATCGCCTGATTGTCCATCACGCCTCGCAAGCCATCGGCATGGACGAGCTTCCTTCCAGCGCCCTGCGCAACAAGAAGGACTCTTCTATGCGGGTGGCGCTGAATCTGGTCAAGAAGGACGCGGCCGATGCCTGCGTCAGCGCCGGCAATACGGGGGCGCTGATGGCGACCGCGCGTTTCGTGCTCAAGATGCTGCCGCGCGTGGACCGACCGGCCATCATCACCGCCGTGCCCTCCCTCCAGGGACAAACCCACATGCTCGATCTGGGCGCCAATGTGGATTGTACGGCGGAGCACCTGTTTCAGTTCGCGGTTATGGGCAGCGAGCTGGTGACTGCGGTATCCGGCGTCGAGGCCCCGAAGGTGGGCCTGCTCAATATCGGAGAGGAAGAGATCAAGGGCAACGAGCAGGTCAAACAGGCCCACGAACGGCTGGCCGGCAGCACCCTGAACTATATCGGTTATGTCGAGGGAGACGACATCTACGTCGGGGGGGTGGATCTGGTGGTATCCGACGGCTTTGTGGGTAACATCGCCCTCAAGGCGAGTGAAGGCGTCGCCAAACTGGTGCGCCACGTCCTCGGATCGAGCTTCAAGCGCACCCTACTGACGCGACTTTCCGGATTGGCGGCCACGCCGGTCCTGAAGCGCTTCGGTCGGACCTTCGATCCCCGCCGCTACAACGGGGCCAGCCTGCTGGGGTTGAAAGGTATCGTCATCAAGAGTCACGGGGGTGCCGATCTTTTGGCGTTCGAGAATGCGATCCACATCGCGGAGAAGGAGATCCACTGCAACATTCCGGACCGCATCGCCCAGCAGGTAACGCGGCAATTGGAAGCGGAAGAACGGAGGACAACGGCATGAGCCTGTATGCACGCATTGCCGGGATCGGCAATTTCCTGCCTGAAAGGGTCCTGACCAACCAGGATATTGAGGCGATCGTCGACACCTCCGATGAGTGGATCCGCGAGCGCACCGGGATCCGCAAACGCCACCTCGTCACCGAGGGCGAGCGTTGCAGCCGGCTGGCGGAAATCGCCTCCCGCAGGGCGCCGGAGGACGCCGGTATCGATCCCGCGACGCTCGATCTCATCGTGGTGGCAACCACTACGCCGGACCAGGTCTTCCCCGGCTCCGCGTGCATGTTGCAGCAGCCAAGCCAGGATGGTGGACCAATTCATCCGTACCGGCAATGTACGGCGTGCGCTGGTTGTCGGTGCCGAAATCTTATCGTACCTGGTCAATTGGCAGGATCGCGACACGGCTGTGTTGTTCGGCGACGGTGCGGGTGCCGTGGTGTTGGAGGCCGGGCAGGAACCGGGCATCCTTTCCTCGCATTTCCATGCGGACGGCGCGTACGCCGCTATACTCCGAGTTCCCGGCGGGATCGGCGGCGACCCCAATGAGCACTCCTGTCTGGAGATGAAGGGGGCCGAGTTGTTCAAGGCAGCGGTCACCGCCCTTTCCGACATCGTCGAAGAGACGCTCACGGCGAACGGTATGCAGAAGTCGGATATCGATTGGCTGGTTCCACACCAAGCCAACTTCCGTATCATCCAGGCCGTCGCGCGCAAGCTGGGACTGCCCCTGGACCGTGTCGTCACGGTGGACGAACATGCCAACACCTCGTCCGCATCCATCCCCCTGGCGTTCGACGTCGCGGTGCGGGATGGGCGCATCCGCCGCGGCGAGACCGTGCTGATGGAGGCCTTCGGGGGTGGTATCACCTGGGGGCGGTGTTGCTGGTGTACTGAGCCGGCAGGATTCTCACGGAAGATTTTATCCGCCAATGAACGCAAATAGACGCAAATGGATCGAGAACCGTCGCTCGACAGACGAAACCTGGGTCTTCGGGGGTGCAATCCTACGGCCCTGACGACAGCTTGGGAGGCAATGCAACATGCTTAATGGCGAGATCGCGTTGGTAACGGGTGCATCCCGGGGGATTGGGCGGGCGATCGCGCTGGCCCTGGGCGAGGCAGGGGCGAGCGTGGCGGGTACCGCTACCACCGAGGGCGGTGCGGCCCGGATCGACCAGACCCTGCGGGAGCAGGGATACCAGGGCCTGGGTGTAGAGCTGAATGTCACCACCCAGACCTCGATCGATACCGCCTTGAAGCATCTGAGCGACAGATTGGGTACCCCGACGATCCTGGTCAACAACGCAGGTATCGTCCGCGACAATCTACTCATGCGCATGAAGGATGCGGAGTGGGACGAGGTGATCGATACCGACCTGAACTCGGTCTATCGTCTGAGCAAAGCCTGTCTCCGCGGCATGATGAAGGCGCGCAAGGGGCGGATCATCAACATTACCTCCGTGGTCGGCGCGGCGGGAAACAGTGGGCAGACCAACTATGCCGCCGCCAAGGCCGGTATGATGGGCTTTACCAAATCCCTGGCGCGCGAGGTCGGGTCCCGAGGTATCACCGTCAACTGCGTGGCCCCCGGATTCATCGATACGGACATGACGCGGGAGCTGGACGAATCCCAACGCGAGCACCTGCAGACCGGTATCCCGTTGGGGCATCTCGGCAAGCCGGAGGACATCGCCGCCGTCGTGGCCTTTCTCGCCTCCGGGCAGGCCGGTTACATCACCGGCGAGACCATCCACGTCAATGGCGGTATGTATATGGGCTGACCGCTTTCATAAGCAGCCGCATAGGCCGGAAAAAGACCAAAATCCGGAACATCAAGGGCGCATCGAAAGCGGATGCGCGCCTTTCATCCTGAACCGATAGTGAGCGGATGCGCGCCTTTCATCCTGAACCGATAGTGAATAGAATACCGCGTGCCCTGAGGTCAGGGCCATCCATCTGATACTGGAGGAAGAGCACACAATGAGCAGCGTCGAAGACCGAGTGAAGAAGATCGTAGTCGAGCAGTTGGGGGTCAAAGAAGATGAGGTAGTTCCCGAGGCCTCCTTCGTGGACGATCTGGGCGCGGACTCTCTGGACACCGTCGAGTTGGTGATGGCCTTGGAAGAGGAATTCGAGACGGAGATCCCGGACGAAGATGCCGAAAAGATCACCACCGTCAAAGAGGCGATCGATTACATCAAGGAGCATACTGGTTGAATCCTGTCGCGGGCACGGTAACATGCCGTATGTCGGCGCACGACCGCTCATATCATCCTCGACCACAGATCGGGGTGCCCCCCGTAATTGGTCGCCGGGCCGTCGTCACCCGGGCAGGAATCCCGGCCTCGGTAGGAGTGGCTGGCGAGTCTGCCCGGTAGTAGGAAAAGGTCGTCTTTTGCCTCCTGCCGATCCTTGATCGGATAGTTCCCCACTATCAACGACCGGACGCCGGACCCGTTGCGACCCCGACCAAAGAGCGATGTTGCCGTGGCCAGTTTCCCTCGGCTTCGACGACACTCAGGGTACGCTCACCTTCCACCGGTCGTAGGTGCGGAGATGGAGGGAGTGAGTCTGGCGTGGCCGACGCAGGGTTTGTGGTATTGGCGCCAAGGGCCTTGATCAATGGGTCAGAGGCCGACTGCCTGACTGTTGCCGACCGCGGCCTGCAATACGGAGACGGGCTGTTTGAGACCCTTGCCGTGTGTGACGGCGCTCTTTGCCTGTGGCACGCGCATTTCGACCGCCTCGCGCGGGGGGCTGATCGCTTCGGGATTCCCTGTCCATCACGGGAACTGCTTTTGTGCGAATGTCGGCAACTCGCCGGAGGCGAATCTGCCGGAGTATTGAAAATCATCCTCACACGCGGCCGCGGCGGCCGCGGCTATGGCCCTCCCGAGAGCCCGCAACCGATCCGTATTCTCACACTCCATCCCTGGCCGGATTACCCGACGGGCTGGGGGGAATGCGGTGTCGATGTGACTTTCTGTCGCACCCCGCTTGGTGAGAATCCGGTGCTTGCGGGCCTCAAGCATCTGAATCGGCTGGAGCAGGTCCTGGCGCGCTCCGAGTGGCAGGATCGAGAAATCGCCGAGGGACTCATGCAGGACGGCAGGGGCCGAATCATCGGCGGCACCATGTCCAATCTGTTCCTGGTTCGCGATGGTCGTCTCCTCACGCCGCGGCTGGATACCTGCGGCATCGCCGGTACGGTACGGGACCTAGTGTTACGCATTGCCGATGCTTTCGGTATCGAGGTTCTGGAAAGGGACATCATGCGCACCGACCTAGGCGCTGCCGATGGACTCTTCCTCACCAATGCCTTGATCGGTGTGTGGCCGGTGCGACGCCTGGGAACCCGGGAAATCAGTCTCGATAACTTACCCTTGGAGCTGCTGGCGGCCGTGCAGCGAGCAAGCCGGACACCTGACCGGGGGAGGAGTGAATGATGCGAGTGTTACTGCTGATTTGCGTTCTTGCCGCCGGTCTGGTTGCCAGCGGTGCCTGGATGGAGTACCGGGATTTCCTATCCGAACCCGTGGTGCCGGATCAGAAATCCCTGGTGTTGGACATCAAGAAGGGAACCTCCCTGAGCGGGCTGAGAGAAAAACTCACGGAGCTTGGCCTGCTCAAACACCCCTACCTATTCACGGCCCTGGCCTACCATGAAGGTAAAGCCGCCAGCATCAAGGCCGGAGAATATAAGCTTTCATCCGGCATCAAGCCACCGGAGCTGCTCGAACTGGTGACCTCCGACAAGGTGGTGCAACACACTTTCACCCTGGTGGAGGGATGGACCTACCGCCGACTCCTCGCTGCGGTGGCGAAGGACAAACGCCTCGAGCACCTGCTCGGCGACAATCCATCGGCGAAGGCGGTCATGACCCGTCTCGGCCACCCCGAAGAGCACCCCGAAGGGCGCTTTTTACCGGAGACCTATCACTTCTCGAAAGGCACCAGCGACCTGGACATCCTACGTCGGGCCTATGAGACGCTGGAGCAGGTCTTGCAGCAGGAATGGGCGCAGCGCGACGAGGGGTTGCCCCTGGAAAGCCCCTATGAGGCCCTGATTCTGGCCTCGATCGTGGAGAAGGAGACGAGCCTTGCCTCGGAGCGACCGACCATCGCCGGCGTTTTCATACGCCGCCTGAACCGGAAGATGAAGCTACAGGCAGACCCGACCGTAATCTACGGGTTGGGCGACCGCTTCGACGGCAATATTACCCGCGCCCACCTCTACCAGGACACACCCTACAACACCTATGTCCACAAGGGCCTACCGCCCACGCCCATCGCCCTGCCGGGCCAGGCCGCCATCCAGGGGGTCCTGCATCCCCAGGAGGGAGACGCTCTCTTCTTCGTTGCCAAGGGAGATGGTAGTCACTACTTCTCCGCCACCCTGGCCGAACACAACCGGGCGGTGCGGCGCTACCAGCTCAGAAAGCGGTGACCCGGATTGTGACCGGCGTATGGAAAGGAAAGGCAAATTCATCACCCTGGAAGGCATCGAAGGGGCGGGCAAGACCACCCAGCTCGCCGTCGTCCGGCGTTGCCTGAAGGAACAGGGCATTGCCGTCCTCACCACGCGGGAGCCCGGCGGGTCTCCCGTCGGCGAGCATATCCGCGCCTTGCTGCTCGACCCTGGCTGCAAGGGGTTGGCAGCCGATACCGAGGTGTTGCTCCTGTTCGCCGCCCGTGCCGAGCACATCGCCCATAGTATCCGGCCGGCCCTGGAGCAGGGGACCTGGGTGCTGTGCGACCGCTTTACGGATGCCACCTATGCCTATCAAGGCGATGGCCGCGGGGTCGATCCCGAACGCATTGCAGTGCTCGAAGCCTATGTCCAGGGCCCTATGCGTCCCGACCTGACCTTGCTGTTCGACTTGCCGGTGGCGGCGGGGCTCGCGCGCGCCGGCAAACGATCCGCGCCGGATCGCTTCGAGTCCGAGGCGGAAGGCTTCTTCGAAGGCGTCCGCGCCCGGTACCTGGCGCTCGCCAAGTCTCATCCGCAACGGGTGCGCCTGATCGATGCTGAGATGCCGTTGGAACAGGTTTCGGCCCAGGTCCGGAAACAAGTCGCGGACTTCCTCGCCGGAATCGGCCAGTGAGCCTGCGAACCGACATCGAAGCACCCTTGCCTTGGCACGAGGCCGGTTGGCAGCTGCTCCGGCAGGCGCGCGCGGCTGGGCGCCTGCCTCACGCCTTGCTTGTCACCGGTCCTGCGGGGGTCGGCAAACGCCACCTGGTTGCGGCTCTATCCCATTCCCTGCTGTGCGCCCGGCCTGACGAAGACGGTCTCGCCTGCGGCCACTGCCGTGAGTGCGAGCTACTCGCCGCCGGCACCCACCCGGATTACCTGGAGATCGGCCTGGACCCGGAGAGCAAATCGGACGAGATTCGGGTGGACGCCATTCGCCGACTGACCGCATCCGACGCCCTGACCGCGCACCGCGGCGGGCACAAGGTCATCGTCCTGGATCCGGCGCAGAATATGAACCTGAGCGCGGCCAACAGCCTCTTGAAAACCCTGGAAGAGCCGTCTCCCGACACACTCCTGTACTTGGTCTGTGAGCAACCGGGTCGTCTGCCCGCTACCATCCGCAGCCGGTGCCAGGAATTGAAGGTCCCGGTCCCATCCGAGCCCCAGGCCCTGGAATGGTTGCGTGCGCATACCGACTCCGCGGATGCGGAGATCCTGTTGCGCTTAACCTACGGCGCCCCCCTACGGGCGCTCACCCTGGTGAAGCAAGAGAATAAACAGCAGAGGGATAGGTTGTCCCAACGGACCCAGGCCTTCGCCGGATTCGTCGCGGTCGCAGGCGGAACCCGAGACCCGGTCGCCGAGGCTGCGGCTTGGAACGAACAGGAGCCGGCTCTCCTACTGGACTGGTTGTACGCTTGGGTCGGTGATCTGCTGCGGCTGGCAAGCGGCCATCCCGCGCCCCGGCTCATCAACCAGGACCAGTTCGGGGAGCTGCGCAAGCTGGCCCAGCTGCTCGAACCGAGGGCGGGGCATCTTTATCTGATGCAACTTATCGAGGCCCGTGCGGATGGGTACGGTTCGGTCAACAGACTACTCCTGTACGAGTCCCTGTTGGTACAGTGGGCAAGAATTTTCCGGTCGCGCGACTCTGCTCCCACCTAGACAACCTAATGCCATCAAGTTACTCGGAAAATCGAATGGATCCCGAAGTATCTAACGAGCAACAGCGTGTCCTCAGCTTCGTAATCAAGGAAAAGCACGCCCTCTATACGGCATTCATGCCCTTTATCAAGAATGGCGGTCTATTCATACCCACCACCAAGCGGTATCGAATCGGCGATGAGCTCTTCCTGTTGCTGCGGCTGATGGACGAGTCCGAACCCATCCCCATCGTCGGCAAGGTCGTCTGGCTAACCCCCGCCGGTGCGGAGGGAAACCGCATGGTCGGCATCGGCATCCAATTCAGCAGTCAGGATCAGGGTGCCGCCCGCCGCAGGATCGAAGACCACTTGGCCGATATGCTTGCATCGGACCGTCCTACCCATACCCTGTGAGCCGTGATCATGCGGCCCGATTCTCATTGCCGGCTCAGCGTGTTGTAATGGTGGGCACAGCCCACCCTACGCCATGTCATCATGCTGGTTGACTCTCATTGCCATCTCGACCGGGTCGATCTGAAACCCTACGCCGGGGACTTCCGTCGCCTCATGGATGAGACGTGTGCTTCCGGGGTCGGGCATATGCTCTGTGTCTCCATCGACCTGGAGCATTACCCGCAGATGCGAAATCTGGTCGAGCCCTATCCCCAGGTCTCCGCCTCGGTGGGGGTCCATCCCAGCGAGCGAGGCTGCCGGGAACCGACCCCGGAGGCGCTGGTGGAGCTTGCACGGGACGCGCGCAATGTGGCCATCGGCGAGACCGGGCTGGACTACTATCGGAGCACGGGCGACCTCGGCTGGCAGCACCGGAGGTTCCGTAACCACATCGCCGCCGCCAGACTCTGCGGAAAACCGCTGATCGTCCATACCAGGGAGGCGCGGGAAGACACCCTCCGGATATTGATGGAGGAAGATACCCGTGACGTGGGCGGTGTGCTGCACTGCTTCACGGAGACCTGGGAGATGGCCACAGCGGCGCTGGACCTGGGTTTCTATATCTCCTTTTCCGGCATCGTTACTTTCAAGGCTGCGGACGATCTACGGGCGGTGGCGGCAAAGGTGCCTCTCGACCGTCTGCTGATCGAGACCGACAGCCCCTACCTAGCCCCCGTACCGCACCGGGGCAAATCGAACGAGCCTAGGTTTGTCGCGGCGGTGGCGCAATGCATTGCCGGACTGCGCGGCATGTCTACCGAGGAGCTCGTCGATCTCACCCGCGACAACTTTTTCCGCTTGTTCAAAAACGCGGTGCCGGTAGATCATTCCTGTTTGAGGGTATCTTAACCGGTCATCCTAGACCGTTCGACTGGGCCGGCGGCGCTCTCGACGCCTTTGATCCGCCCTCATCCACACCCCGTCGTCATCATGAGTGGCGACCAAGGCCCTCGCCGTCAGCAACACATCCGGCGGCAGCGCCCGGGCTTGCAGGACACAAGACCGAGCGCTGCCACACCCACTTCGCTACGTTGTACAGACGCTGCCTCAGTCTGAAGACGTTGAGACAGACCCCGGTCATTGACCTTGACCCATCCCGCCTCCGTTCTGGCTCGGTTTTCCCGGCAAGCGGACGC
>Ga0209049_1000146_pt1 | contig 14708 bp, 15 predicted proteins | sample WorMetulBAHAMAS2_FD_187398 | JGI IMG/M metagenome (GOLD analysis project Ga0209049, IMG submission 187398) | Marine gutless worms symbiont microbial communities from Max Planck institute for Marine Microbiology, Germany - Olavius ullae BAHAMAS.2... | ecosystem: Host-associated > Annelida >...
GTATTTCTCGGATATCTACTGGCCGGACTGGACACCGGATCATCTTGATGAGGCTTTTGACTACTACAAAAAGCGCCAGAGGCGTTTTGGGGGCCTACCCTCATGACAGACACGGTAAAACGCCTCCTGCTCTTCTTGATCATGATGCCTTTTTTGACTTTCTTGATTCTTTTCCTGCCCCATTACAAGAATATCGCCGTTATCATCCTGATCGCCATTGTCGGTTTCCTGTGCGGCCAAGAGATGCGGACAATACTCTCAAAAACTGAAAAAAAACTTCCCAGTTGGACGGTGTTGATCCCAACCCTTGCCGCCCCCTTAGCCTGGCTGGTCAATATGGGCTGGATGCCTGAGCAGATCCCCCCCCTTTTGATGATACTGGTCGTACTCTGGTCGTTCATTGACGCGGTTTTTGCGCGCGAGGAAGAACTCAAATCCGGGATTACCCGAATGGGATCTCGACTGCTGATGATTGTGTATCCAGGCTGGATGCTCTGGTGGGTGGCCAGACTCACCTGGTTTGACCATGCCGGTTTTGTGATGTTTATCTTCATGCTCACTGTTTATTTAAGCGATGCCACCGCCTGGCTTTTTGGAATTCTTCTGGGCAGGCACAGAAACATATTCGCTGTAAGCCCGAACAAGAGTGTGGAAGGTTTTCTCGGAGGAACGCTGGCCTCGGTAGTGGTTATACTGATATCAGCGCGACTGCGACCGGATATACTCTCGCATCCTGTTTGGCAGCTCATCATATTCGGCATTGTCGCGGCATTCACAACCATCATGGGCGACCTTGTTGAATCAGCATTGAAAAGAGCCGTGGGTGTAAAGGATTCTGGACATATTTTCCCGGGCCGCGGTGGGATGCTGGATTCTGTCGACTCGACTCTTCTCACCGCGCCGATTTTTGTTTGGTTCCTTCAGTTGGCGGTTTAACAGTGCTTGAAAAAATCTTCGAGATAGCTCTCGGCATCCTTGGATTATCCATTGTCGTATTAGTTCATGAAAGTGGTCATTATTGGGCGGCTCGTCTCATGGGCATCAAAGTAGCAATCTTTTCCATTGGCTTTGGCAGACGGCTATTGGGTTTTCGAGTGAGAAATACAGACTACCGCATTTCGTTGATTCCCCTAGGCGGTTACTGTCGATTCGCCGGGGAACAGTCGTTTCACCGCGCACTTGAGGAGAATCGTGAGTACATACCGGGCAAACCCGGTGAATTCTACGGATCTTCCGCGATTAAACGGATAGTGGTGGGCTTATCGGGACCAGTGGCCAATGTCCTGTTCACCGTCATCGTGTTTTTTCTCATTCACCTGATAGGCTTCCAAGAGTACTACACAGCGCCAAGAATCATTCTCCTTTCCGAGTGGTCAGAGGAAAACGCGACACTGCCCGCTGATATCGCCGGCCTCCAGAGTGGTGATACGATTTTGGCTCTTGATGGTGTGAGTATTGATCGCTACAGCGTATTGCGCATGAAGCTGATCCATCGCCCCGATGAGCAGATCAGTCTTACGGTTCGTCGTGATGAGCATATCATTGAATTGCCCATTACACCCCAACTCAACGATGAAATGGGTATTGCGTTCATCGGCGTTCTTAACTGGATTGATCCTGTTATCGGAAGCATCGGGCCGGAGAGTCCACCGGCCCGCGCGGGTTTTCGCCCTGGAGACCGTATTCTTTCCGCGGAGGGCAAACCAATCCCCCACACTGTTGCCTTAGAGCGCCTGCTGGGTGAATCGGAGGGCGATGAACTTCCTCTGCTTGTTGAGAATGGTGGTTTGGAAAGAGAAATCATCCTGAGAAAAACAGAGGAGACCGGGTTTGCCGAACTTCTCTGGGACGAAGCAGACAGATCGATGAGAAACGCTGTGTTTAGGATCGAATCGGGAACTTCTGCCAAACTCGGTTTCTTCCCCGCTTTTGCCCGGGGGCTTGAAGAATCCTACACTGTGTGGAAGGCGACCTGGAAGGGCTTTCTGATGTTGTTCTCCGGTGCCGATATAGGTAATTCGATAGTCGGGCCATTCCGATTGATTTCCGATACGGGTGATGTGGTGCGCAGAGGATTCCATAATGGCTTCGGACCGGGGATGCTATGGTCCTTCGAGTTCATGGCCCTGATTTCCATATCTCTTGCCTTTCTCAATCTACTGCCCATCCCTGTCCTTGATGGAGGGCAAATTCTATTGTTTGCTTCGGAATTCATCGGAAACAAACCACTCAATCCGAAATTTGCCTACCGGTATCAGTTTATTGGTATTATAATTGTTCTAGCTATTCTTGTTGGAGCGACAATGAACGATCTTGTGCGTATGAGATTCTGGGGATGAGGCGTGATCCGTGCAATTGGCTTTATCACCGTCGCTGTTTTTGCGGCTGTATTCCCAATCTCAGCCGCTTATCAGATCGTTTTACCGGGTACCCATGAAGGCGCCCTTGTAGCAGCTGACTGGCATGAGAAGTCCGATGTCCTCGTATCGGCGGGAGTGGATGGCAGGCTCATTGTAACCCGACCCACAGACGGCAAGGTACTGCGCCGTTTTCATGTCTCTGAGAATCCTATTCACGATTTGAAGGTAGATCCTACCTGGGAACGTGTCGCTCTTGTCACCTCGGAAAACGGCAATTTCACGGTTTCTGTTTGGGACTGGAACGATGAAGAAGTTGTCTATTCCTATGAAATGGATTCAGAACCATTGTTCGTCGCCTGGTCGGCGGAGAGTCTATTTCTCATCATAGGGAATCTCGACATAGAAAGCGTTGCGGTGCTAGAGGGTGAAAGCGGCCGTCAGCTGCACTATCTCCAGAGCCTAACAGCCTTCTACAGCGCGGGATACATCGGCGCTACCGAATCGATTTTGATGACCTACCACAGTTTCGGCATAATCGAATACTGGGATATCCGCAGTTCCACCTTGAGACTAGCAGCCGATACCGTATCGAATCTTAAGGGAATTACCGTTCTACAGACCGAGCCGAAGAACACACTGTTTGGATATCGCAATGAGACTCTCTACTCAATCAACCGTCAGAATGGCGCCATTCAGGATGAGCGAGTCGTTCCCAATCTCTATCACGTTTCGATGGATAGAGAAAGCGGTGAGATTGACATCCTTGCCAAAGAAGCGGAGGGTTATGTACTGCACGAGTATGTGCTCCGTGAGGGAAAAATCATGGAACGGGGCAGTGATAATCCCTCATCACTCCCTCTTGCCCTCGATAACTCTCTCCTTCCTTCCATGGCATTGAGACGAAACTCGACCAGCTTCATACTCTCGGAAAGTGGGAAGATATACTCAAAGCATGAGGATATTTTCACGCCGATCGCTCACGATCCACTCTGGAAACCCGATTCACTCGCGTTTCACAACACAACTCTTCTGGCAAGCGGCGGGGGCCTGATTCGTGAGTACAGCTCCCCCTTCTTCGATGTCAACACCCCAATCAATTTGAAGAAGCTCAAAACACTGTCTTTCAAAGAGCGTAGGACTAGTTCCAAGGCGAAGCGCACCGTAATATCGGTGCTCCCCGACGGCGATATTCTTCAGTGGGATGCCGCGTACATGGGTCCTGATAACGGGATTCGTCGCATCAGTCGCTATGAAGAATCTGAGTCATTTCTTCCTCTGAGCAAAGCGATTCATAAGATGAAAGTCATCGATTCAAAACGTATACTCATCGTCGATCGCTACAACACAGTGAGCATCCTAAGCACCGCGGATGGCGAACTGCTGTTTCAGCACTCAGCCCTCAGCATCATGGATGCCCTCTATTTAGATGATTCTGAATCGCTTATTATCGCGCGCGTATCGAAAGAAAAAGGCGCTACGCCCTTAGAAGGGATAGGGCTGAACAACGAAGAAGCCATTCCCTACCTCGACAGCCGATCGATGGTCTATAGCATAAGAAAAGCTCCTCTAGGGTTTCATTCCATCGGCATAGGTTTTCAGGACTCGGGGCGTTCGCGTACTTCGCTGCTCTTCCACGACGAAAACCCAACCGTAAAGCCACAAACATTATTGGAAATACCTGGCGAAGATCAGCAAGCCCTTGTCTTAACCCACCCCAAGCGAAACAGTGTCTATACAACCCTCGGCGGCACTGTCCAACACATCGCAGGAACCGATATAGCGACTCTTCCCTGGGAGCGGAGCATCACCGAACTCAACATCCATGGAGATATCCTCTACGGCTTGGATGAGGATGGCGCGATAGCCATGTGGAACAGTCAGAACGGCCGAATACTGTTGAAAATCCACCTCTTCAAGGATACCGGATGGATCGCCATATCGCCGGATGGAGAGAAGATTTGGAGTTCGCCGGGAACCATCAGACATGTCATGATCTATAAGGATGGAAAAGCAGTTGATTGGCCTATAGACTATGAGATTATTGTGCCTCAGCGCCTGTCATAACTCAGATTCTCAAAACGGGTGAAGTGCGGAATGAAGGCCACATGCACGGTATCGGTGGGACCATTACGTTGTTTGGCAACAATGAGTTCGGTCGTTATCACAGGATTATCTTCATATGAGTCATCTTCCCTTTCCCGATTTCGCTCACGGTGCAAAAAAAGCACCAAGTCGGCATCCTGCTCAAGCGCACCGGATTCCCGAAGATCGGCCAGCGATGGTGCCTTGCCCTCAGACTGACGACCAACCTGGGATAAGGCAACGATTGGGATATTCAGCTCACGGGCAAGCGCCTTGAGAGAACGGCTGATCTGGGAAATCTGCTCATGCCTTTGCTGTTTGGAATCCTCCGGTGTGATCAGGCCGATATAATCGATGAAAATTATCTTCACACCATGCTTGAGAACCATTTTTCTCGCCAAGGAGCGAAGATCGAGCAGGTGTATGTTCGGTGTATCCTGTAGAATGAGCGGGGATTCGTAAATACGACCGGCCGCTTCTGTCAGTTTATTGAAATCCTTAGGACGCAGAAGGCCGGTACGCAGCTTGTTGGAATCAATCTTGCTCGCAGCCGATACAATGCGCAGCATCAGCGAAATTTCGGACATCTCCAGGGTGAAGAAGCCGCAGGGAATGCGTTTTTTCACGGCAATATTGGTGGCCATGGAGAGAGCAAAGGCGGTCTTGCCAATGGATGGACGTGAGCCGATGATGGTCATCTCCGAATTCTGGAATCCACTTGTCAGATTGTCCAGTGAGTCGAAGCCCGAGGGAATCCCCGTAAATCCTTCTTTTGTGCGATAGCGTTTCTCGATGGTTTCGATCGTTTTCTGGATCACTTCCCTAGCCGGTTTCAGCTCTCCACGACTCTGATTGTCATTGAGCTCAAAAATCGCCTTCTCCGCGCCTTCAATAATCAGACGTGTTTCCAGGCTGTCGTTGTAGGAGTTGGAAATAATCTCTCTGGCTGCGTTGAGTAGGGAACGTCTGGTGCTCGTTTCCTGAACAATTCTGGCGTAATGAGCGACATTGGCGCTGCTGGGTACTCTGGAAGTGAGGGAAGCGACATATGCCGCGCCACCCGCTCTTTCCAAATCGCCGCTCGAAGCCAACTCGTCGGTCAGGGTAATGATATCAACGCCCTCACCCTTCTCGTTAAGGATATTGATGGAGTGGTATATGAGCTGATGCGCGCCCTTGAAGAAGTCGCCGGGACGCACAAACTGCTGAACCTCATCCAATAAATCCGCGGAGAAATTCAACAGCAGGGCGCCGAGCGTCGCCATTTCCGCCTCTTCGTGATAGGGAGGAGTTGAATCCTTCAGCGCGGTTTGAGGCAAGGTTTCTCAGCTCTCTTCTTCTTTTGTTTCTTCCTGACCAGTAACAGCATCCTCATTCTCTATTGGCTGCGGCGCTAAGGAAGAAGGACCTTGTCTTTTTCACCAATCGCCCTAACGTTGATTTTCAATTCCGCGTCGTTCTTCCCATAGAGCTTCACTCTTGCCACATGTTCACCGACAGTCTTAATCCCGCCTGATGGCAGTTCAATTCTCTTCCTCTCAATTTCGATGCCCTCGGTACCCAGAAAATCAACAACGGCTGAAGATGTTATAGAGCCGAACAAGCGGCCATTCTTTCCCGCGGCAACGGCACTGTCCATTACTTTTGATTCGATACGGCTTTTTAAGTCCATGGCCGCATCCGATTTCGCTTTCTTGTGCCTTTCTATTGACTGTTGTTTCTGTTCAAGTTCAGTTTTTGTAGCCTTGGTGTAACGAACAGCCATGCTTTTAGGAATCAGATAATTCCGTGCATAGCCATCAGCGACCACTTTGATATCGCCTATCTCACCGAGGCTTGGAACGTCTTCATAAAGAATGATTTTCATCGGCCCATTCTCCTTATTTGCTGACGAAGGGAAGCAAGGCCAGTGAACGGGCCCGTTTGATTTCCCGGGACAGGACGCGCTGGTGCTTGGCACAAGTACCAGTAATACGCCGGGGAAGAATTTTCCCTCGTTCTGTGGTAAAACGCCGCAGTGAGTCAGAATCCTTATAGTTCACATACGCCTTGCCAGTGCAAACCTTACAGACCTTACGGCGGTAGAATTTTCGCTGAGGCCTTTCCGACACCGATCCGCGATCACGCGAAACCGGCCGGTAATCTTCATCAGATTCAGAACCTTGAGTCACATTATCGGACATATACTATCTCCTATTGCTCATTAGAAAGGTATGTCATCTTCAAAACTGCTTGGTGGAATACCCTGGGATTCCGATAAGGGCGGATAGGAATCGTTTCTACCTTCAAACTCCGCCCTTTCATCCCATCCACGTTCATCGGCTCGGGGTCCGCTGTCACTCATGCCCCCTGTCCTGCCTCCGAGGAGTTGAACATTGCTGCAATCGATAACCACCTTCGATCGCTTTCCCCCGTCCTGGGCCTGCCAGCGGTTCTGCCGCAGCTGTCCCTCAATCGCCACCTGCTTGCCCTTCGTCATATAGCCGGCAATTGCCTCCCCCTGGCGTCCGAAAACCGTGAGGTCGAAGAAGTTAGCTTCCTCAACCCAGTTTTCTCCCTGTTTGCGACTGCGATTGACGGCCATACTGAACTTAAGCAGGGCAAGGCCACCCTGAGTATAGGATTGCTCGGCATCCCTGGTTAAGCGCCCCACTAAGATGACTTTATTGATATCATTCGCCATCGACTTTGTCCCGAATCGATCGATTCTCGCGCGATACGAGAAGGTAGCGCAGTATTTCCTTTCTCAATTTAAGCGCGTTTTCGATTTTTGGTAGTTTTGTTTGCTCAAGTTCAACATTGAAAAGACGATATCGACCGCGGTTTTCCTTATCTATGATATAGGCAAGTTCACGGTCTCCCATATCCACCTCAGACTCGATGGTGGCTTTGGAGTCGGATAATATCTTCTTAACGGCTTCTACACCCGAGGTATCCTGTCCCTCCTTCACACGGAAGGCACAGACCAACTCGTAGCTCTTCACTATAATTCTCCTTACGGACTTATACTCGTCCCGCCATGGAGCGGGAAAGGAGTGTCATACGGTACCCTGGAATGGGATTACGCGTCAAGCAGGAGTGCCGACATACCGATAATCCCACTGAGGGAATCTTAGAAGAATCCAATGGCTGAAAAAATCCACTACGACAACAATTTCTTCTTCATTACCGCGATGATTCGCACTCTCGATGCAGCGATAAGCCTCAATATCGATGCGGAATATTTCGCGGATAAGGTGATAGAGGACATATTATTCATCGATTCCACAATACAGAAGCTCTATCTGTCGTTAACGGGAAATCAGTACCTTATCCGAAGAAAGATACATCTTAATTCGATAATGAAACTCAAAAAAGCCTTTTGTAGGCTTTTGGACAAACTCCTCGCATTGAAAGGCACATCACTCATGCCCATCGATTTTCAAAGGACGAAATTGAAGGGCATGGTGTCCACATATCTCAATGAAGTCCAAGAAATTCATGAGATTCTGAATGGAACCCATACGACGAGATTCGAAAGCGATGAAATTTCTCATGATGAGTTGCAAATGTTGATGAGTCCGATGGATGATGAGGGCGAATCATAGTCGAACAGGAGCCCAATACCATGGACAGCCCAATGGGAAATCTGCCTGATTTTGAAAAAGCTCATGGGCTCGTTTCCGCGATTGTACAAGATGCCAGCACCAATGAAGTTCTCATGCACGCATGGATGAATGAAACGGCATGGAAAAGAACGCTTCAGGAGGGTCGTGCGGTTTACTGGTCCCGCAGTCGTAAGGCTCTGTGGCGGAAGGGAGAGGTTTCCGGCAATCATCAGGTTGTTCGGGAAATTCTTGTGGACTGCGATGGCGACTCGGTGCTCCTGAAAGTAGATCAGATGGGGGGTGCGGCCTGCCATACAGGACGCCGCAGTTGTTTCTACCACAAGGTTGTAGGCAGTTCATTTCGGATCATATCGTCGCCGCTTTTCTCCCCAGATGATGCGTCCTAGGCGCAAGCTCATGGGATGAACGCCGGCCGGCCGAGGTTCATCAGTTCACGAGAGCGTAAGGATTAATCCGGTCGAAGCTGCCGTAGCGGTTGGAGAAATCGGCCCCCACACGGTATAGGCGCACCTCAAAATGAAGATGGGGCCCTGTGGCATTCCCCGTGTCACCTATTTCTCCTATTTTTTCATTTTGCAACACCATCTCTCCGGCCTTCCAGCCTGGATCAGCGGCCATATGGGCATAGAATGTCGAGAGCGCCTTGATGCCCTTGTACAGCTTTTTCCATCCATCGCGCAGTGGGTGGGAGAGTTCCAAATGCCAACCGTATGTGGAATTATAATCCGAATAAAGCACTGCACCATCATAAGCCGCCACAACACTTCCCGGCTCGCCGGGGAAGCGGACAATGGAATTTTCTTTCGTGATGGTCAGTATGTTTCTAACATTGACAATATCGACGGCCATATGGGGGTGATAACCGCCGGAACCCAGCATATCCGGTCGAATCTCGCCGAATCCGCCGGAGATCATGAAATCGCTCCCAGCCTGTTTTTCGCCATCCTGTCTAACCGGAAATGTCAGCCCCGCGACAGTATTCTGATACGCCGATAGGGGAACGATTTTTGCCCTATCCACTGCCATGATAGTCTCTGCCTGAGCATTGTCCTGTGGTATTCGTGAGAGATGGTAGACTATGTCACTGTAGCTTCCTGAGGACTCAATCCGGTCGGCAAGGTAGTTATACGCCCGCTTACGGGAAAAATCGCTATCCGGGAGTTCATCTGAGCGCTGCCGCAACGACATAGCCGAGTTTTTTCGCGTGAATTCGAAGGCCGCCCGCTCTCGGTGTACATCATCACGAAGCTGCTCTAATTCGCCTTCGAGCATTGTCATGCGCTCACCCAAGGTCGTCACCGCGGCGATCTGCTTCGTTGATGAAACACCGATGGCACCACTGAGATCAGCTATCAAAGCCCTCATCCGATGATACTGGAGTGAGCTCATCGCCGCGAGAATGAAGAGGGCGAGAAGGAAGAAGGCGAATCCTGAAAGACGGCGATATCGTTTTAGCCAGATTCCAAGACTAGGCGTGGAAAGACCCGGCTTGGGAATCCGAGCCTTGGGAACTTCCAGAAAAGAGCGCGCGGTTTGGGGATCTTCCAGCCGGCCAATGGCCTCTTCGAGCTCGTCGTTTATCCACTCTTCATCAAGCGCCTCATGGTTTTTTTCCGCGGCTTCCAGAAACCAGATGCCATCATTCTCGGGTGCTAGGAGCCAGAACCGGACAACGCGTGAAGAATGGTCGCCGGCTGTTACCGTTTCCATCAGTGATAAGCGGGCACCGGTCCTCTGGGCCATGAGTAACCAGGAGACGGGACTACCATCGATGCTTATTCCGTTTTCCGTGCCTCCGGACCAAGAACCCCTATCCCCAAGACGGCGTTTCAAGATAGCGGCCATCCGTGCGCAGAGCCGGTCACGACGTGTCATGTGCCACTTCCAAGCTTCATCTTAGCAAATTCCCGGGCCGAGTATCCAATCAATTTCTCGGTTTCATCCCAGCCAATACAGGAATCGGTTATCGATAACCCATATCTCATCATACTCTTATCCTCACATAGCTCCTGTTTGCCTGGATTGATGTTGCTCTCAAGCATCACTCCCCGCAGCGAATGGTACCCTTGAAATCTCAATTCAAGCGCGGCGTGAAACACCTGAGACTGCAGCGCGTGGTTTTTCCCCGAATTCTCGTGTGAACAGTCTATGATAATCGAAGGCCTGATATCGATTCGCCGCAGCAGCGACTCGGCTCCCTTGATGTTTTTCTCGTAGTAGTTGGGTCCGCTCGAACCGCCTCTGAGAATGATGTGTCCACTTTTATTGCCGCGTGTTCTGAAGATGCAAGCCGAGCCTGTCTGATCGATGCCGATGAAGCTGTGACGGTGCCGGGCCGAATGAACAGCATTAGCAGCCTTGCTCATATCCCCATCGGTACCATTCTTGAAGCCTACGGGCATGGAAAGGCCACTCGACAGCTCCCGATGAATCTGGGACTCGGCCGTGCGGGCACCGATGGCCGACCAAGATACCAGATCGGCGATGTATTGTGGAACAACGGGATCGAGAACCTCGGTACCCGTAGGAAGTCCCAGAGTGCAGATATCGATCAAAAGCTTCCGGGCCTTCATCAGCCCCTCCGCAATGGCATAGGAGCCATCGAGGTGTGGATCGACAATGAGACCTCTCCAACCGAGACTGGTTCTGGGTTTCTCGAAATAAACCCTCATAACAATGCACATCGAATCGGAATAGCGATCTCTCAGTTTCTTCAGTCGCAGAGCATAGTCCAAGGCCGCATCGCTGTCGTGTATAGAACAGGGACCGATGATGAGAAGAAGTCTTTCATCATCGTGGTGAATGATATTACTCACTTCATCACGAAACCCAACAATGACATTGGCAAGATGATTATTGACCGGCAAGGCGTCCTTGAGCTCCTGTGGACTGATGAGAGAAGACTGGCTTTCGATATTGAGATTGTATATATCAGGGGGCATAGGACTCTCCTCGAACCTTGATATATCCATCAGGCCATAATACTCATGTTTTTTGATGATAAACACAAGCTAAGTTTCCTGAGTGAGCATCTATTTCAGGTTTTCCCGCGGCAGGATGCCATGGATACTCTGCGGATGGAATGAATAAAAAAATGAATAATCCGCTGTTTTACCTATCAGAGAAGATTCCATAGACAAAAAATATCTCATATTCGGATGGATTTGTTGACTAAAAGTATCAATCAAACTAAGATATGCGCAAATGGAGGCATTGTGTTAACAAACATGAAAACAACGGCCGAAATAATGCTTGATGTGCTCTACGAAAGTGGTGTGCGCCATGTTTTTGGAATTCCCGGTGGCAATTCAATTCCCATTTACGACGCGCTCACTCACCACCCTCTCAAGTTGGTACTGACCCGCCATGAGCAAGGTGCCACTCACATGGCCGATGGTTATGCCCGTTCCTGCGCCAAGCCCGGTGTTGTATGCGTTACATCGGGACCGGGAGCAACGAACACGCTCACCGGAATACTGACGGCAATGATGGATTCGGTTCCGATCCTGGTGATAACCGGTCAATCGGTCACCCCCAATATCGGTCTGGACGCATTTCAAGAGGCCGATATACTGGGCATGTCCTTTCCCGCGGTAAAGCATTCCTTCATGGTTACCAACGCAGAGGATGTGCCCCGTATTATCAAAGAAGCCCTCTACATCGCGACAAGCGGCAGGCCCGGACCGGTGCTCATCGATCTGCCCAAGGACATATCGGCCACATTGATCAACCCCGATTTGGAATGTGAGCATGATCTTCCCGGTTACACTCCGCCGGATACTGCCAATCTCGAGGATCTCACCAAGGCCGCCGAACTCATTAATCGCTCGTTGCGCCCGGTAATCTTGGCCGGACATGGTGTTATTCTCTCGAAAGCGGATAAACAGCTGAAAACAGTCGCGGAGAAAATGAACATCCCTGTAACAACCACTCTGCTGGGCAAGGGCGGTTTTCCGGACACTCACGAACTCTCTCTCGGCATGCCCGGCATGCATGGTACGGCCTACGCGAACATGGCATTAGCCGGCAGCGATCTCGTTGTTTCCATCGGCGCACGCTGGGATGATCGCATCACCGGCCCGGCAGAGAAATTCTGCCCCGGCGCGAAAAAAATACATTTCGATATCGATCCGGTGGAAATTGGCAAGATTATTCCCGTCGAATGCGCCGTCATCGGCGATGCCAAGCTCACTCTTGAGGCTCTCATCCCACTTCTCAAACCCGGGAAAACAGCCCAATGGATGAATCAGATACAGAAATGGAAACACAGCTTTCCGCTGAAATACCGCAAGGAAGGCAAGCTGCGTGCTCAACACATCATTGAAGAGTTGGCGCTGATGGCGGGAACCTCCGCTATTGCCTGCACCGATGTTGGTCAGCACCAGATGTGGGCCGCCCAGTTTGTTAAATCCGAACGGGGGGAAAACTGGCTCACATCCGGTGGCTCGGGTACCATGGGTTTTGGCCTTCCCTCGGCTATAGGTGCCCAACTTGCCCGGCCGGATTCGGTGGTGTATACCATCGTCGGTGATGGCTCTTTCCAGATGACTCTCTGCGAACTGTCCACGGCGGCAATCAATAGACTCCCCATCAAGATTCTGATTGTGAACAATCGATATCTGGGCATGGTTCGTCAGTGGCAGCACCTGTTTTATGAGGACCGTTTGACAGGTGTAGACCTCGAGGGAAACCCGGACTTCATGAAGATTGCCTCGGCCTATGGAATTAAGGGCTTTCGGGTGAAACGCAGCTCGGATGTCAGAAAAACTCTGAAAGCGGCACTCGAGTGGAACGAGGGGCCATGCATTATCGAAGCTGTGGTGGAGCAGCATGACAACGTGTTTCCGATGATTCCGGCAGGAGCCACTCTGGATGAAATGATAATTGAAGCACCCAAAATCAAACACGGCAGTACAGGAAAGAACGGTCATGGAACAAGCGTCTAAACACACCATCAGTCTGCTGGTGAGCAATAAACCCGGAGTGCTCACCCGGGTCGCTCTGGTATTCGCGCGCCGGGGCTTCAATATCGATTCCCTGGTTGTCTCCCGGGCTCATACACCTCGATTCTCCAGAATGAATATCGAAGCCTCAGGAGATGAGAAAACCCTCCATCTGATGCTGGCTCAACTCAATCGCCTTGTGGATGTTATTCATGCCGTGGATCATGCCAGAGATGACGTAGTGCAGAGAGAGCTGGCCCTCTTCAAAATCGGCTGCCGGCCTGAAAACCGCACCGTGGTACTGCAGATTGCCGAAACCTTCCGTGGACAAACCGTCGATATCGGCGATGATACCATCACCCTCCAAGTTACCGGCACCTCGAACAAAGTCGACGCTTTCTCCAAAATGCTCACGCCCTTCGGCATCCTAGAAATGGTTCGCACAGGCAAGGTGCTCATGAGTCGGGGATCCGAGTCCACAGCCTAGGAAACTCATCGCCATGGAGAGCCGGCGGATAGGGGTTTTTGCCGCCCTTTCACTTCCTGCCCCCACACCTGTACGTTCTTTCCTCTCATTTTGTCTTCTTTTCCACCGATATTCTATTCTGAGGTGTACGATGAGATCTGTGCGTGAACTGATTATGTCCTTATCGCTTTTCATCCTGGTGATTTCACCGATCCCGGGTGAAGATCCTCATCGACTAGCAGGAGAGATTCGGCTATTTGGTGGAACACCGGCTTCACCGCTTCGCTTGGAGAGCGATCGTGACTGGATTCCTGTAACTGCCGTGAAATGGGAGGCAGGCAATCTCGATTTCCTGTCGGCGGAATATCGCAGGAAGTGGCGTCTTCGCAGCTCCTACGAACACGAACATGCCGCCGGGCAGGTTGCCCTTCAGATTCGTTTGAGAGGAAGTGAGCCGCGGCTCACCTTCACCCATCCTTGGAATGAAAGCATCAAAGGGCGTTCGCATACCCACAGCAACTGGTTCGAAGAGCAGGGGGCTGGTCTTATAGAGCTAGGCGGCACCTGCTATGTTGAAGCTAGGCTGATTGCCCCGCCTCATACGGCAGTATCGGGCAGGCTCTTCGAAATAACCCTGGAGGCCTGGCAGGAGGATTCGGCCGACGGGTCCTCTGAGATGCCGGCGCCTGATGTCCAACTCGCCTATGCACGACCGCTTCCTCACGCGAGCAGCAGGACTCGCCCGACGAAAAGCGGCATGAAGGCATCTCTCGACTTCGCCCTTTCCTTCGTGGAGGTCTCTCTCCATGGCGATCTTGCCTCCTACTTCCGCTTACAGGCCGATCCTGTAAGATCATTGGACGATGGAACAGCAATGGCTAAATACCGTTTGGCGCCGCCTAAGAGTATTCCCGGTGTCAACAGCATCGAAGACTATCAGAGGCGATTCGACTATCACATCTACGATTCGGATACCATCAGAGAACTCTTTCCCGAATGGTTTGACAAAAACAGGCCGTGGGTTCCCGGGGAGAATGCCTTTTTGTTCATGGGGCATCGTGAGCGTCTGCACGGCAAACTCCCTGAGGGCATCGACTATTTGGTTTTCGTCGTCGAGCCTGACTCAACAGGGAAATGGAGGGTTGTCGCGAGACCCGAGCAGTAGAAAACGCCTAGTGCCGCTCATCCGGCCATCCGCGGCCATCGGGCCATTCCAGACTGAGCCTACCGAAGCGCCCTTCCCTAATAT
>Ga0209049_1000147_pt1 | contig 14692 bp, 17 predicted proteins | sample WorMetulBAHAMAS2_FD_187398 | JGI IMG/M metagenome (GOLD analysis project Ga0209049, IMG submission 187398) | Marine gutless worms symbiont microbial communities from Max Planck institute for Marine Microbiology, Germany - Olavius ullae BAHAMAS.2... | ecosystem: Host-associated > Annelida >...
GGGATCGTTGTGACCGGAAAGAAGCGGCGCAAGACACGACATCGGCAGCCCTCAAATGGTTCGAACTGCCCCACCGAAGAACCCCTTTCACCAACAACCGCAACCCAAAACCCGCCATATGCGATTCCCCTACCTCCCTCTGGGAGGGGGGTCGGGGGGGGAGGACTGTGCCGGACGGCCCGGTGTCACGAGACTTCGTGCCGACCCCCGAACATCGGCGCCGAACGGCCGAGGCCCGGCAGCTCCCAGATGCCGGCGCCGCCGGGGTTGATCTCGGCGCCGATATTGGCGTCGATGACATAGGGTCTGCCGGCATCGATCGTCTGGCGGATGGCGTCGCCCAAGTCCTCCGGCCGGTCGATCGACACGCCCTCGACGCCGCAACTGCGGGCCATCGCGGCAAAGTCGGGGTTGTAGGGCTGCCCGGTCTCCGGGTGGTGAAAATCGATCGCCAGCTCGCGCCCCCAAAAAAGCCGCGCTGCAGGCCGCGGATCGAGGCATAGGCGTAGTTGTTCCACACCACCCAGACGGCGGGGATGTCGTACTCGACCGCCGTCCCCAGCACCGTGTTGTGCATGAAGAAGGCGCCGTTGCCGCAAACCGAGACGCAGGGCCGGTCCGGCGCCGCCAGCTTGGCCCCCAGCACCCCGGCGACGCCGAAGCCCATCGGCCCGAACCCCATGCAGCCGACCAGGCTGTCGGGCCGCGACGGCTTGCAGTACTGGATCAGCCAGTTGTGATGGATGCCGATGTCGGAGACCAGGATCGTGTCTTCGGGCAGCGCCAGGTCGATCTCGCGCGCCGCCCGCTGCGGGTTGATCGGCGAGGCCGGGTCCTTGAAGCCCGGGGCGATGAACGCCTCCCACTCAGCCCGCCAGCCCGCAATCTGCTCCAGCCACGCCGTTCGCGCCGGGCTGGCGCCGCTCTCGCCGGGCTCCAGCGCCTGCAGGAGCTGGCCGAGGAAGGTCACCGTATCGGCCATCAGGCCGAGCTCGACCGGGTAGTTGCGGGCGATCTCCTCCAGATCGATGTCTACATGGATCAGCTTGGTCGGAGGGATGTTGAACGAGTAGCCGGGGACCCAGCTCGACGAGGTGCGGTCGTCGAACCGGACCCCGAGGGCGAGGATGACATCCGCCTGCCGGCAGGCCTGGTTCGCTTGGTACATGCCGTTGCGCGCCACCAGCCCCAGCGCCAGCGGATGCTCGGCCGGGATGGCGCCGAGGCCCGAAGCGGAGCCGGCGACCGGAATCTGGCATCTCTCGGCCAGTTGCAGCAGCCGCCGCGACGCCTCGCTGAAGCGGCAGCCAGAGCCGACGAAGATCACCGGCCGCGCGGGCGCCCTAGCGACCCCCTCGGGGTCGGCGCCCGCGCGGCAGGAGATGTTCCCGGCCCAGCCCCGAGCGTCGGGGGCAGCGGCACCGGTGTCCTCCTTGAAGATGTCGAAGGGCACGTCCAGCACCACCGGCCCGGGCCGCCCGGTGACCATGGTCTTCCACGCCTCGCGGACCGTCAGCGGCATCTGGTCGCCGCGGGTCGGCTGGAACACCCGCTTGCAATAGGCCCGCACCGTCGAAGGGAAATCGGCCTGGTAGTGCCGGTAGAGCTCCTGGAAGGCGCCGCGGTTAAACTGCGAGGTCGGGATGTTACCGGTCACCGCCAGGAACGGCACGCTGTCGAGGAACGAGTTGCCGAGCGCGATCGGCAAGTTCGCCGAGCCCGACCCGCAGGAAGTGAAGGTGGCCGTGGGCTGGCCCGAGATCCGGTAGTAGACGTCGGCCAGGAACCCGGCGACGGATTCATGGTGGACCGACAGGGTCTTGATCTCCTCCTGGCGTTCATAGAGCGCGTCGATGAAGCCGATATTGCCGTGCCCGCAGAGCCCGAAGACATAGGGCACCTTCTGCCGGATCAGGTAGTCGACAATCATCTGACCGCCGTCGAGCGTGTTCGATTCCGTCATTCTTCGGACTCCCTGTCTCCCTCTTGGCGCCACCACGCGTCAGCCCTGCCACACTGCCCCGCTTTCCGGATGAACCGCAACCCGCGGAACCGCTGGCTGACCGCGGTCACCGCTGCCTCCGGGCCATCGGGTGGGCTTGACGCGAATCAATGCGGCAGCAGCGAGCGCCGGCCTAATGTCCGGCCGTACCGGGTCTGCGGGCCGCTTCGCCACACAATCGCTCGGCCAGGCGATCCGGGGCCGCGATCTTCGGCCAAGACATGGGTGTAGAGGACACCCGGAGGCAACAGGTGAGCAGGTCTCGACGATGCCGCCTAAAGTAGTTCTGCGCGACGAAGGCGACCAAAGTCTATCGGTCAGCCGCATGGCATGCCCAGAGCGTATCGGAAAGCCTGAGCGGGCTGCGTTCATCGGCTGGCGGGCTTTCCTCCGCCGAAGCCGAAGCTCGGCTGGCCGCTCACAGCCCAAATCGCCTGACACCGGTCAAGCCGCGCAGCACGCTTCTCCGCCTCGTGGCGCAGTTCCAGAACGTCCTCATCTACGTGTTGCTGGTGGCCGCGGCCGTCACGGCGGCGCTTGGCCACTGGATCGACAGTGGCGTGATCGCCGCCGTGGTGATCCTCAATGCGATCATCGGATTTATCCAGGAAGGGCGCGCCGAGAGGGCGCTCGATGCGATCCGTTCTCTGCTGTCGCAGCAGGCGACGGTCCACCGGGACGGCGAGCGCGTGACGATTCCGGCCCAAGGTCTGGTGCCCGGAGACATCGTCTTCGTGCAGTCGGGGGACAAGGTCCCCGCAGATCTGAGGCTGCTCCGAGCCAAGACGCTGCGGATCCAAGAAGCCGTTCTCACCGGAGAGTCGGTCCCTGTCGACAAGTCGGTCGAGGTCGTGGACGCCGTTGCCCCGCTCGGCGACCGCACCTGCATGGCGTATTCCGGAACGCTGGTCGGCTATGGGCAGGGCACGGGAGTGGTGGTCGCGACTGGCGCCCGGACCGAAATCGGCCGCGTCAGCACGCTGCTGACAACGGTCGAGACCCTGACCACGCCGCTGCTGCGCCAGATGGCAACCTCCGGCCAATGGCTCACGATCGCGATCCTCTTGCTCGCCGCGGCGACCTTCGCGGTCGGCACGCTGCTGCACGGTCTTGCCGCCTCCGAGATGTTCCTGGCCGCCGTCGGCCTCGCGGTTGCCGCGATTCCGGAGGGACTGCCGGCGATCATGACCATCACTCTGGCAATCGGCGTCGAGCGCATGGCGCGGCAGAATGCCATCATCCGGCGCCTGCACGCCGTCGAGACCCTCGGCTCGGTGAGCGTCATCTGCTCGGACAAGACCGGCACGCTGATCCGCAACGAAATGACCGTGCGCAGCGTCGCGACAAGCCACCAGCTGCTCGAACTTTCCGGATCCGGATACCTGCCGGAGGGTGAATTCCTGCTCGACGGCGCTCCGGTGGCGATCGACCTGCGGCCGCGGCTGGAGGCGCTCACACTCGGGGCGGCGCTGTGCAGCGACGCCAGCATGAGCCGTCGCGACGGCGACTGGACAGTCAACGGCGATCCGATGGAAGCGGCCCTTCTCGTCGCCGGGATGAAGGCGGCGCTCGACCCGATCCTGGTGCGAAAGTCATGACCTCGTGCCGACGAGATCCCCTTCGAGTCGGAGCACCGGTTCATGGCCACGCTCCATCACGACCACGAGGGACACGGGGCCATCTACGTCAAGGGTGCGCCGGAACGCGTGCTGGAGATGTGCGCGCTGCAGCGGATGCACGAGGATGACGCGCCGATCGACCGCGAATACTGGCACGCAAGAATGACGGAGATGGCGGGCCGTGGCGAGCGGGTGCTGGCTCTGGCGGCCAAGGGTACCAATGCGGAGCGTCGCTCGCTGACCTTCGCCGACGTCGAAGACGGCCTCACCATGCTCGGGCTCTTCGGCCTCGCCGATCCGCCGCGCGAGGAGGCGATCCGCGCCGTGGCGCAGTGCCAGGCGGCGGGAATCCGGATCAAGATGATCACCGGCGATCATGCCGGGACAGCGGTGGCGATCGCCGCACAGCTCGTGCTCGCCAGCAGCCGGAAAGTGCTGACCGGCATCGACCTCGACAGCATGCCGCCGGAAGAGCTGGCGCATCGGGTGCTCGATTTCGACGTCTTCGCGCGCACCAGCCCGGACCACAAGCTGAGGCTCGTTCAGGCGCTGCAGGAACGACACCAGATCGTCGCCATGACCGGAGACGGCGTCAACGACGCCCCAGCCCTCAAACGCGCCGATGTCGGCGTCGCCATGGGCATGAAGGGATCGGAGGACGCTAAGGAAGCGGCGGAGATGGTGCTCGCGGATGACAATTTCGCCTCCATAGCCCGCGCCGTGGAACAGGGCCGCTCGGTCTACGACAACCCGAAGAAGGCGATCCTGTTCATCCTGCCGACGAACGGCGGTGAGGCCCTCACCATCGTTGCCGCCATCGCTTTCGGCCATCTGCTTCCGATCACCGCGGTGCAGATTCTCTGGGTCAACATGATCACCGCCGTCACCCTGACGCTTGTGCTGGCATTCGAGCCGGAGGAGCGGGACGTGATGGCGAGGCCGCCGCGTCGCGCGGACGAGCCGATCCTCTCGCGCTTCCTGATCTGGCGGATCGCGTTCGTGTCGACCGTGCTGGTGCTCGGTGTGTTCGGTATGTTCCTCTGGCTGCGCACCTCCGGCGCCGACATCGAGATGGCGCGGACCGCTGCGGTCAACACGCTGGTCATGTTCGAGGTGTTCTACCTATTCAACGCGCGAAAGCTCCAGTCGTCGCCGTTCGCCGGACTCCTGAAAGCCGAGGCGCGGATCGCCTGGGCCGCCGTGGCCACGGTGATCTCCTTCCAACTGCTGTTCACATACGCGCCGTTCATGCAGTGGCTGTTCCACTCGCGCCCGTTGCCGGCCACTGTCTGGCTCGTCTGCATTGGTGTGGCCGTGACCATCTTCCTGCTGGTCGAACTGGAGAAATCGGTGATCCGCAATGTAGCGCACAACCGAAGACGCAGTGCAGCGGACGCTGATGCCAATGGCCGTTTTCCGTGACTCGTTGTGACCTTGGTCATTGTCGGGCTTGACCCGGCAATTCAGTACCCTTTTCAATGACTTGCGGACTGAATGCCCGTGTTGAGCACGGACATGACATCGGTCGTCGAAAGGGGCCATCGGCATCACTACCGGACGAAGCGCAAGCCCTGGAACCGCTGCCGGAACGCCGTCACCTCGGCCGCCACCGCCTCGGGCTCGGATCCCAGCGCCCGGGCGATCAGGCTGGCGAGTTCCGGCATGTCGGCGGCGGTCATGCCGCGGCGGACGATCTCCGGCGTGCCGATCCGGAGCCCGTTCAGATCGCCGTCGACGGCCGCGATCGGCAGACCGATGCCGCAGGCGAGTATATTGGCCCGGCGCAGGTGCTTCGAGACCATCTGGCCGCCGCCGTAAGCCGCCGCTTCGACGCCGAGCTGGTGCGAGCGGGTCAGCACATTGACGGCACGGAACACCGGCACCCCCTCGGCGGCCAGCGCCTCGGCCAGGGCCCGGGCCGACGCCGCCATCTCCGCCGCATAGGCAGGGCCGAACTCGCGCCAGTCGAGCAGGCTCAGCGCCAGCGCCGCCACCCGGCCGGCGTCGAAATTCGCCGTCAGCCCGGGGAAGGCGATGCGGTCGAGCCGTTCCGCCAACTCGGCATCGTTGGTGACCACCAGCCCGCCGGCCGGGCCGCCGAGGCTCTTATAGATGCTCATGGTCATCAGATGGGCGCCTTCGGCCAGCGGGTTGTCCCATACCCGCCCGGCGATCATGCCGCAGAGATGGGCGGCGTCGAACAGCAGGCTGGCGCCCACCTTGTCGGCGATTTTACTTATCTCGGCAACGGGATGCGGCGCAATATTCAAGCTTCCCCCGAGGCTGATCAGCGCCGGCTTCACATGCTCGGTCATCACCGCCAGTTTCGCCACGTCGACGGTGTATCCGTCCGCCGCCACCGGCGCGCGATGGATGCGCAGGCCGTAGAGCCCCGCCGCCCCGGCCTCGTGGTGGGTGACGTGTCCGCCCACCGATGCCGGCGGCACGATCACCTCGTTGCCGGGCTTGCAGCAGGCCATGTAAGGCATAAAGGTTGGCGACGGCGCCCGAGGGCACCCGGATCTCGGCATGGCGCGCCTGGAAGACCTCCGCCGCCAGCTCGGCCGCGATAACCTCGATCTGCTCGATCGCCTCCAACCCCATCTCGTACCTGTCGCCCGGATAGCCTAGCGAGGGCCGCGAGCCCAGCCCACTCGCCATCGCCGCCTCGGCGCGGGGCGTCATCACGTTGGTCGCCGGGAACACCAGGCGCGCGGTCAGCCCCTGGCCCGGCGCGGTCTCGATCTGAAGCTCTGCGCCATTGGCTCGCACCAGCTCGCGGCAGAAGGCCAGGCCGTGGCCGGCCCCATCCCCCCTGTTGCCGCCCTCCAGGATCCCGGCCAGCGCCTCGCTGTCCAGCCCGGGGCCGTTATCGGCGATCTCCAGCGCCAGTCCGTGGTCCGGCTTGCCGAACGTTATTGCCACCGCCGCGCCCCGCCCGGCATGGCGGACCGCGTTCTGCAGCAGGCTGTCGATCACGCTCCAGAGCGCGCTCTCGTCCGCGATCACCAGCGGCGCCTTTCCGCGCTCGGGCAGGCCATGGCCGTTGAACGTCACTCCCGCCGCCTCCGCCGCCGGCGCCGCGCGTCGGGCAATGTCGACCTCGCCCATGCGCAGGTCGGGGCTGGTGTCGCCCGAGGTGCCGGCGGTCTCCAGATCCTCGGCCAACCGAACCAGCCGCCAGGCGGCGGCGACGATATCGGCGGAGTGGGCGATGGTCTCGGTCGGCTTCAGCATGGCCGCGCCGCTGCGGATGCGCTCGGCGAAGCCGATCACCGCCGTCAGCGGCGCACGCAGGTCGTAGGCGGTGTGGATCAGAGCCGCGCGGGCCGCGGCCGGCAGACCGGCCTCTCCCGGCTGGCCGCGATCCGGTCCGCCGCCCGTTCCGCGGCCCCGCAGGCCGAGAACGCCGCCAGCACCCGCACCCGCTCGCCGCCGCGTTGGCGCCACAGGCTGATCCGGAAGCGGCGCTGCCCGGCCGAGGTGTTGAGCTAGGCGGTGCCTTCTGCATTGCCGTCGCTGACCGCCCATGCCAGCAGCGACTGGGCGCCCGCGGGCTCGACGAAACGGTCGGTCAGCCGGGTGGCCTCGTCGCCGAAGATCGCCAGGTCGATGGGGCTGCGTTCACGCAACTGGCCGGCGACGTCGAGCGCCGCCATCGCCACCGGCATGGCGGAGTCTGCTTCCCCCTGCCGGCCCGGTCTCACGGCGCGGCTCGCAGGTGCGTCGGCCGGGACGCCGCCCGGCTGGAGCTCTGCCGGAGGGTCAGCCGCGCCTCCTCCCCGGTTTGGAACCGGTGCCCTTTTCGCCGGGCCCCGGCTTCCCCCCGCGCCTCGGTGTCGCAGCGACCGCCGCCGCCTTCTGGGCTGCGGTGCGAAGCTCGTCGGCGATCTCCAGCGTCTCTTCGGGCTCGAAATCCATCGGCAGATCGACGCCCTCGACCTCGACGTAAATCCGCACCATTCCCAGCGACGTCGGGCCGATCACCAGGTTCGCTGCCTTGTCGCTCTCGCTGTCGATACCCAAAATGCCCTCCCGGACACCACGCCAAATGATTAACCGCGATACTATTGAAACCGGCTCCCGGTTCCAGCCCTGATGAGAGAAATGCGAAAGCAAGCGCTTGAAAAGTGGCGCTGCGGCGGGTAGATCACATGCCACTCCGGCTGCGGTGCCGTCTGCAGCCGCCGATGGGCCGCCTTAGCTCAGTTGGTTAGAGCACCAGATTGTGGATCTGGGGGTCCCCCGTTCGAGCCGGGGAGGCGGTACCAACCTTTCCACCAGCTTGCGAGATTTGCAGATAGGCTGCCGGCACAGAGCCGAGTCGACATATCGATTTGCGCTGCGAAAGCCGTTCGCCTGATGATTCCCCCACCACTCCCGCCGGTCGTGGAATGAACGCGCCCAGAGGTGAGACCTGCGCCGCCGAGCGATGACTGGATGCCGTTCGGTTCGGCCCGCAGCGTGCGGGTGTTGCAGCACATGATGCCCTACCAAATGAGCGGCGATCGCGATATTGTCTCGGGGAGGTGCGCAAATCCGAACGGGGCGGCTCGCCGTGCTCAGTTGAAATTCAAGGCTAGGAGGGCCCGTCCATGACCAGGGAAGTTACCATCGCCCTGCTCGACAAAATCCAGGACGGCTTCAACCGCCAGGATGTGGACGCGATTCTCTCGCATTTCGCCGAGGACTGCGAATGGCTGATGGCCCGCGGCCCGAGCACGCCGGAGGGCCGCCGCTGCCTCGGCAAGGCGGAGATCGGCGAGGTGCTGCGCAGCCGCTACGCGGTGATCCCGGACATGCGCTGGGAGGAGATGCGCCACTGGATCGTCGACCAGACCAAGGCGATCTCGGAATGGGTGGTCTGCGGCACCCCGGAAGGCGGCGAGCCCTTCGCCTATCTCGGCTGTGACCTCTGGGAATTCCGCGACGGCTATGTCACCAAGAAGGACACCTACTGGAAATACATCGACTAGGCTGACCCGGCCGACCGCAGCCGCTGGAGGATGCCATGACCGAATCTCCCACCGAACATCGATCCGGCGCTCAGGGGCAGGTTCGAGACCATCTGCACCGCCGAGGAATACATCGAAAGCCTGCGCGGCCGCGACATGCGCGTCTTCCTGATGGGCGAGCGGGTCGCCGAGCCCGCCAATCATCCGATGATCAGACCCTCGATCAACGCCATGGCGGCGACCTACGCCCTGGCCGAGGAGGACGAGGAACTCGGCACCGCGCTGTCGCCCTTCGCCGGGACCCGGGTGAACCGGTTCCTCCACATCACCGAATCCGCCGACGACCTGGTCGCCAAGGCGCGCCTGCAGGACGCGCTCGGCCGCCGCACCGGCACCTGCTTCCGGCGCTGCGTCGGGCTCGATGCGCTCAACTCCCTTCACTCGGTGACCTACGAGATCGACGCGCACACAGTACCGGTTACCACCAGCGGCTCCTCGACTTCCTCAAGGTCGTGCAGAAGCGCAACCAGGTCATTGGCGGGGCGATGACCGACGCCAAGGGCGACCGCTCGAAGGCGCCGCACGAGCAGGCCGACCCAGACATGTTCATGCATGTGACCCGAACGAACGACGACGGCGTCTTCGTTACCGGGTGCAAGCTGCACCAGACCGGCTGCGTCAACTCACACTGGCTGATCGTGATGCCGACCATCCGGCTCGGCGAAAAGGACAAGGCCTACGCCATCTCCGGCGCCGTCCCGGCCCATGCCGAGGGCATCACCTACATCTACGGCCGGCAGGCGAGCGACACCCGTCGTCTGGAGTCGGGGATCATGGACCAGGGCAACGCCGGATTCTCCGGCCAGGAGGCGATGATCGTGTTCGAGGACGTGTTCATCCCCTGGGATCACGTCTTCATGCACGGCGAGTACGAGTTCGCCGCCATGCTGGTCGAGCGCTTCACTACCTATCACCGCTGCAGCTACATTTGTAAGGCCGGCGTCGGCGACCTGCTGGTCGGCGCCGCGGCCGAGGCGGCCGAGCTCAACCGCGTCCAGCGCGCCTAGCACATCCGCGACAAGATCGTCGAGATGGTGCACCTGAACGAGACCATCCGCTCCGGTGCGCTGGCCTCGGCGCATGAGGGCAGGGCGATGGAGTCGGGCGTCTACCTCAACGACGAGATGTTTGCCAATGTGTGCAAGCAGAATGTCACCCGCTTCCCCTACGAGATGGGTCAGCTGGCGCAGGACATCGCCGGCGGGCTGATGGTGACGATGCCGTCGGAGCAGGACCTGGACCACGAGGAGGTCGGCCCGCTGGTGCGCAAGTACTTGGCCGGGCGCACCAACTCGCCCCCCGAGGCGCGGCTGCGGATACTGCGACTGATCGAGAACATGACCATCGGCCGCAATGCGGTGGGGTACCTCACCGAGTCGATGCACGGCGCCGGCTCGCCCCAGGCGCAGCGGATCCAGATCGCCCGCGGCGCCAAGCTGGAGGAGAAGCAGGCCAACGCGCGCAAGCTGGCCGGGATCGAGGAAGACGCTGACTGACGGCCGCTTCGTCTCGGTTATGGCCCTTCGGTCAACCGGGCGACGGCCTCGGCCGTGAGGCGCTCAGCCTCTTCCTGCGTCGGGGCGACTGCGAGGAAATACACTCCGGCGCCGGCCTCGAAGCCGCGCCCGGTCAGCGGCACCACGCCCTGCCGGCCGTCGCGTCGCAGCAGCAGCGGGCCGAGGCGCGCAAGAGCCGAGTCGACACCCTTCACGGCGAGGTCGAGATGGGCGTTCTGGACCACGACCAACCCGTGCGCGGCGTGGTTGCCCAAGAGCCGGTTCACCAGGGTCATCGGCACCGAGACCCCACCCCAGCGGCCGTTGCACTCGATCCAGTGGAGCGCCGCCGGTGCGCCCGCCACGCCGGTCACCAGGCAATCGAAACTGCAGCGGCCGAAATAGCCCAGATCCTGGAACAGGGTTGCCAGCCGCAGCGCCTCATCGGCCATGCGCCCGACCACCGCTGGCGACAATTGCGCCGGGACGGCGCCGACGAATTCCGCATCGGCTCCTCTCACCCGCTGCTCGAACATCGCCTCGATCACCGGCCCGCCTTCCGCCGGCGCCGGTATCCAGAGCTGGACCGAGGGCTGGCGATGGCATCGGCCTCCCACGCCCCCACCAGAACCAGGAAGCCGCCGCGCCAGCCGCGGCCCCACAGCATCGACAGCACCAGGTCGCGAATGCGCCTGAGGTCGAACGACCGGACCGGCGCCGAATCGATCGCCGCATTGCCGAACGAGCCGGCGCTGTCGGGCGTCTTGACGATCACCCTGTCGGCGGTGCGGGCGATGTGGGCGATCCGCGCCGCCACCGCCGCCGGGCCGAAGGCGGCGTAGGTCGGGGGCAGAGCGTCGGCGCCGAGCACCTCGCGCACACGGTTGGCGAACCAGATCTTGTCGTTGACCCGCCGGGTCAGGCGCGGCGGCGCCGCCGCCACGGCGACTGGGACCCGGGCCGCACGCGCAATCGCCGCGGCCGGCGTCCAGGCGGAACCGGCGCCGATATGGGGGATGACCTGGAAGCGGCCGGCCTCGGAGGCCGCGGCGGCGAATTGTTCCAGGATCGGCTCGGTCTCGCGGAAGCGGCTGGCGACGGCGGCGGTGCCGGCCGTGTTCGGCAGGCCGAGCGCAATCACCTAAAGGCTGTCGAGGCCGAGCAGCTCGGCGAGGTAACGCTCATAAGCCGGGCACGCGCGTTCGACGGCGAGGAAATCCCCCTTCGCCGCCACTAAAGCGACGCGATGTTCCATCGCCTGCACCGGCAGCGCCGCGTGCAGCCCGATCTCGCGCTGATCGCCGAGCAGCAGGGCCGGGGCCTCGGTCAGTCCGGAGAAGACCCCGGTACCAAAGACGTCGGTGCGTCCGATCAAGGGCTCGTTGCGCCGCAGCTTGGCCGCCAGCGTCGCCCGCCGGACGCGCTCGCCCGGGGCGGGATCGCGGCGTCGAAGTTCCGGACCACCGGCACTGCATGGCGTCCGGAGGACACGCGATCGTCGGAGCTGTTCGCCTTTGCCGGCATGCAACGTCCTCGGCCGTGGGGAGGCGGCAGGATGGGGCAGCTACGGCAAGCCCGCCTTGAGCAAGATCATTTGCTTGCGCCCCATCGCCATCTATGATCGGCGCCAGGAGGAACGGGGAATGTGCCGACTCTACGCGCTGCGCGCCAACGAACCTACCCGCGTCGAATGCGGGCTTGTGCGCTCGCAGAACAACCTGATGCTGCAGAGCGAGGGCGATGCCGAGGGCCTGACCCACGGCCATGGCTGGGGCGTCGCCGACTATCGCGACCACCTGCCGATGATCGAGAAGCAGGCCTGGGCCGCCTATCACGGCGAGCATTTTGCCAAGAGCGCAGCCCGCATCTACGCCCATACGGTTGTCGCCCATGTCCGCCGTGCCACCATCGGGGCGCCGGGGATGGAGAACACCCATCCGTTCTCGTTCGGCCGCTTCAGCTTTGCGCACAACGGCACAGTGCCCAATTTCGCCCAGATCCGCCCGCTGATTCTGGAGCGCACCGACCCGCTCCATCGGGCCGAGATCCGCGGCCAGACCGACAGCGAGCACATGTTCTACTACCTGCTGACGCGCTGGTCGCGTGGCCCCCAGACCTCGCTGCTGGAGACCCTGCGCGAGGGGCTGGAGCAGATCATCGCCTGGTGCGTGGCGATCGACCCGGAGCGGCGTATCGGCCTCAACGTCGTGCTCAGCGACGGCGAGCAACTCGTTGGCTCGCGGCTCAACCGCACGCTGTGGTTCCTGGAGCGCGACGAGATCATCGACTGCGCGATCTGCGGCCGGCCGCATGTGCATCACACGCCGAAGACCGCCTACCGCGCCGTCGAGGTGGCGTCCGAGCCGCTGACCCCGGACGAGCCATGGAAGGGTGTGCCCAACGGCTCAGTCTACGCCGTCGACCCGGACTACTGCCTGCACATCAAGCCCCTGCGCCTACCGGCGGCCAGCGTCGCCGCGGCATAGCGGCTGCGGCTCCGACTTCGCGCCGAACGAGGTGTGGCGCGGACAACGCTTGCAAGGTCGTTCTCCGAGTCCATATGCTCGCAGGAAGCCGATCAAGTCGGGGATGTCGCACGACAGGAACCTCGGTCGAACAGAGGGAACGGAACGCCGATGCCGCACGATCACGACCATGCCCACGCGCTCCTGCCGTCCGAGCCGGCGCTGCGGGTCAGGGCCATTGAGACGCTCCAGGTCGAGAAGGGGCTGGTCGACCCTGCCGCCATCGATGCCATCGTCGACGCCTACTCGAACGAGATCGGCCCGCAGAACGGCGCCCGCATCGTGGCGAAGGCATGGACGGATCCCGCCTACCGGGAACGCTTGCTCGCGGACGCGACGGCGGCAATCCAGGAACTCGACTTCTCCGGCCTGCAAGGCGAGAACATGGTGGCGGTGGAGAACTCGGATACCGTGCTCAACGTCGTCATCTGCACACTGTGCTTGTGCTACCCGTGGCCGGTGCTCGGCGTGCCGCCGGTGTGGTACAAGTCGGCGGACTATCGCGCCCGGGTGGTGCGCGAACCCCGCGCCGTGCTGGCCGAGTTCGGTGTCGATCTCGACGACGATGTCGAGATCCGGGTCTGGGGCTCGACTGCCGAGATCCGCTATCTGGTGATCCCCGAGCGCCCCGCCGGCACCGAGGGGATGTCTGAAGAAGAGCTGGCGGCGCTGGTCAGCCGCGATTCGATGGTCGGCACAGCATTGCTGACAGGGCCGGAGGGCGGGTGATGGACGGCATCCACGACCTCGGCGGCATGGAGGGTTTCGGGCCGGTCCCGGTGGAGGAAGACGAGCCCGTGTTCCACCACGATTGGGAGACGCGGGTGATGGGCATGCGCCTGCTGATGGCGCTCTGGCGGCGCTGGAACCTCGACGCTGGACGGCATTCGATCGAGGTACTGCCACCTGCCGACTACCTGACGATGACCTACTACGAGAAGTGGCTCGCCTCGGTGGTCAACCTCTCCGAGAGCGCCGGGCTGATCAGCCGGTCCGAGATCGCTTCCGGCCGGCCGGACCCGGGCACCGATAAGGCGACACCGCCGGTTGACGCCGCGGGTTTCCTCGCCTTCATCCCCAAGGGTCGGCCGAGCCGGCGCGAGGTGAACAACGCGCCCGCCTTCGCGCTCGGCGACCGGGTACGGACCTAGAAGTTCGGCCATTCCGGCCACACCCGCCTGCCGGGATACATGCGCAACCGGGTCGGCACCGTCGATCTGTACCACGGCGCCCATGTCCTGCCCGATGTCAGCGCCACGCTGACCTGCGAGGCATCCGAGCACCTCTACACCGTGCGCTTCACCGCCCGCAATCTCTGGGGGCCCGACGCCGACCCGAAGCACTCGGTCACCGCCGATCTCTGGGAGAGCTACCTTGCCCCCGCCGACTGAGCCCGACCGGCCGTTCGAGGAGCCCCGGCACGCCCAGCTCTTCGCCACCACCCACGCGCTGGCGGCGGCCGGCGTCTTCGCCTGGCCCGACTGGGCCGCATGGGTCGGCGCAGCGATTTCCCGGGCCGACACCAAGGGGGCGCCCCGGGACGGCTCGACCTATTACGAGATCTGGCTCGAGGCTTTCGAAGCTTTCCTGCGCGATCGCGACTTGGCCGATGCGTCGACGCTGACCGAGCTGCGCGACGCCTGGGCGGCCGCCTATCTGGCGACTCCACACGGAGAGCCGGTCGACCTCGCGGCGGGAAGAGCGGCGCGATAGGCGGAGTCGCCCGCCACGACATCCGTTCCGCCAGCCAAGCGCGCGATCCGCCACCCGGAACAAAAGGTCCGTTAACGCTTAACCACTGAAATTTCAACGAGTTATACCAACCGCCCTGATTATTGACTGCTGTCCGGTTTCGTGTGGTGATCGGTGCGACGGCGGCCCTGTCTTGGGCGAAGAAGTTCCGGGCGCCGCAGCATTCGTCGACGATGTCGTCGTAGTCGTCGAAGAGGGTGATCGCGAGCTTGTTGCCGCGCAGATACTGCCAGATATTCTCGACCGGGTTGAGCCCGGGGGCGTAGGGCGGCAGGGGCAGAAG
>Ga0209049_1000149_pt1 | contig 14650 bp, 16 predicted proteins | sample WorMetulBAHAMAS2_FD_187398 | JGI IMG/M metagenome (GOLD analysis project Ga0209049, IMG submission 187398) | Marine gutless worms symbiont microbial communities from Max Planck institute for Marine Microbiology, Germany - Olavius ullae BAHAMAS.2... | ecosystem: Host-associated > Annelida >...
CAGTCCGCCTCGCTCATCTTCGTGGACATCGCCGACCCTCCATCTCAGCCGGCAATCCATGAATCAGACAAATCGATCCGCGTGAACCCTCAAAACGTTACCTGAGTCAATCCCGCCACACCGCCTAGGCCGCTGTAATACTGGAAAAAGGCGTTGCCGCCACCGGTCCCGCCCTCGCATCCGCTCAATACCAGGGCCGCCGCTGAAGCGAGCAAGATCCGTTTCATTGGATTCGTGATCATTGGACAGCCTCCAACTCTTACCTTACCCCCCATCGTCCGTTTAAAAAACTGTCGCAGAATGCATCGCATGTCATTGCGTTTTTCGTCGGCTGCGCTGCCGCCAACGAGGGGCAGGCGGCCGGTGGGAAACAAGGACGCGCATCCATGTAAGGACTGTATCGCGGCGGCGCCGCTGCCACGCAACTCGGCGCCTTCCTGTCGCGCCCGATCTCGGCAATACCCGGTTGCCGGAGCGCCGGGATCAGATCTCCTCCGGGACCATCACTATCGCGCCGCAGGGGCATTCCTCGGCGCAGATCCCGCAGCCCTTGCAGTAGTCGTAGTTGAACCGGAACCGGTTGCCCGGGCCGAGCTTGATCACCGCATTGTCCGGGCAGACGCCGTAGCAGTTGTCGCACTCGAAGCAGTTGCCGCAGGAGAGACACCGGCGCGCCTCGAACAGGGCGTTCTCTTCGTCGAGCCCCTTCTCGACCTCCTCAAAGCCGGTCTGGCGGCGCAGCAGCTCAAGCTGATCCTCCACCCGCTTCGGCGCGTCGTCGTAGTACCAGGTGTTGAGCTTGTCGTAGCTGGCTAGCTCGTGCTTCGGCGGCTTGTCGAAGCGCGCGCCCCGGAGCCAGGCGTCGATGTTGCGCGCCGCCTTCTTGCCGTGGCCGATGGCGACGGTCACGTTCCGCTCGGCGAGAACCATGTCGCCGCCGGCGAACAGGCCGGCGCGCCCGGTCATCATCTGGCCGTCGACCTGGACGACGCCGTCGCGGGCGATCTCGACGTCCGGCACCTTGGTCAGGAACCCGGTGTCCACGTCCTGGCCGAGGGCGAGGACCAGTGTGTCCGCCTCCAGGGTCTCGAACTCGCCGGTGGGCTGGGGCCTGCCGTCCTCGTCGACCTCCATCTTCTCGACGGTGAAGGTGGTCTCGTCGATCTGCTTGATGGTGCGCAGCCAGTGGATCATCACCCCTTCCTCCTCGGCCTCCTGCGCCTCGAAGTCATGGGCGGGCATTTCCTTGCGCGTGCGGCGATAGACGATCATCGCCTCGTCGGCCCCGAGCCGTTTGGCGGTGCGGGCGACGTCCATGGCGGTGTTGCCGCCGCCGTAGACCACCACCCGGCGGCCGAGCTGCGGCGGCTCCTCGCCGAGCTCCATGTCGCGCAGCACCGAGACCGCGTCGAGGATCTTGCCGGCGGCGTGGGCGGGGACATCGGTGCGCTTGACGAGGTGGGCGCCGACGGCGACGAAGATCGCATCGAAGCCCTCGTCGGCGAAGGCCGCATCGATGTCCTCGACCTTGGTGTTCAGCTCGAGGGTCACGCCCATGTCGACGATACGCGCGATCTCAGCATCGAGCACCTCCCGCGGCAGCCGATATTTCGGGATGCCGAAGCGCATCATGCCGCCGGCTATCGGGCCGGCCTCGCGGATGGTTACCTGGTGCCCGAGCCGGGTCAGGTGGTAGGCGGCGGAGAGCCCGCTCGGCCCGGCGCCGATCACCAGCACCTTCTTGCCGCTCGGCTTGGCGTCGTACTGCGGCTTCAATCCCTCGCGGATGGCAAAGTCGCCGAGAAAACGCTCGACCGCGTGGATGTTCACCGCCTGGTCGAGCTGGCCGCGATTGCAGGCGCTCTCGCAGGTGTGGTAGCAGACCCGGCCCATCACCGCCGGCATCGGGTTGTCCCTGACCAACACCTGCCAGGCATTGGCATATTCGCCGCCCTCGGCGTGGAAGAGCCAGAACTGGATGTTCTCGCCTGCCGGGCAGGTGCTGTTGCAGGGCGGAAGGCGGTCGAGATAGACCGGGCGCTCGGTGCGCCAGCTGCCGGTCCGGTTCTGCAGGCTGGTGCCGGGATCGAGGGTGATGGCGAACGGGAGCTCGCTCTTGGTCATCGCGTATCCTCCTCCAACAGCCCAAACCGCTCGATATTGGCATCGGCCATGCGTTGGATCGCGGCGATGCGCTCAACATCCTCGGCGCCCTTGCGGAACAGATGGGCGAAGCGCCGCTGCAGCCGCAGATAGCCGTCCACCGGAACCCTGTGCCTGATCTTGTGCACCGAGGTGACGGCGCCGTGCTCGGCCTCGAACAGCGGGAACAACCCGCTTTCCATCGCCAGCCGGGCGATGTGGATCGTCTTCTCCGACGCCGAGCCCCAGCCGAGCGGACAGGGCACCATGACGTGGATGTAGCGCGCCCCGTGGATCCCCATCGCCTTGGTGACCTTGGCCTCCAGGTTGTGCAGGTCGGCAACGCTCGCCGTCGCCACGTAGGGGATGTTGTGCGCCATGGCGATCAGCGGCAGGTTCTTGCCGGTGCCGAAGACATTGCCCGGCGCCTCGCCGACCGCAGGCGTCGTCGCTGTCCGCGCCGCCGGCGGCGTCGCCGACGAGCGCTGCACGCCGGTGTTCATGTAGGCTTCGTTGTCGTAGCAGATGTAGAGCACGTCGTCGTTGCGCTCGAACATGCCCGAAAGACAGCCGAAGCCAATGTCGACCGTGCCGCCATCGCCGCCCTGGGCCACGACCCTGACGTCGCCGCGGCCGCGCCGGCGCAGCCCGGCGGCAGCTCCGGTAGCCACGGCCGGGGCGTTGCCGAACAGCGAATGCAGCCACGGGATCTGCCACGAGGTTTCCGGATAGGGCGTGGTGAACACCTCCAGGCAGCCGGTGGCATTCACCGCAACCAGCTTTCCGGCGGCGGCGCGCATCGCGGCGTCCAGCGCATAGCGGGCGCCCAGCGCCTCGCCGCAGCCCTGGCAGGCCCGGTGCCCCGAGGTGATGGCATTGGAGCGGTCCTGCGACGCCTGCACCGTGCGGCCGCTCTCGTCCATCAGCCGGTTGCCGACGGTGTAGGTGCCGGTCTGGTAAAACTTGACCTTCTGGACGGCGGACTGTTCGGTCATTCGATGACCTCCTTTGTCACGAGACTTTGCGCACCAGGCCGGGATTCAGGGCCATCAGCAGGTTTTCGGCGATCGGCCCCGAACGGCGCTTCTCGCGTGCATATTCGAGTTGCTGGTGCACCGCGTCCCAGTTGAGGTCGAGGAAGGTGAGATCTTCGAGGTTGTCGACCGCGGCGCGGCGGAACACATCGGCGAGCGACTGGCGGGTGATCGGCCGACCGCCGAGACCGGCGATGACGGTGTAGACCGGCATCGGACGCGTGCGCAGCGCCATGCGGACATTCGAGGCGAGCATGCCGCCAAGTCCCGGGGCGAGGCTCTTTTCCACGCAGACCACCCGCTTCGCGCCCTCCAGCATGTCGGAAAGCGCGACAAGCGGGAACGGCCGGAACGCGCGGATGCTGATGCTGCCGATCTTCACTCCGGCGTCGCGCTCCCGGTCGATGACGTCCTTGATGGTGCCGTTGACCGAGCCGAGTGCAACGATGATGGTCTCGGCATCGTCGAGCCGGTAGGACCGCACCAGGCCGCCGGACTCGCGCCCGAAGATGTTGGCGAATTCCTCGGCCACCGCGGGGATGCTCTCCAGCGCCTCCATCTGCTTGTGATGGGCAAGATAGCGGACCTCGGAAAAGGCCTCGGGCCCGACCATAGCGCCGATCGAATACGGGTGCGCCGGGTCGAGCTCCTGCACCGGCACGAAGGGGGGCAGGAAGGCATCGACCTGCTCCTGGGTCGGGATGTCGATGCCCTCAAAGGCGTGGGTCAGGATAAAGCCGTCCATGCAGACCATGACCGGGCAGGACAGCAGCTCGGCCAGCCGGAACGCCTGGATGTGCAGGTCGGCCGCCTCCTGGTTGGTCTCGGCATGGAGCTGGATCCAGCCGGCGTCCCGCAGCGCCATGCTGTCGGTGTGGTCGTTCCAGATGTTGATCGGCGCGCCGATCGCCCGGTTGCCTACCGTCATGACGATGGGCAGGCCGAGGCCGGCCGCGTTGTAGACCGCCTCGGCCATGTACAGCAGGCCCTGGCTGGCGGTGGCGGTATAGGCGCGTGCCCCCACCGCAGAGGCGCCGATCGCCACCGACAGGGCGGCGAATTCAGACTCGACGTTGATGAACTCGCAGTTCTGCAGCGAGCCGTCCTTCACCATCGCCCCGACGCCTTCGACGATGTGGGTCTGGGGCGTGATCGGGTAGGCGCAGACCACTTGTGGCCGGCACAAAGCGACCGCCTCGGCGACCCCCTGCGATCCTTCGATCTGCTTCAGCATCTCTTTCGTTCCTCAGCTTTCCAGAACGCTGTCGTAGGCCTCGCGGGCAACGGCGACGTTGGTGTCGCCGATGGATCCCGGGAACTTCTTCCTGATCGCCTTCGCCACCGACTCGAAGTTGAGTAATCGGGTCACCGCGGCAAAGCCGCCCAACAGCGCCGCATTCGGCAGCGGGCGCCCGACATGCTTCATCGCCAGCTCCGTCGCCCGGACCCGGCGGACATGGCCGGCGGGGAACTGCGCCGCGAATTCCCCGATGCCGAGCTCGTCGAGATCCTGCGTCGAGTTGATCAGGACATAGCCATCCGGCTTGAGACCGGAGAACACGTCGACCGAATGCAGCAGCGTCGGATCCTGGATGATCAGGGCATCCGGGTCGAGGATCGGCTCGCGCAACCTGATCGGCTTGTCGTTGATGCGGCAGAACGAGGCGACAGGCGCCCCCATGCGTTCGGAACCAAAGCTCGGAAAGGCTTGGGCGTACCGGCCTTCATCGAACGCCGCTACCGAGAGGACCTCCGCCGCTGTTACGACGCCTTGGCCCCCTCGGCCGTGCAGTCGGGTTTTAAACATCTCGGGAAACTCCGGTCGGCGCGGTCAACATGACGGATGAGTTGAACACCGGCTTACAGCAACTCATCGCAGTTTGCACCCGACGTTGTCGCAGCAAATCGCGTCGGCAGTGTCGCAGCCGGCTCCCCTCGCCGGCCGGCGCCGCGCGGACGACTGCCGCGCACCGGCCCGGCCAAGTGGCCGCCAGCGGGAACACCGACCGTTGCGGACCGCTCAGTTCGTGTACTGATCGTCCAGCGCGTAGCCCGCCGCCCGCACTGTGCGGATCGGATCCCGGTCGCCGCGTCGGTTCAGCGCCTTGCGCAGGCGCCCGACATGCACGTCGACGGTGCGGGTCTCGACATAGACGTCCTGGCCCCAGACGATGTCGAGCAGCTGTTCGCGGCTGTAGACCCGGCCCGGCCGCTGCAGCAGACACTCCAGCAGTCGGAACTCGGTCGGGCCGAGATGCACCTCGCGCTTGCCCCGGTGCACGCGCCTGACGTCGCGGTTGAGGGTGATGTCGCCGAACGCGGCCACGTCACCCGCCAGCGAGGGCCGGGTCCGGCGCAGCACCGCCTGGACCCGCGCGACCAGCTCCGCCACCGAAAGGGGCTTGGTCATGTAGTCGTCGGCGCCGGTGTTGAGGCCGCGGATCCGGTCCTCCTCCTCGCCCCTCGCGGTGATCATGATCACCGGCAGGTCGTGCGTCTCCGTCTTGGCCCGGATCTGACGGCAGATCTCGATTCCCGACACCGACGACAGCATCCAGTCGAGGATCGCCAGATCCGGCGGATCCTCTTCGATGGCCATCAAAACCTCATCGCCATCGGCGCAAAGCCGGACCGAGTAGCCCGCATGGGTGAGGTTGTAATCGAGGAGGGCGGCAAGCGCCTCTTCGTCCTCCGCGATCAATATGCGCGCCGTCATCTCTACTCTCCGTCACGCCCCGGCATCTTCCTCCAGGCCAGCCGGGTCGCCCTTCGGCCTGTCGTCGCCGAGGTTTTCTGCCTTCTCGACGTAGTAGATCATTTCCGCGATCCGGGTCGTATGGTCGCCGATCCGCTCCAGGTTCTTGGCGATGAACAGGAGCTGGGACCCGATCGAGATCGTCCGCGGATCCTCCATCATATAGGTGATCACCTCGCGGAACATCGAGTTGTAGGCGTCGTCGATCTCAACGTCGCGCCGCCACACCAGCACCGCCGTTTCCGCATCCCGCTGCGCCCAGGCGTCCAGCACCTCGGTGAGCTGGCGCAGGGCGTTCTGGCCCATGCGAGCGGTCGAGGCGATGACGCTCACCGGGCGGATGGTCGACAGATGCACCGCGCGCCGGGCGATGCTCTTCGACAGATCGCCGATCCGCTCCAGCGTCATGGCCACTTTCAGCACCGCGATCAGAAACCGCAGATCCTGCGCCATCGGCTGGCGGCGGGCGATCACCTGGGTCGTGGTCTCCTCGACGTGCTGCTCGAGCTGGTCCATTTGCTCGTCGAGATGAACCACCTTGTCGGCCAGCTCGGGTCGGCGCTCGCGCATGCTCGTCAGGGCGTCGGATAGCATTTCCTCGGCGATGCCGCCCATCTCCGAGATCTTCGCGCTGAGCACGATAAGATCGTCGTCGAAAGACCTTACGATGTGTTCGCTCATATGCCTTTCGTGCTCCTGAGTCTCAGCCGAAACGCCCGGTGATGTAATCCTGGGTACGCTTGTCGTCCGGGTTGGTAAAGATCTTCGGCGTCTCGTCGAATTCCACCATCACCCCGAGATGAAAGAAGGCCGTGAGCTGGCTTACACGAGCCGCCTGCTGCATCGAGTGGGTGACGATGACGATAGCCAGGTTCTCGCGCAACTCGTCGATCAGCTCCTCGATCCGCGCCGTGGCGATCGGGTCGAGCGCCGAGCAGGGCTCGTCCATCAGCAGCACCTCGGGTGCCGTGGCGATGGCCCGGGCGATGCAAAGCCGCTGCTGCTGGCCGCCCGAGAGGCCGGTTCCCGGCTCGTGCAACCGGTCCTTCACCTCGTCCCACAGCGAGGCACGGCGCAGCGACTGCTCCACCACGTCGTCGGTCGCCGCCTTGGTGGTCACCAGCCCGTGGATCCGCGGCCCGTAAGCGACGTTGTCATAGACCGATTTCGGGAACGGGTTCGGCTTCTGGAACACCATGCCCACACGGGCCCGCAGCAGCGCCGGGTCGATCTTGCGGTCGTAGATATCGTCGCCGTCCAGCAGGATATCACCGGTCACGCGGCAGATGTCGATGGTGTCGTTCATGCGGTTGAGACAGCGCAGGAAGGTCGACTTGCCGCACCCCGAAGGCCCGATGAAGGCGGTCACGGTTTTCGCCGGGATGTCCACGGTAACCGCGTCGATGGCGTTCTTTTCGCCATAGTAGACATCGACGTTGCGCGTCGTGATCTTGATCTCATCGGTCGCCGCAGCCGGCTCTTCAACCGCCGTCTGCTGTGTTTCGTCATTCATGTCAGACCCCTACCAGCGCCGCTCGAAGCGTTTTCTGAGATAGACCGCCACGCCGTTCATCATCACCAGGAAGCCCAGCAGCACGCAGATCGCGGCGGAGGTTCGGGCGACGAATCCGCGTTCTGGGCTGTCGGCCCAGATGAAGATCTGCGTCGGCAGGGCGGTGGATGAATCCAGCACGCTGTCCGGCGCCTGGGTGATGAAGGCGTTCATGCCGATCAGCAGCAGCGGCGCAGTCTCGCCCAGCGCCTGCGCCAATCCGATGATCGTGCCGGTCAGGATGCCCGGCATTGCCAGCGGCAGCACATGATGCATCATGACTTGCTGTCTTGAAGCCCCGATCCCCAGCGCCGCCTCGCGGATCGATGGCGGCACCGCCTTCACCGCCGCGCGGGTGGCGATGATGATCGTCGGCAAGGTCATCAGCGCCAGCGTCATGCCGCCGACCAGCGGCGCCGAACGCGGCAAACCGAACCAGCCCAGGAACACCGCCAGCGCCAACAGGCCGAACACCACCGAGGGCACCGCCGCCAGGTTGTTGATATTGACCTCGATGAAGTCGGTATAGTGGTTCTTCGGCGCGAACTCTTCCAGATACACCCCCGCTGCGATCCCGACCGGGAACGAGATCAGGAAACAGACCAGCAACGCGTAGAACGACCCCCAGAGCGCACCAGAGAGGCCGGCGAGCTCGGGAAACCGGCTGTCGGCATTGACGATCAGCCCGGTGTTGAGCGGGCGCGAGACGGCCCCCGCTTGCTCCAGTTTCTGGAACCAGGCGATCTCCCGATCGTCCAGGCGTCGCTCGGTTTCGGGCGTCTTCGGGTCGATCAACCCCTTGGCGAGTTGGTCGTAGGGATCGGAAACCGGCACGGCCAGGCTGACGGTGGTGCCAATCAGCTCAGGGCTATCGGTGACGTGGTCCCGCAGGATGTACTGCGCCCCGTTGCTGAGGATCTTGTTCACATCCCGTTGGTCGGCCCGCCTGGTCACTTCGGGGAAATGAGCCTGCAGGGCGTCGCGGACGATGGTGCGATAGTTGCCCTTGTCCGGCGTGTCCGACGACACCTTGTCCGCCGCGATCTCGAAATCGAGCGTGAGGTGCGTCTGGGTGAAGGCATGGTAGCCGGAACTGACGAGCGACGCGACCAGCAGCGCCAGCATCAGGCCCGCAGCGATCAGCGCGCTCAGGCCAATTGCCTTGAGCACGCCGTCCCGCCGGTGGCGCTTTGCCACCCGCTGGATCAGTGCAGGGTCGGCCCAGTCGACCTGGACAGTGAATTGAGTGTCTCGCATGCCCGCCTCAGTCATAGAGCTCTCGGTACTTGCGCACGACGCGCAGCGCGATGACGTTGAGCGTCAGCGTCACCAGGAACAGCATCAGCCCCAGCGCGAAGGCTGCCAGCGTTTTCGGGTTGTCGAACTCGGTGTCGCCGATCAGCAGGGTCACGATCTGAACCGTGACGGTGGTGACCGAATCGAACGGATTTATCGTCAGAGTAGCGATCAGCCCCGCGGCCATGACCACGATCATGGTCTCGCCGATCGCCCGGCTGACCGCCAGCAGCACGCCGCCGACGATGCCCGGGATCGCCGCCGGGAACAGCACCTTGGTCATGGTCTCTCCACGGGTGGCGCCGAGCGCCAGCGAGCCGTCGCGCAACGACCGCGGCACCGCGTTCAGCGCGTCGTCGGTGAAGGACGAGATGAACGGGATCAGCATTATCCCCATCACGCCGCCCGCCGCCAGCGCGGTGTTGGGCGACACGCCGATCCCCAGCGATACGCCGGCGCCGCGGATCGCCGGGGCAACCACGAGGATGGCGAAGAAGCCGTAGACGATGGTCGGCACACCCGCTAGGATCTCTAGCATCGGCTTGGCCAGCGCGCGGGTGCGCGGCGAGGCGAACTCGTTGAGATAGATCGCGCTGTAGATCCCGATCGGGATGGCAACGAGCAGCGCCACCACCGTGATCACCAACGTGCCGATCAGCACCGGGATCCAGCCGAAGGCGCCGGCGCCGGCCACCTGGTCTTCGCGGATCGGGATCTGCGGCTCCCAGTTCAAGCCGAAGAGGAACTCGTCGACCGGCACGCGCTCGAAAAAGCGCAAGGACTCGTAGATCAGCGACGAGATGATGCCGAGGGTGGTGAAGATCGCCACCAGGGCGCAGGCGATCATCAGGCCGGAGATCACTCTCTCGACGCCCTGCCGGGCCCGAAATCCGGCACTGACCTTCGACCGCGCGAACAGGATTCCGACGGCAAGGATGACGATGGCGATAACGAAAAGCGCCACATCGGCGGTGGCGCGCAGCCGGTTCAGGCTCTCCGCCGCGGCGATCTTCCACGGCTCCGGCTCGCCGAAGATGTTGCCGGCCGCGATCGAGCGAATCTCGGCCGTGACCAGTGACAGCGCGCCGCCCTCCAGCTCGACCTGATCGGCTGGCAATCCGGCAATGACGATCGCCTCGATCACCGTGTTCTGGAACAGCAGCCACAGCAAAACGAAGAGAAAGGCGGGCAAGCCGCTGAGACAGACCGCAAAGCCGCCATGGAAGCTGGCAAGCGAGTGAAACCGCTGGCCCGAGGCAACCAGGCCGCGTGCGGTTGCCCGGTTCACGAAGTAACCAATTTCCGAGGCAAGCAGGATGACGAGGAGAAGATAGCCAAACATGTCGCGATGTCTCGGGAGGTCTTCAGGGAGGAGCGGCCGGGTCTCCCCGGCCGCTCGTTTGCATCAGATCACTTGGGCTCCATGGCGGCGCCGTCAAGCGCAGCATTCTGGACCTTGCCGCGAACATCGTCTGTCAACGGCACCAGGCCGCGCTCGACCAGGTAGCCGTCCGGACCCATTGCGTTTTCGGAGACGTACTCGGTGATGAACTCCTTCAGGCCCGGGATCACGCCGCGGTGCGCGTTCTTGACGTAGAAGAACAGTGGCCGGGCGACACCGTAGGAGAAGTCGGCGATAGTCTCGGGGCTCGGGCGAACGCCGTCGATCGAGATGCCGGTCAGCTTGTCCTCGTTCTCATAGAGGAACGAGTAGCCGAAGATGCCGAGCGCGGTCGGATCGGCGGCCAGGCGCTGCACGATCAGGTTGTCGTTCTCGCCGGCCTCGACGAACGGGCCGTCCTGACGCATCCGCGAGCAGTTCTCCTTGACCCAGGACTTGGAGCCCTTCTTGTCCAGCTCTTCCTTCTTCGCCTTGACGAAATCGAGGTGCTTGCAGCCGTCATGCATGGCCAGCTCGACGAAGGCGTCGCGGGTGCCCGAGGTCGGCGGCGGACCGTAGGCGAGGATGTCGACGTCCGGCAGGCCCTTGGCGATGTCCGACCACTTCTTGTAGGGGTTGTCGACCCAGTCGCCGTTGACCGGCACCTGGGCGGCAAGGCCGAGATAGATCTGCTCCTTGGTGAGCTGCCAGTTGTAAGCGGTGTCGCGCGAGACCGCCATCGACAGGCCGTCATAGCCCAGCAGAACCTCGGTGATGTCGGTGACGCCGTTCTCGACGCAGGTCTTGTACTCCGAGCTCTTCATGGCACGCGAGGCGCCGGTGATGTCCGGGTGCGCCTCACCGACGCCCTGGCAAAAGATTTTCATGCCGCCGCCGGTGCCGGTTGACTCGACCACCGGCGAGGGCATGCCAGTGCTGTTGGAGAATTCCTCGGCGACAGCCTGGGTGTAGGGGAAAACCGTCGACGAGCCGACGATACGAATCTGGTCGCGGGCGGCCGCCTCACCAGCCAAGGCAAGGGCTGCGACCGAGGCAACGACGAGACCGGTGCGCATGTTCATGAGATTGACTCCTGTCACGATGATCAGTTCTGCGATCAGTTCTGCGGGCATCTCGGCCCTGGGCTCCACCCGCGCGGCGCCGACCTTAGGCAGCTCGGGAGACAAGTGCATGACAGAATTTTTGCATATTCATGAATGAGTATCTATTTGGAGTTGCGGAAAAAATCCTGATCGTGCCGTGATTCGGCGCATTCTATTACCCTGCCGCTCCGGCAGCGCCAGCGGGGCTCGGCAGCCACACATTGAAGCTCGCGCCCTGCCCCGGTTCCGACCGAATCACCAAGTCGCCGCGGTGACGGTTGAGGATGTGCTTGACGATCGAAAGCCCGAGCCCGGTGCCCCGCTTCGCGCCGCCCCGTCCGGCCGGTACGCGGTAGAATCGCTCGGTCAGCCGCGGGATGTGCTGGCGGGCGATGCCGGGCCCGTGGTCGGTCACCGTGACCCCGACCATCTTCGCGCGCCCTGGCTCCTGCGGGGCCAGCTTGATCTCGACCAGACCGCCGCTGCCGCCATACTTGATCGCATTGTCGATCAGGTTGACGAACAGCTGATTCAGCTCGTCGTGGTCGCCGATCACCTCGGACCCGGACCTCGGCACCTCGAGCTCGATCCGCACCTCCGCGGCCCGTGCCAGCGGTGCGACGGCCGCCACGGTCTCCTGCAGCAGGCCGCCGAGCACGACGGTGTCGCTGGGGCGCATATGCGCGTTCATCTCGATCCGGTTGAGCGACATCAGGTCGTTGACCAGGCGACTCATCCGCTCCGCCTCGCGCGCCATGATCGGCAGGAAGCGCGCGCGGGCCTCGCTGTCGTCAGCTGCTGTGCTCTGCAGGGTCTCGATGAATCCGATGATGGCCGCCAGCGGAGTTTTCAGCTCGTGCGAGGCGTTGGCGATGAAGTCGCTGCGCATCTGCTCGATCTGCTTGAGGGGCGTGTGATCCTCGATCAGGATCAAGATCGCCGCGCCGAGGCGCCCGGCGGGCAGATCGACCGGCGCCACGTGGGCCAGCAGCACCCGCTGATCGCGCGCGCGCATATGGGAGAATTCGACCCGCAGCGCTGCCCCGTCCGAGGCCACCATCGACACCGCATCGGCCAGCGACGGCGAACGGATCACTGTCGACAGCACCTCGCCTTCCCTCGCCGGCCCGAAGATCTCGGTCGCCGCAGCGTTGGCGAAGTGCAGCTTCCGGTCGCGGTCGAGCAGGATCAGCGGCAGCGGCAGGTCGATCAGCAGCCGCTGCCGGCTTGCCCCCTCGACGTCGCGGTCGGCGGCGAGGACCGCCATCGCCGCTGCGGAGGTCGGCGTGTCGGCACGCAACAGCACCGCCACGACTACGGCGCCAACGAGGCCCAGCACACCGGCCAGAGCCGCCGACAAGGTGGGATCGACACCCTGCGCATGCGCGACCACGCCGGCAATCGCGGCGACCGTCGCGGCGACAAAGGCACCGATCCAGGCTCGCGAGATGTCCATCATTCCCGTTCCTGCAGCTGCCAGTTAGCACGGACGCGGATGCGGTGAGAACGGGAAAAGCCGCTGCAGTCGGAATTCGCCGCCGCGTGGCCCCGGGCCGCGGCTGCGGCCGGCGTTGCTGCCTGCGGCGCCTTGTGCCAGACTCTCCCGCGCCGCGCTGGAACGCGACCTCAGACACCGGGAGAACTGCCATGCCGCGCCGGATCATCGACCTCTCGACCCCGATCGACGCCGGTCACTTCCGCTGGCCGGTCGAGCGGCGCAAGGTCGAGAGCCACGCCTCCGGCGGGACGGCGGTGCAGCCGGGCGACATCGCGCTGATCCGCAGCGGCTGGGACCGGTTCAAATCGATCGACCGGCCTGAGTTCTGGACCCGTTCGCCGTGGCCGACCGATGACGCGTGCCGGTGGTTGTTGCAGAGGCAGGTCAAGGCGGTCGCCTTCGACTTCCCGCAGGACCGCTGCATCCGCGACCGGGTGACCGGCGACCGGGTGCCGGAGCGCGCGGAGATGACATCGCACGTGATCCTGCTGGCAAACGGCGTGATCATGTTTGAGTATCTGCGCAACATGATGGCGATCTCGCGCCCGCGGGTCGAGTTCATCGGCCTGCCGCTGAAGGTCGCCCGTTGCGATGGCGCCCCGGCGCGGGCGATCGCCATCGAGGAGAGCTGATCCCGGGACGACCCGGCCCATTGCCGCGGCAATGGGCCAACAAATGTCCTGCCCCGGGGGCGGGGCCTCGGTCCCGCCCCCGGGGCAGGACCGCTCCCGCGCCGCGATCGCCCGGCGATCGGGGCGCAATCGGGTTCGGCACGCGTTGACTTGGCGCAACGACGGCGGTTCGTTTGCACCGCAATATCACGCCCGACTCGCAACCCCCTCTCTCACCTGCCCGGAGCCCGACCATGAACTGGACCGAATTCCTCGCCGACACCAACAAGGAGCTCGCGGCGCTGCGCAAGGCTATGCCCGATGCCGCCAAGGGCTTCACCCAGCTCGCCCAGGCGGCGACCGCCCCGGCGCGCTCGACCCGAAGACCAAGGAGCTGATCGCGCTGGCCATCGGCATCGCCGCCCATTGCGACGGCTGCATCGGCTTCCACACCAAGGCGGCCTTGCGCTACGGCGCCACTCGGGAGGAGATCGTCGAGATGGTGTCGATGTGCGTCTACATGGGCGGCGGCCCGTCGCTGATGTACGGCGCCAAGACGCTGTCCGCCTATGATGACCTGGTGGCGTCCGGCGCCGGCCCGCGGTGAGGCAGGTGCAGATGGCGCTGCCGCGCGCACCCTCCTTCCGCCTCGAAGGCCGCCGGGCGCTGGCCCCCGGCGCCGGGCGCGGCATCGGCCGGGCGGTCGCCGCGGCGCTGGCCGAGGCCGGCGCCGAGGTGGTGCTGGCGGCGCGTAGCGGGGCCGAGGTCGAGACCGTCGCCGAGGCGATCCGTGCCCGCGGGGAGAAGGTCGAGGCCCTCGCCCTCGCCCTCGCCCTCGCCCTCGACGTCACCGACACCGCCGCCGTAGCCTGCGAGGTCGCCGCCCGCGGCCCGTTCAAGGTGCTGGTCAACAACGCCGGAACCAATCGCCCGGCCGAGCTGACCGCGCTGACCGAAGCGGACTACGACGCGGTCACCGACCTCAACGTCCGGGCCGCGATCTTCGCCTGCAAGGCGGTGGCCAAGGGGTTGCTGGAGGCAGGCCTGCCCGCCTACCCCGGATTATTCATCAGGGTGCCTGACTTGGTTGGCGGGGATGGATTAAACTGTGGATGCGGCGTGTGAATTTGTCGCCAAACCTGTTCCTGCGCTACCAGCCTAGAGATCCAGCCCGCCATGTTCGATGATACCCCGCTGCGGCCCGGTTTGTCACCCGTCGAGGGCCTCGATATCCATGCCCGCTTCGATGGCGGGGCGCGCTCGTCGGATGGCGGGGTG
>Ga0209049_1000150_pt1 | contig 14531 bp, 4 predicted proteins | sample WorMetulBAHAMAS2_FD_187398 | JGI IMG/M metagenome (GOLD analysis project Ga0209049, IMG submission 187398) | Marine gutless worms symbiont microbial communities from Max Planck institute for Marine Microbiology, Germany - Olavius ullae BAHAMAS.2... | ecosystem: Host-associated > Annelida >...
TATCTCAAAAAAAGGGTGACAGATACGACGATGGGATCAATGAAAGTCGAATAGGAAACCACCCATGGGCTATCGATTGGCACCGGCATCGATTGACCTTGGATGACCGTGAACCGACCTAGTTCAAGGTCATTACAATTATAGTCAAATATTTCGATAACGGTGTATGAAATACAACGTACAACATTGGGCAGATACACGTTCCATAGAACGTATTTCTTGTTAATAATAAAAATGTTTAGAACTCGTTTCTCATTGTTCCACTTTACCGCAGAACGTTTTATTTGTCGATAAACATTTATAACTTATTTGTCGAAGTGCATTGTTACTTTAAAAACAACATCAAATTCGTGTGCAGGAAGAAACCAAATTCAGCTACTTCAAATCCAATACGCGAAATATGTCTGCAACACAACGTCGAAGTGATGCTGAATTGCGATGGTTACTTATTGAGCCAAGGATTGCCTCATTTATGGTTTCCTGACCTATTATCTTCTAGGAACGACATTCTGTATGCAGAGCATTTAATTGACATCGACGACTATATGTGTGTCACTGCCTTCATCAATCAGTTTCATGCAAGCAGTGACGTAACCGAATCATCAAGGTCCGAGTCCCAGAACAAGTTCTCAAGTTCAGAGTCCGAGTCCGAGTCCGAGTCTTCAGGGTCTGAGTCTGAGTCTAACTCCCAGTCATCAGAGTCCGACTTCTGGGCCGAGTTCTCAGGTTCTGAGTCTGACTACATGTTCGGCTACTCAAGTTCAGAGTCCGAGTCTGAGTCCGAGTCTTCAGGGTCTGAGTCTGAGTCCAACTCCCAGTCATCAGGGTCCGACTTCTGGGCCGAGTTCTCAGGTTCTGAGTCTGATTACATGTTCGGGTCATCAGGTTACGAGTCCGAGTCCGAGTCCGAGTTCTCAGATTCCGAGTGCGAGTCTGCAGCGTCTGAGTCTGACTCCGACTCCGAGTCCTCAAGATCCGAGTCCGGGTCCGAGTTTGAGTTCTCAGGGTCCGAGTATGAGTCCGGATTCTCATGTTCCGAGTCTGAGTACGAGTTCGGGTCCACAGATTACGATCCCGACTCCGAGTTTGAGTAATAAAAATGTGGACTCGAGTCCGACTCGAGTATAGTGTCGAACTCGAGCGCTACATTTCGGCATACAACTGCATCGGCAATTCCACCACCAACAGGCGAGGCGAGAAATACTGACTCGATTCAGTCGCGGATGAAGCTGTTACCATTTATAGAAAAAAAACAGTTCGATGTATAACGACGCAGATGCACTACTATATCATTATGTTTGCTGAATAATTTAGATTATATATAGTTCACGTGAGATAGCCTATTATACATATGTAGCCGCCATTTCGGACGTATACGTTGTGTGTATGCTGTCTGACAAGTTGATTATAAACGTGTTGTACGCATACATCGTTGTCGTATATAACCAACACGTTGCATTTTTATTGACATTGATTTCATCAACTTAGGTTGGCGGATAGACTATAATACGTAATTCCCATATTTCCCCCAAATTTGGTCACCCAAACCACGTCGTTTGCGCTATAAAGCGTGAAAATCGACCTGGGCGCAGGATCGAGAAAAAAGGTAAGGAGAGGAGAGTCATTAAAAAGTCACAAAGTGGTAATATTTCGCCTATTTGGGGAGAACCACCCCCCCACTGCACCAATTGAAACCGAAATTTGCGTGGAAGGTCATCTCGCCGTCCTAGTCACGTGTGCAAAGTTTCAAGATTATATTTTCAGGGTTTACAGTTTTACAGAAGATCGAATTTCCCATTTTCCTATTGATTTTTGAATGGGCCTACCGCGCTGCCTGTGATTTATCTTATTGTCTTTCGACTGAAAAGTAATGCAAATTCTTGGTCTGTCACTTGAAGAGAAGCATAACAAGTGTGTCTTTTTGGTGTAATTCTTTTCAGAATGTCTTCATTACAAACCGACAATGTATTATTTACTGTTCGTTGATCGAAATAGTTGATACTGAAACGTTTGTTATTGTTCGTGTTGTTTCTATAACGCAACAAAGTCATAGTGTGTGACGACACGACATCAGAGACATCTTCTGCAGTCAGATCTAAGTCGACGGCCCATTTAATCAATTTCTGATAAGTATCCGAAAGATGTTGGTGTATGACCGCCTGATTATTCCCATACAGTCTCACGGGCTGTGGCAGTGGAACATTGAAAAGTTCCGTAGTATAAACCAGAGTCAGACAGTGCGGTGAATTACCGCTATCAGTTTGCATATCATCATCATCACTTTCTATCGGTAGGATAAAAAAGCCCACATTTCCCATGTCCGACGCTAACCACAGATCAAACAGCGTATGATGCAACATCTCGTTAGCGTTTACACCGCTGTATAGGTATAGAACCGGTATCGTAGTATTGCTAACAAAAAGCGTACCGCCCTCGGTTGAAATCGTTTCAATAAAGTTCTTTTCATTGGAAAATTCTTTCATCACAGCAACTACATTTACTGCAGTTGAAGAATCGTAAATTTTCGTCAGTGAAAAGAACGTTTCTTCCACAAAATAGGTTAATAGATCTTCACCCGTTTTCGCGTCGAAGATTGCGAAACTCTCTGCATCGGTAAAACTGAGGTTGTACAATCTAGCCAGAGTAAATACATTTTGCTTACATAGATTTAGTACATCGTCGTATCTAAACCGACATTCTTCTCTCTTTATGTAGATTAAATGTAGCACGAATGCAATAAAGTCGCCGTCATTCGCTAACTCAGTGTAGAGAAGTTGCGCGCCGTCGTAGTTGTTACAACACAACGTGAGATCATCTCTGCGTTCTATAACATCGTCTTTAATCTCAAAAACAACGCAACCGTGGTCTTTCGAGTAATATATAAACAGACGTAGATCGGTGTTTTTCACGAGGTAGAACGGCACAAGGGCGGACGATTTCTTTTGTTTTTGTTCCCACTCCCAAAACTGATCGAATTCTCTCCAGTAGCTGTCTTTGTTTTCGAATGCGGCCTGTAGTGTAGCGGCAATATTGCACGCTGTAGTCAAGTGTTTCCACGGCCCGGTGGTAAACGCATTCTGTAGAATCGATTTTAATGAAGAACAGACATTTTTCTGCAATGTTTCCGCTTGTTGAAGTGGTAAAGCGAGTTTACCGTTAGATGCTTTGATCAAGTAAGGAACTAAGTCGAGATTTACTGTGAACAAGTTGCTGACGAGTGGTGCGTTGCTCATTTGTAATAATTGCAACTGTTCGTCTTCATTTAAGGACTTTAGCAAGCTGAGGGACTGGTCGACCGCGTGAAATTTACCGCCACCGTACACGATCGCACTATCTATTTCAACGTAATCTGAATAATATCGTTGTTTCAATTGGAGTTGTTGGACAGTTATTTCTTTCAACAATTTAACATTCAGTCGATCACTTCGAACTAGATTGTCCCAGTATTTGGAAAAAGTGTCTTTCAATTCGTCATCGGTAAACGAAAGGGTACAATCGCTGAACATGTATAATGTTTGGAAGAGGGAGAGATCTGCTTCGTTTGCAAGTGCTTTAATTGCTTCCATTTCGACTTCTCCTGACGACATTATTAATGCTTCTCGTATCTGAGCATCCTTTACGTAATGTTGCGCTGGCGGGTTCACCGTCAAATTAGTCCACCTGCACACGCGGTTAGCCGACTTTATAACTCTTCGATTTTCCGGATGGACATAGACCGTAGTGATATCGAATTTCAGTTCTGCTGGATCGACAATTAGATGCGTCGCTAAATCTTCGACGCTGTCGAATTGGCTTAATATTTCCTCTTGCGTCCTTCCGTCGGTGATATCGATCAAGACGCGTTTGTATCTTGTGGTGGCAGCCAACTGTTCGTTTTCCTCGCAAATTAAAGGTTTTGTGACCGGTTCCAGTAAACAAAATTTCAGATAACTCTCATCGATCATCCGCATAGTTCCTTTTGTCCCACCAGCATAGAAGTAAAAAAATAAAGCTGTCATGAAAGCTTCGGGGCAATCTTTCACAGGCCTTTCCCGCTCGGGATCGTTTAGAAATACAAGAGGAGTTTCACCGAACCTTTTGGCCACGACGAAGTTTTTCTCGTCATCTCTGTAAAGTACCTCTTGGAGCATGTACTCTTCGTATTTGCCTATCGACGACGCCATAGACGACACGTCCGCTCCCGTTAACACGTTGTTCAACCATTCAGCGGCTGTATATCCGTACGTAAACAACGGTATCAGCCTGAAAGGATTACGCGTACGTTCTAATAACTGCTCGACCATACCCCATGCTACAACGGCGTACTTTTGAATGTTTAAGACGAACTTGTCAACTAACAATTTGTCGGTTGTTTGAAACATAGCTATGCGATCCATGTCGACGCGATAGCGATACTTTTGCTCATTCACTTTCGAACGTTTGATTTCCGACATTTCACTTTCACTTTCTGGCGCTAATCTTTTAAGTGGCACCGGCGATATTTTATACTCTGGCCACGTGTCTTCGTATAAAACCGCATTTAACGTGTCCGGCATTCGTGTCGGTAGGGAAAGATAGTGGAAAAACAGATCGCACGATCGTCTGTAAGCGGAAACCGTGTTCGACAAAAGAATCGCCTTGTTGCGTTTTCGCGCCACTACCATATAGATAGTCAGCTCGTTGTCTTTATCTCTCAACAACAATTCCCCGCTTGGAAGAAGAAGAAATCCGGTATTGTAAGAGTTGATTTTCTGCATACAGTATTGCGCAAACATTCTATGCGGAAACATGATGGCGACGACCTAGAGTAGTTCAGCAACAGACGTATATAAACAATCACTCTCGTTTTTGTTGTATAGTGTGTGCAAAATGGCGCAGTCGAACACGAGTACCAAAAAAGCCACGAGCGAAGAGAAGCACATCAATCAACTTATTACGAATTTGGAGAGCAAATACAGAAAAGAATTTGCAGTTACCCCCTATGATGGGGTTCTTGTTGCCATGAACAAAAAAGCCTTTGCAAAAACAACTGCGATCGACAGTCTTATCTACGAATTAACAAGTTTCAATGGAACGTCTGGGACCGGTCTGCTTCAGTACATGACACCCGGTTCTATCATACCGTTATATCCGTCCACGATGAAGAGATCAGACGGTGAAGTGGACGTGACTCCAGGGCATCGATTTATGGACAAGGTGTTTATTTTAAGTGGAGCCAATCACGTGGACAAAACACAGCAGCTTATACCGAATGTCCACAAATACGATAAGATTATTTCTTCTATGGCTCAACAGGTAAGGAACACCGAACGAGATCAAGACTTTAATTCATTTTCTAATAATGTTGGTGCTGACGTCCTAGATGCAACTTCGGATGACGCTTTGACGTGGAAATATGTAAGTGATCTCTTCGATACTTTTTTTCCGGAAATAGATGAAAGTGAAAAGAACGATTACGTTTTGTATATAGCGTGTCATGCGAAGGCTGCTGCTGACTATGTGTTGTCTAATCTGGTGGATGGAAGTGAAAGCGATAAGAAAGAGAAACCGTATCTGCTTGTTAGTCCGACCACCATGCGCGTGGTCATAGACAACGAAAGGCTGTGCACGGACGCGTCGGCTTATTGCAGGATGCTGATTTGTAACCAAAACGAAGTAATGCTGAAACCTGATGACGTAGAAAAGTACTACGGAACTGACTTGTACGTTTCCGACCCGATGCTCCAGAAGTTCAATAACACCCTTAAGCTTGGCATGACTTTCGAAGAAACAAGCTGTTTCAAGTTGCCCCAGTGCAAATTCCTGGTATCGATGATGGCGTCTGTTGTTTTGTACGAACACCCGATTCCGGTGCAGCTGTTTTCGGGAAGAGGAGACGCGTTGGCCGAGCGCTTGCATGTCATTCTTAACCTCTATATTAAAAATAAAAAATTAGCACCAACTAAGATGGGTATTGCTGATCAACTCTCATGTATGTCGTTGGGAATTTTGAACAATACGGGCATCTCGCCGGAGAGACTCAAAACGTACAGGAATGACGCTGAACAAAGCGAGAATAAGCATTCCCCGTGGCCAGTGACGTACCAACAGCATATCAGAGACAATATCAAACGGATATTGGCCGATGGTTCAAACGATGTAGAGAAAAATGTCGTGCAGCTGAAAGAAACAATGGATTCGTCCGTTTTTCATCTCCTCACACTCATAAATTATCGTGATCACGTGTTTAACGCGGACGTCTTCAAAAATGCGTCAGAGCTCTACAGTGACGCCGTAAAAAGGAGTCCAGAAAGGTACGTCGAAAAGCCGAGCGATGAACTTAACCACATCAGAATTAGACCTCTGTGCAGTAGAAGTGTGTTCGAAGGAAAGCTTTCGATCGTACAAAATTTCTTTGCTAGGTTTCACTATAATCCTGTCGCTTTTAAACGCTTTTTCGTAATAAATTCACTTTACTATCTCGGCAACGAAAGTCCGCGCATGGACGAAGCTACAGTGAAGGCTCCTATGCCGGATTCCATCGAAATAATAAACGGTAAAGGATACGTCGTTGATGAAACACCGGAGTTTACGTGCAAAGAATGTGGAGCCGTGCCATTTTACGAGAAGGACGGGATCCACTGTTTGTGTTTTTTACTGTTGAAAGTGGTAGCTGCTTTGACAGGCACGGAAATGAACACGTTAACCACGCTGAAGTCTGTGTACGACAATTATTTCAAAAGCGTGCCTTGCAATTTTTCTTTCAACGGTACAATGACCAGCTACAAAACGTTACACAACATAACGATTAACGAAGTTCGAAGTTCGTGTGGTTATTTCGGGAAGATTCAACTAAAACACACGGGTAAATCCAACGGCTTTGGAGCGAGGAAAAAAATGAACAGCGAAAGCGTCGAAGTCGACGGCGCGATCAATAATGACGTTAAAGAACATTCAGAACAGGATAAAGAGGCGTCTTCTTACTTAGAAACAAGAAAGTTAGAATGGGTGGTTAAAAGCGTCAAGACGGAGATGGGAAGATTGGCCACTCTTGGCGATCCCAATCTTTCCGAAAACGGTGAGCTTAAAGACAACCCTTTGTGGTCTTTTCAACGGTTGTGGTTGCCTTCTGGTGAATTGGCCGGTAGCACTGAATCGGAAGACTTGAGATGTTTTGTTACAGGCACAAAAGACGATCCCCTGGAAGTATGTCGCAACGCTGTGCTGAACTATTCAGGAGAGGTGTTTCCGTTTCTGGTTACCGATCAAGCCGTTGTGAATAAACACGCAGAACAAACACATTTCGATGGTGGATCACAGACAAACAGAAAAACACGAAGCGGTTGGGAAGTCGACGAGGAAGTCGAAGTGAAAAAACCCAAACTAGACTATCGAGCAATAGTGACCAAGAATATGGAATCATTTGTTTGTTCCGTTTTATACAAGCTGTTGAGTTCCGATCAGTGTAGACCAACGAACATCGACCAAATTCATCGTCAGCATCGCAATTTAATCGTGAAATGGAACGAAAAGCCTCAAAAATACAAAAGTCTCTTTAAACAGACATTGCTGAAGATAGTACTTGGTGGGCAACATCATAATACGCATGAACCAATAGACATAAACGACCATCAGTCTTTGGTTGCTCGAGTGGTAAAAGAGTATCTCGAAAGATTGCCTACGTTTTTCTTAAACGTCCACAATGCTGTGGCCAAAACGCTAGGAATAACTCCTCAGGAACTGGACGAGGATTTTTCAAAGATTGTTCACTACAATGAGAAGACAAAGAGAGAATTTATGTCTTGGCAGGATATCGGTGGTGCCGATACGTTAAATAAAAGATCGACAATGCTCACTCTTTTCCAAATAATCAGGCACGAAGTCGAAGCTAGAAATGTTAAAGCGGCTTCGGAAACCCAGTTAGCGTCGAAGGCTAACGCCATGACCATTTTGCGAAATGATGCGGGTCCTTATTGTAAGACTGTCGCTGGAAACGTTAACGTACACGTGCCGATTATCGCCGAGGGAAATGATGGAAAACTCGTGCTTTCGATTAGCGAAAATCCCGCTACGAGTGCATCTGTTGCATTTGATATGCCTTTGCCCGTAAAGATGAAAGTGTCGCTAAACGTGACGCAAATGGATGAAAATAAAACGAAAAAGTGCAAACTTGAAAGCAACGTGACCACTATGGAGCACGAAGATGAAGACGGTGATACAGAACTTGACAGGCGTTTTGTTCCGAGACCACTATTAAACGATATCAAGACATCCAAAGTGCCCGTCATGGCAAACACACCGAAACCAGCACACGAGTTGATAGAAATATTAAGAGATGAGTTTCTCTCATTCACCAACGTTGGCAAGACCCAGTTTGCAGATATAACGAAAAATGCATCGACTATTCAAATACTTCGTCAGTACGTTCGTGAACGCACAAACGGAAAGAAGGTTCACAGGATGCATAATTTGATTATGCAGAGTTTTTTCACCATGATTAATCGTGCCATGGAGCAAATAGTGCTATTATTAAACAAGACAGTTATGTTCCTGACAAATGTAGTGCCGAGTTTAAACGGAAAAGAATTATTGTGTTTCACTACGGAGAAACTGTCGAGTGATTTAATATGCATGAGGATGTTGGAATGCGCAATTCACGCAGTCTGTACGCGCAATCCTCATTTAACGTCGGCTTTATATTTGCTAGCGTTGTGTTCGGAGCTGTATGGCCCGCCGTGTGTTGCTAAAGATTCAAATATGGATTTGGAAAGAGACAGTCACGCCCTTAACGCCGTGGTGGCCGCATGTTTAAGACTGTTTGTGGGATCGGATGATTGTGACAAGACAACAAGAAAGGCCGACAGCAGACAGGTTCGATTGGTACCCATGCTGTGGACATACTTGAAGGGACGAGAGAAACCCGTCGTGACTACGACTGACATTTCAAGACGTTTTGCTTCACAGCTGATGCTTACCCTACAGTTGGGTAGTTACACTTCGTCATATGGCAAATCTGCCGTGTTTACATCTGTGCGCGGAGGGGCACCTTTCACGAAGACCGTTACACCGATCATGAACAGCGTGGCCAAGACACAAATCATAGAAGGCGAATACAATCACATCGTTTGCAGACCTCTGGTCTGGGCGAGCAACAAGTTTGCCGAGCGCGGCAAAGACAGCATTTCCACCATTGTTGAGACGTACCCACTACAGATGTTTATAAGACAGGTTCTCGAAAACACGTCCATCATGTTACCAGGCTTACTTGCTTATTACGTTAATTTCCTTTCAAAATCACAAGAAGAATGCACCGAAGGTGATTTGTGGGACGCCTGTGTAAAAGCCCATAACATATCAAGCGAGGACGTGGACGCGGAGCTATTCAAAACTGTTCTGCTACCGAAACTTTACGCTGTATTGACGGGATGTGCAACACATGCAGAAGAAGAAGACGACGAAGAATATGAGTGGACAGACGGCGATGAATAGACGTGATCAAAACAAACTTTTATTGTAGTAGATGCATGCAGTATTCTCAATAAATATATTATCTAGCGTTGTCTGTACATTTGACATTTATACTCCGTCTTCCGACGTACTAGACGACGATATTCTTTGTCTGCTTTTCTCCGCCTTATCATCACGTAAACGGCAGCAGTGATTTCCGGAATAAATTCGAGTGCTGCTAAAATAAAAGCAATAGATACAATGCCTATCGGTGAAAAAACAACAGCTAGAATTAAACCAATTCTACCCCCAAATACTCCGTCAAACAAATCTTCGAGAGCCTTTGTCAGACTTCCTGTTCTGTAGACGAGTTGATCGCTGAAATTACGTACTCGCGCCAGTGCAGCGTCTTCTTTCACAGTGTACGCCGCCACTGCCTTCTTTTGGCACTGCAACGTCTTACTTAAATCTGCTCCAAACTTGTCGGCTATATCTACGTACTCCGTAAAATTGTTTTCTATCGTGAACGTAATATTCGGAAGAGAAAAAATAGGATGACGTTTTTCAAGTAAATGTGCGTAGGAAGTCAGCTGTGCTTCTGCAGATTTCGGAAATAGCTGTTGGATCATAGCTGTATTCAGATGATACATATATTGAGCTATATCTGATACTGCAGACTGGTTAGAAACTACACAGTCCGTGTAACGTGGCGGCAGATAAAAGTCTGCTCCACTCACTGTACAAAAACACGGTATTTTAATTCTACACATATTGCACACTGGCAGCACTGACTGGGGCCGTAAACGCGATAGAGGACATGATAAACGCCAGGTGTCCGCCGCTGGACCACGGTGGGAGGCGTGTACAAGAAAAGTCGAGTCCGCACTTAGCTGTACAGCTGATCCGTACGGTTTCCACCGGTCGGTGTTAACGTAACGAAAGTCGCATTTCTTTAATACCTCTTCCCTGTTTTCGATGAACAGCGCAAAAGCGCACGATACACTACCGCTTCTTCTCTTTTTCAGCGACGGCATTCCAGAACTGCAAATTTTGGCGTGCGGATAACCGGAACACGAAAGAAATAGTTTCTTGTCCATTTCCACGTACACTTCTTTGTTTTCGCTAACGGCTATAAAATCCGGTAAACCTCTTAACAGTGTAAAACCGACTTTTCCATCGCCTGTAACTTTTATTCCAGCTGTATCGGGTACTGGATAAACGTCTATTCTGTATACGGGAAGGGTGTATCCGGTTTTAAAGAGGGGAATGCTCAAACTGATGTACAGTGTACTACTACTACTACTACTACCTTCAGAGTCGTTATTATAGAAATGAGTATATGCAACTGTTTTCAGACCGTAGTAGTAGGCCGTCGATTCGGATGGTAATTTGAGGTCCATGTACATCGGTTTTTTCAGCACTTTTTGTGAAACGTGGTTCAATACCTTTGACATTTCTTCTTCCCGCACGAGAAAGGGAGAAATATAGCCCCGCGTCAACGCAGTGATTCCACTTATCCAGAGTCTAACTCCGATGTCTGCGTCCACGACAACGCGAAAAAAATCACTCACCGCCGGTAAAACTTTAACGATGAAATTTCCATCAATATTGGCTGCGTGGTTCATTCTGGCTCGAAGTTTGTCTTCTTCCGAACCAGCTTTATTATACACGTGTTCTATAGTATCTATCACGTTCTGCAAACGTACGTTTGTAACATTGCCGGTAGCAAGCAAATTATTAATGCGTTTGTTGACAATTTCAGAAAGTGACGAAACGTCCGCTTCGAATTGTTTTATCCCTTCTATTTCACTGTATATAGTCGATCCAACGCTCCGCAAGTGTTCCCTTAGTTGGCGTATTGCTCTGGGTCCGGGCGTGTCAGTCAGATCCGACCATATTTTGCCAGTTGTGTGTGTCGGTAGATAATCCATTACATAATCGGACGTTTCCGGTTGTTTTAACCACGATGGTAATACCTCTCTCTTTTTTCTCCCCGTCCGTTGCTCTCGCGAAATAGTTGGAGGGATCTGCTTTTTACACGTGTTTAGGAATCGGGCTGAAAGTTGTAGAAGTTCATACGCAAAATCGTTAGTGTCTCGTATGTAAGCATTGATTGATCTACACCGTCTGCTCCAGTCAATAGCTAGCGAACAGTTGAAAAAAGGCATTGATACCGTGGGCACAGTTGGCCACGGTAAGGCCCATGTATGCGTGTAAAACGACGTGCCTCCGTCGGTGACGACATGATCAACGCGATCAAAATTAACGCCGTAACCCGGTTTAATGTAGGTTTGACGGTAGTCTATGCTTTGTGGACGACACGTGCAACAACAACATAGCAGTATCAACATCAGTGACAGTTTTGTTGTCATCGTTAATTTCTCGCAGTACCTGTTCTACCAGTTTCCTTTATGCGACGTTGAAACCTCAGCCTATCTGCTACCTCAGCGTCCCATCGTGTTTGACTGACCTATTACGTCGAGATCGTGTCTGAAATTACCACACGTTTTGACAACTTAAAACACACTTTAATATGCATAACAACAGTGCATAGCGTAACACATTCAATATCAAAACTATATACAGACAAATCACGTGTGAGAGAAATACGAGTTTATACACGTGAACACACTCGCGAGAAAAAAAGCAGTCGACGGGAAGAAGTCCAGGATATTGTTTCTTCTTTCTTTTCACTGGCTCTTTGCACATGTGACATCCGTCGGATAGGACTAGTTTCTTCTTAGCTTCTTGTCATCGACGATATCGATGAGATGGCGATGTACGTAGGTTTTAAACAAAAAAATGAAGACGACTCGTTGTATTCATTCGCCAGGCGCCAAGATTGACCAATCGACGCAGATATGAATGAATAGCGAGAGTTCACAATAACGAACGAATTTCATTAGTTTGTTACAAATCATAAGCAACTACTGGCACGCTCGTATACTCTAAAGGTTCGGTATGGACACCGTCCGGAAGGACTCGACGCTTGTCGTAGTAAGCGCTTAGCCCCAATTTGTACTGACGATAGGTGTGAACTGTTCCATTCACCATTCGGAATCCGCGATTTTCCGCCGTGTCGACATTTCCGTGCAGCGCAGCCTTGTATCGTCCCCATGTCAGGTCGTTGTGACGAGCAGAAATTCCTTTAGCCGAATGTTTCGTATCAGTTTCGCCGTCTACGATATAACACTTGCTACACAACGCAATGGCGCGATGCCCTTCAAATTCCAGCTTGAATAGACCGGGAGTGCGATTACTCCACTCGTCCCAAGCAAGCCACTCTTTGCGGCGGCATGCTTCTTGATCTCCCAGCCCAACGTCGTCCAGGCTATTGCCGCTCAGCGCAAAGTAAAGACTGTCCGTATCCATCTGGATAAGTTCGTAGTCGCGCCTATCGACGAAACGATCGAGAAAATCGTAATAGAATTCGAGTATGCGCAGTTTGGCGAGCTGATAGACGGCTATACCGATTTGAAATGGGCGATCGATAACGACACGCGGCACACGGATGCTAAACTCGTACGCGGCACCGATTTCATTGAGATCGTCGAAAAAAGCAGATCGTAGGATTCGGTCAACTGCCTTTTCGTCTGTCGAGTAACTGGTCTTCGTTTGTCGCTCCAGAGCCTCGATGAACTTTCCGTAGCAGCTGTTTCCCAACAGTTTGAACACCTCTGCAAAAATCGCTTTCTCCTTGTCCTCGTCACCCATTCGCCGCGCGTCAGTGACTTCGTCCACAAACCACCCAAATATCGTCTGAGGCCGGTAGTCGATGCTGCGGTACACGGCTGTAATCACCAGACCGTGCTCGACGTACCATTTCAACAGCGGTGCATACAGTAGTATTTTCTCGGCCGATAAAGCGCCCAGCAGTTTCTTCTGGTTAAATTGGCGTGTACGTCCAGTTTTCTCGAGATACGCTAACATATGCGGTGGCACTGCCGTTTCCGGTACTTCCTTGTTGTAGAAGAGCGGTGGCATTTCTTCAAACTGGCGCCACAGACTGCGCGGTACTTCGATGTCCACCTCGGCAAAACCGAACCACTCACTGCACATCAGTCGCTTCGTGAACTCACTAACGGCTTCCGCTGGACTTTCGAAGTGTGTAACACTCTCCTTACCGCATGGCATTTCCTTCTTCATTGTAGACAGATAGAGAGCGTTTGCATCGTAACCCAGGATGCGCTTACAGAGTCGCGCATCGTCGTCGTCGTACTGGTGAGAACGAATCTTGGTCACTCCCGCTTCGTGATAGCGCGTAAACACGATCGATGGTCCACCGATAACGCTAGCCTTCAACATATCGTATGCCTCTCTTGATGGAGCGTGAAGAATTGGAGCGTTGACGCCGCCGCTGCCGCTGCTTAGCGTTCCACGAAGAAGGTACTGCAACGATACGCCTGGAAGCGAAACGGCGTCCTTGAAGATATCGACACCACGCGCGGTGTAGAAATCACGCATTTTTACGAGAGCCTCTACGAACGGAGCGACATCGAGATTGTTGTAGTACCGTAGCCAGTCGCTGAAAGTGTGCATTCCTCGCTCGTCGAATGTGCGCTTACACTCGTGCCATTCCCGCAGTGTGAGTAGGTAGGCGCCCGTTTGTCGCGAATACCATGCCGGGTAATCCGGTAAGCTCGGGTAGTCGAGCTTGTCCGGCGAGTCGAACCACTCGTAAGGAAACCACGATTTCGTCTGTGCTGTACAGCCGTACGCTTTTACCCACTTATCGTAGCTGGTTCCCGGCGCGAGGTAGTTCATTATGTCTAGAAATCGATAATTCGAGTTGACGAGGAATATCGTCCGGTTTGCTTTTCGACCAACCTTGACATGTTCGCCGCCATTGGTCAGCCGCTCGACGAAGTGTTTCTTAATCAGATTCAAATCATATTTACCCGAATTGAAACCAACGACGGGGACTTGGTCGCACCACTCCGCGATTGCGCGCTGGTGTTTTTTCGCCAGCAAATGCACGTCTTCCGGTAAGAAACGGCGTCTGACGTCTGCACGAATCACGGCTGCTCTGCGCTCCAACGCGTTCACGAATTCATCTATCAACTCCTTCGAGTCTCGGTTACAAATATGTTCCGTCTTCGTGTCCAACGTGTCGCCAATCGAGACTG
>Ga0209049_1000151_pt1 | contig 14470 bp, 11 predicted proteins | sample WorMetulBAHAMAS2_FD_187398 | JGI IMG/M metagenome (GOLD analysis project Ga0209049, IMG submission 187398) | Marine gutless worms symbiont microbial communities from Max Planck institute for Marine Microbiology, Germany - Olavius ullae BAHAMAS.2... | ecosystem: Host-associated > Annelida >...
GCACAAATGATTACGTCGGGGAGGGGAACCCACATGCAAAATTTGGTAACAGTGGAATTACGGGGGGCGGCTCCCCATATGGGTGAAATATAACCTTTCAGTGTTCTGCCAATAACTTTTTTTTACGTAATGCTTTTTTTTGAACAAGCCTACAGAAGAGACCACTGAACCGATTTTAACGCACAATACCTCAAATGGCGCGTCTCCGCGGGAAGTGCGTACCTTTGGGGGTCTAAACAACAATTTCGCAATTTCAGGGGGTCAAAATCCCCAAAAACTCCCCAAAATTGGCCCGAATAGGCATTTCACAGCCAAATCCGCGAAGTCGTAAAATAGCCATATATCGGTCATCGATTAAGATATTCGCACGAAATTTGAAAGACAGATTGAATACAGGGGGCTTCATCGATAAAATGCAAACTTAGGTCAAAAGGGGTCGCCAGGGGGTCACGTGACCATTTTGGAGAATTTTGGGACCCCCTCCATATCTCAGCAACGGATGAAGCTAGAAATTCGAAATTTGGCACGCAGATTGATTGCCAGGTGCCCTGTCGTAAAAAATGAAAATTTGGGTCAAAGGGGGTCACAAGAGGGTCACGTGACCATTTTTGGGAATTATGGGACCCCCTCCATATCTCAGCAACAGATGAAGCTAGAAATTCTGACGGGTTGAATTTCTAGATATCGCAATGCTGGGTTCTCAGAGTAGTGTTGACAAAACTACACGAAAGTTGGAGGATAGATAGAGCTATCATCTGCGCTTTCGTTGATGTTATATTTGGCACACATATTGCATAGTTTCTGAACGACAACGCGTGAAAGGCGACTGGGTCGAAAACTGAGGCCAAATTTTGCACATTTTTGCCTCTCTAGCAATTACGGATGGGTCGGAAAAATGTCCGAGTCAGGGTTTCAAGTTTCGTCGAGGACCCAACCTCTGATAGGGGCCTATGCTTTTGGTGCGGGACCGCTGCACGTGCTTAGAGATTAAACACGTTAACAATTTGCCGGCCATTTTTTTGCCTGGGCGCAATATAACAATGTCTAATTCTCAGAGTTGGGAGGACTGACATAGATCAAATCTGATGTGGAGTTAGGAGTATCATAGGATCTTCCAAGTCGTTACATTACATTAGACTTCTTTAGACTGGCCGAAGTACAAGACTGCTAAAAAACGACTGTACACCGTGAGGCACAAAACTGCACCATTTTTATTTTATTTTCGCAATAACTTTGCCAAGCCTTTGTATATCAAAACTACACTGTGTCTCAAAAAAGGTCCACCTTGAAACTCTCTGTAACTTTGTCAAATCTTAACCGATTTTCAAATTTTTGCACTGCTGGAAAGCCTATAAAATTCGCTACAAAACCAATACGACATTACCCACCTCACCTTAGGTATGTCGCTACACTACCTTGGGAAATTAGAAACTCAAATTTTCTGCAGATATTCAGCAGATATGGAAGAAAATGCAAATATATGGCATTTTAAGTGCACCAATTTTAATTCCTCCACGCGTGTAAGTCGAGTGTATTTATGTGTAACAGAATATTTAAAATATCGAAGCATATGGTCGCATAGTTATTTTCTTCGATAAAGTGTGGGTGGAGCTGAAAAGAGCCGGTTGTTGTGTGGTAGCGTTTGGTAGCTCTGATGTCAAACTTTTTCAACAGCTTATGAACACCACACTTTGTCCAGCTTTTCTCAGAAAATTCGTATGTCAACCTCCTTGCTGTGTACCCCTTCAAATACAAACTTTTTATCAAAATCTTGTCCTCGTCGCTGAATATCATGTTGGTTGTTGACAAGTGCTGCAGTGACGTCTGTTGTGACGAATTTCCGATGCCACAAATTGATCGCAAAAGTAAATAAGTACAAGAACAATGACATGGAAAAAATTTATTTGCAATCAGTAGGAGGAAAGACTCGCTATTTTAAAGACCGAAAATATCACAATTTGTGGAAGAATAACAAAGCTAGAGGCGATTAAAAATGCACTTTTTTGCATTTTCTTCCACATCTGCAGAAATTTTGAATTTTGAATTTCCCAAGGTAGTGTAGCAACATGCCTAAGGTGAGGTGGGTAATTTAGTACTGGTTTTGTAGCGAATTTTATTCGCTTTTCAGTGGTGCAAAAATTTTGAAAATCGGTTAAGATTTGACAAAGTTACAGAGAGTTTCAAGGTGGGCCCTTTTTTGAGACACAGTGTAGAAAACTTGGCAATTGCGAATGCATTGCAACTTGAGGCAGCCCGACGCCGCGCAGTCCCTATCCGCTTTAATTCGTCCCCTGTGCCAAGTTTGAAGTCGCTCAGCCTATCCGTTGCCGTCTTATAGCGTTTTTCCTGCTGATAAGTTGCGTTACGCTGTCACCTTGAACTTTGACCCCGTGACCTTGGCCTATGACTTTTGACCTTGAACATATGTAGCGGACCGGCTTCGTCACGGTCAAACTCTGTACAAAATTTGAGCGAAATCGAACAACCCGCGGCGGAGTTATTGCAGTTTGAATATCTGACCTTATGATCTTGAACATGTATCACGTGTTGCGCTATGCTTTGAAATAGTTTGCACAAAGTTTAAACTCAGTCAAGCTATCCCTTATGAAATGTGACGATTTTTGATGCTAATACGTATTACGTCGTATCACGCTATGACCTGTAACATTATTAGGCAGCCCGACGTTAGTCGAGACTACATTAAGCTTTACTGCTGTACTTTCTTTCTTATTTCTTTTTTTTGTAAAAACACGGCATTCAGCAGCCGCGCAGAGTGCCGCCATAAAATGTGTATCAGAAGTTCGGTCCTAGGTAAAGCTCCAACAATTACCCAGAAAGCTCGCCCACCCCTCCCCTAATTTTTACAGGGGGGGGGGTCAAAAAGTGTGAAATTTGGCGTCATTTTCAACGTCGCTCAAATTTGAGGCACCGGCGTTTGAAAATGCAGCAAGACATCTCAACTCTAAAACAAACGCTTAACTCGGCCTCTCAAGTACCTATTCATTGGTCCACTTGGCCGTCCGCGATACTCTTAAAACCTGCCTAAGACACTTCATCTCAAATGCACTGACTCTTTTTTTGTCGTCTTTCTTAAAAGTCCAACTCTCGCAGCCGTACATAGCCACAGACCATACAAGCGCTTTCATAAGACGAGTCTTTGTAGAAATGCGTATGCCGTGGTTCTGCCAGATCTTCGTGACCTTTGCTCCAATGCCAAGACCATTTGCTAATCTTCCTCAAATGTCCTTGGTGCACTCAGCGTCATCTGTGATGAGTGAACCAAGGTATGGGAAAGAAGAAACTAGAAAACGTGGCAATTGCGAATGCATTGCAACTTGAGGCAGCCCGACGCCGCGCAGTCCCTCTCCGCTTTAATTTCGTTGCCCGTGCCAAGTTTAAAGTCGCTCAGCCTAGCCGTTGCCGTCTTAGAGCGTTTTCACTGCTTATACGTTACGTTATAGTGTGACCTTGAATTTTGACACCGTGACCTTGACCTTTGACCTTTGATCTTGAACATGTACCACGTGTTGCGCTTTGCTGTGTGATAGTTTGCACAAAGTTTAAACTCAGTCCAGCTATCCGTTCATGAAATGTGACGATTTTTTCACGCTAATACGTCATGTCACGCTATAACCTTGGCCTTTGACCCGTTGACATTGAACTTTTTTTGGTCGTTCGGGCGTCATGTGTTCAAACTCTGTGTAAAATTTGAGCAAAATCGAACAATCCGCTGCAGAGTTATTGAAGATTTAGCACATTTTCGCCGTCAAAATTTTAACGAAATCCCAAACTGGTAAAAGGTTCTCAGGGGTGCATGAACCGAACTTCAGCAAACTTGTAGAGGACATACGCCCATCATCTGTGCTCAAGTTCAAGGTCACACCGTAACGTAACGTATGAGCAGTAAAAACGCTCTAAGACGGCAACGGATAGGCAGAGTTCAAACTTGGCACGGGCGACGAAATTAAAGCGCAGAGGGACTGCGCGGCGTCGGGCTGCCTCAAGTTGCAATGCATTCGCAATTGCCACGTTTTCTAGTTAGGCAGCCCGATGTAGTCGGGACTGCCTTAAGCTTTACTGTTGTACTTTTATCTTCTTTTCTTTGTCAACCCACTTTTCTCCCAGAGTCGCACAGAGTACGCCCGTCAAATGTATACGCGAGGTTCGGTCGTAGGTAAAGCTAGAATCATTGACCCAGAGATCTCGCCCACCCCTCCCCTAATTTTTACAGGGGGGGGGTCAAAAAGTGCGAAATTCTCAACGTCGCTCAACTTTGAGCGGCCCGCGTTTGAAAATGCAGCAAGATATCTCAAATCTGAAACAAACTCGGTGAGCACAGAATGACAGCCGTATGTCCTCTCCAAGTTTGGTGAAGTTCGGTCCACGGACCTCTGAGAACCTTTTAGCAATTTGGGACCCCCGTTAAAAAATTGACGGCGAAAATGTGCTAAATGTTCAATAACTCTGCAGTGGATTGTTCGATTTTGCTCAAATTTTACACAGAGTTTGAACACGTGACGCCCGAACGACCACAAAAGTTCAAGGTCAAGGGGTCAAAGGTCAAAGTCACAGCGAGACGTAACTCGAGCAAAAATTTGCCAAATTGTGAATAACTCAGCCGGGGATTGTTCGATTTCGATCAAATTTAGTACAGACTATGATTACGTGCCACCGAATCTACCACAAACTTTTAAGGTCAACGGGTCAAAGGTCAAGGTCATAGCTTGACATGACGTATTAGCGTGAAATAATCGTCACATTTCATGAACGAATAGCTGGACTGAGATTAAACTTTGTGCAAACTATCACACAGCATAGTTCAAGGTCAAAGGTCAAAGGTCAAGGTCACGGGGTCAAAAGTTCAAGGTCACACTGTAACGTAACGTATAAGCAGTGAAAACGCTCTAAGACGGCAACGGATAGGCTGAGCGACTTCAAACTTGGCACGGGCAACGAAATTAAAGCGGAGAGGGACTGCGCGGCGTCGGGCTGCCTCAAGTTGCAATGCATTCGCAATTGCCACGTTTTCTAGTTTGTTTTGTACTGCATGCTATGTACTTTGCATTTGTATTTTTCATTGTATTTGTCATTTGTTTAGTTGATCAGCTTGGTATACTCAATTCAGCTCTCTGGGCTGCAAATATGTCGCAATAAAGTTGAGTTGAGCTGTATATAGGATATCCCCCCTGGACTTCCCTCCCGGACATTCCCCACTAGCTACGACAATTTAAACGTGACATAACTTACTAACGCTATTCCTAACCACAACGTTAGCCACAAACGGATAGTACTGGCAGGTTTTTTTAGTTTGAGTAGTCATAGGAGAAGATGATGAAGATTCCGCATAGACAGCGAGGTCCTTTGTGAGCGGCAAAGGTAATAGTATAGTCGCATGGGGGGATGTCTGGACCTCGCCCGACACAGACAGCCACGTCAGAGACGTGTATTGTACGGCTCTGAGCCACGCTATCGGTCCCACACCCACGACGTGGCAATAAAAATCGGTGCAAGTGACTGGCACCGGCTCAGATTCGCCGCCAATCGCCGCCCCGCTGTTTCCGCTGGGTGATAGCTGACACGAGGTATAACCACTTGCAGCCTGGAAATTAGCAGCATCTGACGCGGTCGGCAACAGCGTGAATCTATTTAATGTGCATTCCATACAAAGAGGCTCACTGATAATGGACGCTAAATGACTGTTTCTCTGGCACGTTGATCGCGGCGGGAAACTTCCAGGAAACTAGACCACCCCACACGCCGTATAAATTGTCCACAATACCGCTTAGGCCTATCTTTTAATCGGCGTTTGTTTGTTTGTCTGACTATATCTGTTTGTTAGCAACTTCACATAACAGGAGCTCAGCTGTTACTGAGATGGCCGCGCTTTGTTCACTGTTAGTGAATATAATACTACAAAAAAATCTCACCTCGCACAGCTTCTAAGTTATCGTGCAGTATAGGTCAAATTTCGTCGTCTTTCTTAAGAGTCCAACTCTCGCAGCCGTACATAGCCACAGGCCATACAAGCGCTTTCATAAGACGGATCTTTGTATAAATGCGTATGCCGTGGTTCTGCCAGATCTTCTTGAGCTTTGCTCCAATGCCAAGACCATTTGCTAATCTTCCTCGAATGTCCTTGGTGCACTCAGCGTCATATGTGATGAGTGAACCAAGGTATGGGAAAGAAGAAACTAGAAAACGTGGCAATTGCGAATGCATTGCAACTTGAGGCAGCCCGACGCCGCGCAGTCCCTCTCCGCTTTAATTTCGTTGCCCGTGCCAAGTTTAAAGTCGCTCAGCCTAGCCGTTGCCGTCTTAGAGCGTTTTCACTGCTTATACGTTACGTTATAGTGTGACCTTGAATTTTGACACCGTGACCTTGACCTTTGACCTTTGATCTTGAACATTTGTGGTGTGCCGGCTGTGCCCTCGTGAAACTCTGTACAAAATTTGAGCTCAATCGGGCAATCCGCGGCGGAGTTATTGCAGTTTGAACTTTGACCTTATGACCTTGAACATGTACGACGTTATACCTCTTTCCCCATTACAAAGCTCCTCAGACTGGAAACAAGAAGCTTAGCTATCGCAAAGAGACCGTGCGACTGCTGCATAATATTGAAATCAGGGTCTTACACTAAAGCCATATAGTGCTGATAGGCCTATTTCAATCAAATCGAGATCATAGACTGACTTTCAGAGGCGTCATAATCGAGAAGTGGATGTATACCGCGGGTGCCTATCAATAATGCGCTCGTTCTCAGTAAACTCTGCGAATATCGCCATAAATGATATATCGCTAAAAACTAGATTCTTTGGACTACATTTCCGTCGCAGACTGTATAGGTCTATCTTCAACCACTTTGACGTAATCGGCCCCTAAAGCTACCGAATTTGGCGAAAAAACGCAAGATAACGGTCATTACGCCGTTCAAGGTCATTCAAGGTCACCGATTTTGATAGCAATCGAAAGCCCATATGCGACTTCCTATTAGTGATTAATAGTAACTTACATCCTATCTCGCACCGTTTCGAAGTTATAGCAGATTATCGGTCAAATCTGCGCTTTCGACGGAGGGGTACCCCTCTTTGACACACTCGTTCGGGGTGAACCCTTAAACTCAGGACCACAAAATTTGGCCTCAAGAAACTAGAAATACTGCTCTATTGTATGGTAAGCACATATTTACAGACAATTATCTCGTTTTGTCATAATACACGCGTTTGACAGACGGACGGACGGACAGACAGACAGACAGAATGTCAATAGCAAGACCGTTCATATGCTTCGCAGTCGCACGGTAAAAATGAATTCACCATCCCAGAAAACATAGAAATTGACATCAAGATTATCGAAATCGACCAAATACATGCATTTCTAGGGTGAAACGGATTTTCGGCACGTCAGTTTGGCGGCCATCTTGAAAAATGGCCGCCATCTTGGATTTTCAATTGGCCCATCGGGTGGATTTTATTAGTATACCCATGTGAATCACTGTGCCAAATTTGGTGCTTGTATCACAATTTGCACGATTTTTCTCTTATCCGCTCCACTAGTGTTGCGCTATGCTGTGTATGATAGTTTGCACAAAGTTTAAACTCAGTCCAGCTATCCGTTCATGAAATGTGACGATTATTTCACGCTAATACGTCATGTCACTCTATGACCTTGATCTTTGACCCCTTGACCTTGAACTTTTTTGGTCGTTCGGGCGTCATGTGTTCAAACTCTGTGTAAAATTTGAGCAAAATCGAACAATCCGCTGCAGAGTTATTGAAGATTTAGCACATTTTCGCCGTCAAATTTTTAACACACAGAACTTTACGGCTGTCCCCAACTGTTCGTAATTTTGAAGGCTTTTTGAAATATGTTCAGTTTCACCGTGCACTTCTCAATGAAAATGCTTAACCCATTTAAAGTCACAGGCGCAGCCAGATGATACAGGTGCATGCTGTACCCCCAGGGCTTGGATAGTGCTCATACGGTACAAACCATGCGTCCAAAAATGCCATTTACAGACGAGACAAGTAGCTCAGCTATCGCAGAGAGACCGCGCTGCAGTGTAGGTCAGTTGTGGTCCAAATACCAATGTTGTTTTCCGAATTCAAAGAACATTGCTGTAGATTGCTGTTGCAGTTAGTTTCACCTGTTAACAGGCAGCGGTTAAAGTGCCACAGGATGCAGCGACGCCGCGCTAACGGGTGGCTCACTTCACGAACAAAATTTGTATTTAAGGGGATCTCCCCCCACCAACTATTTGTGCACGGATAGATAGGCCAGTAAATGCCTTACAACTCTGCCGCTGACAGTTTTCGCACAAAGCAACTCTGTAGCAGATTTCTTAGAGATACCGAGCCAAAACCGGCATAAAACGGTCACTTTGCGTTTTTGACCCCCCATGGGGGGGCTTAGAGGCAGGGTACGACGTTGATCATAGGCTCATTGGAAAGCCCATAGTGGACTTCCTATTAGTGATAATTAGGCAGCCCGACGTAGTCGGACGCCTTAAGCTTTACTGCTGTCCTTTTTTAGGCAGCCCGACGTAGTCGGACGCCTTAAGGTTTACTGCTGTCCTTTTTTTATTTTTTTTACCAATGCATTTTTCTCAGACGTCGTGCAGACGACGCCCATCAAATCTATACGCCAGGTACGGCCCTAGGTAAAGCTTTAAATCGCGACCCAGAGATCTCGCCTACCCCTCCCCTAATTTTTACAGGGGGTCAAAATGCGCGAAATTTGGCCTCCTTGTCAACGTCGCTCAACTTTCAGCGGCCCGCGTTTGAAAATGCAGCAAGATATCTCAAATCTGAAACAAACTCAGTGACCACAGATCATGGCCCTATGTCCTCGCCAAGTTTGGTGAAGTTCGGTCCACGCACCCCTGAGAACGGTTTACCAATATGGGACCCCTCAAAAATTTCAAGGCGATAATGTGCTAAATCGTCAATAACTCTGCAGCAGATTGTTCGATTTTGCTCAAATTTTACACAGAGTTTGAACACACGACGCCCGAACGACCACAAAAGTTCAAGGTCAAGAGGTCAAAGGTCAAGGTCACAGCGAGACGTGACGCGAGCAAAAATTTGCCAAATTGTGAATAACTCAGCCGGGAGTTGATCGATTTCAATCAAATTTAGTACAGACGATGACCATGTGCCATCAGATCTACCACAAACTTTCAAGGTCAACCGGTCAAAGGTCAAGGTCATAGCGTGACATGACGTATTAGCGTGATAAAATCGTCACATTTCATGAACGGATAGCTCGACTGAGTTTAAACTTTGTGCAAACTATCACACAGCATAGTAGAGCACGTGATAAGTGTTCAAGGTCATAAGGTCAAAGTTCAAACTGCAATAACTCCGCCGCAGATTGTCCGATTGAGCTCAAATTTCGTACAGAGTTTGACTGCGGCACAGCCGGCACACTACAAATGTTCAAGGTCAAAGGTCAAAGGTCAAGGTCACGGGTCAAAGTTCAAGGTCACAGCGTAACGTAACGTATAAGCAGTAAAAACGCTCTAAAACGGCAGCGGATAGGCTGGGCGAGTTCAAACTTGGCACGGGCGATGAATTAAAGCGGATAGGGACTGTGCGGCGTCGGGCTGCCTCAAGTTGCAATGCATTCGCAATTGCCACGTTTTCTAGTTTTATTTATTTTTTTACCAATGCATTTTTCTCAGACGTCGTGCAGACGACGCCCATCAAATCTATACGCCAGGTACGGCCCTAGGTAAAGCTTTAAATCGCGACCCAGAGATCTCGCCTACCCCTCCCCTAATTTTTACAGGGGGTCAAAATGTGCGAAATTTGGCCTCCTTCTCAACGTCGCTCAACTTTGAGCGGCCCGCGTTTGAAAATGCAGCAAGATATCTCAAATCTGAAACAAACTCGGTGACCACAGATCATGGCCCTATGTCCCCGCCAAGTTTGGTGAAGTTCGGTCCACGCACCCCTGAGAACGGTTTACCAATTTGGGACCCCTCAAAAATTTCAAGGCGATAATGTGCTAAATCGTCAATAACTCTGCAGCGGATTGTTCGATTTTGCTCAAATTTAACACAGAGTTTGAACACATGAAGCCCAACGACTGCAAAAGTTCAAGGTCAAGAGGTCAAAGGTCAAGGTCACAGCGAGACGTGACGCGAGCAAAAATTTGCCAAATTGTGAATAACTCAGGCGGGAGTTGATCGATTTCGATCAAATTTAGTACAGTCGACGACCATGTGCCACCAGATCTACCACAAACTTTCAAGGTCAACCGGTCAGAGGTCAAGCTCATAGCGTGACATGACGTATTAGCGTGATAAAATCGTCACATTTCATGAACGGAAAGCCCGACTGAGTTTAAACTTTGTGCAAACTATCACACAGCATAGTAGAGCACGTGATAAGTGTTCAAGGTCATAAGGTCAAAGTTAAAACTGCAATAACTCCGCCGCAGATTGTCCGATTGAGCTCAAATTTCGTAGAGAGTTTGACTGCGGCACAGCCGGCAGACTACAAATGTTCAAGGTCAAAGGTCAAGGTCACGGGGTCAAAGTTCAAGGTCACAGCGTAACGTAACGTATAAGCAGTAAAAACGCTCTAAAACGGCAGCGGATAGGCTGGGCGAGTTCAAACTTGGCACGGGTGATGAATTAAAGCGGATAGGGACTGCGCGGCGTCGGGCTGCCTCAAGTTGCAATGCATTCGCAATTGCCACGTTTTCTAGTTGAACTTTTTTCGCTAGCTGTTACGCTTGTGGAGCTACGAGCGAATATACACTGTGTCTCAAAAAAGGGCCCACCTTTAAACTCTCTGTAACTTTGTCAAATCTTAACCGATATCCAAAATTTTTGCACTGCTAGAAAGCGTATAAAATTCGCTACAAAACCAATACAACATTAACCACCTCACCTTAGGTATGTCGCTACACTACCTTGAGAAATTAGAAATTCAAATTTTCTGCCGATATTCAGCAGATATGGAAGAAAATGCAAACATTTTGCATTTTAAGTGCACCGATTTTAATTCCTCCACGCATGTAAGTCGAGTGTATTTATGTATTAACAGAATATTTAAAATATTGAAGCATATGATGGCATAGTGATTTTCTTCGATAAAGTGTGCGTGGAGCTGAAAAGAGCCGGTTGTTGTGTGGTAGCGTTTGGTGGCTCTGAAACTTTTTCAACAGCTTATTAACACCACACTTTGTCCAGTTTTTCTCAGGAAATTCGTCTGTCAACCTCTTTGCTGTGTACCCCTTCAAATACAAACTTTTTATCAGAATCTTGTCCTCGTCGTTGAATACCATGTTGCTCGTTGACAAATGCTGCAGTGACGTCTGTTGTGACGAATTTCCGGTGCCACAAATTGATCGCAAAAGAAAATAAGTACAAGAACAGTGACATGAAAAATTTTATTTGCAGTCAGTATGAGGAAAGACTCGCTATTTTAAACACCGAAAATATCACAATTTGTGGAAGAATAACAAAGTTAGAGGCAATTACAAATGCACTTTTTTGCATTTTATTCCACATCTGCAGAGAATTTTAATTTTTAATTTCCTAAGGTAGTGTAGCAACATGCCTAAGGTGAGGTGGGTAATTTCGTATCGGTTTTGTAGCGAATTTTATATGCTTTCAGTAGCGCAAAAATTTTGAAAATCGGTTAAGATTTGACAAAGTTACAGAGAGTTTAAAGGTGGGCCCTTTTTTGAGACACAGTGTAGACTGGTAAGCGCCGTTTCAGAAGGGGTCGGTTCACTTTCATCCAAAATTTCAGATACAAGGGAACATCCCCCACCAACCATTTTTGCGCGGATAGATAGGCCAATGCCTTACAACATTGCCGCTGAAAGTTTTCACACAAAGAAACTTTGTTGCAGACTTTCTTCAAGGAAAGTCCAATTTTCTGTACGGAAAACGAAAAAATTGTCGTCTTTGAGGCCCCTTTGGTTAGGGGCAACGTACGCTGTGCATCTTAGGCTCATTGGAAAGCTCGTGGGCGACTTCCTATTAGTCATAATTGAACTTTTTTCGCTAGGTGCTTTCGTTTTGTCACAATTAACGCGTTTGACAGACGGACGGACGGACAGACAGAGAGACAGACGGACGGACAGACGCTCATAGGAAAGACCGCGTTGCATACAATGCAGCGCGGTAAAAAGGTGGCAATTGCAACTTGACGGCCGCATGACTTCGCACCAGTCGTTCGGCTGTTCTTGGCCTTTGTGTACTGCTATACTGCGCATGCATACAAACTGCTATTTCGAAGCTTCCGATCAAAATTCTGACATCGCCATTAGATTCAGCGACCCCGATTTCCTAACAGATAGCAATAATTTTGCAAGCAGACGACTTTTTCACGCGGTGACCTTGACTTTTGACCCCGTGACCTTGAACGTTTGTTATCCGATATCCCGTGGTCAGATTCGGTACCGAATTTTAGCGAAATTGAACATTCCGCGGCTGAGGTATTGATTGATTTTCGGAGGTGTAGGTGAAATATGTCTGATTGGTGGTTTCAAGGACAGCCTAGGATCCAATCTCTCGAAGTTCAGTCATCCTCACCCAAGGAGGACGTATTAAGTTTCCTTCGTTTTCAAACCACAATGCGTTAATGGCGACTGGTGTCTAAAATCGAAGCCAAATTTGGAACTTTTTGGTCCCCGTAAAACTTAGGCGAGAGGTGGGCGAAATGTCTGAGTGAATTTTATGAGTTCGGTCGATGATCAGACCGTGGTTGTCACAAAATGGACAGAGGCAAAACATATACGGCCTTTCGACTATCGTGGAGCGGCTTTAAACAACAGCAACAACAACACAACAACTACTACTACTACGGCTACAGTATGGTGTACCTTATAGGCCTACTAAATATGCTTTACTAGTGTCGGCTGATGCGGGATGACTTCGGCATTTATTCCGTTGGATAATGCAAGGCCCAAAGCCTCCAGATCCTTATTGGAATTTTTCCTGCATCTGCTGCATGTCTAGCCTCAAATGTAACCACTTCCGGTTTGGAGACCGCCATATATTTCTTGTCCGACATGAGGCGCCGACTGAGCACTTAGAGTTGGACTTCAGTGAGTAGCAGGTGCTCTAAAATATAAAAATGTACACTGAATTTTGTTTTGCTGTGTAGTCCCGGAGGTGAAGCTGTTTCCAGTTTTCCACCGCCATATTTATTTTCGGTGTGACGCCTATACCTAGCGACATAAATATTATTGCCATTGAAAAGGTCAACCCCGAAAACCTGGGTGTAGCCGTTGGAATTTTGTTCCTATGTGCCCTAGGAACCAAATAACGTTTACCATCTGATTTTCCATACTTTTCCAGTTGTGTTTTGTGTGTCCGTTTTCCAGCCGCCATATCGGAAAAAAACAAGTAGAGATATCTGATTTTTTTCTGCATTTTGTAGCCCAGCCATATTCATGAAAAGTCGCCAATGCGTTTTCCAAGCGGTTTCGGAGTAAGAAGGAGAAAACCTGCGTGGTGGTAAATTATCCCACACCCCAACTGCAATATAAGATTTTATCAAATTAAAACGATTAAAGTTATTGTTAACGATTAATCATAAAGCTTTGTGTCCTAACGTATTTAACATTTCACGAAGCTGTGTTTCAGTAAAAAAAGTAAACAGAAGTAAACAGAATAGGCAGTATGAGAAGAACTACAATAGTACATGTAAGTTGACTACTAGAAGTGCATAAAATAAAAGGCTACTTCACGCCGTTTGAGTGAAAATGTGGATTTAAATTAGATCAGTGGCAATAAATGAAGTTCATAAATAATATTTGAAATGATTGCCGCTTAAAAGTCGGAACTAATCAGTTGCTCTTAATGTTGGTGAAGTTTTTTTAACAATTTGAAATAAATAAAGTTTCTTCATTAATTGAAATAAACCATTAATTAATCGTTAATTTAAAAAGTTAATTATTAATTTTTTTTATCATCACCGGCCCTATTAGGCATGTTTTAGATCATACGAGTTGAATGAATTTATTGACAGTTATGTACGGTGTCTTTGAGATGTGTGGGTATGGGTGAGAATGAGATTGACGTTCCCTATCATTAATAGCTACACAGCTATTTACTTATTTACTTACTGCGTGCAAGTTAATAATGCACGCAGCAAAGTACTACTTAAAGTGCACTTGACCTACTTAAGTTTCGATCGGAAAAGATCTACATAAAGGTGCCGGACACTTAATGTAGCGTGGAGCATAAAATTTATAAGGTGTACCTGACATTTTCATTATTATCGTTGAAACAACATCAAATTCGTTTTAAGTGAAATGTTTGTAACCTTCAACTATTGCTGAGTGTAATGTGCAGTTTTTATTAATATAAGTAGCAGGATGGCAAAGTTTTAATGGAAAATGTGTTTGGGCACCTTTAAGTAGCATTTTTGAGAAGTACACTTTAAGCGGCAGACAGTATTATTATTATTATTATTATTATTATTATTACTTAGTGTGACATGTTGT
>Ga0209049_1000152_pt1 | contig 14420 bp, 15 predicted proteins | sample WorMetulBAHAMAS2_FD_187398 | JGI IMG/M metagenome (GOLD analysis project Ga0209049, IMG submission 187398) | Marine gutless worms symbiont microbial communities from Max Planck institute for Marine Microbiology, Germany - Olavius ullae BAHAMAS.2... | ecosystem: Host-associated > Annelida >...
GCGGATAGCCGGTGGGGTACGGGCGTTCTTGTGCAACTGGATGTTCATGGTGGGTGATTGCTATACTCAAAGCGTGATGATGTCGGACTTGTCAATCGCCGTCGCCCCGCGGCTCGGCTTCCTTACCCCTCCCCTCTATTCCCTCCTCGGCCAGCAGGCGTAAGACCTCTCTCGCTTGCAATAGAGGATTGCTCCTCTTCGGTATAATATAATTACACGGGACATGGCACTTACCAATAACTTTCAGCAAGCTCCTGGGCTCGACGCGCGGTATTGGGTCGGGCTAAGCCATTTGTTAGCTGTTCAGACTAGTCGGTCTTCCCAGTAATTTGGTTTTCTATGAAGGTGCCCAATAAGCAGCAATGAGAATATACTGCTCTCTGATTTGATATGCTACTTGGTATGGAAATCGGTTGGTGATGCAACGACGACTGCGCTCAGACAGTTTGCTCCACGCCAATGGGAAGTCAACCTATTCGTTGAATTGTAGAGTAAACCTCCTCAACGAACTCCAGCCCCAATCCCTCCTTCTTGTCTTCGTAGTAATCAGCTGCTTCATTCAACTCATCGTCAGCAAGCGGGTGGAACCTATATTTCATTTCCGGAGTCTTTTCCTGATCTTATCAAAGACCACTTTTCCATCTCGTGGCTGTATAACACCGCTATCGACTTCATCGATTCTGCGCTCGGTTTCTTTGGCCCACAGTTCGTCTATCTCAGGTTTCGTGGGAATGTTGAGGCTCTTGAGAAGCATGTCAACCAGTTCAAGCCTGAACTCGATAGGTAGCGATAAGGCGTCATTAGTGACTTTTTCGCTCAAAGCTGACATCGTAAACTTCTTTAGTATAGATTTTTTATCGACTCGATAATTTTCGCTTGATATGGCTGCGATATCTTTGCCAATGACTTTTGAGCATTTTTCTTGATTTTTATGGCATAGTTCACTTAACCACACCACTCTCAATTTCTTTGACTGCTTGTTCAAACGGAATAGTTTCATTAGCTTCAGTTTTGGCTTTATCGTAAGCCCTAACATCATCTAACTCTTCCATCTCTTCGCTTATGTTCTCCCATTCCGAATATGGGAGTATTACCACTCTCCTATTTAAATTCTCGTCGACAATATAATCCGGATGGAGTTCATCATTAGTATCTCCGATGTTTAAATCGCCTCGCTTATATCTATCAAAAGCCAACGTCAGCCGTAACCGGCACATTTATAGTGAGCGTAGCGAACGAAAAATGCGTCTGCGTTTACGGCTTTGTTATGCACACCGCAAGCTTCTGTTCGATCAAAATAACTCACCTGGATACTCTAAATAATCACTTTGTTTTGCCAAGCAGTCTATTAGGCATTCCATATAGGGATACTTCCATCTTTGTTAATCCCAATTCCCGTCGAAAATCGTCAGAACCAATGCCTTTAGGTAACAAGAGGCTACTTTGCAACACAAGAATATCTTGCTCATAAGTCTTTGTCTTTTTTGAAAGAAAAATGCCAAGTATCAGCACGCTGGTGTTCACCGTATAGGGCACCTTGAAAAATTCAAGGTGTCTTTGCAGAACAAGGAAGCCCCGTTATGTCCGTATGCGTAACCCCATGATAATCAAGGCATTCGAAAAGCGCGATTTATGAGCATCACCATGAAAAGTATTGAGCATGGGATTTTTCAAGGTCCCCTATAGTCTAGATAATGTCAGCATGCTTTGATACTGCCAATGCCATGTAGTAGGGACCAGAAAATCCCAAAGCCAGCTTTATTGTGTTCCACTCCCTTTGTGTAAGTGATAACACAAAACATTTCCCATAAATTCGTAGTCCCATCCTCTGCATTCCCTGCGTTTCAATCGTCCTTATGCTGTGTAATTTGGTACCTTGCTTGATCGCTATGCCGGATGAATAGTGACCTTGAGCCCAAGCGCCTTTGCAACCTTCGAAACAGTTGCAAAGCTCGCGTCGCCCTCCGGGGAAAGTGCCTTGTATAAACCCGCACGAGTCATCCCAGCTTCTTTCGCAAGTTGGCTCATGTTTCGCGCTTGGGCGATGTCACCGAGTGCTGCAGCAATAAGCGTAGGGTCGCCGTCCTCCTGACACGCCTCCAAATAAAAGCGGACATCTTCTTCCGTTTCCAGGTAGTCGGCAGTATCGTAACGGCTAAATTTTTCAGCCATGTCCTAGCCCTTCCACTCCGCAGCAAGTTCCTTGGCTTTAGCAATATCACTTTGTTGCGTTCGTTTATCCCCACCGCACAGGAGAACAACCAGAATCGAACCATGCTGCACGTAGTACACCCGGTAACCGGGGCCGTAGTCGATTCTCATCTCGCTGAGACCCTCACCGATGGGATTGACATCACCCGGATTTCCAAGGCTTAGCCGACGGATTCGCATCTCGATGCGCGCCTTCGCTCGGGGATCTCGCAGTTTCTTGAGCCACCGGTCAAAGGTTGCGCTCTTGATGATATCAATCATGTGTCAACTGCAATTGACGAGACTCGCGATGTCAATTGTGATTGACATTTCAAAGCTTGGCACGACCTGCTTTTCCGAAGGCCTAACGATACCTATAGGGCACCTTGCAAAATACAGTTTTCGTCAAGGGGGCCTATGAATAATCAATGGGTTAGAATTGCTTGATCGCTGAAAACGGCTATTTTTCAAGGTGCCCTGACGTCTATTCTTCCGATATTATACTTACGTCAGTCTAGTTCGAATCGATGCGGTTCACTGCGCTCGCCGCATATACGGGGGTTACATTTCATTTCCTCGGTGTTCTCCATGTCTCTGCGGTTTAATCATCCGTTATCTTTCTTTGCGCCTTTGTGATTCAACATGGCCGGGTTACGGCGCGTTCGACTTAGCCGAACCACACCAACATCGCAACGCGCACCTAACCCAGCCTACGGGCTCTCGACTTTAACTCCGAGAGATAGGGGGTCGCAACAAGAGGTTCTTCCGCAGCCGGATCGTAAATGACTAACGTAGAGTATGAATAATAACTACCTTGTTTAGCTTCATCTGACACCCAAATAACCCAATCAGGAGTTTCATTGTCATTTAACGGTATGACAGCAACGACTTCCAAGCGAAATATCCAATCTTTAGTTTCAAGTAACGTAGCGGTATCATCAGACGTCAGGTTATCCTTTGGATATAGCGCCAGCAAAGTATGCCTTTCTTCGTCGCTAATCCTGAACAGCGAAGAAGGAGACGATCGCAAATCCAATTTCGAAGATAACTTCTCGCCTATACCATGACCAGTGGCGTTTCCTCCATACACAACAGCAGCTTCAGCGAGTATTTTCAAGGCATCATATACCAGATATTCACTCTTTACCAGTTGGTTATGAATTGACTCATCAATTTCTTGTTCTGACGATAATCTGTAATACTCTAAACAATTTGTCGAAGAGCTTCCACTGGCGAACTGAAGTTCCGAACATAGTTATCGCCGAATTTTCTAAGCTCCGCAATCGCTTTCTCCCAATCCTGAGCCGTAATGTGCTTCCAGGGCGAATTCCTTCACAATCTCCGGAGTGTAGGAGCCAGCGGATAAAACCACGAATAGACACGAATCCTAATTCGTGTCTATTCGCGGTTCTTCGATATTTTGTACGCAGGGGTATTACCCAATGCCATCAAGTCAAGCGTTACCGGTCGGCAAAGTAAGAAAAAAAACTACGAATCGCGCGAATCCTCACGAATGGATTCGCGCGATTCGTAGTTTTCTCTTACAAAGGGGCATGCACCTGACACAACCTCCGGGCTCAATCCTGTTCGAGCTCCACATTGATCCCCAACGACCGGATCTCCTTCACCAAGACGTTGAACGACTCCGGCATTTCCGCCTCCATACGATGATCGCCGTCGACGATATGCTTGTACATGCGGGTGCGTCCATTCACGTCGTCCGATTTGACGGTAAGCATCTCCTGAAGGGTATAGGAGGAACCGTAGGCCTCCAGTGCCCACACCTCCATCTCGCCGAAGCGTTGGCCGCCGAATTGGGCTTTTCCGCCCAGGGGTTGTTGGGTAACCAGGCTGTAAGGCCCGGTAGAGCGGGCATGCATCTTGTCGTCCACCAGGTGGTTGAGCTTGAGCATGTACATATGTCCGACCGTAACAGGCCGCTCGAAGGCACCACCCGTGCGTCCGTCATAAAGCAGAGTTTGACCCATGGGAATCCCCTCATCCCTGTTGTCCCGGCCTGCCAGACGCAGCATGGCGAGGATCTCGTCTTCCAAGGCCCCGTCGAACACCGGCGTGGCCATGGGCACGCCCTTGGTCAGATTCCGGGCCAGGGCCAGGATGTCCTCGTCGCTCAGGTTCGTCAGCTCCTCGGGTCTACCGCTGCTGTTGTAGACCTGGTCGAGAAAGGCCCTGAACTCGGCGACCTCGGCCTTTGCACGCAGCAGCTCGCCGATCCGGATGCCGATGCCCTGCGCGGCCCAGCCCAGATGCGTCTCCAATATTTGGCCCAGATTCATGCGTGAAGGTACACCCAAGGGATTCAAGACGATGTCTACCGGCTCGCCGTCGGCGGAGAAGGGCATGTCTTCCACCGGTACGATCATGGAGATGACGCCCTTGTTCCCATGGCGACCGGCCATTTTATCGCCGGGCTGGACGCGACGCTTCACCGCCACATAGACCTTGATCATCTTGAGCACCCCGGGGGCCAAATCGCCGCCCTGGATGATCTTGCGCTTTTTCGCTTCAAAGCGTTCGCGGAAGTCCTCGCGCTGCTGACCGATTTGCTTCGCCACTGCCTCGAGCTGGCTGGCCGCCCCCTCGGCGCGCAATCGAATCTCCAGCCATTTTCCCTTGGAGTCCTGCTTCGTCAGGCCGTTCAGATAGGTCTTGGTAATCTTGCTACCGGCCTTGAGGTCACCGGGTCCGCCATCCGCTACCTTGCCGAGCAGCATCTTCTCCACCCGCTGGAAGGTATCCTTCTCCATGATGCGCAGCTGATCGTCCAGATCCTTGCGCACACGTTCGAGCTCCTGTTCCTCGATCTGACGCGCACGCTCATCCTTTTCCACGCCGTCGCGGGTGAAGACCTGGACGTCCACTATGGTGCCGGACATGCCCGAGGGCAAACGCAGAGAGGTATCCTTCACATCCGAGGCCTTTTCACCGAAGATGGCCCGCAGCAGTTTCTCTTCCGGCGTGAGCTGGGTCTCTCCCTTGGGTGTGACCTTGCCGACCAGGATATCGCCATCCCGCACCTCCGCGCCGACGTAGACGATACCGGACTGGTCGAGCTTGGAAAGCGCCGACTCGCCCACGTTGGGAATGTCATTGGAGATCTCTTCCGGCCCCAGCTTGGTATCGCGGGCGAGACAGGTGAGCTCCTCAATGTGGATGCTGGTGAATCTGTCTTCCTGGACCACTCGTTCGGAGATGAGGATGGAGTCCTCGAAGTTGTAACCGTTCCAAGGCATGAAGGCGACCCGCAGGTTCTGGCCCAATGCCAGCTCGCCCATGTCGGTGGAAGGCCCATCGGCCAACACATCGCCACACTCGATGGTATCGCCGGGAAACACCAAGGGGCGTTGGTTGATGCAGGTATTCTGGTTGGAGCGCATATATTTGGTGAGATTGTAGATATCCACACCCGGCTCGTTCGGGGTCTTATTCGCCTCCTGGTCATGGACTCGCACGACGATACGCGCCGCGTCCACGGACTCCACCACGCCACCGCGACGGGCCACGACGGTGACCCCCGAGTCCTTGGCCACGACCCGCTCCATACCCGTACCCACCAAGGGCTTCTCGGCGCGTAACGTGGGCACCGCTTGGCGCTGCATATTGGAACCCATCAAGGCGCGGTTGGCATCGTCGTGCTCCAAGAAGGGGATCAGTGAGGCAGCCACCGATACGATCTGGCGCGGAGAGACGTCCATATACTGGACTTCTTCCGGGGCCTTGAGGGTAAATTCGTTCAGGTGTCGGCAAGAAACCAGCGCATCCGTGAGCTGCCCCTGATCGTCGAGGGATGCATTGGCCTGCGCGATGACATAGTTACCTTCCTCGATGGCGGACAGATAATCGATTTCATCGGTGATTCGGCCACCGTTTACCCGGCGATAAGGTGTTTCCAGGAAGCCGTACTTGTTGGTTCGCGCATACACCGCCAGGGAATTGATAAGACCGATGTTCGGCCCTTCGGGAGTCTCGATAGGACATACCCGCCCATAGTGGGTCGGATGCACGTCGCGGACCTCGAAACCGGCCCGTTCCCGCGCCAGACCACCGGGACCCAAGGCCGAGACACGGCGCTTGTGGGTGACCTCGGAGAGCGGGTTGTTCTGATCCATGAACTGGGAGAGCTGGCTGGAGCCGAAAAACTCCTTGACCGTCGCCGAAACCGGCTTGGCATTGATCAGCTCCTGCGGCATAAGCCCCTCGGACTCCGCCAGAGACAGACGTTCCCTCACGGCCCGTTCCACCCGCACCAAGCCGATGCGGAATTGGTTCTCCGCCATCTCGCCCACGCAACGGATCCGGCGATTACCCAGATGGTCGATGTCGTCCACATTACCGTGGCCGTTCCGGAGCTCGACCAGCACCTTCAAGGTGTCGATGATGTCGGAAACATCACCGAACTTCTCATAGAGCTGCCGGGACGGCTCGTCTCCACGCTGGGCGAAGTAGCAGCCGTCGTAGAGGATACCGGGCCCTTCCTCGGAATCCCGCTGCAGGCGCCGATTGAACTTCATGCGCCCCACCGCGGAGAGGTCGTAGCGATCCGCGGCGAAAAACAGATTATGAAACAGGTTCTGGGCCGCATCCTTGGTGGGCGGCTCGCCCGGACGCATCATGCGATAAATCTCGACTTGGGCTTCCAACTCGTTGGTAGTCGGATCAATGCGTAGGGTCTCGGAGATATAGGGCCCATGGTCGAGATCGTTCACGAACAGGGTCTCGACATGCTCGACCTGCTTTTCCCGTAAACTTTCGAGCAAGGGTTCGGTCAGCTCCGTGTTGGCCTCCGCTAGCACCTCTCCGGTCTCTGAATCAACGACCACGCACGCAAGCGTGCGTTCCAGCAGAAATTCGGGGGGCACCGAGAGGCGCTTCACTCCCGCCTTCTGTAGCTCCCGGATATGGCGCGCGGTCACTCGACGTCCGGTCTCCACCAGAACCTGGTCGCCGATAGCGATATCGAAACCCAGGGTCTCACCGCGAAGACGCTCGGGCACCACATCGAGCTCGATGCCGTCCGCGCTCAGATGGAAGCTGTCGGTATCGAAAAAGCGCTCCAGGATCTGTTCCGTGGAATAGCCCAGGGCCCGCAGCAGGATAGTCGCCGGCAGTTTGCGACGGCGGTCGATACGGACGAAGACATTGTCTTTGGGGTCGAACTCGAAATCGAGCCAGGAGCCACGGTAGGGAATCACCCGCGAGGAGAACAACAATTTACCCGAGGAATGAGTCTTGCCCTTGTCGTGGTCGAAGAACACGCCCGGAGAGCGGTGGAGCTGGGAGACGATGACCCGCTCGGTACCATTGATGACGAAGGTACCGGTCTCCGTCATGAGCGGCAGCTCGCCCATGTAGACCTCTTGCTCCCTGATGTCCTTGACCGCCTTGGTGCCGGCGGGGGCCTCCTTGTCGTAGATCACCAGACGCAGCAGCACCCGCAACGGGGCAGCAAAGGTGGCACCGCGGAGATGGCACTCACGGACGTCGAAGGGCGGCTCTCCAAGGCGATAGCTCACATACTCCAACACCGCATTCCCGGAGTAGCTCTCAATGGGAAAGACCGTCTTGAAAGCGGCGTGCAGACCGATGTCCTCACGTTCGGTCGCCGGGATCGCCTCCTGCAGGAAGGCCCGATAGGAATCGATCTGGGTCGCCAACAGGAAGGGCACGTCCAAGATACCGGAACGCTTGCCGAAATTTTTGCGAATGCGCTTTTTCTCGGTGAACGAATAGGCCATGCTGACTTCCCTCTATGGTGCTGCGAGCATCCACTTGTATGCGCAGGATGTCCTTTCCGGAACCTCTCCCTACGATTCAGGCGTCGCGCCGATCAACGATCAGACCGGAAACAACACGAGGCCAGCGGCTTACCACTCCCAGCCTTCACCTGTTATTACCAACGCTCTGAACGACGCCAAGACGCCGTCAGGTAATCGGTGATCGCTTACTTTACCTCCACCGTCGCACCGGCCTCTTCCAATGCCTTCTTTGCTTCTTCGGCCTCATCTTTGGGGACTCCTTCCTTGATGGTGTTCGGGGCCCCTTCCACCGCTTCTTTCGCCTCCTTCAATCCCAAACCGGTGAGGGCGCGGACGGCCTTGATTACGGCTACCTTGTTGGAGCCGAAGGACGCCAGCACCACATTGAACTCGGTCTTTTCCTCCTCCGGAGCGGCCTCGCCGCCACCGCCGCCGTCGGGAACAGCGGCCACGGCGGCGGCAGCGGTTACACCGAATTTCTCTTCCATCGCGCCAATCAGCTCCACCACCTCCATGACAGTCATGTTGGCGACGGCATCCAGTATTTCTTCTTTTGAAACGGCCATTTGATGTCTCCTGAATCGCAATCTTCTTTCGTTCGTTTGATACGTTGCCCAAACCGATTGTGAGCGGCTAGGTCGCTTCTTTGCTGTCGCGAACCGCGGCGAGGGTGCGGACGAGCTTGCTCGGAACCTCGTTGATCGTCGCCGCGAACTTCTGTACCGGGGCCTTCATCACGGCCATCAGCTGACTGACCGCCTCGTCGTAGGTCGGCATCCTCGCCAAGGTACCCAGCTCGGAATGATCCAGCAGCTTGCCCCCGATGGAGACCAGCTTGACCTTGAACCGATCGTGCCCTTTGGCGAATGTCTCGGCCAAACGTGCCGCGGATCCCGGATCTTCCTGCGAAAAGGCAAGGAGCAGCGGACCATCGAGACCTTCCTCCATACAGGCGAAATCCGTGCCGGCAAACGCACGTTTGGCCAATGAGTTCTTGACGACGCGGACATAGACCCCGGCCTTGCGGGCCTCGACCCGCAACGCGGTCATTTGCTCCACTGTCAAGCCCCGATACTCCGCCCCGACAGCCGAATAGGCACCCTTCGCAACCTCCGCGACCTCAGCGACGATCGCCTCTTTTTGGGCAAAACTCAGTGCCACAGTCGCTACCTCCCGAGATGAACATTCATTATCAGCGGTGCACGGCTTTGGCGCGTCCGCCGGATGTGCATGTGTAATCGTTCAGACCCCACCCCGTCATTCCGGCAGGGATTGCCGGAATCCAAGTACCAGGGACGGCAAATAAGTCAAAACCATAAGGCTCTTTATGGATTCCGGACCGGTCGAAGAGGACGACAGTCGGTAGCACCATGACCAACTGACGGAACAGGTAGCCTTTTCTCAACGATAACAGCAAGTTATACGACGCCCCTCTGGCTCGCTGAGAAGGCAAATTTGCGCAAAATACCCTAACCAGTCTGGAATCCATAAAGAGCCAACCATAAAATGAATTCAGAGCTTCCTTGCTATATCACATACCTGTAGGATAAGTTCTCGGCATCGCTTTTGAATATTTCCTTTTAATACTGGGTAACGATATTTAGTGACCCATATAATATGGACCAGCACAATGCTAACCGTATGACTACCGCGTCTTTGATCACTCATTAGCTAATTGTAGCATACCTGTGTAGCAGCTAAAGCCTTGCACTAAAGTGCATAGTTTTGGACTAGCGTGCTGGGACAATAAAGTGTTCCCAGCATAGGCATAACTGTTGGTATTAAACTACCATCAGCCATCTCCTTAATATAAACCTCTTGGATTTGATCTTTTTGATAAGTTTTCATATCTTTCGCACCATAGGAAGTCACAAAAATCGCTGTCAGCCAAAACAGAGATAGCCTCTGTTCCCTGCTAGCAGGATACACTTTTGAAGAGTTGTCGGTTTTGAATCGTTGGAATGCCATAAGGACACCTTACAAAGAAGCCCCGTTATGTCCGTGTGCGTAACTCCATGATAATCAAGGCATTCAAAAAGCGCGATTTATGAGCATCACCATGAAAAGTATTGAGCATGGGATTTTTCAAGGTCCCCATAAGTATATTTCTGAGGGCTCTTTATGGATTCCAGACTGGCTAGGATATTTTGCGCAAATTTGCCTTCTCAGAAAGCCAGAGTGGCGTCGTATAACTTGCTGTTATTGTTGAGAAAAGACTGCCTGTTCTGTCATCGGTCAGAGTGCTACGGACCGCCGTCCCCTTCGATCAGTCTGGAATCCATAAAGAGCCAATCACAGAATCCATGGAAATCAAAAAGTTAAGCTAAATATGACAAAGTAGAAACTAAAACGAAAGCGCAGAATGATCGATCCGGAGTCCCGGTCCCATGGTGGAAGAGACGGTGACCCGCCGCATGTAGACACCCTTGGCGGCACTCGGCTTGGCCTTCATCAGGTTGGCCAGCAAGGCCTCCAGGTTCTCGCGCAGGGCCTGGGGATCGAAGTCCGACTTGCCCAAAGGGCAATGGATGATACCGGCCTTATCGGTCCGGTAGCGGACCTGACCCGCCTTGGCGTTGGTCACCGCGTCCGCTACGTTGGGGGTAACGGTCCCCACCTTGGGGTTCGGCATCAGGCCACGGGGCCCCAGGATCTTACCCAGCTGTCCGACTACCCGCATGGCATCCGGCGAGGCGATCACCACGTCGAAATCCAGGTTCCCGGCCTTGATCTCTTCAGCAAGGTCTTCCATCCCGACTCGATCGGCACCGGCGGCGGTTGCCGCCTCCACATTCGCACCCTGGGTAAAAACCGCGACCCGCACCTGTTTGCCGATACCATGGGGTAATACCGTAGAGCCACGCACAACCTGATCGGATTTACGTGGATCGACACCCAGGTTGACGGCCACATCGATATTCTCGGTAAATTTGACCTTGGAAAAACCCTTCAGCAAGCCAAATGCCTCTTCGGCACCATACAGCTTGCCCGATTCGGTCTGCTCGCGGATTGCCCGCATCCGTTTTGACGACTTAGCCATTACGCCACACCCTCCACATTCAGACCCATCGCGCGTGCGCTGCCGGCAATAGTCCGCACGGCCGCGTCCATATCCGCGGCCGTCAAATCGGGCATCTTGGTAGTGGCGATCTCTTCGATCTGGGCGCGGGTAACGGTTCCTACCTTAGCCATATTCGGAGTGCCGCTGCCTTTGGGAACCCCGGCGGCCTTCTTGAGCAATACGGAGGCAGGGGGCGTCTTGGTGATGAAAGTGAAGCTGCGGTCCGCATAAACGGTGATGACGACAGGGATCGGTAGTCCCTTCTCAAGGTGTTGCGTCTTGGCGTTGAACGCCTTGCAGAACTCCATGATGTTGACGCCGTGCTGCCCGAGTGCCGGACCGACCGGCGGGCTCGGATTGGCCTCACCAGCCTTGACTTGCAGCTTGACGTAAGCTGATATCTTCTTTGCCATGGAAATCTCCCGTGGGTACAAACGCTGGATGCCAGACCCAGCTCCCCTGATCCGATCGCTACGCGCTCGGAGGGTTAATATCTCGCGGATTCAGGAACGCTATAATTGGTCGTCACTCAATATCATTCGGATCGACTCCCAGCGCCCGCAATTTTTTTGCCAATCGTGCGGTCCGTTGTTCAGCCGCTTCCTGACCCGTCAGCACTAACTCCCCATTCAAAGTTTCCCAGCGTAACCAAAGCGTCTCAACACCTTTGTAGACACGCTGCCAAGGTACCATTGCTAATCCTAAGCGCTGACTGATAAGGCGATCTTGGGCATCACGCTTTAACTCTTCATAAACACCATCACGCAGAGCAAACCCCGCACAATCCTCCGGATCAAATGGGTCATACCAGAAATACCCCGGTACTCGTAGCCGATCTTGATAAATTTGCTTTTTTCCCGTTTATCGATTTTTCGTGTACTATCAGACAACAGCTCAATTACCACATCGGGCGTTTTACCCCCTTCTTCCCAGACGACCCAACGTTTGCGCTCACGCTTAGGAACACCCAACACCACAAAAACATCAGGTCCTTTAAAGTCTTGGTTATACATTTGCGCCGCGCTGAAGTAAATAAACATATTACCACTCACGTAGCCGTCCGAACGTTGCGCTAGCCAGGTATCCAGCGTATCGATAAGTAAATCCATTTGTAATTTATGTCTTTGCGTCTCCATAGGAACCCCATCACAACAGGGCAGGTCATCCTGGGTGGGCAGTGATGCAATCACAAGAAAAGGCTCACCTCCGGCTCCCCTGGAAAGCGGTTTATACTCCGTGGATGACAATGCCACCTCATTTTGGATTTTTTCCAAGGCAACGGCGGTTGACATGTGTCCGATCCCGTATGGTTGCGTGGGATTTCTGTTAGAAAAACCCGAGGTCGGCGAGTACTATTCCTGGCGCGTCCGGAGGGCGTTCTGCGGTTTTTGCCGCAAATGAACGCGAATCAACGCAAATCGCTTGCAAAAGATTACATTATCTTTTCTGTCCGCAGATTACTCAGATGGAACATCGGCGTTTTTACGACCAGCAATAGCAAAATAATAAAGGGGCTCTCTTTCCATAAATAGCCTGTGCCGATACCGCTCAATGTGATAAACATCAAGATATTCGGTGTCCTTTTCGCATTATTTCCTCAGTTGCCACTGCATTTGGTTTGCTTAGTAATCTCACCACTTGGTTGACCAGCGGTAGTAAAAGGTCCCCCATCCGGCTCGGCCGCTCTTGCCGGGCTCAGCCCTTTTCGATCTGGTCGAATTCCAAGTCCACCGGCGTGGAACGTCCGAAGATGAGAACCGAAACCTTAAGCCGGCTCTTTTCGTAATCCACCTCTTCGACCACGCCGTTGAAGTCGGTGAAGGGCCCATCGACGACCCGCACCACCTCTCCGGGCTCGTAGAGCACCTTGGGTCGGGGCTTTTCCACGCCTTCCTGCACCCGCTGGAGGACCATTTCGGCCTCTCGGTCCGGGATCGGAGCCGGCCGATCGCCGGTCCCGCCGATGAAGCCGATAACCTTCGGGACGCTCTTGACCAAGTGCCAAGTGTCGTTCGTCAGATCCATCTTCACCAGCACATAGCCGGGAAAGAACTTGCGCTCACTCTTGCGCTGTTGGCCCCCCCGCATCTCCACGACCTCTTCGGTCGGCACCAGAACGGGACCGAACAGTTCCTCCATGCCGGCCCGTTTTATGCGCTCCTCGATGGAGTGCCTCACCTGCCCTTCGAAGCCCGAGTAGGCGTGGATCACGTACCAACGCTGGGCCATCCTCAGCCCTCCTGCCCAGTAAGGAACCGCAGTATTCCCATGAGAATCGTGTCGAAGAGCCACAGGACGATACCCAGAATGAGTACCATCACGATCACCACCAAAGTGGTCTGCAAGGTCTCCTGGCGGGTCGGCCAGACGACCTTACGCACCTCCGTGCGGGCGTTACCCGTAAATTGCCACAAACGCCGTCCCTGCTCCGTCTGTAGAGCCACGGCTACCGCAACGGCGCTGATTGCCAATAATCCCCCGACCCGCAACAAAGTCGAGTAGGCGGCGAAATGATAGAAACCATAGATCCCCGCCACCAATAAAACAGCCGCCGCCGCCAGTTTGGCCGTATCCAAACCGGTGGCGCCGGCCTCTGCCTTTGCATTCATCTAGTTTGTGTTGCTCGCGCTAAAAAGTGGCAGGCCAGGAGGGACTTGAACCCCCAACCTGCGGTTTTGGAGACCGCTGCTCTACCAATTGAGCTACTGGCCTGGAAATCAGGATCTCGAACTCGGCCAAGGCCCCAACGACCGGCACTTCCCGCCGGTCGTCTCCACCAAGGCCCGGAGGCGCTTACTCGATGACCTTGGCGACCACACCGGCCCCGACCGTGCGCCCACCCTCGCGCACCGCAAACCGCAGCCCCTCTTCCATGGCGATCGGCGCAATCAATTTGACCGTCATCTTCACATTGTCACCCGGCATCACCATCTCGATGCCTTCCGGCAGCTCGCACGCTCCCGTCACGTCCGTGGTCCGAAAGTAGAACTGGGGCCGATAACCGTTGAAGAAGGGCGTGTGACGACCGCCCTCGTCTTTGCTCAACACATACACCTCGCACTCGAAGTGGGTGTGCGGGGTAATGGTTCCAGGCTTGGCCAACACTTGACCTCGCTCGACTTCGTCACGCTTGGTGCCCCGCAGTAATACCCCCACGTTGTCGCCCGCCTGCCCCTGATCCAGCAGCTTGCGGAACATCTCGACGCCCGTGCAGGTGGTCTTGGCCGTCTCCTTGATGCCGACGATTTCGATCTCTTCACCAACCTTGACCACACCGCGCTCCACCCGGCCGGTCACGACCGTACCGCGACCAGAGATCGAGAAGACGTCTTCGATCGGCATCAGGTAGGGCTGATCGACGTCGCGTTCCGGCTCCGGGATGTAGCTGTCCA
>Ga0209049_1000153_pt1 | contig 14403 bp, 15 predicted proteins | sample WorMetulBAHAMAS2_FD_187398 | JGI IMG/M metagenome (GOLD analysis project Ga0209049, IMG submission 187398) | Marine gutless worms symbiont microbial communities from Max Planck institute for Marine Microbiology, Germany - Olavius ullae BAHAMAS.2... | ecosystem: Host-associated > Annelida >...
AACGATGGCAGAAAACCGTGCGAGCGCCAGTGTCGTGGACGGCCATGATGATCCCTCCGCCGGAGATGAGCCCCTACCCTGCGGCGGGCTCATCTCCGGCGGAGGGATCATCATGAGGACATTACGTCCGCGCTGAAGCGGTTTCGTCTCGAAGACGAAGGTTTGAAACCAAAGCGTGGAAAAAAAATCGGGTTAGATCATCGAAAACCGCCGATCAGCCGCCGCTACACCCCGGGCAGCCCGGCCGCTTCGCCAGCCCGATCACCTGCGTCTCCGCCAGCAAGGCGTCGTAGAGCAGCAGCCGGCCGTCCAAGCTCTCGCCCCCCCCGGTGATCAGCTTCACCGCCTCGACCGCCTGCATGGCGCCGACCACCCCGGCCATGGCGCCGAGCACCCCGGCCTCGGCGCAGGCCGGCACCAGCCTCGGCGCCGGCGCTTGCGGGAAGATGCACTCATAGCAGGGGCCGCCGAGCCATGGGCGGAACACGCCGATCTGCCCCTCCCAGCGACCGATGGCGGCGAAGACCAGCGGCACCCGCAGCCGTGCCGCGACCCGGTTCACCAGATAGCGGGTGTCGAAATTGTCCGAGCCGTCGATCACCAGGTCATAGGCGCCGACGATCTCCTCGGCATTCTCGTCGGAGAAACGAACCGGGTGGGCGACAAAGCCGACATGGGGGTTGATCCGCGCCACCGCGCGGCCGGCGCTCTCCACCTTCGGCGCGCCGACCTCTTCGGTGGCGTGCAGCACCTGGCGCTGCAGGTTCGACAAGCTGACGGCGTCGTCGTCGATCACCCCGAGCGTCCGGACCCCCGCCGCCGCTAGGTAAAGGATCGCCGGTGATCCCAGCCCGCCGGCGCCGATCACCAGCACCCGCGCCGCTTTCAGCTTCTGCTGTCCCGGGCCGCCGATCTCGTGCAACACGATGTGCCGGGCATAGCGGTCCAGCTCCTCCGGCGTAAAACTCATCGCAACCGGCCCATCAACTCACCTACCGCCCCTGCGGCCGACGGCGATATCCGCCGTCGTGCCCCGGCTCGACCGGGGCATCCAGACACCCGACCAGCCGAAGGCAAAGCAGGATTGCCCGGTCGAGCCGGGCAATCACGAATGGCTGGCCCTCGGCATCACAACCCGTCGAACAGCGGCGTCGAGAGATACCGCTCTGCGAAGCTCGGCAGGATGGTGACGAAGCGCTTGCCGGCGATCCCCTCGCGCTCGGCGATCTCCACCGCAGCGGCGATGGCTGCGCCCGAGGAGATGCCGCAGGGGATGCCCTCGGTCCGCGCCAGCATCCGGGCCATCTCGAACGAGGTCTCGTTGCCGATGGTCAGCACCTCGTCGATCAGCCCGACATCGAGCACCGCGGGCACGAAGGCGGGACCGAGGCCCTGGATCTTGTGCGGCCCGGGCTCGCCGCCCGACAGCACCGGGCTGTCCTCCGGCTCGACGGCGGCGATCCGCACGCCGGGCCGGCGCTCTTTCAGCACCTTGCCGACCCCGGTGAGGGTCCCGCCGGTGCCGATGCCGCAAACGAAGACGTCGACCTCGCCGCCGGTGTCGCCCCAGATCTCCTCGGCGGTGGTCTCGGCATGGATCTGGACATTGGCCTGGTTCTCGAACTGCTGCGGGATCACCGCGCCGTCGATCTCCTCGGCGAGCTTCTCGGCCAGCTTGATGGCTCCGTCGATGCCCTCGTCGGCTGGGGTCAGCTGCAGCTCGGCGCCGAGCAGCGCCAGCATCTTGCGCCGTTCCACCGACATCGAATCGGGCATGGTCAGGATCGCCCGGTAGCCGCGCGCGGCGCCGACGAAGGCAAGGGCGATGCCGGTATTGCCCAAGGTCGGTTCGATGATGGTGGCACCGGGCTTGAGCTGACCCTCGGCCTCCAGCGCGTCGATCATCGCCACGCCGATCCGGTCCTTGACGCTGGCTATGGGGTTGAAGAACTCCAGCTTGGCGCAGATTTCCGCCTTCAGCCCAAGCTCGGCCCGCAAACGGCCGAGGCGCACCAATGGCGTCGATCCGACGGTCTCGGTGATGTTGTTGAAGATGCGCCCTCGGGGATATGCTGTGTACATGACTGCCACCTTTCTCGGTTGCGCCGGTTAGATGTTGAAATCCGGGATCATCTTGGTCCCGTGGGCGATGCCAAGCTTACGCGCCCGGCGGCAGAAATCCTCCATTGTCACCCTGTCGAGCCGCTCAAGGATCGCGTCGCGGGTGTCGGTCCAGAGCGGCGCGACCACTTTCTCGCCCAGCTCGGCCCGGCTGATCGGTTCGCTGTCCGCCTCGGCGTCGATCTGGTCGACGATGCGCACCACGTCGCCCACGGTGATCCTCCGGCGCTCGCGGGCCAGCGTGTAGCCCCCTTTCGGTCCGCGTACCCCCTTGAGGATGCCCTTGTGCACCAGTTGCTGCATGACCTGCTCCAGGTAGCGCTGCGGGATACCTTGGCGCGCGGTGATGTCCTTCGACTGCACTGGTTCTGGCCGGGCGTTGTAGGCCACGTCCAGCACAGCTTCCAAGGCTAGCATGGTCTTGCGCGACAATCTCAGCATTCGTTTTCTTTCCCTGTTTCTCGTTTTTCTCAGTCCGCTCCGGTCGAGCCGAACCCCCCTGCTCCGCGTGTCGTTTCCGGCAACTGCGCCACCCGCGCGACCGAGGCCCAGACCACCGGCGCGATCACCATCTGGGCGATCCGCTCGCCGTGGCGGATGGTGAAGGTCTCGTTGCCGAGATTGACCATCAGCACCATGATCTCGCCGCGGTAGTCGGAATCGATCGTGCCGGGGCTGTTGCTCAGCGTCACCCCGTGCCGGGCCGCCAGACCGGAGCGGGGGCGGATCTGCCCCTCGAACCCCGGCGGGATCGCCATCGCCAGCCCGGTCGGCACCAGCGCCCGGCCGAGGCTGGGCAGCTTGATCCCTTTGGCGCGCTCGTCAGGCCGCAGCGAGGCGCGCAGGTCCATCCCCGCCGCGCCTGCGGTCTCGTAGGCCGGCAGCGGCAACGCCGGGTCGAAATGATCCAGCGCCGCGACCGCAATCTCCGGCCCGCTCATGCCATCCACTCGGCGGCCAGCGCCTCGGCGATCCGCACCGCCAGCTTGCGCGCAACTTCCGGTTTCGAAGCCCGCGGCCAGTCCTCGGCGCCGGCCGCAGTGACCAGGGTGACCGCATTCTCGGCCCCGCCCATGATCCCGGTTTCGGGCCGCACATCATTGGCGACGATCCAGTCGCAGCCCTTGCGCGCGCGCTTGGCGGCGGCGTTGGAGATGACTTTGTCGGTCTCGGCGGCGAAGCCGACCACCAGCACCGGGCGCTTGCCGGGCGGGAGCTGCGTCACGGTGGTCAGGATGTCCGGGTTCTCGGTCATCTCCAGCGCTGGGATCCGGCCCGAGCCGTCCTTCTTGATCTTCGATTGGGTGGCATCGGCGACCCGCCAGTCAGCCACCGCGGCGGCGAAGACGACAGCGTCGGCCGGCAGCGCCGCCTCGACGGCGGTCAGCATCTCGCGCGCGGTCTCGACGCGCACGATCTGCGGCCCCGCCGGCAGCGGCGCGGTCGCCGGGCCGGTGACCATCACCACCTCGGCGCCGAGCGCATGCAGTGCCGCGGCGATGGCCGAGCCCTGCGCCCCGGAGGAGCGGTTGGCGATGTAGCGCACCGGGTCGATCGGTTCGTGGGTCGGCCCGGAGGTGACGATGACCCGCCGCCCGGCCAACGGCCCCTTCGCGGCCATCCGCGCCGCGATGGCGGCGAGGATCTCCTCCGGCTCCGCCATCCGCCCCGGCCCGCACTCGCCGCAGGCCATGTCGCCTTCGTTCGGGCCGACCACGGCGACGCCGTCGGCGGCAAGCGTCGCGAGGTTGCGCCGGGTGGCGGGGTGCTGCCACATGCGAACGTTCATCGCCGGCGCGATCAGGACGGGTGTGTCGGTCGCCAGCAGCAGCGTCGAAGCCAGATCGTCGGCGTGCCCGCCCGCCATCTTGGCCATGAGATTCGCGGTCGCCGGTGCCACCACCACAAGGTCGGCCACCCGGCTGAGCTGGATGTGCCCCATCTCTGCCTCGTCGGTGAGGTCGAAGAGGTCGTCATAGACCTTCTCGCCCGCCAGCGAGGCGGCGGAGAGGGGCGTGACGAAGAATTTCGCCGCACCGGTCAGCACCGGCGTCACCGACCCGCCTGCCTTGCGGATCAGCCGGATCAGCTCCAGGCTCTTATAGGCGGCCATGCCGCCGCCGATGATCAGCAGTATGCGTCTGTCCTGGACCACGGGGCCCCCGGGCGGGTCATCGTCGATGGGGTTTGCGTAGAACCCCGTGGGCGCACTGTAATATCGGATCGCCCCGCGCTTCAACAACAGAGTCGCGTGAAGCCATCACTGATGTGTCAGATTTTCTCAAGCGAGGTCGATGACGGTGATCTCGGGCGGCACGCCGAGGCGCACCGGCAGGATCGAGCAGCCGAGCCCGCCGAAAATCACGATGTCGCGTCGTCCCTCGCTGACATGGCCATAGGCGTAGCGGTTGCCGAATCGCGACGGCACCAGCGGGGAATAGCCGAACAGGCTCATCTGCCCGCCATGGGTGTGGCCGCTGAGCGTCAGGGCGACCCGGTCCGGCACCCCAGGGAAGATGTCGGGCTCGTGCGCCAGCAGGATTGCCGGTGCGTCGTCCTGGAGCTGCGCCAGCGTCCCGGGCAGATCGTCGACGCCGATCAGGCGGTCCCGTCGCAGGGCGAGCTGGGTCGCCGAGGCCCATGAGCCAGAACGGCGCCGGCCCGCCGTCGATCCGGATTGCTCGGTTCTCTAGCACCCGGATGCCGGCCTCGGCCAGCGCCCGGTGGGCCGCCGTCGGCCCGGCGCCCCGCGCCTGGGCTTCGGCATCGTGCCACCAGTCGTGATTGCCGAGGATCGCGTGCACCCCCAGCGGCGTCGAGAGCCGCGCCAGGACCCGCGCTGTCTCGGTCAGCGGCACCGGCCCGCTGACGAAGCGGTGGCCGGCCTCGTAGTCGCCGAGGAGCACGATCAGGTCGCCGCCGAGCCCGACGGCCCAGTCGATGACCCGCTCCAGCCGCGCCAGCGGCATATGCGGCTCGCCCATATGCGGGTCGGCGACCGCGACGATGCGCATCCCCGCCCGGCGCGGCCAGCCCGGCGGGGTGATGCGGTGGTGCTTGACGATCAGCCGGAAGCCGGGCTCGATGCCGAGGGCGTACAGGCCGGCGGCGCCGGCGAGGAAGCGGCGTCGCGTGATCACGCGGCTCCCCGGCTCACAGCGCCATCGCCAGCCATGCCAGCAGCGCGCCGGCCGCGGCGCCGCCGAGCATCCACGGCCAGCGGTGCTGCCGGCCGTCACTCGAAGGCTCGGCCGGCTGCCCGCGACGCAGTCGCGCGTCCTCGGCCAGCATCACCAGCTCCTTCGCCAGGCCCGGCAGCCGCGGCCCGAGATGGCTGAGCAGCCCGGCGGTGCGGACTAGGTCGCGGGCCATGTGGGCAGGACCGAGGTTCTCGCGGATCCAGCCCTCGACCACGGGCTTCGCCGCGTCCCAGATGTTGGAGCGCGGGTCGACCGAGCGCGCCACCCCCTCGACCACCACCATGGTCCGCTGCAGCAGGATCAGCTCGGTGCGGGTCGCCATGCCGAACCGCTCCGCCGTCTCCAGCAGGTAGCCGAGCAGCCGCGCCATAGAAATCGACGAGACGTCCTGGCCGTGGATCGGCTCGGCGATCGAGCGCAGCGCCTGGGCGAAGTCGTCCACGTTGCGGTCGGGCGGCACATAGCCGGCCTCGAAATGTACCTCGGCGCCGCGGCGGTAGTCGCGGTTGATGAAGCCGTAGAGGATCTCGGCGTAATGGCGCCGGGTCATCGGGTCGAGCCGGCCCATGATGCCGAAATCGAGCATGATCACCGTGCCGTCCGGCCCGATCCGGATGTTGCCCTGGTGCATGTCGGCGTGGAAATAGCCGTCATGCAACGCTTGGCGCAGGAAGGTGCGGATCAGCCGGGTGGCGATCCTCGGAAGATCCAGGCCGGCCGTCGCCAGCACCTCCGGGTCGACCGGCAGGCCGTCGACCCATTCCAGCGTCAGCACCCGGCGCGAGGTGCCGGCCCAGAATACCTCGGGCACCTTGAGCCGGTCGTCCTCGCGGGCGTTGTCGGCGTACTCGCTCGCCGCCGCCGCTTCCATCCTGAGGTCGAGCTCGGTGTTCACCACGCCCTCGAAATGCGCCACCACGGCGGTGGGCCGCAGCCGGCGCGAGCCGGGAACGATGCGCTCAAGCAGCCGGGCGATGAAGTAGAAGGCGCCGATATCGGCGCGGAACTGGCGCCGCACGAAGGGCCGCAGCACCTTGATCGCCACCTTGCGCCCGGTCGGTTTCCACACTGCCGGGTGTACCTGGGCGATCGAGGCCGCGGCGACCGGCTCGCCGAGATCGCCGATCAGCTTCCAGGCGCGCGGGCCAAGCTCGCCCTCGATCACCTCGCGGGCGCGGGCGGTCGGGAACGGCGTCAACCGGTCCTGCAGGTAGCGCAGCTGGTCGTTGAGCTCCTTGCCGGTGACGTCGGGCCGGGTCGAGAGCACCTGGCCGAACTTCACATAAGCCGGGCCCATCGCCTGCAGCGCCCGGGGCAGCGGCGGCAGCTCCGGGTTGCCGGCGCGCCCGAACATGCCGAACGGCCGGGCGAAGGCGCGGATGGCGAAGCGCGGCCACCCGTGGATGGCGAAGGCGTCGAGGATCGCCACCATCGCGCCCGTCCGCTCGAAGGTGGCACTGGTGCGAAATAGCCGCCAGAGATGGGAGGACGCACCGATCATCGGCTCAGAGCCGCCAGCCGGAATGCAGCGCCGCGACGCCCATCGTCAGGTTGCGGTACTTCACCTGCGAGAAACCGGCGGCCCCGATCATGGCTGCGAAACGCTCCTGGTCGGGGAACCTGCGGATCGATTCGACCAAGTACTGGTAGCTGTCGCGGTCCCCGGTCACCGCCTTGCCCATCGGCGGGATGACGTGGAAGGAATAACGGTCGTAGAGCCATTGCAGCGGGGCATTGGGGAGCTGGCTGAACTCCAGGCACAGGAATCGGCCGCCGGGTCTCAAGACTCTATAGGCCTCGCTCAGCGCGTCCTCGATCCGGGTCACGTTGCGGATGCCGAAGGCGATGGTGTAGGCGTCGAAGCTCCTGTCGGCGAAGGAGAGCTTCATGGCGTCGCCGCAGATCCAGTCGATATTGGCGATCCCTTGCTCGGCCGCCCGCTCGGCGCCTTCGTCGAGCATCGCGCTCGTCAAGTCGCAGACGGTGACCCGGCCCTCGCCCGTGACGCGCCTGAGAAACCGGAAGGCGATGTCGCCGGTGCCGCCGGCGACGTCCAGCAGATGCATCCCCGGCCGCGGCGCCAGCCAGTCGATCATCGCGTCCTTCCAGAGCCGGTGGACGCCCGCCGACATCAGGTCGTTCATCAGGTCGTAGCGGCTCGCCACCGAAGAAAACACCCCATGCACCAACCCGGCCTTCTCGGTCTCGGGCACGGTGCGGAACCCAAAATGGGTTTCGGCGGCGGAGTCGTCGGAGGCGCGTTCATCGATCATGGCCCGCCTAAATAGCGCGGGAACCAGGATGATGCCATATGGCTGTTTGATGCCGGATGCAGTTTGTTCCTGTCTGCGGCGTGAGATGCGGCGGCGCCGGGCGCCAAGGGTCGCAACAGGTTGCCTCGGACAGGTGTAGTCCGCTATTGCGGAGCCCTTGACGGACTAGCCAGCACGCGAGGCTTCCATGTTTCAAGGACTCGGATCGGTCGCGTTGGCGGTATCGCTGCCGATCATCGTCGGGATGGTCCTCGTGGCGGTGGTGCTCGGCCATAACCAACCAGCCGAGCGCCGCGGCGAGACCTTCGTCGCGCGGTATCAGATCTGGCCGAAACTGGTTGGCATTGCGACGGGGCTTGGCGTGATCGTGCTTTCCGTCATGGTCGTCGCTTCCGCAACCGCGGACGGTGTTTCGCTTCCCCGGGATGTCCTCGTGCCGCTCATGGCCTTGCCCGTCGTTGCCTTTGTAGGGTCGGCTTGGGCGCTGATGCCGATCTTCGCGCGCGTAGAATTCGACAGCGAAAACATGTGCGCGACGATGGACCAGTTCCTGAAGCGCAGGCGCTGTCATGCCTGGGCCGACCTGGTGCAGATCGACAAGCGGTTCAACGCGGTCATCCTGCGATTTGCCGGCGGCGACAAAGTGGTTGCCGGTTTCGTCATGAGCGGATTCAACGACCTGCAGGACTTCGCGTCCAGGGTTCTCGCCTCGAGAGAGGGGCGAAGGACGATCTGAATGCCTGAACTCCCCGAAGTCGAGACCATCCGCCACGGGCTGGAGCCGGTGCTGGCGGGGCGACGGCTCGCGCATGTCGAGCAGCGCCGGGCGAGCTTGCGCTGGCCGCTGCCTGAGCGTTTTGCCGAGCGGCTCACGGGTAGGCGGGTGACCGGGATCGGGCGGCGGTCGAAGTACCTGCTGATCGGGCTCGAGAACGGCGAGACCTGGATCGTCCATCTCGGGATGTCGGGGCGGATTCTGGTCTCCAACGCCACCCTCGGCGACTTCCACCACGACGCGCCGGCCCCCGGCAAGCATGACCACGTCATTGTCACCACCGACTGCGGCGACGTCGTCACCTATAACGACGCCCGCCGCTTCGGCGTCATGGACCTCTGGCCGACCGCCGATCTTGAAAACCACCCCCTGCTCAAGGGGCTGGGGACGGAGCCGCTCGGCAACGCCTTCAACGCCGCGACGCTGGCGGAGGCGCTCAAGGGCAAGCGCACGCCGATCAAGGCGGCACTCCTGGACCAGCGCATCGTCGCCGGGCTCGGCAACATCTATGTCTGCGAGGCCCTGCACCGGGTCGGCATCAGCCCGAAGCGCCTGGCCGGCAGCCTTTCGCGCCCCCGGATCGACCGCCTCGCCGCCGCGATCGTCGCCACGCTGAACGACGCCCTCGCCGCCGGCGGCTCCAGCTTGCGCGACTATCGGCGGACCGACGGCGAGCTTGGCTATTTCCAGCACAGCTTTCGGGTCTACGACCGGGAAGGCGAGCCCTGCCTTGCCAAGGGGTGCGCCGGCACCGTCCGACGCATCGTCCAGTCCGGCCGCTCCACCTTCTACTGCCCGAAGTGCCAAAGATGACGCGGCTCGCGCGGCTTGATCGGCGGGTCCGCCCCGGTTAAACCGCGGCGGACATTCCGCAGGCGACCGGAGGCACGCTTCATGGCTTACGAAAACATCCTCGTCGAGACCCGCGGCCAAGTTGGCCTGATCACCCTCAATCGGCCGAAGGCGCTGAACGCCCTGAATTCCGAACTGATGCGCGCGCTCGGCGAAGCGCTAATCAAGTTTGATGCCGACGCCGCTGTCGGCGCCATCGTCATTACCGGCTCGGAAAAGGCCTTCGCCGCCGGGGCCGACATCAAGCAGATGCAGCCGAGGACCTTCGTCGACGTCTACAAGGCGGATTTCATCACCGCCGAGTGGGAGACGGTGACCCGGATCCGCAAGCCGGTGATCGCCGCGGTGGCGGGCTTCGCGCTCGGCGGCGGCGGCGAACTGGCGATGATGTGCGACTTCATCCTCGCCGCCGACACCGCCAAGTTCGGACAGCCGGAGATCAACCTCGGCATCATGCCCGGCGCCGGCGGCACCCAGCGCCTGACCCGATTCGTCGGCAAGTCGAAGGCGATGGAGATGTGCCTCACCGGCCGCTTCATGGACGCGGCCGAGGCGGAGCGCGCCGGGCTGGTCAGCCGAATCGTCCCCGCCGACGAGCTGGTCGACGAGGCGGTCGCGACCGCGGCGAAGATCGCCGACAAGGGTGCGATCGCGGTGCTGGCGACCAAGGAGGCGGTCAACCGCTCCTACGAGACCACGCTGGCCGAGGGTGTTCGCTTCGAGCGCCGGATCTTCCATGCGCTGTTTGCGACCGAGGACAAGTCCGAGGGCATGTCCGCCTTCATCGACAAGCGCAATCCGGATTTTTCCGGGAAGTGAGGGCGGCGGGAGCGGGCGCGGCGTCGCCCCGATACCCCCGTTGACGGCGGCGGGCGCTTCGTGTATGCCCGCCGCTCATCTTCGAGAGACAAAAGACGGAACGACAGCATGGCCAACTCGCCATCCGCGAAGAAGCGCGCCCGCCAGGCGGTGCGCCGCACCGCGATCAACAAGTCCCGCCGCTCGCGCGTGCGCACCTTCATCCGCAAGGTCGAGGAGGCGATCGCCGCGGGCGACCGGAGCGCGGCGCGCGAGGCGTTGAAGGCCGCCCAGCCCGAGATCATGCGCGGGGCGGTGAAAGGCGTGCTGCACAGGAACACCGCCAGCCGCAAGGTCTCGCGGCTGCACCACCGCATCAACGCGATGATTGCCTGAGCCTGCTGTCTAAGTCATTGATCTGAAGGGGTTAAGAAGCCGAACTCGTCGCTCCCCGGCGATACCGCCCGGCACTGCCAGCCCTCCCGCAGCGACCTCGCGGGGGTGTTGCCGGCGCACTTCGATTACCATAATGTGATGTTCCCGTTTTCTTCTGCTGTTGCTTGACCGCGTTTTTCGCTAGCGTCGCTTAGTGACGGATTCAGGGGAATCAGGCTGTCAGTAGAATTGGAATATTCGCGAGGCCGCGTCACACCATGCTGGTGACAAGTGGATAGTTTTATTTTGAAATTATTAACGCGATATTTACTTTGCGAACGTCGCGTCAATAATTCTTCCACCATGTCGATAAAATTGTTGCCCCGAATCTCTTTGCTCGGGTACGTCAGACTCCTGCGACTGAGGAATGGAATCGGGGACCGCGGGACTGCATGGCAAAAGACCGGTCAATCGTAGACGAAATCGACCCGGCCGAAGCCTACTGGCACCTCGAATCCGGCTCCGACGCCGTGCTGATCGACGTGCGCACCCGCGCCGAATGGGCTTTCGTCGGCATGCCCGACCTTTCGGCTCTGGGCCGGCCGCTGTGGCCGCTCGAATGGGTGACGTTTCCGGAGATGGCGCGCAGCCCGGATTTTCTCGATGAGGTGGCCAGACGAATCGGCGGCAGGCCGCCCGGCAGGCTGTTCTTCATTTGCCGCTCGGGCGTGCGCTCGATGGCGGCAGCGCAGGCGGTGGCAGCGATGATGGCCCGACAGGGCATGAAGGCCGACTGCACCAACGTCGCGGAAGGATTCGAGGGCGACCTTGACGAAAACGGCCAACGCGGTCGCAAGAATGGGTGGAAGATCCGGGGTTTACCTTGGTGGCAAAGTTGAAACCGTAGACGACCGCGATGGCGGTTCCGGCGGGCGCGGGCTGGGACGGGCGGTTGTGTGGAACAGGGTGCGAAATGGCGGATCGGGCGTCGATGAGCAGTGCGCGTGCAGAGACGGAACTCGGAGGGCTTTGGCTTAAGGTTCTTGCACAGGCAGAGCGTCAGTTGGGGACGGATTGCGTCGCGCAGTGGATCCGTCCGATGCGCCTGGCGGCGATCGACAAGGACCTCGCCGTGCTTGTCGCCGGTACCGGCTTTCTCGCCGACTGGGTCGAGCGTAACTACGGGCTGCATCTGCTGCGTATCCTCCAGGCCCTGAAGCCGGGATTGCGCCGGATCACCGTGACCGTGGCCGAGGGTGCCGTCGGAGAGAAGGCCAATGCCAACGGCCTCCACTGCCAGGCCGCGCCGGCCGTGCGGCGGGCGGTCGAAGCGCCCGCAAGAGAGACCGCCTCGGACACCGGGGGCAGCAGCGGCGCTGACCGGCTTGCCGACGAGGACGACCTTCAATCGGCCCCGCTCGACCCGTGCTTCACCTTCGACAGCTTCGTTGTCGGCAAGCCGAACGAGCTGGCCCACGCCGCCGCCCGCCGGGTCGCCGAGACCGCGGATGCGACCTTCAACCCGGTGTTCCTCTATGGTGGGGTGGGTCTCGGCAAGACCCATCTGATGCAGGCCATCGGCTGGCACCTGAAACAGACCCGGCCCGAGTGCAAGGTGCTCTACCTCTCGGCCGAGCACTTCATGTACCGCTTCGTCCAGGCGCTCAGGTTCCGCGACACGCTGACCTTCAAGCGCCAGTTCCGTTCGGTCGACGTGCTGATGATCGACGATGTCCAGTTCATCGCCGGCAAGGATTCGACTCAGGAGGAATTCTTCCACACTTTCAACGCTCTGATCGACCAGAAGAAGCAGATCGTGATCTCCGGCGACCGCAGCCCCGAGCGCATCGACGGGCTCGAGGAGCGGATCTGCTCGCGCCTACAATGGGGCCTGGTGGTCGACATCCATCCGACCGACTACGAGCTTCGGCTCGGCATCCTGCAGGCGAAGGCCGAGGCGATCGCCGCCTCGGACCCAAGCTTCGGCATCGATCCCAAGGTGCTGGAGTTCCTCGCTCACCGGATCAGCTCGAATGTGCGGGTGCTGGAAGGGGCGTTGACCCGGCTGTTCGCCTTCGCCTCGCTGGTCGGGCGGCGGATCACCCTCGACATGACCCAGGAATGCCTGGCGGACCTGCTGCGCACTGCCGACCGCAAGGTCACCATCGAGGAGATCAAGCGCAAGGTGGCGGACCACTACAATCTCAGGCTCTCGGACCTCATTTCGGCGCGCCGGGCCCGGGCGGTGGCGCGGCCGCGCCAAGTGGCGATGTTCCTGGCCAAGACCCTGACCACAAAATCCCTGCCCGAGATCGGACGCGGATTCGGCGGGCGCGACCACACCACGGTGATCCACGCCGTGCGCAAGGTCGAGCAGCTGCGCGAGACCGACAGCCAGCTGTCCGACGATATCGAGCTGTTGCGGCGGATGCTGGAGGGCTAACCCCCTCCACGGCCTCGCATCTTGTGTCATTCGGGCATTGAATCCCCATATGAATTGGCTAGTCTGGGTCTCCCGATAATTGCAAGCGCCGCGGATCGTTGCTGCGGTCGCGTTGAGGGATGGGTCAGGCAATGAAGGTCACAGTCGAACGCGCCACACTGTTGAAGGCGATGAGCCGCGCCCAGGGCGTCGTCGAGCGCAAGAACACCATCCCGATCCTGGCCAATGTCCTGATCGAGGCCGAGGGTGGGCGGCTCGGCCTCAGGGCCACCGATCTCGACATCGAGATCGTCGAGGACATCCCGGCGGTGATCGAGCAGCCGGGCGCGGTGACGGTGGCGGCGCATCTCCTGCACGAGATCGTGCGCAAGCTGCCGGAAGGGGCGCAGCTCAGTTTGCGCGCCGACGCGGCGTTCGGGCGGCTCGATGTCGTCGCCGGGCGGTCGCGCTTCTCGCTCGCCACCCTGCCGCGCGAGGACTTCCCGATGATGGCCTCGAGCGAGTACAGCTGCTCCTACGCCGCCTCGGCGCCGCTGCTGCGGCGCCTGTTCGACAAGTCCAAGTTCGCCGTCTCGACGGAGGAGACCCGCTACTATCTCAACGGCGTCTACCTGCATGTCGCCAGCGAGGACGGCGACTGGGTGCTGCGTGCGGTGGCGACCGACGGCCACCGGCTCGCCCGGATCGACGTCGAGCTGCCGGAGGGCGCCGACGATGCGCCGTGCGTGATCGTTCCGCGCAAGACCGTGGGCGAGCTGCGCAAGCTCCTGGAGGACGACGAGGCCGAGATCAAGGTCTCGGTCAGCGAGACCAAGATCCGCTTCGCCGTCGACGGCCTGGTGCTGACCTCGAAGGTGATCGACGGGGCGTTCCCCGACTACACAAGGGTGATCCCGACCGGCAACACCCGCCGGATGGAGGTTGACGCCGCCGATTTCGCCGCCGCGGTCGACCGCGTCGCCACCGTCAGCCAGGAGCGCTCGCGCGCGGTCAAGCTGGCGATGGACCAGGACCGGCTCACCCTCTCGGTCAACAGCCCCGACGCCGGCAGCGCCGCCGAGGAGCTGGTGGTCGCCTATCCGGACGAGCCGATGGAGATCGGCTTCAACGCCAAGTACCTCCTCGAGATTGCTGGCCAGGTCGACCGCGAGAACGCGGTGTTCCTGTTCAACAACCCCGGCGACCCCACTCTGGTGCGCGAGGGCGACGACGCCTCGGCGGTCTATGTCGTGATGCCGATGCGGGTGTGAGACCGGTTCATTTCCTCCTCTCAAACGGACTCGCCCCGGAGGGCACCCTGCGCCCTGCGGCGCCCGATGCCGCCGACCCCCTCTCTGTCTCTCCCCCTTTCAGGCAGGGCTATCGCATATGGGAGAGGGCGGCGATGAGGTAGTTGTCGCTCCACATGCATTTTCGGATGCGGTGGCTGATCGGTGTCTTCGGGGTGTCGATGAGTTGCAGGAGGTTGCGCGCCAGCCGATTGACCAGCGCGGCATTGGCGGGGGCATGGTCGGTGCGGGCGCGGCTCAGGTCCTCGCCGAGATGCACGTCGAGCACCCAATGCAG
>Ga0209049_1000154_pt1 | contig 14389 bp, 17 predicted proteins | sample WorMetulBAHAMAS2_FD_187398 | JGI IMG/M metagenome (GOLD analysis project Ga0209049, IMG submission 187398) | Marine gutless worms symbiont microbial communities from Max Planck institute for Marine Microbiology, Germany - Olavius ullae BAHAMAS.2... | ecosystem: Host-associated > Annelida >...
TCGCGCGACCATGTGCACATGATGGTGTCGATCCCGCCGCATCTCGCGGTGAGCGACGTGGTCCGCCGGATGAAAGGGCGCCCGTCGCACAGGGTGCAGCGCGAGTTCCCGGACCTCAGGAAGCGCTACTGGGGCCGGCATTTCTGGGCCAGGGGCTGCTTCTGCCCGACCAGCGGCAACGTCACCGACGAGATCATGCTTCAGTATATTGAGCAGCACGCCGACAAACCTGCCGGCGTCAGCCGGTAGTGGTTTAGATCGGGGGTGAGTAGACGATGATCAGGCGGAGCGGCTCGGGGCCGAGGCTGGTGACCTCGTTCTCCAGCCCGGGCGGGATGCGGACCACATCGCCGGCGCCGCAGCGGCGCGGGGCGGCGCCGCCGAGGGCAACCTCAGCCGCGCCGCCGAGCACGTACATCGCCTGGAAGGCGTCGGCATTGGAATGTCGGGCAGCGTGGCCGCCGGGGGCGAGGGTGCCGTGCACCATCTCGAAGCTGCCGCCGGTCTCATCCTTCAGCACCAGCCGGGCGTTCTCGGTGCCGGAATGGCCGGGCGGCACGTAGGTGGCCAGGTCGGCGAGGTTCTGGATCAGGTTGTCCGTCATCGCTGGTCCGTCTCTCTTGGCGTTCCGGTCAGGCTATACCGGGGCGGCTGGCGGCTGAGAACCGGTTTCCACGGCGCCGGGGCATCGATCACCAGGCTGATCGATTGGCAGCGCGGCGGATCGGGCTATTCTAAGGCAGTGTTGGCCTAAGGAGAGTGAGAAATGACCGAGTGGCGCGCGCGCAAGCGGTTCACCGAAGTGTTGGGCAAGCGCATGGCACATGTGGGGGACAGGGCCGGCGCGCGCCGGTGCTGTTCCTGCACGGCAACCCGACCTCGTCCTTCCTGTGGCGCGAGGTGATGGCGGCGGTAAAAGGTGCCGGGCGGCTGCTGGCGCCGGACCTGATCGGTATGGGCGACAGCGACAAGCTGGACGATCCGGGGCCGGGGTCGTACCGGTTTGTCGAGCACCGGCGGTTCCTGGACGCCTGGATCGATGCGGTGATTCCAGAGGACAAGGTCACGCTGGTGATCCATGACTGGGGCTCCGCGCTTGGCTTCGACTGGGCCCGGCGGCATCCGGATCGGGTCGCGGCATTGCCTATATGGAGGGGATCGTGCGGCCGATGCGTTGGGACGAATGGCCGGAGCCGATCCGGGCGTTCTTCCAGGCGCTGCGCTCGGAGGCCGGCGAGGCGATGATCCTGGAGAAGAACGTCTTCGTCGAGCGTATCCTGCCGGGCTCGATCCTGCGCGATCTGACCGACGCGGAGATGGCGGAGTACCGGCGGCCATTTCTGAACCCCGGCGAGGACCGGCGGCCGACGCTGAGCTGGCCGCGGCAGATCCCGCTGGATGGCGCGCCAGCGGATGTGGTCGAGATCGTCGCCGATTATGCCGAGTGGCTGGCGACCTCGGAGGTGCCGAAGCTGTTCGTAAACGCCGAGCCGGGGGCGATCCTCACCGGGCCGATGCGCGAGACGGCGCGGGGGTTTCCGAACCAAACCGAGGTCACGGTGCGGGGGAGCCATTTCATTTAGGAGGATTCGGGGGCGGAGATCGGGCATGAGATCATTCAATGGATTAAGAAATAATCATAACCAATTATAAAAAGAAAGAAACTGTCATCATCTCTTGGCTCACTCAGCATCCTGTAATTAACATAATTTTGATTATGCGCAAAATAGACGACCGTAGAAAAGGCTGATTTCGAGTCACCGCCCGATCCCCCTCCCATTTCCTGAAGCCGTCATCACCTGGCTTGACCGGGCGATCCAGTGGCACCGTCCGCTCCGGTTGCCCGGATGCCCCGGTCGCGCCGGGGCATGAAGTGGGCTCGGATCGTCGAGCGCCGGCGATACGGCTGAGCAGTGCCGTGCCGCCTCCGCCTGCCCTACTTCTTGACCGGCGGGTTGCCCGGGATCGGCAGCCCCATCAGCGAGGGATGGGCCCGCGCTTATTGCGGCGCGAACGGCGCTTCGTCGCCCAGTGCATCCGCCGCATGCCAGGCCCAGTGCGGATCGTAGAGCATGCCGCGGCCGAGAGCTATCATGTCGGCTTGGTCGCTCATCAGGATCGTCTCGGCCTGGAGCGGTTCGAAAATCTTGCCCACCGTCATCACCGGGACGCTCACATGGCGTTTCACCTCGGCGGCGAAGCCGACCTGATATCCCGGCCCCACGGTGATCTGCTGCGCCGGCGAGTTGCCCCTCGACGAGACATCGATGAAGTCGCAGCCGCGCGCCTCCAGCGCCTTGGCATAAGCAACTGAGTCCTCCAGCGCCCAACCGCCCTCGACCCAGTCGGTGGCCGAGAATCGCACCCCCGGGGGCTTCTCGTCGGGCCAGACGGCACGCATCGCCTCGAACACCTCCAGCGGATAGCACATCCGGTTCTCCAACGAACCGCCATAGTCGTCGTCGCGCTGGTTCGACAACGTCGACAGGAACTGGTGCATGAGATAGCCATGGGCGCTGTGGATCTCGATCAGATCGAAGCCGAGCCGGTCGGCGCGCCGGGTCGCCCGGACGAAGGCGTCCTTGACCCGCTGCAGGGTCTGCCCGGTCATCGCCTCGGGAGTATGCCAGCCGGGGCCATAGGGGATCGCCGAGGGGCCGACGGTCTGCCAGGCGCCCTGCTCCGTGGTCAGCGGCCTGCCGCCGCGCCACGGCGCGTCGGTCGAAGCCCTGCGCCCGGCATGGGCAAGCTGAATGCCGATCTTGGCATGGCCGTAGTCGCGGAAGAAGCGGACGATCCGCTCCATCGCCGCTTCGTTCGAGTCCGACCACAGCCCCGGGCAGCCGGGGGTGATCCGGCCCTCGGGCTCGACTCCCGTCGCCTCGGCGATGACCAGTCCGATGCCGGCGACGGCGTACTGGCCGAGATGCATCAGGTGCCAGTCGCTCATGTCGCCGTCATGCGAGCTGTTACTGGCACATCGGCGCCACGACGACGCGGTTGGCGCACTCAAGAGAATGCAGCTTGATCGGCTAAAAAAGTCGTGTCAGCATTGGGTTATAAATCCCTCTTCATGTTGTCTTGCGGTTTGGGGTCAGTCAAAGGCCTGCGACCCGTCCGGGGTTGGCATCTCGAAGCTGTTGAGCGTCAGCGAGACCAGGCCGTAGTAGCCGACGATGGCGATCAGGTCGATCAGGGCCGGCAGGCCAAGCACTGCCTTGGCCTCGTCGAAGGTCGCGTCCGAGAGCCGGTGGGTCTTGTTCAGCTCCAGCGCCACCTTGTGCACCACGCGCTGGTCGTCCGCGGGCAGATCGGGGGTCTGGCCCTTGCGCACCGCCTCGGTCACGCTCTCGGGGATGCCGGCGTCATGGGCGAAGCGCACATGCGCCCACCACTCAAATTCTGCCTTGTAATGGGCGTCGGTGACGAGGATCGCCAGCTCCGACAGCCGCGGCTCCAGCCGCGAATTGAACCTGATATAGGCGCCGAGCTTCTGCGCCACGTCGCCGAGCGCGGGCGAGTACAGCCACGCCTTGTGCGGCCCCTGGATCTTGCCTCGCGGGCCGGAGATGAGGTCGTCGTGCAGCCGTTTCTGCTCGGCGGTCATGTCCTCGTAGGCGAGTTCGGTCAGGCGGTCCATCACACGCTCCCGAAATCCGGTTTGCGCTTCTCCAGGAAGGCGTTGATGCCCTCGGCACCCTCGGCCCCGCCGAGCGCGGTGGCGATGCCCTCGGCCTCCTGGTCGAGCTGCGCCTTCAGCTCGTTGAGCCGCGACTGGTCGATCAGCCGCTTGCCGGTGCCGAGCGCCTGGGTCGGCCCGTCGGCCAGCCGCCCGGCGAGCTCCAGCGCCTGGTCGGGCTCGCACAGCCGGTTGATCACCCCCACCTGGTGCAGCCGCTCGACCGGAATCTCGTCGCCGGTGAACACCATCTCGGCCAGCATCTGGCGCGGGATCGCCGAGCCAAGGAAGGCGGTGACGCCGCCGTCCGGAGTCAGCCCGATCTTGATGTTGGCGACCGAGAGGTAGCTGCCCTTCGCCGCCACGATCAGATCGCAGGCGGTAGCGGTAGCGGTCGAGGCCCCTGCCCCGGCGGCGCCGCCCTCGATCGCGGCGATCACCGGCTTCGGGCACTTGCGCATCGCCAGGATCATCCGGTGCAACCGGTCGACGCTGGAGCGGCGGGTGGGGTAGTCGGCCTCGGAGCGCTCCTTCAGACCGTGCAGGTTGCCGCCCGATGAGAAGAAACCCTCGGCTCCGGTCAGCACCACGGCGCCGATGCCGTCATCCGCCGCCGTTTCGAAGACCTCGCCGAGGCCGTCATAGATGCGACAGTTCAAGGCGTTACGCGTGCCTGGGTCGTTGATCGTCGCGATCAGCACACGGCCGCGCCGCTCCGTGAGGATGTTCTCCATCACTCTGCCTCCCTTGAGAACCGCATGAAGCGGTCGAGATGGTAATCGGTATCGCCCATGAGGTGGTCGATCATCACGATCCGCTTGGCGTAATGTGCCACCGCCGCCTCCCAGGTCATGGCGACGCCGCCTTGGAGCTGGATCGCCTCTTCCGCGACCTGCCGACCGACCCGGCCGACCAAGTGCTTGGCTGCCGACAGGCTGCGCTCGCGGGTGGCCCGGTCGGCCTCCAGGGTCGAGGCCGCCAGCATGACGCAGGAGCGCGCCTGCTCGATCTCGATCAACAGGTCCACCACCCGGTGCTGCAACACCTGGTTGGCACCGATCGGCTTGCCGAACTGGACCCGGGTCTTGAGGTAGTCGACGGTCAGGTCCGTGGCCACCTCCATCGCCCCGAGCGCCTCCGAGCAGACCGCGACGATGCCGCGGGCGATGGCCCGCTCCAGCATCGCGAAATCCGCGCCGGGAGTTCCGAGCGGGACGGCGGGGGCGTCGTCGAGGACGATCTCGGCCGCCCGGCTGTCGTCGATGGCGGCGTAGCCGCGGCGGCTGACGCCTGGGCCGGCGGGATCAACCCGGAGAAGAGACCGATCCCCTCTTCCGCATCCACCGCCCCGCCGGTGCGCGCCTAGACGATCAGCAGATCGGCGCTGTCGCCGTTTATCACCACGCTCTTGGCGCCGCTCAGACGCCATCCATCTGCGCTTTCGGTGGCCTGGGTGGAGACCCGGGACATCGAGTAGCGGCTGTCCGGCTCGCCATGGGCCAGCGCGACGACCGTCTCGCCGGCCATCACTGCTGCCAGCGTCTCGGCATCGCCGGCCTAAATCAGCGGCCCGGAGGCGAGCGCCGAGGCGAGGAAGGGTTCCACGACCACACCGCGCCCAAGCGCCTCAAACACCAGGGCGATGTCCTCGCCGGTGCTGCCGAAGCCGTCGAACTCCGGCGGGATCAGCGCCCCGATCAGCCCAAGATCGGCGAACTCGCGCCACATCTTGCGCGAGAACCCGGTCTCGCCGGCCGCCGCTTCATGGCGTTTCTCGATGGGATACTGCTCGCGGATGAGCCGCTCGGCGGTATCCTTGAGCATCTGCCGTTCTTCAGAGAGGTTGAACTCCATCCCGTAACCTCCTAAGATTATTTGCATGTCATGCCCAGGCTCGATCGGGGCATCCAGATCAGCAGCGGCGCGGGACGAATTCTGGATTGCCCGGTCAAGCCGGGCAATGACAGGGCATTGGTGCCGGTCCATGACCCCCATCCTCAGAACCCCAGCAAATGCTTGGCGACGATGTTGCGCTGGATCTCGTTCGAGCCGCCATAGATCGAGGTCTTGCGCTTGTTGAAGTAGCTGCGCGCCAGCGGCAGGGCATAGTCCGGCCCCGGCGCCTCGCCGTTCCAGCCCTCGTCGAAGGCCTCCGGCAGATCGGGGATCGCGTAAGGCCCGACGGTTCGGCGCATCAGATCGGTGATCTCCTGCCGCACCTCGGTGCCCTTGATCTTGAGCAGCGAGGATTCCGCCCCCGGCAGCTTACCTTCGCCGGCCGCAGCGACGACGCGCAGGTTGAAGATCTCCATCGCCATCAGGTCGATCTCGACCCGTGCCATGCGCGCGGCGAAATGCGGATCCTCGGCCAGCGGCCAGCCGTTCTAGCGCTGGTCGCGGGCAACCCGTTTCAGCCCCGCCAGACCCTGTTTCGAATAGGCCACCCCGGCGATGCCGGTGCGCTCGTAGGTCAGCAGCTACTTGGCCACCGTCCAGCCGTCGTTCTCCGGCCCGACGATGTTCTCCGCCGGTACCCGGACGTCGGTGAAGAACACCTCGTTGATCTCGTGCTCGCCCTCGAGGGTGTAGATAGGCCTGACCTCGATGCCGGGGCTCGACATGTCGATCAGCAGGAACGAGATCCCCATCTGCCGCTTCGGCGCGTTCGGGTCGGTGCGCACCAGGCAGAAGATCCTGTTGGCGAAATGCCCCAGCGTGGTCCAGGTCTTCTGGCCGTTGCAGATGTAGTGGTCGCCGTCGCGCACCGCGGTCATCTTCACCGAGGCGAGGTCGGAACCCGCGCCCGGCTCGGAATAGCCCTGCGCCCACCAGTCGTCGTCGTTGAGGATGCGCGGCAGGTAGTAGACCTTTTGCGCCTCGGTGCCAAAGCGGATGATCACCGGCCCCAGCATGTTGAGCCCGAAGGGGATGCTGCGTGGTGCCCCGGCGGCGACGCATTCCTCCTCGAAGATGTGCTTCTGGACCGGCGTCCAGCCGGTGCCGCCATGCTCGACCGGCCAGTGCCGGGCCATCCAGCCGCGCTCGCGTAGGAACGCGTGCCATTCGAGATAGTAGTCCTTGGTCAGGCGCTGGGCCTTCCTGACCTTGTCGGAGAGCTGCTTCGACAAGCGCTCCGCCAGAGCCAGCCGCGCACGTCGTCGCGGAAGGCCTGTTCTTCGGCGGTGTAGCTCAAGTCCATTGCCTTCTCTCCCTTCAATGCTGCGGACTCTTCATTCCTTCGCTGTGGCCAAGCCGAGCCGGGCCCGCGCCGCCAGGTATTCCCGTTCCAGCCGGTCGACCAGCTCGGCCGCGCCAACCACCGCCTTCACCGCGCCGATGCCCTGCCCCGAGCCCCAGATCTCCTTCCAGCTCTTCCGCTTTGACGAGCCGCTGGCGAAGCTCATCTTGCTCGGATCGCTCTCCGGCAGGTGGTCCGGGTCCATCCCCGCCGCCGCGATCGAGGGCTTGAGGTAGTTGCCGAGCACCCCCGTGAACAGGCTGGTATAGACGATGTCGTCCGAGCTGCAGTCGACGATCATCTGCTTGTAGGCCTCTTGCGCGTTCGCCTCCCGCGTGGCGATGAAGGCAGAGCCGATATAGCCGAGATCTGCCCCCATCGCCTGCGCCGCCAGCAGCGCGTCGCCGGTGGCGATGGACCCCGAGAGCAGCAGCGGTCCGTCGAACCACGCGCGAATCTCCTGGATCAGGGCAAAGGGAGACAGCGCCCCGGCATGGCCCCCGGCCCCCGCGGCGACTGCAACCAGACCGTCGGCGCCCTTCTCGATCGCCTTCTTCGCGAAGCGGTTGTTGATGATGTCGTGGAGCGTAATGCCGCCGTAGGAGTGCACCGCCTCGTTGATCTCCTCTCGGGCTCCGAGCGAGGTCACCACGATCGGCACCTTCCACTTGACCAGGATCTCGGTGTCGCGCTCGAGTCGGACATTGGTGCGGTGGACGATCTGGTTGACCGCATAGGGCGCCGCTGGGCGGTCGGGGTTGGCCTGGTTGTGGCGGTCGAGCTCCTCGGTGATGCGCTGCAGCCAGCGGTCGAGCTCGATCGGGTCGCCCTCCTTCTCGCGGGCGTTCAGGGCCGGGAAGCAGCCGGGAATGCCGGCCTTGCACTGCGCCAGCACCAGCTCGGGGTTCTGGATGATGAACAGCGGCGCGCCGAAGGCGGGAATGCGCAGGACTTGAAGTATTTTACGCAATGCCATGAGCTTATACCTCTTTCTTTACAATCAGTTCATCGAGGGCGAGGCAGCCCTCGGGCAGCGCCCTCAGCGGATTCATCTCGACGCTCTCGATACTGTCGCCATGCGCGGCTGCGAACAGTGACAGTCGCGAGATCGCCGCCGCCAGGGCGTCGAGATCTGCCGGCGGCTGGCCGCGGGCCCCCTCCAGGAGCGCCGCGCCCTTCAACTCGCAGATCATCTCCCGCGCCGTGTTGACCCCGAACGGCGCGCGCCGGAAGGCGACGTCCTTCAGCACCTCGGTGAACACGCCGCCGAGGCCGAACAGCATCACCGGATCGAACACCGGGTCGGTCTTGGCGCCAAGGATGCACTCGACCCCGCCCGCGACCATCGGCGAGACCAGCACCCCGTCGCTTTGAGCGGATGGAGCGTAGGCGCGGGCACTGGCCATGATCTCCTCGAACGCCGCCAGCGCCGCGACGCCGAGCTTCACGCCTCCCGCCTCGGTCTTGTGCAGGATATCCGGCGAGGCGACCTTCATCGCCGCTAGGCCGCCCGCTGCCGCCGCCGCGTCCGCAGCCTCGGCGGCCGACGTCGCCAGACGGTCGGCAACCATCGGCAGCCCGGCGGCGGCCAGCACCGCCTTGGCCTCGCGCTCGCCGAGCGGTCCCTCCGGCAGCGGCGCGAAGGCCGGCATCTCCGGCACCTCCGCCGCGCCCTTGGCGAAGGCCTCGCCGAAGCCATCAGCGCCGCCATGGCGACGATGGCGCGGGTTGGATCCTCGAAGGTGGGGAACCCGGCCTCGTCGTAGCGGTCCTCGATCTCGCGCGGCGCCAGCATGCATTGCAGGAACAGCCGATCGCGGTAGTCCTTCATGGTCTCGACCAGATAGTCCAACAGCGGCTGGCTGAGGATCGGCGAGCCGGCGGCCGAGGTCCAGAATCCGATCAGGGCGTCATAACCACCCTTCTCGAGCATCGCTCTTGTAAAGCGCGGCACGAGGCTGAGATCGTTGAAGAAATGCGCTGTGACATCGACCGGATTTCGGGGCGATGCGAACGGCAGGATCTGCCTCAGTGCAATCTGCGCATCGGCCGGCATTGGCTCCACGTCGAGCCCGTGGTCCTCGGCCGCATCGGGCATCAGCACCCCGGCCCCGCCGGAGATCGTCACGATCCCCAGCCGGCGGCCGGCCGGGTAGATTCGCGGCCGGCAGGCATTGGCGATGTCCAGCATCTCCTCGGTCGACTTCACCCGCCAGGCGCCGTGCTGGCGCAGCACCGCGTCGTAGATCGCGTCCTCGCCGGCCAGCGATGCGGTGTGCGAGCTGGCCGCCTCGGCCCCGACTTCGGAGCGGCCGACCTTCATGAAGATCACCGGGGTTCGGCTTGCGCGGGCCACCTCCAGCGCCTCGGCCAACATCGCGCCGTCCTTGATACTCTCGGCATAGGCCATGATGCAGTGGACGTCGTCGTGCTCGGCCAGGAGCCGGATCGCCTCGGCCACATGCAGGTCGGCCTCGTTGCCAGTGGTCAGCCAGTAGCGGATGCCGAGGCCGCGCGCGTGCGAGGCCATGTAGATGTGGCTGCCATAGGCCCCCGACTGGCTGGCGATCGAGATCCCGCCCGGCACCGGGGTGGCCCGGTCGATGGTCGAGGAGAAGGTGGGGAAGAAGTGGGTCTCGGCGTTGAACATGCCGAGGCAGTTGGGGCCGATCACCCGGGTGCCGATTTCGCGGGCGATGGCGGCAATATCGGCCTGCATCGCGGCGCACTCGGTTCCGGTCTCGGCGAAGCCCGAGGAGAACACCAGCACTGTGCGGGCGTTCTTCGCCGCCGCGTCGCGCACCGCCTGACCGACCATCGGCGCCGGCACCGCGACCAGCACGAAATCCACGTCGCCGTCGATGTCCAGGAGCGTCGGATAGGCCTTCAACCCCTGTACCGTGTTGCGGCGTGGATTCACCGGATAGGTGCCGCCGGCGAAGCGCTGGTTGATCATTTGGCTGAGCGGCCGCCCGCCGATCCGGGTCGGGTCGTCGGAGGCGCCGACGATGGCGATCGAGCGCGGGCAGAGCAGGTCGTCGAGCGTCGTCATCGGCTACACCGTCGCCACCGGGGTCACCGGCGAGCCGACCGCCCCCGGCCGCCTGAGCGGCGGGGCGGTGAGCAGGAACCGGGTGCGCCCCGCAGCGCGCAGATAGTCGGCGAGGTCGGTCAGCCACCAGATCTCGCCGAGCGGCACGCCGAGCTTGAACAGGCACAGCTCGTACAGCGGCAAAAACGGCCGCGGGCCGCTGCCGGAGCGGCTCGGCACCCGCTCGACCGCATAGTTGTCGGCGATCAGCGCCACGAGCTGCGAGTCGCGGATCCATTCCTGCAAGGCCGGATCGCGCCCCTCCAGCGCGGCGCAGGAACCGTGCAGGGTCTCCTTGTCGGGCTTGCCGCCCATCTCGACAATCTTCCTTGTAAAACCGGTATGGAAGACGACCCTGTCGCCAGGCTCAACCACCACGTTCTGCGCCGCCATCGCCTCGCTGAGGCCGGTGAAGTCGACATCCACATGGGCGTCGCCATGGACCGCACGCAGGTCGATCATCACCGCCCGGCCTTGGACGCAGGTCACGGCAATGGTCTCAATGCCGAGCCGGCGTGCCTCGGTGGCGGTGAGGCCGCCGCAATCCTCGCAGGGACCGCCGGGGACGATGTGCTCGCCGCCGCGCCAGCCGTTGTAGAACACCGGTTCCGGCACCCCGTCGCCGTCGGCGTCGAACTCCGAGCCGACATGGGCCAGCGAGTCCCACTGCGTCGAATACTGGGTGTGGATCATCACCCTATCGTCGTTGACCACGTCGGAGAATTCCGGGTTCGCGTCGCTGATGCGCAGCAGCAAGCGGTCCGTGCCCTCCGCCGTGCGGGTGGTGAACCGTTGCGGCGGGCGGCGGGCCGAGCTCAGCAGGTTGCCGCCTGGCAGGTCGAGCGGCAGCGAGAGGCAGAAGTTGCGTCCCTCGCGCACCTCGGCTATGCCCTGCAGCACCTTCTGAGGCGTCAGCAGTTTGAGCCGGCCGATTTGGCCATCGGGGCCGAACTCGCCCCAGTTGGAGCCCTCCGGGCGGTTTTTCCAGCGCATCCCCGCCCCTCAGCTCGGCGTGTGGATCGGCAGGACCAGCTTGGCCCGGCGCCGGAGCCACATGGTGGGCCGGTAGCGGTCCTCGCCAGTGATGTTCTGCAGCGACCCCAGCACCGACAGCGCCTTGCCCTCGCCGATCTCGGCGATCAGCGCCAGCGGGCCGCGGGGATAGTTGAGGCCGAGCTGCATCGCTAGGTCAATATCCTCGGGCGAGGCCATCCTGATCTCGGCCATGTAGCATCCGAGATTGCCGACCGTCGTCGCCAAGCTCTGGCCGACAAAACCGGGCGAGTCCTTAATCAGCGTGACCTTCCGCCCCGACGCAGCGATCGCCGCCGCCACCGCCTCGCGATGCGCGGCATCGGCGCCGTGCGCGGTCATCAGGGTCACCCGCATCGAGGCGTCGCCGAGCAGATCGACGCAGACCAGGCGGCGGAAATTGATGTCCATCTGCGACGCGGTCTCGGAGGCATCATCGCCGCCGGGCGCATCCAGGATCGGCACCTTGCCGTCGTCGGCGACGATCTCCAACCCGACCTCGTCGCAGAACGCCTCCAGCTCGTCATGCGCGGCCATCTCGGCGAACAGATCCATCTCCTCTTCATCGGCGCAGAAGATATCTGCCATGCTCGCTGCATCGATCTGGCGGGCGAGCGCCACCCGCCGGGCCGGCGCTGCCTTGGTCTCGAAATCCGGGCACGGCCGGTCGAGCGGCTTGCCCTTGTCGTAGCCGAACCAGCCCTGCCCGGTCTTGCGGCCAAAGAGGCCGGCATCGGCCATCGCCTTGTGGTTGGGCGAGGTCTTGATCCGCGGGTCGTGCAGATAGCCCTCGTAGGCGATCATGCTGACCGGGTAGTTCACGTCGATGCCGGTGAGGTCCATCAGCTCGAACGGCCCCATGCGAAAACGCCAGCAGTCGCGCATGATGGCGTCGATCTGGGCCAGCGTGGCGATACCCTCATGCGCCAGGCGCAGGCCTTCGGTGGTGTAGGGGCGCCCGCCCATGTTGACGAGGAACCCGGGGCTGTCCTTGACCGTCACCGGGGTCCGGCCCATGCGCTTGCCGAGAACGGTGAGCGCCTCGACCGCGGCGTCGGTGGTTTCGGCCGCGCGGATCACCTCGACCAGCTTCATCAGCGGCACCGGGTTGAAGAAATACAGCCCGGCGGTCCGGCCGCGATGCTCGCAGGAGCGGGCGATCGAGGCGATCGGGATCGACGAAGTGTTGGAGGCGATCAGGCAGTCGGGGCTGACGGCCGCCTCGATCTTGGCGAAGACCTCGCGCTTGATGCCGATCTCCTCGATGATCGCCTTGACCACGGCATCGCACGGAGTGAGACCGTCGAAATCCTCGATCACCTCCATCCGGCCGATGGCCGCCGCGGCCTCCTCGGCGCTGATCCGCTCCTTCTCGACCAGCCGGTTGATCCGCCCGGCGATGGCCTCGCGCGCCGCTTCGGCCGCGCCCGGCTTGGCGTCGAGGATCAGGCAGCGCATGCCGCCCTGGACCGAGACCTGGATGACCCCCTGCCCCATCTCCCCGGCGCCGATGACGCCGACCCATAGTCTGCTGCATCCGGGTTCTTCATCTCAGCCTTCTTCGGGACCCGCCGCCCGTTCTCGGGCAGCAACTTAATAAGCCGCCGGAGAGATTGAAATGATCCTTCACCGCGCCAAATCGATCGATCAGATAGGCGATGACCGCCGTCCTCCGGCGATCCGGCCACCTGCAACCTTGATTGCGGCAACCGATTTCGCAACAGTGGGTTTCAGTCAAGCACCAAGAAACCAGGGAGGAACCAATGTAACTCACTTGGACTCTGCTCGCGACGGGCGCCGCGGTTCTCATCGTCGGCTCGGCGCAGGCCGCCGATCTCACCCTGCCGGGCCAGCTCGCCTGGACCGCCTACAGCACCGGATCGGCCGGCTACAACCAGTCGGTCTCCATCGGCGCCGCGCTGCAAGATGCGACCGGCGTGAACCTGCGGCTTCCGCCCGGCAAGAATGACGTCGCCCGTACCGAGCCGCTGCGCTAGGGCAAGGTCGACTTCTCCGCCACCGCCGTCGGCGGTTCGTTCATGGCCCAGGAGGGCGTCTTCGCCTTCGGCAAGGAGAACTGGGGGCCGCAGGAGGTCCGCGTCCTGATCGCCAACAACGGCGGCAAGGTCGGGCTGGCGATGGCTGTCGCGCCGGAGGCCTGCGAGAAGGTCGGCAAACCGGGCTGCGAGGGCTTCGAGTATGCCGACATGAAGGGGCTGTGCGTCGCCTAGGTCAAAGGCGCCCCGACGCTCAGCGTCAACAACCAGGCCTATCTCGCCTATGGCGGCCTGACCTGGGACGATGTCGAGGTCGTCGAGTTCGGCGGCTTCTCCGCCTCGTGGGTGGGTTATGGTCAACAATCAGGTCGACGCCGCTTTCGCCTCGACCAACTCGGGAAAGGCCAATGAGGCCGCCGCCGGGCAGCGCGGCGTGTTCTGGCCGCCGATCGATCCGGACACTGCCGAGGGCATCGCCCGGATGAAGGCCATCGCCCCGTTCTTCGCCCCGATGAACGCCGTTGTCGGCGCCACCATCGACAGCGCCGACGGCACCCGGACCGCCGGCTACGCCCATCCGGTGCTGACCGCGATGGTCGGGCAGGATGCCGACCTCGTCTACAGCATGACCAAGGCGATGGTGGAGCTGTTCCCGGCCTATGACGGCAAGGCCCCGGGCATCGGCGGCTGGGCGCTGGACAAGCAGGATTTCCAGTGGGTTGCGCCCTATCATGACGGCGCCATCAAGTACTACAAGGAGATCGGCGCCTGGACCGATGAGGCACAGGCCCACAACGACCGGCTGGTCGCCCGGCAGGCGGCGCTGAAGGCGGCCTGGGAGAAGCTCAAGGCAGCCGCGCCGGCCGACTGGGAAGCGGCCTGGGACGCCAAGCGCCGCGAGGCTCTGGCCGCCGGTGGCTTCGAAGTGGTGTTCTAAGCCGCGCACGCTAGTGTCAGATTCCACACCAAAACCCTCCCCCCTTGGCGGGGCAGGCGAATCGCATATGGCGGGTTTTGGGTTGCGGTTGTTGGTGAAAGGGGTTCTTCGGTGGGGCAGCTCGAACCATTTGAGGGCTGCCGATGTCGTGTCTTGCGCCGCTTCTTTCCGGTCACAACGATCCCCGTGCGCCGAATGCGGGCCACCGGCTGGGTGACGTAATGGTGATGATGGTCGCCGCGGCGCTGTGCGCCCAGACCGGCGCCACCAACATCGCGCTGTTTGCCGAGCACCGCAAGGCGGCGCTGAACCGGATCGTTTCCTACGACCGGGCGCCGAGCCACGACACGGTGTCGCGGCTGCTCCGGCTGATCGACCCGGACGCCTTTGCGGCGCTGCTCGCCCGCTTTGCAGC
>Ga0209049_1000155_pt1 | contig 14250 bp, 15 predicted proteins | sample WorMetulBAHAMAS2_FD_187398 | JGI IMG/M metagenome (GOLD analysis project Ga0209049, IMG submission 187398) | Marine gutless worms symbiont microbial communities from Max Planck institute for Marine Microbiology, Germany - Olavius ullae BAHAMAS.2... | ecosystem: Host-associated > Annelida >...
GGGGTACGGGCGTTCTTGTGCAACTGGATGTTCATGGTGGGTGATTGCTATACTCAAAGCGTGATGATGTCGGACTTGTCAATCGCCGTCGCCCCGCGGCTCGGCTTCCTTACCGTTCCCCTCTATTCCCTCCTCGGCCAGCAGGCGTAAGACCTCTCTTGCTTGCAATAGAGGATAGCTCCTCTTCAGTATATAATCACACGGGATCTGATAAGTAGCCATTGAAACCATTGCCACACCCGTTGGACTCTCCGAACCGGCAATACGCCGGTTGCTCGAGACGCATGATGGATAACTGTCAAGGGTCCCCTGGCCCGGCTCCGTGAACGAGACCGCCCAGAATACGGATACCACTCAGGCCTCCGACCCGCCGCAGGCGCAACCCCCCGTTGCGGCGAAACCCAGGCGCCGGTCCTGGTTGCGGGTCTCCTTCACCGTCTTGTGGCAGACGGTTCTGCTGCTCCTGCTGGTGGCCTTCTGGGTGCTGGGCACCCAGAGCGGATTGCGGTTCGCCCTCGCTCTGGCGGAGGAACTGGCACCGGACCTACTCCAAGTCGAGCAGATCAATGGGCGCATTCTGGGAGATCTGCACCTCGAGGGCCTGAGCGTTCGACCCCCCGGCGTGGCGCTGAGGTTCAGCAACCTGGATCTGCGCTGGAGCCCCCTGGCGACCCTGACCACCGGCACCCTGCGGATCTCCGAGCTCAGCGCACGGGAGCTGGACATCGCGATTTCCGAGGACGAAGAAGCAGCGGTGTCCGGTCCTATCGAGCTGCCGGAGATCCGCCTGCCCCACGGGTTCGAGCTGGCGTTGGAGCAGGCGTTGGTCGGACGGCTGAGTATCAGTACTTTGCATGGGGGCACCCTGCACGAGGATGCCCGCTTTCGCATCGACCGGATCGGGCTGGCCGCACGCTGGTCGGGCAGCCAGGTTGACGTGCAGGCACTGACCCTCGCCCTCCCGGAGCCGCGGCTGGAGGCCGGCGCCCAGGGCGCAGTGGACCTGACCGGCGACTATCCGCTGGCGCTGAGACTGGCCTGGGATCTAACCCGAGAGCCGACCTTGGCGCTGGCCGGCCAGGCGACGATCAGCGGCGACCTCGATACGCTGTACGTGGAAAACAATCTGACGGGGGTGGCCCAGGCCCGGCTCCGGGCCTCGGTGCGGGAGGTCCTGGAACACCTCGCTTGGGAGGGCGAGCTGCGCATCCAAGGGGTCGATCTGCCCGCGATCCGGGCCGACCTGCCGGTGCTGGATCTGAGCGGAACCCTGACCACCAGTGGCGACCTCGACGACGCCCGGGTGCAGGGCAACCTAGCCGGTACGGCCCCGGATCTGCCCAATTTCGGACGCCTTCAGGCCGCATTGGACGTCGGTTGGCGGGACCGGGTTCTCGACATCACAACCCTCGCCCTGACCGAGAACACGTCCGGCGCTTGGTTTACCGCCGGCGGGGAGCTGGACCTCTCGGACCCGGCAGGCGAGCTCGATCTGAAGGCCGCCTGGGAGGGGCTGCGTTGGCCCCTGGTCGGGGAGCCTATCGCCGAATCCGGGCAGGGCAAGCTCCAGGCCCGTGGGACCCTCGACGAATTCAGCTATCGGACCTCTTCCAAGGTGTCGGGCCGGGATTTCCCCGCGGCGAGGCTAGAGCTCACGGGGAAAGGCAATCAAAAGGCCACGCGGATCGACAAGCTGCGGATCGACACCCTGGACGGAACGATCGAGACCAAGGGCCAGGTCGCCTGGTCACCGGAACCGAGCTGGGCCCTGACCCTGGTGGCGGATGGGCTCGACCCCGGCGCTCAGTGGCCGCAGCTGCCGGCACGGGTCGGGCTCGAGCTCACCAGCGAGGGCAACCTGGATGCCTTCGGGTACGAACTGGAAGCCCAGCTGAAGAGCGAAGCCCTGCCCGCGGCGACCCTTGGGCTCGGTGGTCGCGGCGACCGCGAAGGCACGCGGATCCAGGACCTGCGCCTGGATACCTTGGGCGGATACCTCCAGGCCACGGCCGACGTGACCTGGGCCCCGGCCGTGACCTGGAACGCGGAGCTTACAATCGCGGATATCGATCCCGGTCGGCAGTGGCCCGAGTGGGGCGGTGTTTTGGACGGGCGCATCCTGAGCAAAGGCGAACTCAAGGATGGGGGTCCCGAGCTCAACGCCCAGGTCGCCTCCCTCACGGGCAAGCTGCGAGGCTATCCGGTGGACGCCGTAGCCGAGATACGGATGCAGGGCACCGAGGTCCGGATCGATAAACTGCGCGTCGCCTCGGGTCCCAGCCGCTTGCAGGCCACCGGCGCGGTGGGCGAACGGCTGGATCTAGCGCTGGACATCGATGCACCGGACCTTGCGAGCCTGCTCCCCGACGCCCAAGGCAGCATCCGGGTGGACGGGACCGCAACCGGCACCCTCGCGGCCCCGGCGGTGAGGCTCGATCTGGCCGCCGCTGGTGTCGACCTGGCGGGGCAGGGCATCCGGGGCTTGAAAGGCACCGCCCAGGTCGATCTAGCGCCGGGCGGTCCGCTGAAGATCGACCTCACCGGACAAGACCTGGTAGCGGGGGGGATGGTCTTCGAGCATCTACGCATCCAGGGCAACGGCGATAGGGGCGCGCACCGCTTGTCCGCACAGATCACCGGCACGCACTTGGATCTGGACCTCAATCTCGCGGGCGGCCTCAAAAGAGACAACGCCTACGCGGGTCGGCTGGAAGGCTTGGCGCTACGCACCCAGGCGTTCGGCAGCTGGCGGTTGCAGCAAGCCGCTCCGATCGCCCTGGCCGGGGCCCGGATCAGCGCGGGTCCGCTCTGTATCCGCGAGGAGGCCGGCTCAGGGGGCTGCGCGCGCTTCACGCAACCGGAGGCAGGGCGCTGGAACGCGACCCTCGATCTGGACCGCCTGGCCTTCGATCTATTCGAGGGATTCATCCCCAAAGATCTGGTCTTGGCCGGCGAGGCCAGGGCCAAGGCCGACTTTCAATCAGCAGGCGGGATACTCACCGGCACCGGGGGGGTGCGGGTCGTCGAGGGGAAGCTCACCACCCTGCATGGCAGGCACCCTGAACAGCTGGATTTCACGTCCGCGCAGCTCGCTATCGACGCGGAGAGAAAGGGCCTGCGGGCCAAGCTCGCGGTCCCCCTGAAGGGCCTGGGCAAGCTGTCCGCCGATGCCTCCCTGCCCGGTTGGAGTCTCGCGGAGCCGGCGCGTTCGCAGCAGCCCCTGCGGGGAAGGGTGCGAACGCGAATCGAGGATTTCGGCATCGTCTCGCGCCTAGTCCCGGATATCACCCAGGTGACCGGCAACCTGAACGCAGACTTCAAGCTCGGGGGAACCTTCGCCAAGCCGAGACTCGGCGGCGGCGCCCGGCTGGCTGGCGGCGGGTTCCGGATACCCTTCATCGGCCTCGAGGTCGCGGACCTGACATTCGACGCCCAAGCCAGAGGGCTCGACCGCATCGACTACCACGGCGGCCTCAAGGCCGGAAAGGGCCGCCTGGAGATCAAGGGCCACAGCCTGCTCGACGCCGAAGGCTTGAGCACCCGTATCGGCGTCAAGGGCAAGCGGCTCACGGCGGCGAATTCCAAGGAGTATTTCGTCCTGGCCACACCCGACCTCCAGGCCGAGATCGGGCCGACGGGAGCCAAGCTGACGGGTACGGTGACGGTGCCCGAGGCCCGCATCCGGCCCCGCACCATACCCGCGGGCACGGTTTCGCCTTCGCCGAACGCGGTTATCATCTCCGAAGTACGGGAAGAACAGTCCCGTTACGCCACGAGCATGGACCTGCGCCTGGTGCTGGGCAAGCAGGTGACCGTGGATGCCTTCGGTCTGGAAGGCGCTATACAAGGCGAGCTGGCCGTTCTGCAGGTACCGGGAAAAGAACTCCTGGGAGACGGCCAGCTGGAAATCGTCGATGGCACCTACCGGGTCTCCGTCATCGGGCCCCTGAGTGCGGATGTTGGCACCCCGCTGACCATCGAGCAAGGGTTCCTGAGCTACGCGCAATCGCCCATCGACAACCCCCATCTGGTACTTGCGGCTAAACGCGAAGGGGGAGACATCAGCGCCGGCCTGCGGGTCTTCGGCACCATCAGGAATCCGAAACTGACCTTTTTCTCCGCGACCGATCCCGGTCTGTCCCAGTCGGAAATCACTACCTACCTGCTGACCGGCATTCCCCCCAAGCGCAGTGGCGAGGGACAAGCGGACCAGTCCGTCTCCTTGGGCACCTATGTCGCGCCCCAGCTGTTCGCGGAGTATGACTACAGCCTGGGTAACGAGTCCGATAAGATCAAGCTGCGCTACGACCTCAACGACTGGATCGAACTGCAGGCCGAGACCGGCGACGCCCAGGGCGGCGATATCTTCTTCACGATCGAGCATTAGTACGGCAGTCCCCGAGTGCCGATAACATGGGAATCGTTTTTTGCCGCAAATCAACGCGAATCCATTCGCGAGAATTCGCATGATTCGTCGTTTTTCCTCTTTTTCGCTGACCGGTAACGCTTGACTTAATGGCATTGACTTTGGACCGACGTCTCCTCTATCCCCGTCATTGGCCCAGCTGGCTGTTGGTGGGGGCCTTCTGTCTCCTCGGGTTCCTGCCGTTTCCCCTGCTCTGGGCCTTGGGGATGGGCATCGGGCAGCTGGGTTATTTCCTCGCGGGCACCCGCCGGCGCGTGGCCTTGCGCAACCTCGCGCTCTGTTTTCCGGACCTGACGGAGCGGACACGCAGAAGGCTGGCGGCCCTGCACTTCGGCTACCTGGGGGTCGCTGCCTGCACCCAGGGATTGGTGTGGGTAAGCTCCCGGCGCAGGCTGGGACGGATCGTCAAGTTCCGTTACCGGGAACAGGTGGATGAACCGCTCCGAAACCGGCGCAATTTCATCGTCATGATGCCCCACTTCGTGGGATTGGAGCTGGCCTCTATCGCCTTCACCGCCCTGGTTTACTCAGGAGGACTTTACATCTATCAAAGGATCCGAAACCCCGTCATCGACCATCGGATGCGCCGGGGCCGTTCGCGTTTCGGCGCGGTCTCGGTAGAGCGTAGCGACGACCTGGGACGGTTGGTACGAGCGATCCGCAAGGGCACCCCCTTGTACTACCTGCCCGATCAAGACCCGGGCCGCTGCGGTATCTTCGTACCCTTTTGCGGCACACCCACCGCCACAGTCCCCATGCTGAGCCGGTTCGCGCGCCTCGGCGCGGCCCAGGTGATCCCGGTCCATATCCGCTACCTGCCCTGGGGGCGCGGCCTGGAGGTGAGCTTCCACCCGCCGCTGGACCCCTTTCCCACGGACGACCAGGCGGCGGACACGGCCCTGATGAACCGGGCCATCGAGGCCCGCGTCCGCACCACACCGGCGCAGTATTTCTGGGTGCACCGCAGATTCAAGACCCGCCCGCCGGGGGAGCCGCCGATCTACTAATTCAGTTGTCAGTTATCAGGGGGCAGGGGGGCGGCCCCCGTAGGGCGGCGGGACAGGCCAGGGACGGCCGCATCCCGCCGGGCAGGACCCGTAGGGTGGTGGGCTGTGCCCACCGACTCACCCGGTTCCGATAAAGCTCGTAGGATGGGCTATGCTCATCGGCTACCGGCTACCGGCTACCGGCTACCGGCTACCGGCTACCGGCTACCGGCTACCGGCTACCGGCTACCGGCTTACCGGTAGCTGGTGACTGGTAGCCAGTGACAGGATGAACCCCAAAGACGCATGAAGAACACCAACGCCGTCGAACGCACCCTAACCCAACACGACACTTTCTCAGGGCGGGAAGGGACAGGATTGAGCATAGGAAAACTCACGATGGCTTCACGCGTTCATACGCAGGTGTAGTCCCTGCATGACACCGCGGGTATTTCGGGATTCCGGACCCTGGATCGGACGGGCTCGGGACTGGGGTCTGGGCGGCATCCTGCTTGTCGTGGTGGTCGCCAGCGTGGCGCTGACGCTGGGTTGGGGACCCGTACTGGCCCCTGGCGGGCGTTGACCCCCCGGCCGAGCTGCTGCCCCCCATCGCGCTTACGGCCCTGAGCTGTTGCCTGCGTGGGGTCCGGATCCACGATTACTTTCGTCTCCGGCTTCGGGGGCGCTTCCTTGCCGTACTGAGGCTCTCGGTCCTGCACACCACGGCCAACAATCTGCTGCCGATGCGGGCGGGAGAGCTGGTCTTTACCATGGCTCATGGGGCGTTATTTCGGTCACGGCTTCCTCACCGCCACCGCGGCCCTGGTCTGGATTCGGCTGCTGGATCTGCATTTTCTGGGACTGATGGGCCTCCTCATCCTTTGGCTTCGCCATCCGACCTGGCTCTGGTCCCTGGTCGCGCTGCCGTGGCTGCTGCTGTTGCCGATCATGGGCCGATTGGGCCGCCACCGGCCGAGCGGTCAAGACCGGCTCGGAAGGGCGTTGCGCCTGATGATCGACGCCGCGGCCTCCGCCCCGAAGGCGCTGCGTATCTACCTGTGGACGGCGCTTATCTGGATCAACAAGCTCCTCGCCTTCGCGCTCATGCTGCGGCATTTCCTGGAGGCAGAACCTTGGGAGATCCTGCTCGGGGTCGTGGGAGCGGAGCTGTCCAGCGTCCTGCCCTTCCACGGCATCGCCAGCAGCGGCAGCTACGAACTGGCGTTGATGACGGCCCTGTTGCCCTTGGGCATAGACATAGACGCCGCCGCAGCCTTGGCGGGTCCTGCTGCCCGTGCGCAGGGACAAGCAAGTAACCGATATAGTGAGGGCGAGTCTTTGGGCATCGTGACCTGATACGCCGTTATCCAGGATTACTCATTCGATCCCGGCGCTGTATTGTTTGGCGCTGCCTGAAGAGGCGTCTTTTTAATCCGCAGATTACACGGATTTTCACAGATTGAACCACGGAGGACACAGCCTACCCGGTGTGGGACACCCACCCTACGAAATGCCTCCTGCCAAGGCTGTCCACCCGCCGCTCAGAGGGGCTTGGACAAGGTGAAGGCACCCCGGATGTCTCCGAGGGAGAAGCCCCTTGCCTGGTCTTGCGGATAGGCCCTGTCGAGGGCCGTGCCGATAGCGGGGGCGAGGGCTTCACCGTGGCAGGTGAGGCAGAGCCCGCCAGTGGGGATCGCTTGCATGTATCTGAACCGTTTTTCCCCGTCCACTTGCGTCACTGCGGCGACGGCCATGGTCTCGACGTCCTCGCCGTCCGCCTTGCGTGCTTCGAACTCGAACAGGACCTGCTTCTCCCAAGCGTCCGGCGCATTCGCCGCGGGGTTGCGCAGCTTCAGGCTGGTGCGCCCCACATCCCAGCCGGTCCGGGTGGAATAATCCGCAGCGATGGCCGGCGCCCTTTCCTTACAGACCTGGATGGCGTTGGTCGGGCCACCGGCGTCGAGTGCGGCCTGAAGCTCGGCCTGCAAGCCGGAGGAGAAGGCCTTGATGATGCCCTTTGCCTCCTCCAGGTTTGCATCTTCCTCGGTCTCGGCGAAACCGGAGGACATCAGGGTGATACCGCAGGTGATTGCGATCAGAACGCGGGTTCTCTTCTTTTTCAGCGTGTTGAGCATGTCTCGACCTTCGATCATTAGCCTATGTTTTATATAGCGTACCATCACGACCAGAGGCTAGTGATTACCCTACCACGGATCGGAAATCAACCTTTCGGATCTCCGTGTGCGGCCGAGCGCCGAGATTCGCGGCTCCGACCAACGGACAGGCCGGATGCGCAGTGAGCCGATCCCATGCCTGTTGTAAAATGGAGCCTTCACCGTTGGCCCGCAGCTTACACGGGGCTAACGCGGTTTGGCGATCCTTCGATCAATACCAGGATAGCACGGCATGAACAAAATTTCGATACTCCTGCTGATGTTGTGGGCGGCGGTAGCGGTCGCCGAAAAGCCCGTCCTCGTCTATCAGCTCACGGGGGCGATCCAATGTACCGAGGGTACGGGCATACCGCCTGAACAGGCCGCTAACCTGTTGCGCGGACAGGGCGTTAAGGTGGTCTCGGCCACTAGGCGCAAGTTGCCGCAGCATGAGGCGAACCGCTGTGGTACCCCTACGGGAGAGGCGAATGTGATGGAGGTCTCCGCCGCCGACTGGTCCGCCTTCCTGGCAAAAAACCCGGACGCGGGCGGCTATGGCCTGTGGGTGTTCGATGCGGGTACCGTCCGTATCTACATGCACGATGGGACCCTGCAATGTGGAATGGGCCGTGAGACCTCCCTGGAAGACATGGCACAGCAGCTGGCAGATGCCGGTATCCGAGTGACAGAGCGTTACAAGGGCGCGGACGGTCTGGACCACATCGGCGTCTGTGGTGCCTCCACCGGGGCGATAAACATCTTTGTCGTCGATCGTGACGCGCTCCCCACCGCCCGGCGGCTCGGCTATCGGCCGTTGGTGACCCGGGAGATGACCCGGCGGATCAGGTTCAGGGATACCAAGCCACAACCGCCCGACACACCGACGTCCTCACGACCCGCGGCGGCCGCAAGACCGCCGGAATCGAATCCCATCCCTCTGCTGTGGTGATCGGGACGTGGGTCGGACGGTGACTACCGATTCTCCACCGGCGCCGCCCAATGCCTTGCGGGCCTGGAACTCGGAAACCTTTGCCTGGGTGCTGAAAGCCGAAATTGAGGGCATGGACGTTGCGACCTTGCCTCTACACGCGGGATGTACTCAGGGCGGGCTGGTCGGTGATGCCGACATCACGGCGACGGTATTCGAGGGCATCGATGAGGGACCCACCATCCTCGCGGAGGTCGGTATTTTCTTCACCGAGCTCGTCGCCGGTTACAGCTGTGGAGACGGACCGGACACGATCGATACCTATTGCCGACTCCGAATCCGCATCGACAAGATTTCCGCCGCAGCCGAGATCCACGTCATTCCGGATTAAAGCATGAAAAACAAATTCAAGCGCCTGATGACATCATTGTTGCCCGTCGCCGGCAACCGCTACGGCGAGTGCAACCGCTGCGGGCAATGTTGCAAGCTCCCCTACCCGTGTCCGTTTTTGCGTTACGACGAGGAAGGACCGAGTAGCTGTTCCATCTATCATTTTCGTCCGCCGAGTTGTCGCAAGTACCCCCGCACCGCGGCCGAAAATCTGACCCCGGCGACGTGCGGCTACTATTTCGTTCCCTCCGAAGAGCTGGTTACTGCCGACGAGAAGCTGTAACCCGACTCCGACCGGGCTATCCGCTCAGAGGCTGCCTAAAAAAAGGGTCGTAGGCCGGAGTAGGGAGCAGGCAGGGACACACAGGCAAGCACTCCCCTGCCGGAATGATGCGGTGCGGTCTGACAGGATTACAATCTCGGCAATGAGCCGCTTAGAGACGTAATGGACGCTTGGGAACATTCTATGTCTCCAAGGTTCAAATCACACGACTGATGAGGTATGAATTTTTTGTGCGGTGCACACAAAACCTGACTCGTTCGACTACCGATAACATCAGGCGAGCGGGACCTCCACGGAAGCGTTAGCCGCAAATCGACGCGAATGGATACATAGATGCAACGGGATGGGGGATCATCAACGATGGCAAGGGATTGCGACCGATTGCTCGCTGTTCCCTGGCCACTTCTGCTGGCCCTCCTGGGCTGGCGACTCGAGGCCTCGTTGGCAGCGACGCCGTTCACCAAGGCCATCGGCCACGGCGCCCTGGAGGTGGCGTTCGCCCTGTTTGCGTTGCGGGCCTTCCGCCTATTGTGCATTCCGGGTGGCGTAGCGGATCGGCACTTTCGCTGGTCGAGCCAGACCCTGCGGACCATCAGGCGCCACTTCGACTGGGTGATCTGGTTCCTGGTCCCGGTCGGCTTCGTGGTCTACGCCATGCATAACTATCGGCACGCGACCTACTCCGACAGCCTGGAACGGATCGCCCTGCTCGTCGTCATGGTGGGGACCGCATTTTTATCATGCGCCTGAGCCACCCGAAACGGGGTGTCCTGAGTGCCTATCTCGCGGCCAATCCCAAGGGCTGTATCAACCGCTTGAGCCCGCTGTGGTTCCGCTGATCGTGGCCGTGCCGCTGGCCCTTGCGGTACTCGCTCTGCTCGGCTATGTCCATACGGCCGGCACCCTCATGCGTTCCCTGGTGGCCGAGCTCTGGCTCATGCTCGGACTTACGGTGATCCAACAACTCGGCGTGCGCTGGCTGACCTTGAGTCGGCGGCGGTTGACCCTGAGCGCGGCCGGCGAGCGGCTTGCGGCACCGGGGAAAGAGGCCCGCCAGGTCGATCCGCCGCACCTGGGCCCGGTCGTGCAGGTCGCGGAGCCCGAAGTGGATCTGGCGGTCCTGGACACCCGGACCCAAACTCTGGTCGACAGCCTGGTGTTAGTGGCCGTCGTGGTCGGTCTGTGGGGGATCTACTCCGAGGTCCTGCCGGCCCTCGCCATCCTCGAAGACATCTCGCTGTGGACCTACACCGGGACCCTGGATGGCCGGGAGCACATGATCCCCATGACCCTGGCCGACATCGGGTTGACGTTGCTCGTTACCATCATCGCCGCGGTGGCGGTCAGGAACCTGCCCGCCTTCCTGGAGATCGCTCTGCTGCAGCGCATCGCCATACGATCAAGACCCTCACCGGCTATATCATCGTCATCACCGCCGCCTTTACCATCTTCAGTACCTTCGGGCTCTCCTGGTCCCAGATACAGTGGCTGGTGGCCGCCCTCGGCGTGGGCATCGGTTTCGGCCTGCAGGAGATCGTGGCCAACTTTATCAGCGGGCTCATCATCCTGTTCGAGCGGCCGGTCCGGGTGGGTGATATCGTCACCATCGGGAACACTACCGGCGTCGTCTCCCAGATCCGGATCCGCGCCACCATCGTGCGCAGCTGGGACTAACAGGAACTATTGGTCCCCAACAAGGCGCTGATTACCGGGCACCTGCTCAACTGGACCCTGTCCGATCGGATGAACCGCATCGTCATCGCGGTGGGGATGGATTATGCGGCCGATATCCCACAAGCCTTGGGTCGCTTGCGCCAAGTCGTCGAGGAGAACGAACACGTCCTCGATGACCCGCGGCCCCTCATCACCTTCGAGGGCTTCGGAAGCAACGCCCTCACCCTGGTCCTGCGCTGCTATCTGGACTCCCCGGAGAATCGGCTCGCGGTCACCAGCCAGCTGCATCAAAGCATCCACGAGCGGTTTCGCGCCGCCGGCATCTCTATCACCGGGCGGGGCCCAAAAAGTGCGGGAGGGATAAAGCGTGGGGTATATAAGAGCCTGTTTACGATCTTTGGGATTAACAAGGCCAGAAACGCCAAGGTCACAAATTGCACGCTGGTATTGAGTTTTCGCTTGCAGTTTTTCCATAACCGTCGACATTTTTCCAACCAAGCGAAAGAGCGCTCGACAACCCACCGTTTGGGCATCACTGTAAATGTGTGCAGTTCGTTTCGTTTGGCAACCGCGACCGTCGCCCCCAGCATTTTCCGCACGGCAGCTGCAAAGGGCTGTCCCGTATAACCGCCATCAACCAACACCTTTTTCACCGCTGACAAATTGTCCTGATGTTCAGAGAACGCCACCAATGCCCCCGCTCGATCGGTGACATCCGCGGTCGTAACGGCTATCGCGTGGGGAAGCCCTTGCGTGTCCACGGCAAGATGTCTTTGATTCCAGATACCTTTTTGGAACGGTAGTAGCGGGCATTGTCACAGATCACATAAAACCGCCGTGAGGTGGATTGCTTCGAGTTGCTTGAACAGGGCGATGGTCGAGTCGGCGTTGATGGTGTCATCGAAGCGGACCACCGGCTCCAGGCGCTCCAGGTCGATGGCGCCGTTGATGTTGACGCGCCGCCCGGTGTTGGTGGGGATTTCCTGCTCTTCCCCGCGCTTGATCCAGCCGCCGGCCAGCGCCGGATTGTGCTGCGGATGGGTCGCGTCCATTCGGATCGTCCTTGCCCTTGTTCTTCTCGATCTCGTCGTATGCTGCGAGGAACCGTTCTTGCGCTTCTTGTGGCAGCCGCCGCCGGTGGGCGGTGCGATAATCGGTCCCGGCTCCCGAGGCGAGTCGGTCCGCTGGTTGCGAAAGCTCTTGTCGCAGGTCCCGGATGCGGCTTTTGAGGCCATCGGCTCGGGTACTTTACGACCGGCGTTGGATGAGGCAGTACGCGGGTTTCAGAAGCGGGAGGGCCTTGCAATCGGCGGCATTGCCGGTCCCAAGACGCTTATTCGGCTCCACGATGCCGTGGGGATGCCGGAGATCCCCAAACTCGCCCCGGTCCCCTGAGCGCCATGTCCTATATCCTGGAAGCATTGAAGAAGTCCCAGCACGAGCGTGAGCTGGGTCAGGCCCCGACCCTGGCGACACCCAACTTCCCAATCGAAAAGGAGGGTACACGCCTCAACCTTTGGGTCCTGCTGGCGTTGATCCTGGCGGTCTCGGCCGTGGTCATTGCCCTCTACTCGGCCCTGCGCGGCGACCCACCGGGCGCGACGGTGACCCGAACCACCCAAACAGCAACCCGCGGGACCAGGGACCGGAACCTTGCCACGTCCAAAAAAGCGGGGCCTCGGCCGGTGCCGGGACAGGCACTCCCGCGACAGCCCGTGCCTGTCATGTCCGGTCCTCGAGGACCGGCGAAACGAATCCTTCCCGACGGTGCCGTTTTGAGTTTCGAGGGATACCGGTTTTTCCGGCGGCGTTAGGCAGTGGCTCAGTTTGAAAATTGGCTCTTTATGGATTCCAGACTGGTAGGATATTTTGCGCAAATTCGCCTTCTCAGCAAGCCAGAGGGGTGTCGTATAACTTACTGTTGTTGTTGAGAAAAGACTGCCTGTTCTGTCATCGGTCAGAGTGCTACGGACCGCCGTCCCCTTCGATCAGTCTGGAATCCATAAAGAGCCGAAAAATTTATGTTTGGCCGCTTATTTTCCGGCCCATTTAACGCCAGGACGCAATGGCGCCAAGACGCAAAGATTCTTTTTCTTTCTTGGCATCTTGGCGTTTTTTTCGCAAACTGATCCACTACCCGGCGTTAAGGCGTGTTGACATTTAGCGAACCGCGTATCAGCCGGATCGATTGGGTGATAACCCCGTAGGGGCGATCCTTGTGATCGCCCGCTTGTGATTGCTACGAAGGGTGAACACGAGGTTCGCCCCTGCAAAACGGGGTACTCAGCAGGGTTGACATCCCCGAACCAGGTCTTAAACTCGTGCGCTTCAATGCGGGAATAGCTCAGTTGGTAGAGCACAACCTTGCCAAGGTTGGGGTCGCGAGTTCGAGTCTCGTTTCCCGCTCCATACTATTACCGAGTTTCGTCGGCGGGGGATACGGTCGCGGGCGGCTGGTAGCTGACGACTGAAAGGCAGGATGCGGTCGTCCCTGACCTTTCCCGCCCTACGCGGGCTCGTGCGCTTCAATGCGGGAATAGCTCGGTTGGTAGATAAAGCACAACCTTGCCAAGGTTGGGGTCGCGAGTTCGAGTCTCGTTTCCCGCTCCATGCTACTTACTTATCCCCTTTCGCCGCGGTCGCTTGGCCCGTTACCGGCGGAGGCCTTTCATGGATGACCAGGCGGTCGAACCAAGCATCGCCCGTGATCTCGTGCTGCCCCGTTGAGACAAGATGGATCTCCTGGAGCGTGCAGGCTTCGGGAACCCGGAACTCGAAGCTGAAATCTCGCATTCGTTGGCACCCAAAAAACGCTCGCTTTCACCTAGATCCTTGGGCCGTGGCAGCAGGCAGCGTATGACCCACTTGAGCCCCCCTTGCGTATCCAGGCTATCGTATGGACTCTACCCCTCAGTCGGTAAGTACCGGCATCGAGGAACAGTTTTTGGTATAGGCCATCACTGAAACGATCCTGGTAACGATTGAACCGCACATGCAGTGATTTGCTGCCGTCGCTGCCAGGTGTACACCCTGTCGATCAGGACGTCGCGGGGGGCGTGGAGGTGCCAATCGAACCCCCAGTTACCAGGCTCGAACTCGAAGCTGCCGTCATAGAGCAGTCCCAGCCTCTTCCGTTGATCGCGAGTAAGGCTATTGACCCAGACCATATAGGCCTCGGCGATCAATGCCTCCTTCATGAGCCGGGCGACATAGCTTTTGCGTTCGGGCATCGTGATTGGTGCCTGCCCCGACTTGTGCCGCAGGGCGTAGAGTTGCTAAACGGTTCGGAATTTCCTAGTTTAAGATATTGATATTTTACGTCATAGTTGGCTATGTTTTTCCTGTCAAACGCCCCATGCAGGACAAAATGCCTTGAACATCGGAAAGATCCTCGAACGGTTTCCAACGCA
>Ga0209049_1000156_pt1 | contig 14248 bp, 10 predicted proteins | sample WorMetulBAHAMAS2_FD_187398 | JGI IMG/M metagenome (GOLD analysis project Ga0209049, IMG submission 187398) | Marine gutless worms symbiont microbial communities from Max Planck institute for Marine Microbiology, Germany - Olavius ullae BAHAMAS.2... | ecosystem: Host-associated > Annelida >...
GTACACTGCACTATAACTGAATAAGTCTAATTGAATGAGTCTGTGCATGCGTCACAGGCCTGCAGCACGTCCAGTGTACCGAAAACCAATGCCCAAAACCTATTATGACAAAGGTCTGTCAGAACGCATGTCCATGAGAATTCTGACGGGTGGACAGAGGGGACAGGGCAAATTCACGAGTACAGCTACAAGTGTGTCTGACGTACATCATTACTGGGCAGTGACGTCTGAATTTCACCAACAGACGGCATTTTCGCATCAGTGTGCAGTGGAAGAATATTGCCGGAGTTCTTGCGTCTGCGTGTGATGTGCAGAAAGCACAACATTCGCTTGATAACAGCCACTAACTGTAGCAATACTGCATAAGCCGCTCGCACAATGCTCGTCGCCATCGACACAGAACTATCACAGCAATACCATTCACAATGTCAATAAACACAACGCCTCGCCGCTCAGTGCACTGTGCTAAACGTCTCCACAAATTTTTTTTCACTGAAACATCAACAAAACGGTGTATGACCACTTCGGGTCTCGGTCACTTCGGACCTGGATAGTTAGTCCTCCGTTTCAACCACTTCGGTCATCCATATATTTTCACATAAGACACTTCGACACTCTCTCGAGGACCGGACTGCCTATAGTTGAACGTCGACAACAATGCACCAAAAAACACCTCCCGGAGTCACATATCGAGCGAAAGACTCTGTCGAAACGCTTTCCACCGTTGCCAGATACTTTTCAGAAATACCGCCCAAACACTTCCAAAACTAGCCCAAAAACCGCCCAACACATGCTTAGTCCATCATTCCGCCCGCGTCACCACACCACAAAACTTTTAACTTCACAAAGTAGTGCGCAGTAACATATGTTTAAACTGTGTCGGTTGGAAAGTCGCCGCCGACCATTACGGGAGCTCTGCATGCTGGCGACTAACTTATAGTCGTCTTCCACGATCCCTGCCCCCCCTTCCCCTGCCTATGTGGACAACGCGATTGTATTATCGACCCCCGGTGACCAATTTTTAGCGGTGCACATGCATGCTTAGAATAGTTTCAATCAACAGCATCCGGTCGAGTGGTCGCACCGAAAAACATATGCTCACACTCGAGCTCATACTCAAAAAAATCAGCTATACGTTCGTTCTTGCCATCCATCGAATTCGTACCTCATGCATGCAGGTACGTGACACGAAACAACGAAGAAAACCTCAGCGAACGTATACAATCAGTCAAGTAAACACCGTGCATGCATACATGTAACAAACTCATACCTGAAGAAGATTCGGCGTCTGGGAGGCAAAACCAAGCTAGCACACCCGGTTTCGACGTGCGTCTCGCTGTTTCGTCCCCGGCAGCTGGCCAGGCTGAGTTGGCCAGGGTTGTTGGTTACCGTAAACCCTTTAATATAATATACTGCAGCGAGTTTTATATTGTTTGTGAACAGTTACCGGCGATCGTCGCGAAACAGAAGCTCCACAACACTCTGTCGATTTTTCTACGTGTCATCAACGTCGTCGTACGCGATGGCTCATTTTCTACACCCTGTTAGCGCGGTCGAGCCACGATCGACGACATCAGCGCGGCCAATCACTGCTGACGAGTGACAACCTAATCACTAACTGCGAAACCCGGACTAACGTTTCGTAGTCGAACCCAACTGTTATAGGCCTATCAGTTAATTATTTGCCTATCTTTGTTTTGCAGTTTGCACGAGAGCCTGCCGTTAATATATCGTTTCTTAGCTTTTTGTGATGGCAACCTCGTATTAGTGTAGCCTATAGCCTATGCAAAGTGTTAACTGGCCCTAATTCTAACAAGACCCGCTGCGCGCAAAACGTTGCTTAGGTCGAATGCGCGCGCGTTCGAGTGGGTGGAGGGGACCTCTGTTCATCGCTCAGAATAGCCCGTGCGGTTATCACAGTATCGTCGAAAACGACGTTCTTTTTGGTGTTACATGGGTCTCTAACTTCAGCCACTGTGTCGTAAGTGCCGATTTCGGTCAAATATAATCGCAAAATAACGATCATTATACGCGTCTCTTTCAACGTCACCGACTTTGGTACCAACTGAAAGCCCGTATATATACGCGTCTTAATTCCTATGTTGGTGAATTGTACCGTTTTCGAGATATGGTCCAATTTTCGCCTTCGACAGAAGGTACGTGCCTCTTGTTTGGAGTGAATCCATAAATTCGGGAAGGGACAATTTAGCCCCAGCTATAGGAAACCATTTCGATATATCTTGAACCGTTTAGGCGTGACTCGATCACTTACCCTGCAGTGACAGCCTGGGTAGACAGGAGATGTCGTCGGCTCGCCAAGCACACCACGTACACATCAGTCGGGTTGTCAACAGCCAGATAACTAGGCGCCAATTAGCCATACAGACTGAGAATCGCGGCCGTGGAGTCGACTCGTAGATCGACCTGGAATGCCTCAAGTCAGCCGCAGTCAGAGGGCCTATAGCCTACTTAGAGACTGACAGAACTGATGTCGTCGGATGACAAGCACTGCACGTGCAGTCAGGTTGTCAACAGTCAGATAAGGAGACTGAGAATCGCGGCCGTGGTGTCGACTCATATAGTCGTCTTGGGATGCCTTAAGTCAATTCAGGTCAGCCGCAGTCGGAAATAAATTAATTAGTACTCGCAGAGACTGACAGAGTGACAACTTAATCACCATATAGGACTGCGAAACCCGGACAAAGAAAGCTAATGTTTCGTAGTCGACTCAAAAGGAACCCAACTGTTAGGCGGGAGTGAATCCCTAAATCAGTTATCTTTCTTTTGCAGTTTGCATGAGTAACCATGCAGTTAATATCGGTTTTATAGCCTCTTGTGTCAACCTGTATTCGTGTTTTTATGCAATCGCTCTCAGTGAGTGTCAGTTGGACCTAATTCTAACAAGATCTACTGCGCGCAAAATGTACGTTGCTTAGGTCGAGTGGGGGGGGGGGAGCGACTTCTGTTCATCGCTATATCTTTGTCAGCAGCTAGCCCGTGCGATTATCATAATATATATCGTCGAAAATGGCGTTCTTTTTTGGTGTTAGGCCATACATCCTTGTATGGGTCTATAACTTCAGCCACTGTGTCGTGATAATTAATTGGCAAGTGCCAATTTCGGTCAAATAACGGTCATATACGGCGTTTTCAACGTCACCGATTTTGGTACCAATTGAAAGCACGTATCGCGATTTCCTATATTGGTGAATTAGCTTGTATAGGCTACCGTTTTTCGAGGTACATGGCGGTTGGTCCAATTTTCGCCTTCAACACTGCATGCCTCTCTTTAACGCACTTGTTGGGAGTGAATCCGTAAATTCGGGAAGGGACAAACCATTTCGATATCTTGAACCGTTTAGGCGTGACTCACGAGTGTGACGGACAGACTCACCGACAGCATAATGCCGCGCATAATTATTACGTTGCACGGCCAAAAAGGTTAAGCTTAATGAGTGTCTTTATATGCGGTGTCAAAGGGTGACATTATCACTGCTATTGATAACAATTTTGTGTATGTAGGCTAAGCTTGCACGACAGTGGTGCAAGAACAGCTGTACATATGAGCAAGAGTAGGCCTATAAGATGTGAGATGTGTTTGCATTGCTCAGCCGAGCATCGATCGATAGCGCATTTTTCTACAAATTTGCAGTTTTCTGTTTATTAATGGCCGCTGCAGCTTGAGAATATGTTTGTACAAAAAAAATAACCAGTTGCATGTGAGTTCTTACATGCGACCGTCATTGTAACGCATGCTATACGTTTGGTTTAATGCAATTCGCAAGGCGTCGCTAGTGAACTTTGTAAGCCTATGTTATGCATGTCTTGCCATGGTATAGGCAATAATAATGGAGTTCATTTATATAGCGCGATCTTCAGATGACACGCACAAATAACGTTTTAGTCTCTGTCCGAACGTCTGCAGTGCGAATGCAGTCGTATAGTCAGTCTATGTTCCACATTTTGGCTCAGGCGACTGCAGAGTTCCGCTTGCCAAGTGCTGTTCTTGCCCTGCAGTGACAACGAGAAGCTGGACTGACTGAGTAGACAGGAGATGTCGTCGGCTCGCCAATGAGGTGACAGTCAGGTTGTCAACAGCCAGATAACTAGGGCCAATCCATGCAGACTGAGAATCGCGGTCGTGGAGTCGACTTGTATACGTATAGTCGACCTGGGATCATAGCCGCAGTCAGAAAGAAATTACTTGCAGAGACTGACAGTGACAACGAGACAGCCGAATTGGGTATAGACAGGAGATGTCGTCGGCTCGCCAGTGAGGTGACAAGCACACGTTATACAGTCAGGTGTCAGGTTGTCAACAGCCAGATAACAAGGCGTCAATCCATGCAGCCTCGCGACCGTGGAGTCGACTCATAGTCGCCATTGGATAGCCTTAAGTCAACTGATTAGTAGATCTACTTGCAGAGACTGGCAGACAGTGAGCAATGGGCAGACACACATACTGGTATAGCCTACTATGATTGACTATTGTTCATAATTTCAGCTGCCCAGCTGGTGGACATCACGTTCGTTATTGTAGTGCAGTGAAATGATCAGCAGGGTATTATTGAACGATATGTACATGTGTACATGAGAGAAAAAAAGACAACTCAGTCGAGTTAAAATAATTTACTCTAGCTAGTTTTCATGCATGTCGTCTGTTGTTTTCCATATCATACCATAGCCTACCTAATTATATTTCTTACAACATCACGGCCGTAGCCTGTGCGGCTCGGGTGCTGTGGCCAAAATGCGGGCCCCTGACATTACAAACTGCTTAAAGATGCTTTTTATTTCTTTTAAAAAGACTACTTATAATAACAGTATATATATAAGCGACAAATGTTGTAAGTAGTATAAGTTCATAGGCGCTATTTATGTCTGTTGCAGCATTTCTGCTATAGATTTTACAAGTTATTGTTGCACAACGTAGGCATTCCACTTTCCACAAATTGCAGGCCCAAAAACTATGGGTCCGGGTGATGAAGCACTCCTAGTACCCCTTTAGTGGCCTAGGCCTCGGCAGGCCTAACAATTTTACTTAGCGAGTTTATGGTGAAAACGTGTTCAGCGATTGCGGTTTTTATTTCTAATGTGAAATGAAGTATCTACAGTGCACAAGTTATTAGATTAGGATTGTCTCTCTGAGTGTTTCACTGTCACATCAGCCCAGCAACCGGCATAGGGCCTACTAAGCTCATTATAAATCAATAAACAGGGCCTACAGAATTTCAATATTTTTCAATCATGTATGTCAAGAGTTGGCAGCAACAGATGTGAAACAGATCTGAAATGGTTAAGTGACTTGAAGTCGTAGGCCTACAAAGCGTGTCACGAAGTTCGATTTAGATCACTTTCAAACCATAAAAGGTTTAAGTCAACCAGCTCTATAGTAAAAGTGACTACTAACATGCATAACTCTACCACTTCCTCTAAGCTAAATCGTCATCTGCTGTTATGAAACCTTTTTAGAGCCATGCGAGCGTGAAGTGCACGCTACATCGCCAGCAGCTGCAGGATGCAGTGTAGTGGTGCCATCTGGTGAATACTTCTAAACTAACACCCAAGCTTCAAGACGGTCTCGCACCAACCAATGATCGCCTATTTGTTAGTAAAGTATAACTAATCTAAATGGAAGGGTTCGTCCATAATGAACGAACGCACAAAACTGGTTAAAAAATTGCCATTCCCTCCTTCCACCTTGGGCGTCGCACGTGACAACCCACTGCATATTGCAACGACTATCAGGCCTAGCCCAGCAACTCTGCGGAAACTGTGAGAAAACATGATGCAAATGGCAAGAAATTTCAAACGTTTCATCAGAATACGCGCAGTTGTACGTCTGAAAGTAAACACAAATAGCAACAAAAAGAAGAAACGAGTGAACGGCTGGTAGGCCTAATTTTAAACAACGACTATAATGCTAAGCAGCATCTGTGTTTGTTCTGATGCTCCTGGCTCGGAACGCGCAGCGCACGCCAGCACCGCTGAACTATCGCGACGAGAAGCGATTTATCGCAGATCGGCGTTCATTCAACAATATTTTCCGACCATAATATCCTGGATGATCTGACAATGACAAAATACGAAATAGGCCTATTCCAAATGACGCGCACGCGCGTTACCTTCTGCGTAAATCTACACGGTAACACCACAGTCATTAACAGTATAGGCCTACAGATATGAGCACTACAGACAATGATGCACGCAGACGTCATGTATAAATAAACACGTGCGATTTTTGAAGTAAAAGACCGCATGGCAGCAGAAATAGCGGCATAACTACTGATAATTCTTTAACCAGCTAAACGTCACACAATAAGTCATCGCAGCCCACAATAGCTACATTACAATACAGACATCTAGGCCTAAACGTATTTCGTGTTCGCACTGACTCGTTTGTCGCAATCAGATGTAAATTTTTAGACTCAAATGGCATCAATGTCAACATCGTCTTCATCCTCACTTTCACCGTCAGCTACAGGAGTGGAACCAGGTACGGCTGAATATGCCACGGTGGGCTTGGTGCCCGCTGTTTTTCCAACATTCATGTACACCACCTAACATATCAGCGCAATCAGCTGCAGTTTACTGCAGGTTCTATAAACGCTGACAGATTTATATAATAGTTGGCACGCAGAATACCGATATAATTGGCAACACAATGATTATTGATTTACCTATACCTCATACATGCTGCTAAACAACCTGGATAAAAATTAATCTGTTGTTTCGGAATTAGTTAAAAAGGTTTGTCATTCATCGCTGCAAGAGCCACAAGAAGAAGAGTTTCTGTCAGGGGGAGATAAACGATGTGACTATTAGAGCCAGAAGTCAAAGTTTGCGGACAATCACACTTATCAGCCTAAGCCTGTAAACTTTTCTCAGTACTTATTACGTTTTAGAAAAATGCACTATAAGTGAAACAGTCCCCAAATGGCAAAATGCAATTTCTACACAGCATCAGTACACAGAGTTTAACATCCCGCTAAACTCATAATAGTAGGTTATTTCATTATTACGAGGCAATCGATTGTAAATCGAATTCATAACAACAAAGAAAATCCACACACACAAAACTAACCCGAAAAAGAACTGACTCTACTTGAGAAAAATACAACAATCTAACCCGAAAGCAACAGGACCTATAGTTCACCTAAGAACTGCTCAAAAGAACATACATACGACTGTGCATACGGCAGACCTATACACAATACAGCACAGAACATCTCTGACAGTCTTCACTCAGCTTCAATCATCAGATGCTGTCTATTGGAGGAGAGGGGTAGAAAAGCACAATAAGTTCTGGCAACTATACCTCAACTTCTTCATCAGTATAACCCTCACCGTCCTCCTCACTACTCTCCTCTTCTGCCTCTTTCAGCCACTGGATGAACGGTGCCGCCTTGGCATGTATCTCCTTTGACATTTCCTTGGTCACCAATCTTGATGTGTATTTTCTTGAAGGCTGTAGCAATGTCAACAGTTTAACCAGGCATATGCTCTGTATCCTGGAGCTTATAACCCACATAAATTGCACATTATAATTTTATTTACCTATAACCAAGAATGCCACTCTATTAAACAAACATGTAGTTCACTTGCGACATAGTCATTTTAAACACCACATGAATCATCTGAAACCTGAAGTCTCTCTTTACACATTACATTCTACTTTATGCCTGCATGGTAGTCTGCTACTTGTACCACGGCAGAGTGGCAAGGTATTATGTTACAATGTTGCCTCGACTTCTCCATTGGTTGATCGTGTCTAAATGCATGTAGGCCAAATGTATATGTCATGGTAGAAATTGCATCTTCTTGCCATTATGTTTATCAAGAGTCTTAATGTCTTCAACATTATATTGATAATTATTATTAATATAACTATAAGCTACATTTTTAAGAACCGACCTTTTCATCCCACTCAATGATGACCGACTCATCCAAGATATCGTTGTCATAGAAAGCCTTCAGTATGTGCGGCACTTTCGGCATGAGTTCCGCAGGATGAACAGCTCCGACCAGCTGCTCAAACGCTCCGAGAAGGTAACGCTGTTCTTTCTCATTGTTCTGAGTCAACTACAAACATCACATAACGAACACTTCTCCCAATTTCCACTGATACTGAAAAAGTAACATATTAACTTGAGAACATCTCTTCATCAACTGACTGCTGATAAACCAAAGCAATGAAGTCCAAATATTTTGACTCTGACAACATATATTTTGGAATATTTTATTCAAACATCAGTGAGCTACCTACACGACAGAAGAGGTTGCGATGTTGTTTGATCTGAGCAAGGATGTTAGTATCATAGAGCAACTCGGCGAGCACCAGCGGAGCCTTGTCACGGATCTCAAGTCTCTCCGCCTCCAACACTATCTTCTTCTCACGTTCTGCTCCGTTCACCTGGCTGGCCACTTTCCTTTGCTAAACACACACGGCAACAATACTCATGACAATATTCACACAGAACGATACAAATCTAAATGAATCATGTATTATACAGTATGCCCTCTGTGGGCTTCATAATATGACAAGGCATCACAGCTACTGTCAATGTTCAGGCACTGCTCTAAATGTAGCGTGCAACAGTAAAACAAAACTGGAATTAGATTCAGACATAACTATGCAAATTTTAATTTAAAGTAGAAAAGGGTGAATTAAATTAAGTCATATGACATGATCAGAACATAATGAAATGGTGGGACATGTGTGAACCGACCTTCACAAATGAGTAGAAAATGTCGACTCTTTCCCGTGCGCTCTTCTCTAGATCATCACTGATCACAATTTTCTTTGTGGCACCAGAAAGCTCAGCTTCCTGGCGCGCCTTGATTGCAGCATCTGACGTGTCTTCACCCCAGTCAATGTCATCATCACCAGCCACCTGCCGCATTCAACAATCCGAATTCGTTAAATAGTAAAAGTTATTTTCACACCAAATAAAATACATTCACATAACCGTATTATTTGGTACGCAAAGAAAGTAACAAAATGGCTACAAATCTCACTGGCACATTACTGACCACCCTCGAAGCGGCATGGTATATAATTTTGGTCGTGTCTGTCAGACGATAAGTTTCGAAAGCCTTGACGTAGGAAGTTCATATTTGCACATGCGGTAGGCTATATCAATACCAAGAACTGAGAACACAGAATACAGACTGGTTCAGGAGGATTCTTCACAATGAAGGTTGTCAGCTTATGACGCACGTCAACGCTGTTCACATGTCCACACGCAATGCAACACTGCAAGATGCTTTTCTTCTTTACCATCTACCAGCAACACATTAACACTCAGGTCACCAAAACGTGATCAGCACTACAACGTACACGGCAGACAATGTCTACACAAATTAAACTAAGCAAATGTCTGCTCAAACAGCAAATTAAATCACGATACAAGCAGCCCATGGGCCGTGAAGCTCAGCTGGCAGCACAGCTACGTAGTGAGTGTAAAAGTAACAGCAACTGGTGCGTGCAAATGTTACATACCAGGTTAGTTTCAGGATTGTCACATTCTTGACAGAGTACAAATTTACGGATGAATCCATCAAGCAGGTCCTGAAGTTTATCGGAAGTGTGTGATCCATTCACGATATAGCGATCATTCTTATTGTCAGACTTGGTCTGGGCACCAAGCTCGCAGCCAAAGTATTTCGTCGGATCTGCAACGTGATGACAGCACACAATGTACACACTTGCAGGCATCATGACTGCAAAATGGCAAAAGGCAACTGTGCGCAGAAAAAGCAAACACACACACGCCTTCTTCTAAGCGGCACTACTCGCCTGTTCAGGAAGGACTGTAAAATTTCTACAAGTCAGATGACACAGAACCAACTGAAAGCACTTCACAAAAACTGTAAGTTTAATTATAACTTTTACAAAGATGCAAATCGTACAGTCACTTATTCCTATCCATTTTGTGTGCAAATATCTAGTATTAAAATACTCTTAACAATCAGTGGGAATGGTAGACATACAAGTTGGCGGTCGTGAGAGAGCCTTTGCAATTTCCGACATATTGGCAATTACTGTCTTGATTCCATTACCTTTCCCCTCGACCTGCACAGACACAGTTTTCACCATGTATCAACTAGCTACTATCTCATTCCTTCCATAACATGAATTATTCTTGACGACAATCGCTTCTCTAGTACATAGTACATCTCTAAGACAACCTTTCTAAGTGTTGACATGTGGACTAATGTGGCTCATAGCTCCTGCTTCTATGAATACATTAGTTATAAAACGTATATAACTAATTACTAACAGACAATGCAAACTCAGTAAAACAAAACACACGTTCAGTCGATTATAAGCTGTACAACCTAGTTCAATCTACAACAGAATGCAAATGAAATCTGTATACTAGTGTCCTCATGCAATCTGATTTTACCACAGCAGAACTAAACTAATTTTTTGGACATGTTGCTATCCAAGCAGGCCAGCACGAAATATGCTGAATAATGAAGTTAGTAAAGTGCGGTTAAGGTCAACAAAAATAGCATGGACTGAATTTTGAATTCAACTGTTTTAAATGAAATTAATTCAAATTGTACTATTTCCTGGTATAAACAATGCACTGAAACAAAGCTATATGACCCAACGCTAAATGTGACAGTGGAAGTTCTTTACCTTAGCTATGAGGCGGGGCATTTTGTAGCGATAGAAAGTGTCGGCGACACTTCGGTTGACATTGTAGTTGGCCATTTCTCGACCGTTACTGCTATCTCGATCAAACGGTGACTCCAGTATGCGCTGCTGTTCGTCGGCTGTAAACTTTTAGAGAAATTCATAAACTCGCTTGGGTGCTGTTAAATGTCAATGCACTATCGGTGATAAGTGGCTTCTCTTTGCCAGCAGATCTTCTTGACTCGGCAGACCTAGAAAAAACAAGAAGCTTAGCTATCGCAAACAGATCGTGCGACTGCTGCATAATATTGAAATCAGGGTCTTACACTAAAGCCATGTAGTGCTGATAGGCCTATTTTGATCAAACCGAGAGCGTATAGACTGACTACTTTCAGACGCATGATAGTCGAGAAGTGGATGTATATCGCGCAGGTGCCTCTCGATAATGCGCTCTTTCTCGGTAATCTCCGTGAATGTCGCCATAAATGATATATCGCTAAAAATAGATTCTTTGCACTACATTTTAGTCGTAGACTGTATAGGTGTCTATATTCGACCACTTTGATGTAACCGGTCCCCAAAATCTACCGAATTCGGTGAAAAAACGCGAAATAAAGGCCCTTACGCGGTTCAAGGTCATTCAAGGTCACCGATTTTGGTACCAATGGAAAGCCCATATGCAACTTTCTATTGGTGATTAATACTAACTTACATCCTATCTCGCACCTTTTCGAAGTTATTGCAGATTATTGGTCAAATTTGCGCTTTCGACACGGGGGAGGTGCATCTATTTAATAGGCCTACATTCGTTCGCCTAAACTCACGGCCACGAAATTTGGCCTCAAGAAACTAGAAACAGTGCTCTCTCGTAGGTGTGAAAATTATTTCGATATCTTGAACCGTTTAGGTGTGGCTCACGAGTGTGTCAGACGGACGGACAGACAGACAGAACCGGCGTTAGCAAAATAGCGCGGCCTAACGACCCGTGCTAGAAATGACGCAAATCACAGATATTATCAGTATGCGCAGTTGTAAGCCTAAAGCAAACACAATTAACAACAAAAGGAAGAAACGAGTGAACGCTGTCGCTGGTAATTTCAAACAACAAGTAGGCTATAAGCTGTGTTTGTTCTAAGCGGTCGGTATAATGCCGAGCCAGCGGACGGTCGGGTTGACACCATTTTAACGTACGTAAGACTAAGAGAAATGGTCAACATGAAGCTGAACTACTGCAAACGAACTCACGGTTCGATTTTGGAGCGCCTGCATGCATGACGCTAAATTGAATACAAGTAGTTCAGTTCGGCAGTCTGCAACTAATTCTAAGTAATCTTTCCCGAATGCAAATATAAACATACACACACAAGCAAATCTAAATTCTGAAAGTCGTCAAAATAAAACGAGTGAGTCAAACTTCTGGTACGTTGAATGCTGATTGAACTACATGGATGAACAGCATCAATCATTATCATTCGACGTTCGATTGTCAGACGGCAGCTACATGACCGCTCTGGAGTGCTGTCTTGATTAAGTGCATGCGCCCGTAGCATGCTCGCCAAACTTGCAGCAGTGCACGTTATATCGAGATGGATCGGGTTACGAACAGCACTCGAGAAACGAAGCAGTCTCTCCCCTGCAGTGTAATGTGTGGAAAAGACGGCGACGCACAGCGCCATTTCTGCATGGGGGCGTAAAAGTTGAACGACGCGTCGAAGCGTAAGCTATGTAGAAAATGATTTCCTGGGCTAGCTTGTTCGGGCCCATGAGCCCCTGTAGGCCTCCGTGTGCTGTGACTATAAATCGCAGAAGTTTTTGCTAAATGTAATGTAAAATTTTACGTACCGTAATTTTAGGCTATATTTTACGAAGATGAAGGAATGTATATACGGACAATGGCTGGAACGCTGTTCGCGTCATTATTTCTGAAACTGCTATGCACTGCAACTTGAAGGCCGCCCGACGTCGTTCTATGCTATAATTATGAGGCCCATAATGCACCAGCAACAAATCCAACAATTCCGCAAGGTATTTTATCAGCAATCGGTGGACATTTACCACATTACCCCCTCCCTTTGTAAAAATTCGGGAGGGGTGGTGAAATGTCTGAGTGAATTTTACGATTTCAGCCTAGGACCAAACCTCTTATATACTTTCGACAGGGCGTCTCTCGGCTGTCTGGAAGTGTCAAAAAAGAAGAAAGAAAGGACAGAGGCAAAACAGAAAGATCTGTCGACACGTGTCGTGCGCCGTTAATAATGGGGTTGGTTACTGTTTTAACTTGTTTAAGCAAAAGTTGAAATCAACGCCCGAGCTCCCCTGTCTACACCCTTGATACGTGTCCTGACTATACGATTTGCCGTTTAATTTGGCGACTTAATAGCTCATGCTGAACCAATGATCGCCCAAACTCGGCGTCACGACTCGACGTGCGCCGCCTGTCGTCAAGTCTGCCCGCTGTGCTCGGACACGATTCCGTCCTGCATCTGTTCTGGTTTACTCGCTCTGTTGACCGCCGTTCTGCCGTGGTCTGCGCACGCTCTATCGCCGCGCGAGGTACATTATCCATGCCTGACTGGCACACGACACACGACTTATTAGTGTCAGTGTGCGATCCGTGGAGACTCGGCCGCGCGTCCGTTGTGCCGAGCGTGCGTTATCAGCACTGGAACTCTGCAACGCTTCAGCGGCTGTGCGCTCGTATGCCAATCACAACATGCTCAGTATCAGCGTCTGCGCGTGCTCTGCCGCGGGACACCACGACAGATGGCGCAGGTGTACTCAACGGAGTTGTTTACATCGATGCATCTACAGCCTAGTCCGTGGTGCTATAGCTGTAGCCTATATACCGCCACTTTAAATTAGAAATTGTGATCACCTTTATTCACCGTAATGGTAAAGGAAGAAAATGTCACAATAAGAAAGATAGGACACAACACAAATAAGCTTACATAGTAACGTGTCAGACTGCAGCGATAAAGTGCATTCTTGCTTACAAATTTTGTAAATTACATCCCGTGTTGCATCTCATTAACGAGCAGCTTTTATCAGGATAATCGGTTGCTATTGTAAGAATGTTTTGAAGAAAATGAAACTAAATTGTCTTCGGCACACGGGCTATTTTGTTGCAAATCTGCACCACCTCTGCCTTCTTCCACATCATTCGTTCACCTCACTCGATGACAGCTACCGGTCTGCTTCTTTCCTTACTGATAAAATCTCTCGCTATCCTTTCCCAGTCTCGCCTGCTCCGTGAACCAGACCTCAAAACTTCTCTTGATTTAAGCCTGCTTCTGAATCTGAAACCTCAAAGACTGTCCTAACAACAACCAGCTGATTCTGATCCCATCCCCACCTGGCTTATGTCGTCAGTTTTTGTTAGGCCGCCCGACGTTATTCAGCAGCCGCGCAGAGGACAGCCGGAGGTGAAGCTGTGATTAATTGACCAAGAGATCTCGCCCACCCCTTCCCTAATTTCTACGAAGAGGGGGCAAAAAGTGCGAAATTTGGCCTCATTTTCGACATCAGCAGTAAAAACGCTATAAGACGGCAAGGGATAGGTTGAGCGACTTGAAACTTGGCATGGGCGTCGTAATTAAAGCGGCC
>Ga0209049_1000157_pt1 | contig 14196 bp, 16 predicted proteins | sample WorMetulBAHAMAS2_FD_187398 | JGI IMG/M metagenome (GOLD analysis project Ga0209049, IMG submission 187398) | Marine gutless worms symbiont microbial communities from Max Planck institute for Marine Microbiology, Germany - Olavius ullae BAHAMAS.2... | ecosystem: Host-associated > Annelida >...
CCGTCATTCCTATGCGCAAGGGCCGTAAGGTTCAGACGCCGGTCGACGACTTCATCTACGCGCTGCGGAACCTGATAGAGCGCTGCATCAACCGCCTGAAGAACGCCCGGCGCGTCGCCACAAGATACGACAAGACGGCCGAAACCTATCTCGGCTTCGTCAATATCGTCCCAATCCGCCTATGGACAAAGCACTTTGTCAACAGGCCCTAGGTTTTGAGGTTCTCCCCATTCGCCTCGCAAGCCGACCGCCTGCTAAGGCTCCCGGCGGGGGTGCCGGGCATCGGATCGCACTGCTACCGGCCCCGCCGTTTTAGCGGCCGGGCTTTTCGGCCACCGCGAGGGTGCGCCCGGTGCTGTGCATGCGCTCCCGGATAGGTTGAGAATCGGCGCGGTCGTTCAACCGCTTGGGCGCCACGACCTATTTAGGCCCTGTGACACGCTCGGCCACTTGGTGGGCGAGCCAGCGTAGCATCCGACTCACCGCCCAGCGGCGAGCGGAGCGGTTCGCAGCCAAGGTCAAGGACAACACGCTCATCGGCGGATCTCCTGCAGCAAGCAACAAACCTATGGGGAACCCGCGTTCCCCGGTCTCGCAGAGCCTCCACTCTGTTGCGCCGCGTCATAGTATAATGGTGCCCCGCACAATCGGCAAGGGAAGGCCGCGCGAACGCCCGCAAAGAGGGGCGATATCACAGTTCTGATATGTTAGATTCCCTAAGGAAGCTTTGACGGCGCCGCGGTGGACGGCATCCCGGCGCCGGTCTGCTCAGGGCATTGGCAGGTCGGTGACGTATTTCGGCACGTGGTAACCCTTCTGCACCGCCGGCCTCTCGGCGATGCGCAGGTACCAGTCGCGGACCCGGGGATAGCCGTTCAGGTCGATCTGCTGCCACTCGAAACGGCTGATCCAGGGCCAGATCGCCATATCGGCGATCGAGTAATCGCCGGCGACGAAGTCGCGCCCGTCGAGCCGGCGGTCAAGCACCCCGTAGAGCCGCCCGGCCTCCTTCAGGAACCGCTCCTCGGCATAGGGCGCCTTGCCGGGGTTGAACTTGACGAAGTGGTGCACCTGGCCGAGGAACGGCCCGATCCCGCCCATCTGCCACATCAGCCACTCGATCACCCGCCAGCGGCCCTCGCCGACATCGAGGAACTGGCCGTATTTATCGGCCAGGTACATCATGATGGCGCCGGATTCCATCAGCTCGACCCCGGTCTCGCGGTCGATGATCGCCGGGATCTTGTTGTTCGGCGCGATCTTCAGGAACGCCGGGTCAAATTGCTCGTCCTTGCCTATGTCCACCGCATGGGCGGTGTAGGGCACCCCCAGCTCCTCCAGCAGGATGGAGACTTTTCGTCCGTTTGGGGTGGTCCAAGTGTAGAGATCAATCATCGACGGCTCCCTCGCCATGTTTGCGCGTGTTCCGTCGGTTCAGACGTGCTGACCGCCATTTATCTCGATTTCCACGCCAGTCACGTAGGAACTTTCCGGCGTGCACAGATAGTAGATCGTGCGCGCCACCTCCTCGGGCCGGCCGAGCCGGCGCAGCGGGATCTGCTCGACCAGCTTCTCGGTGCCGGGAGAGAGGATCGCCGTCTCGATCTCGCCCGGGGCGATGGCGTTGACCCGGATGTCGTGCGGCCCGAAGTCATGCGCCATCTCGCGTGTCAGCGAGGCCAGCGCCGCCTTCGAGGTCGCATAGGCCGTTCCGGCGAAGGGATGCACCCGCGCCCCGGCGATCGAGGTCACGTTGACCACCGCCCCCTGCGCCGCCTTCAGCTCCTCGATCAGCCCGCGGGCCAGCACCACGGGGGCGAAGAAATTGACATGGAACACTTGGCCCCAGGTCTTGAGATCGGTGTCGATGGAGTCCAGCCGCGCGCCCCCCGGCGCCTTGGGCGAGACCGCGGCATTGTTGACCAGCGCGTCGAGCCGGCCGTCGGTCAGACGGCGGCGGATCTCGCCCACTGCCTCGATGGTGCTGTTCGGGTCGGCAAGGTCGAGCTGGATATGGTCCTCCGGCCCCGCCTCCCACGGGCAATCCTCGGGGAAGGGTTGGCGCGAGCAGGTGATCACCCGCCATCCGGCGGAGGCGAAGCGTTTCACCGTGGCATGCCCGATGCCCCGGCTGGCGCCGGTCAGCAGCAGGGTCTTGCGGCGGTTCGAGTCAGGCATGGGGCGCGTTCCCTTGCTGTGTTCGTCCTCGCTCCCGATTGCGCGACACTTTAGTCCCCCTTCTCGTCCAGTGCCAGAAGCCTCTCGCCGCGGCGCCGGCCCGCGACGGCCCGGGGAATTCCCGCGCGGCGCGGTCACTTTGCTGCGATTCCCGACGCCACGCCGCAAAAGGGGGCGAAAAACACCGGAAATGTGTTATCGTGACCCCGTTGATGCTGAAGGCTCTCCTCCAAGCGGACCCTCTTGTTCGCCACATTGCTTGCTCTCTCGGCCTGCGGAAAGGCACAAATCGTTTCACCGGACGGCTCCGTCGAGACCCGGCTGTTCATCGGCCCGGCCTCCCTGCCGGGCTTCACCGGCGAGTTTGCACCGAAATCCGTCAGCCTGACCTCGCTCGGCGCCTGGGGCGGGCCGGATGGCGGAGGGATCGGCTATCAACACAGTCAAAACGTCTGCCTGCACCCAGACTGCCATGTCGTCATCTTCGCCGAGGGCGACTCGGCCGCCGAATCGTGGCGGCGGATGCTGGAGGGCATCGATGGCGTCTGCGTGATAGAATGACGTGCAGATTTGCAGCTTAAGCGAAAGGACTTGACCATGAAAGCCTGGATACTTGCACCGCTGGCGGCACTCGCGCTCGCCGGATGCAAAACCCCGGAAAACAACACCGCCCCGCGGATCTTCGGGCAGGTGCACACGGTGGGGCTGTCGGTCGGCCCGTCGGCGACCGGCGGCACGGGCGAGGTGGTTCTCGGCTACAAGGATGTCAATCTCGCGATCGTTCCGACCGTCGTTCCCGGCGTGGAGCCCGGTGAAAACGGCAACCACAACAAGCTGGTCAGCATCGGCGCGGACAGAGAGAACCAGGTGGATGCCTACTCCACCTTCGGGCAGTTCCAGTTCACGACCGAAGGGGCCAAGGTCGGCCTCGGTTAGTTTTTCGCCACCGGGCTCGCGGCTCAGAATCTTAGCAAGGGATTTTGCTGTGGCGCCGCCGGGGAGAACTGCAGCGGCTGTTATGGCCGGGATAAAGCCGAGTAGGTCCACGCATCACATTTGCTAAGGGAGATCATCGATGGCACTGAAACCCTACAAGCCGGACAAGCCCAACAAACCCAACAAGTTAAAAAAACCGCGCAGGCCAAAAAAACCGCCGGCGATCAATGCCGATGTCGCGGCGACGCTGATCGAACTCGGCGAATCCACCGAAGGCTTCGGCGCCGCGGCGCTCGATGCCAATGCGGTCACTGGCGACGATATCCTGAAGATCGCCCGCGACCATATCGGCGAGGACTACGTCCTCGGCGCCCGTGCGCCGATGGCGAATCCCAGGCATCGCGGCCTGTGGGATTTCGCCGAGTTCTGCTCGTGGTCGGTATTCCAGGCCAGCGGGGTTCTGTTCGCCGTTCGCCCGGTCGACGACCCGGTCAAGGCCGACGCCTATACCGGCTTCTGGAGCAGCCAGTCCAAGGCGATGGACTGCCGGATACCGATCGAGGACGCTTTCATCACCCCCGGCGCTTGTCTGCTGCGGGCCCTGCGCCCCGACGCGACCGGGCATATCGCCTTCTCGGACGGCGCCGGCGGCACGGTCGAGGCCCGTGGCCGCAATTTCGGCGTAGGCGAATTCGACGGCACGACCGGCCGCCGCTGGGATTGCGGGGTGCTGGTGCTCGGTGTCCGGTATCACATGGCCGACGAGCCTCTGGTGATCCCGCCGGCGCCCACACTCTCAGGGTGACCTCGCCGATGATGAAGGGGTCGACAGTCAGGAAGGTCCAGCGGCGGCTCGCAAAACTGGGATTCGCCGTCGGCTCAATCGATGGCGTCTACGGGCTGCAAACCGCCGCGGCGGTGCGCAGCTTCCAGGACGGCGCCGGGCTGACCCCGGACGGCGCGGTCGGCCCGGACACCATGGCTGCCCTCGGCTTGTGATCCCGCCGGGTCGCGGTCACCGATCGCGGCCCGGGCTTCACGGGTTCAACCGCTGCACCGTCCAGCTCCCGCTGTCGGGCTTCACCCGGGTCCAGTGGAACCGGTCGTGCAGCCGGAACTCGCCCTGAACCCAGAACTCCATCTCGACGGGCCGGATGCGGAAGCCGCCCCAGTGCTCGGGCCGGGGCGGGTTGCGCGGGTAGCGCGCGGCGATCTTGGCCACCTCGGCCAGCAGCGCCCGCTTGTTGGCCAACGGCCGCGACTGGCGCGAGGCCCAGGCGCCGATCCGGCTCTGATAGGCACGGCTGTTGTAATAGGCGTCGGCCTGCTTGGCGCCGACCAGCTCGACCGCGCCGCGCAGCCGGACCTGCCGGTTCAGGCTCTTCCAGTGCAGCACCATCGCCGCCATGGCGTTGGCCTTCAGCTCGTGGCCCTTGGCGCTGTCGAAATTGGTGAAGAACACGAAGCCGCCGCGGGTCTGGCTCGGCTCGATCTCCTTCAGGAGCACCATGCGCACATTGGGCAGGCCCTGGCTGTCGACGGTGGCCAGCGCCACCGCATCGGCATCCCGCGGCTCGCTCGCTTCGGCCTCGGCCAGCCAGGCCCGGGCCAACGCGTAAGGGTTCTCGGCGGCGAAGATGCCGCTCAACCGCCCACCCGTCGTCAGCTCCGCCATCGCGTCGCTCCCCCGCTGCCTGCACCCACTCCCTAGCCCGCCGGGGCCGCCCGAGGAAGCCCCGATCCGCCATATCACTTGATGCGATCCGCAATTTCTCCTAACACCCGCTGAGGCGTCAATGGCTCCACGCCATTGGCACCGGGTCTGTTGGGAGAGTTGGCATGACGACTGGGTTGATGGCCGGCAAGCGCGGCCTGATCATGGGGGTCGCGAACGACAGGTCGATCGCCTGGGCCATCGCCCAAGCCTGCCATGCCCAAGGCGCCGAGCTCGCCTTCACCTACCAGGGCGACGCGCTGAAGAAGCGGGTCGAGCCGCTGGCCGCCTCGGCCGGCTCCGAGATCGTGCTGCCCTGCGACGTTACCGACGAGGCGTCGATGGACGTGGTGTTCGAGACCCTGGCGGAGCGGTGGGGCCGGCTCGACTTCATGCTCCACGCCATCGCCTATGCCGACAAGGCCGAGCTGAAGGGCCGCTATGTCGACACCAGCCCGGGCAATTTCGAGCGCTCGATGCATATCTCCTGCTACTCCTTCACAGCGCTGGCGCAGCGGGCCGAGAAGCTGATGACCGAGGGCGGGTCGATGCTGACCCTCACCTATTACGGCGCCGAGAAGGTGATGCCGCACTACAATGTGATGGGGGTGGCCAAGGCGGCGCTGGAGACGAGCGTCCGCTACATGGCGATGGATCTCGGGCCGAAGGGGATCCAGGTCAACAGCCTCTCCGCCGGGCCGCTGAAGACCCTGGCGGCGTCGGGGATCGGCGATTTCCGCTATATCCTGAAGTGGAACGAGCTGAACTCGCCGCTGCGGCGCAACGTCAGCCAGGAGGACGTGGGCAAGGCCGGGTTCTACCTGTTGTCCGACCTTGCGTCCGGTGTCACCGGCGAATGCCACCACGTCGACTGCGGCTACCACGTCGTCGGCATGAAGGCCGAGGACGCCCCCGACATCGACGTCACGCGGGGCAGCTGACCGAACCGAAGAAACTGCGCCGAAAGGAAAACGGGCCGGCCCCGGGGGTCGGCCCGCACATGCTTTGCCGATCCCGCCGGGTCAGCCGTTCTTGGCGTAGTATTCGACCACCAGATGCGGCTCCATCTGCACCGCATAGGGCACGTCGCCGAGGCTGGGCACGCGCAGATAGGTGGCGGTAAGCTTGTTGTGGTTGGCCTCGACAGAGTCCGGCACGTCGCGCTCGGGCGACTGGATCGCCTCCAGCACCAGCGCCATCTGCTTGGCCTTCTCGGAGAGGGTGACCACGTCACCCTCCCTGATCCGGTAGCTGGGGATGTTGACCCGCTGGCCGTTGACCCGGACATGGCCGTGATTGACGAACTGGCGCGCCGCGAACATGGTCGGCACGAACTTGGCCCGGTAGATCACGGCGTCGAGACGCCGCTCCAGCAGCCCGATCAGCATCTCGCCGGTGTCGCCGCGCGCCCGCACCGCGTCCGAGTAGATGCGGCGGAACTGCTTCTCGGTGAGATCGCCGTAATAGCCCCTCAGCTTCTGCTTGGCGCGCAGCTGCAGGCCGAAGTCCGACATCTTACCCTTGCGCCGCTGGCCGTGCTGGCCGGGGCCGTATTCGCGACGGTTGACAGGGCTCTTCGGGCGGCCCCAGATGTTCTCGCCCATACGGCGGTCGATCTTGTACTTGGCGGAAGTGCGCTTGGTCACTTGCCGTCTCCTTTCGCATCAAGTGTTAGAGGCGACCTCCTCTCCCCTGTCCAGCCTCATCCGATCTTCGGGGCGACAGGATCCCGCTTGCACGGGCCACGGACACCAGGACGTTGCCGCCGCCCCAACGGACGGCCGCGATGGGCGGGGATTATACGCGGAAAAGGCCCCGTGTCAACGCCCCGGCGGCAGCCAGAAAAAACTGGCACTGGCGCCGCTGGGGTGTAGCCTGTCACTCATGTGGCGTATTTCCGACGTGACCGTTGCGGCTGCTGGGAAGTGAGTCCATGGCCGACAGTCCGGCCCAGCCCCCGCGAGATCCGCTGAAGTCCCGGTACCGTGACGCGCTTGTCAGCAGCGGCCCGGTCGACGGCGTCGACGACGTCACAGCGCTCGACCCGCGCCCATTCCGCTACGCCGAAATCGATTTCGTCTGCCACTCCGGCGATCCGGCCAATCGCCTGTGGGTGATTGTCGACGGCGCAATATCGGTCCGCGACGCCGCCCAGACCCTGTACGTGCGCCAGCGGGGCGACGTGGTCGTCGAGCAGAATCTGGTCCAGGACGGCGGTGTGCGCTTCTACGATTTCGTCGTCAGCCAGAGCCCGGCCGAACTCCCGGCCGTCGACAAGGCGCGGATAGAGGCGCTCCCACAGCGCGACGTCCTGTGGCGCAACATCGCCAGGATCGTCACGGGCAAGCTGAAGCGGGCAACCAGCGACAACGAGATCCTGCAGCAGCAGGTGACCGACGACACCCGCATTCTGCACGCCTACATGAACGAATACGCGGTCAGCCGCCGGCTGCAGTCGGGCAGCGACCGGGTGGCCGACTACCGGGTCGACCGCGCCCTGGTCTGGTTCTCCGACGTGGTCAATTTCAGCCGCTACATCCTCGACCTAGCGCCCGAGCGGACGGCCAAGGTGGTGCAGCGCTTCTTCAACGCCCAGACCCAGCCGATCCACGACATGGGCGGGCATATCGATAAATTCGTCGGCTGCCGGCTTATGGCCTTCTGGGCGCCCGAGGCGGACGAGTTGGTGCGGCCCTGCTGCGAGGCCGCCCTGCGCGCGGCCGAGGCCGCGGTGGCGGCGGTGCGCCGCATCTCGATCGGCCCCGAAGCGCTCGACCTCAGAATCGGCCTTCATGCCGGGCTGGTGCTGAGCGGCGATTTCGGCTCGGCCACGCGGCACCAGTTCACCCTGATCGGCCCCAAGGTGAACAAGGCGGCGCAGCTCGAGCAGGTCCACCGTGCCGACATCCGCGAGGGCGAGGCGATGGTCGGCCCGATCCGCCTCAGCGCCGAGTTCCGCGCCGAGCTGTCGGCGCCGTAACGCCGGCGCTACCCGCACAGCAGCATCGCAGAGGCCAAGAACATCGGCCCGATCGAGGTCTACCACTGAACGCCGGGCAGGCATCCGTAAGGTGCGTAAGATGCGCACCCTACACCGGCCGCACCTGTAGAGTGCGCATTCTGCGAACCATTGGACATCCCCCAAAGCGGCTAACGAACCAGCTCCCAGGCGCACGGGAAGCGCGACAGCACCTCGCCGATCAGGGCCGGGTCGGCGCCGCCCTGCGGGATGATGCGGGCGACGAGGCCACGGGCCTTGTCCTCGACCACCTCGATCTCGGCCGCGATCCCGGCCTCCGACAACGCCGCGCCGCAGACCCGGAGGATCGCCATCTTGCTCAGCGCCGGCTTGAACACCTTGCCGACCGCGGTCTTCGGCAGCTCCTTGACCACCTCGATGCATTTTGGCACCGCCGCCGCCTCGGGCACGTTCTGCCTCGCATAGGCGAACAGCTCCGCCGCCGACGCCTCGGCGCCCGCCGCCAGCTCGACATAGGCGCAGGGCACCTCGCCCGCATGGGCGTCGGGCTGGCCGACCGCGCCGACCAAGGCGACCGCCGGGTGGCCGGACAGCGCCTCCTCGATCAGCGCCGGGTCGATGTTGTGGCCGCCGCGGATGATCAGGTCCTTGACCCGGCCGGTGATCCAGAGAAAGCCGTCGGCGTCGATCCGCCCGAGGTCGCCGGTACGCAGGCACTGCCCCGGCTCGGTGAACAGCCCGACATTGCCGGCCGCCTCCAGATAGCCGGCAAACACCCCCGGACCGCGGACGCAGATCTCGCCGATCTCGTCGGGGCCGCATTCGCGCGCCACCCGGCCGTCCGCTCCGCAGTCGAGGATCTTCACCTCGGAGTAGGGCACCGGCAGTCCGACCGAGCCGATCTTGCGCTCGCCGCGGGTCGGGTTGAAGGCGACCAGACAGGTCGCCTCGGTCATGCCATAGCCCTCGAGGATGCGCACCCCGGTCGCCTGCTCGAAGCGCCGGAACAGCTCCACCGGCAGCGGCGCCGAGCCGCAGAGTGCATAGTGCAGGGAGGAGACGTCGGCATCCACCTTGCGCTGCATCAGCGCCGCGGCGGCGGTCGGGACCATGACCATGAAGGTCACCCCCCAGCGCTCGACCAGCTTCCAGAAATTGTCCAGCACCCCGTCGCCGCGATATCCCGCCGGGGTGGGCATCACCATGTGTGCGCCCGAGGCGATGCAGGTCATCAGGATAGGATAGGCGCCGAAGACGTGAAACAGCGGCAGGGGGCACATCGCCACGTCCCGCTCGGAGGCGATCGACATCGCCGGGACCAGGCTGTTGTAGATCATCCCCCGCTGTCGATGCAGGGCGACCTTCGGCGTGCCGGTGGTGCCGCCGGTGTGGAACATCGCTGCCACCCGCTCGCCGCCGCCCCCGTCGAAGCCGAGCGCCCCGCCCTCCTCGGCCATCATCGCAGCGGTGAAGTCGAGCACCCGCAGCCGCTCAGGGCGCGCCAGGCTCGGGCGGAGGAACGGAATCAGCCAGCAGAGCGGCGGGTCGAGATAGCGCTTGAGATCGACCTCCAGAACCGTCTCGACCGCCGGTGCCTGCGCCGCCGCCGAATAGGCCTTCTCGGCGATGTCGCTTTTCGGGAACGGCGCCAGGGTCACCAGCACCCTGGCCCCGGTCGCCCGCAGGATGGCGGCAATCTGGGCCGGCTCGAGCAGCGGGTTGATCGGGTTGACGATCCCCGCTGTCATCCCGCCGATCAGCGTCAGCACCGCCTCGTTGCAGTTCGGCAAGAGATAGGCGACCACGTCCCCGGCGCCGATGCCGAGCCGGCGCAAGAGGTTGGCGGTGCGGCTCACCCGGTCGGCCAGGGTGACCCAGTCCAGCGTCTCGGCCCGGTCCTTTGGCCCTGACTTGATCTGGAAGCTGATCGCCGGGTGGCGCGGATGCCGGGCCGCGGTGCGGCGCAGCAGCCGGTAAACCGTGTCCGCCAGCCAGCGCTCCGCCAGCGGCACCGCCTCGACGGCGTCCCTCTCGGCCAGGGTACTCCACCCGGTTGGCGTCTCGGCCATGACCCCTCCTTGGGCGATCCATTCAGCCACAGACCTGATGGCCCCGCAAGCTGGCGCGTCAGCGCAGGAAACCCGAGGTCACTCGGCCGCCGCCCCCTCGGTGAACTGCATCCGGGCCAGCCGGGCGTAGAGCCCGCCTTCGCGGACAAGTTCCTCGTGGCTGCCGGTGGTGACCAGATGGCCCTCGTCGAGCACCAGGATCCGGTCGGCCCGCTTCACCGTCGCCAGCCGGTGGGCGATGACCAGCGTGGTGCGGCCTTCGCTGAGGTGGTCGACCGCCAGCTGAACCGCCCGCTCGCTCGCCGCGTCGAGCGCCGAGGTGGCCTCGTCTAGCAAGAGCACCGGGGCGTCGCGCAGGATCGCTCGGGCGATGGCGATGCGCTGCTTCTGCCCGCCAGAGAGCAGCACGCCGCGCTCGCCGAGCCAGGTGTCGTAGCCCTCCGGCAGGGCGGCGATGAAGTCGTGGGCAGCGGCGGCGCGGGCCGCCTGCTCGACCTCCACATCGGTGGCCTCCGGGCGGCCGAACAGGATGTTGGCCCGGACCGAGTCGGCGAAGATCGCCGGCTCCTGCGGCACCAGGGCGATCTGGCGGCGGAAATCCGCCAGCCGCATCCGGTCGATCGGCACCCCGTCGAGGCTGATCACCCCCTGCTCCGGGTCGTAGAAACGCAGCAGCAGCTGCAGCACCGTGGTCTTGCCGGCGCCGGAGGGGCCGACCAGCGCCACCCGCTCGCCGGGGGCGATGCGGAACGAGACGTTGCGCAGCGCCGGGATCTCGCGCCGGGTCGCATAGGCGAAGCCGACACCGTCGAAGGCGATCTCTCCCCGGGCCGGTTCGGCCGGCGGCAGCGGATCGGCCACCTCGCGGATCGGGTTCTCCATCGCCAGTAGCTCGATCAGCCGCTCGGTCGCCCCGGCGGCGCGCTGCAACTCGCCCCAGACCTCCGAGAGCGTCCCCGCCGCCCCGGCGGTGAACACCGCATAGAGCACGTATTGCGCCATTTCGCCGGGGCTCATCCGCCCGGCCATCACGTCGCGGGCGCCGATCCACATCACCCCCACGACCCCGCCGAAGACCAGGAAGATGACGATCAGCGTCAGCCAGGCGCGGGCGCTGATGCGCGCCCTGGCGGCGTCGTAGGCGGCCTCGACCCGGCCACGGAACCGCGCCTTCGCCGCCGCCTCTTGGGTCATCGCCTGCACGGTCTGGGCCGCCTGCAGGGTCTCCCCCGCCGCGGTGGCACTGTCGGCCACCAGATCATGCGACAACCGCGAGAGCCGCCGCACCCTGCGCCCGAGGATCAGGATCGGAAGCACCACCAAGGGCACAATCAGCAGCGTCATGCCGGTGAGCTTGGCCGAGGTCAGCAGCAGCATGACGATGCCGCCGACCAAGAGCAGGACGTTGCGCAGCGCGATCGAGGCTGTGGAGCCGACCACTCCCTGGATCACCGAGGTGTCGGTGGTCAGCCGGGTAATCACCTCGGCCGTCATCACCCGCTCGAAGAAAGCCGGACTCATCCCGGCGACATGGTCGAACACCGCCGCGCGCAGATCCGCGATCACCCGCTCGCCGAGCCGGGTGACGAGGTAGAACCGCATCGCCGTGGCCACCGCCAGCGCTGCCGCGACGCCGATCAGCGACAGGAAGTACTGGTCGATCAGGGCTGCGTTCTCGACCGAGAGGCCGTCGATCACCCGCCGGAACGCAATCGGCAGCGCCAGGGTGAAGCCCGAGGCCGCCAACAGCGCCGCCGCCACGCCGACGATGGTCCAGCGGTACGGCCGTAGGAGCGGCATCAGCCCTTTCAGGGGGCCGATCCGCACCGATTTGGCGCGTTCGTCGGGGCTCGGCGCCAATGTACCGTTGGCGGGCCCTCTGGCAGATTTCGCGTTCACACCGACCTCGTCGCTTGGGCAGGGCGGGTGATAGCAATGCCGGCCACCCGCGGCAAGACGGGCCATCATTCCTCACGCATGCGGTTTCTCGGTCTTGGCTCCCCGTAGCCCCTGCGGCCGTGTCGCGTCCGATTGCTCAGGGAACTTTCCACCGCGGCGGTCAGTGCTGGCCCCGATCTGCCGGTCACCTCGACCGACCCGCCGCTTGCTGTGGTCCGGGATATTGTGTGTTAATGAGATTTCTTTCTGTAGGGTGGAAGGAGCAGGGCGATGTCCGACAAGATCGAGCGGCACCTCAGGCTGGTGAACTCAATGTCGCGAAAGGTCGGGGTCGATCTCGGGCGCCGGGTGGTCGAGGGCACCATGGCCGCGGCCGACCTGAGCGACGTAATCGTCACCTGCACCCGCTGCGGCAACGTGGCGGCGTGCGAGGATTTCTTTTGCAGTGACGCTGACAGGGACGGCGGCGGGGGCGAGGTGCCGGACTACTGCGCGAACGGGCTGCTCTTCTCGAAGATGAAGCCCGATCAGTAGTGGGGCGTTCACCCTACCGAGTTGCGGGTGCCATCGTCCGTGAAGGTTGGGGCAGCCCCACGACGAGCCGCATTCGGACGCTGACTTGCCGCGCCCGCCACTGCCAGGCATATGAAATCCGAACGGTTCTCCGCGCATAGCCGGGATCTTTTAGCTTCCCCGCAGAATTGTGGCAACAATTGGGCATGCGGATCCTGGCATTTCTTGTACTCATCATCGGCGTCGCCTTCGCGGGCGGGGCCGCCTACTATGCGCATAAGTTCTTCGACGAGCAGGCAACCAGCGTCGAGCCTGCCTATGTCAGGCTGCTGGTTGCGAATCGACAACTCAAACGCGACACGGATCTGCGCCCCGAAGACCTCGAATGGCGCGAATGGCCCCGGTCGGCGATCCCGGAGGGTGCCTTTGCCAAGGTTGAGCAGATCTTCGGCGACGATCTTGGCGACAAACGCTCCATGATAGCGTCGATCGAGCCTGGAGAGCTGATCCTGAAAGGCAAGCTCTCCGCGCCTAACGATTGCGGCGGAATCGACTGCGACGTCGATCCCGGCATGCGTCTGACCTCGATTCCGATCGACGCCGTCTCGGGGGTTGCCGGCTTCATCAGACCGGGCGATCACGTCGACATACTGCTGACCCAGACGGTCGAAGGCCGTATCGTCAGCAGTGTGATCATGGAGGCTGTCGAGATCCGGGCCATCGACCAGTCGCGCGATACCGAGAGCACCGTTGTTCGACCCGGCCGGACCGCCACTGTCCTGGTGACGGCGCGTCAGGCGCAGGAACTCGCGGTTGCCCGGAGGGTGGGCAGCCTTTCCCTCATCCTGCGCGGCCGGTACGGGACCGGCAACGACGGAGTTCCCGAGCCAGTCACGGACGACGAGCTAAACGGGCGCGAGCGAGCGCCGGCCAGCGACGCGCCCACCATCCGCCTCCGCAAGGGCGGCGTGGCGACCGACGTGCCGATCGGCGGCTGACCCGCCGCGCACCAGACTCACCGGCTCGATTTCTGCATCGAGAGTACGGGAAACGGGAAGATGCCCTGCGCGCCGGTTCTGCTGGCGCCTCACCTGATCCGCGCCTGAGCGAGGTAGGCGGTCACCGTCGCCTCGCCCAATGCCTTCAACGCCTCCAGCCGGTGCAGGCCCTCGATCAGGACATACCGCTCGGCGCCGTCCTTGACGCCGAGGCGCAGCCGGATTGGCGTGGTCTGGCCATTCTCCAGCATGTCTTCGGCCAGAGCCGCGACCTTGGCCGGGTCGAGGGTTTGGCCCGCTTGACCGGCACATAGACCCGTTCGATCTCGATGGCGTGGCGTTCCAGCATGGCCAGGTCAGAATGGCACCTTGGCACCACCGCTGCAAGCTGCAGCTGCACCGCCGCCGCGCAGCATGAGCATGCCATACCTCGCCCCCCGTGGGGCGGGAATGTCGCCGCCAGAAATAGCCGTATGCGGTCTTAGCTGGCGCCGGCGTTGCTGACCGAGGCCCGCATGCGCTCGAAGGGAGTCTGCGGCTTCGATGCCTCGGCAGCCGGCTTGGCCTCCTCGGTCGGCTCGACCACCTTCGGCGTCAGGCGCAGCTCGCCGGTGCCCTTCTAGAATTCCTCGGCCATGCCCAAGAATTCCTCGACCTTTACCAGCTCCGCCTTCAGCCGGTTGCGGTAGTTCATAGCGTTCCTAAGAACGTCCGTCATTAGTATCTCCCTAGCCCGATTTATTCATGAAGGTGGCTGGGTTTCGGGTTTTCGCGTTGGATCTCCCGGCGTTGCCGGGTGTGGATGATGCTGGAACCTGGTCGGCGCCTGGGGGGTTGGTGTTCGGGGCTCGCCGGCGGCGCCGGCCGCGCGTTTCACGGGCCCTGGGCATGTATCCGGCGGAGCATGGG
>Ga0209049_1000158_pt1 | contig 14146 bp, 12 predicted proteins | sample WorMetulBAHAMAS2_FD_187398 | JGI IMG/M metagenome (GOLD analysis project Ga0209049, IMG submission 187398) | Marine gutless worms symbiont microbial communities from Max Planck institute for Marine Microbiology, Germany - Olavius ullae BAHAMAS.2... | ecosystem: Host-associated > Annelida >...
TTCTAAATACCTTGTAAACTCCTGTACATCATCATCAAATACCACGAGGGATGATCTTTTGAAGCCCCTCTCTGTTTTCCGGCTTTCGACGATGTTGATGTAGCGGTCCATTAACCGGTTTTCCTTGACATTGAAGAAGAAGGTTTTCCTCCCCTCGTCGATGAAAAGCCTGGTTGTAAAGACCTCGCCTCGTTTACCCATACCGGCGCTATCATAGCAGAGAGAGCGAGTAATGAACAGGTGAAGAGAAAACCAAGCATTGACTGTTGTTTGACTTCCGATTTGCTTTCGATTGGCTTTTGTTTGACTGTTGTTTGACTGTTGTTTGACCTCTATAAGCCTTCGCGCGGAATCTCGCGACTCTGAGGAGAGATATAAGATGCCGCCGACAAGAATGGAGCAGTGGCCAGCAGCGAAGGCCCCCACCTGGGGTTGATATATGGATGGCACGGCGGCACAGTTCAATGGCCCCTATGGCGTGGCGGTGGACTCAGCTGGCAATGTCTATGTCGCCGATCGGGACAACAACCGGATACGTAAGATGGTGTATCGATAGGGGTGGGCCGCGCGCTCTCAACGGCGGATGTGATGATGAGAACCTGTCTTAAGGGCTCTTCATCGCCCTCAGGAGGGAGCGATGAGTGGGGGCTAATTCAGGGTCTCACACATCCCGCGGCCATTCCAGCTCTGGGCGGATGCCGCGAGTTCGGATTATCTCGCCGACCACATGCCTTTGAGGACTCGGAACGTTCAGTCAAAGCTGGAAGGACCCGCGAATGGCATCATATGTTAGGCACAGCCACCCGGAAATCATGCGATGAACAGGACGGCGGCCAGTACGATGAGCAGGCCCGCCATGATGAATTTCATCGTAGAACCACGTTCGCGAAACACCTTCGCCAACTTAACAGCCGAGACACCCTTGTATGCTACGACAAAGACGCTAAGAAGTGGAAGGATGAAGGCCCCATTATAGATGAGCAGCCATATCCAGGGGCCTCTCCCTTCACCGCGGGCAATCATCCAGGCGATGGTCGGCAGGTAAACCTGGCCCGTGCAGCCAAGTTCAATCAACGCGACAGCAACGCCGAGCATGAACGCGGCGCCGATGGCCGCTCCGGAGCGAATTTCATCCCGAATAAGGCGATGAACCCTCCCTGTGAGTCGATCGGGTAGTTTGAGAATCAAATCACTGCGACCCTTAGCCAGTCTCAACCCATCGATGAAACTCAGAATCCCAAGAATAATGAGGATGGCCCCCAATACCGATTCCAGGATGTTTCTCATAAACGATCCAACGGCAATACGCCGCAATCCGCCTAGCAACCCGGCCCCGATGAGCGAATAGGTGATGAATACACCGGCCGCGTAGAATAGCCCGATGGCTAACATGGTTTTTTTTGATCGACCGGCAATCGCCATTGCCGAAACAAGAAACAGCATCGCCGAAAAGGCACAGGGATTCACCCCGTCCAGCAGGCCCGCGAGAGCCACGGCACCAGGCTCCCATCGAGCGGAGATTGCCGGGGTGGAACGCCGTTCCTCCGGAGGGAGTAGCTCACCGGCAAGAAGCGCTTCTAGGCCTCGTTCTATCTCCCTTTCCCCCTGCCATACCGATTCAGAGGCCACCATTATCGGGATTTTCACGAGTTCTATGCCCCTCTCTTCGAGAAGCGAAAGAAGCGCCCCGAAATCTTCGGGGTTATTCGTATTGTGCTCATTGACAGCGACCGTCTTACCGCTATCCCTTGCGAGTTTTGGCAGTTCGTCGTTGAGAAAAACCTCACAATCGCGACAGCCAAAGGGATACCAGTAGTCAACATGAAGATCCGCCTGGCCTTTGTGAGTGGATTGTGAGTCCAGGTCTGTGGACTTGTCCGTGTCGGCCGCCGCCTGCGCACGGGCGATCAGATTCTCCATATAGTGATCGCCAAGCGCGATTATCTCATCCGATTCGGCCGATACTCCCCTTTCAAGGGCGATCAACTCGATATCAACGGCCCCAGACGGGAAAAAATCCACTCTCCCCAACCCGTTTCCCCGGGGGGCAATCGCCATCCAGGGGAGAGAAATCCCTGAAGGATCGAGTTGGCCCGTAGCGCCGCCGGTAGGCAGGGCGGCGGCGGGCGAATCGGGTCCTGTGAAAACCAATAGATCGATCAGATTGGATATCTCAGGAGCCCCCAAACCCGCCTGGCTGAAAAACAGCTCAGCATCAGCGAGCGATCCCCGAATGACCAGTATTCGAAAATCAGCATCGTCATATCCTCTGATTCTCAATACTCTGGAGGCCGAGCCGAAGTAATAATGTCCACGCGGATTCTCGGTGTTTCTCTCCCCCGATCCTGCCCATTGAGCCACTCCGATCCGAGCCCTCTGTCCTTCTGAATCCTCGCCGGAGAGTATCAATGCCGACCGTTCCCCGGGAAATCGGGTGAACAGCAGCGCGTCTGCGTAGGCCCCGGCGCTCCTAAGCGGTATATGCTGACTTCTCTGACGCATCGCCCGGCCCCCATCCCGCAGATCGCTGGAAACTGCCAGCATACCCGTGTATCGCAGTAGCGAAGCCGTCTGGTCCATGGAGTCTTCCAGCAGAAAATCTGATCGATTCGGCTCACGAAATCCCCCGGCATCCAGCAAGGGCTCCCGGCTGCTCCTCCTATTTTGAAGAGCGGCGGCCAGAGAGGAGAGCCCGGCTGAGGACGCGCCGGGACAGTCGCAGCCCACGAGATATCCCTCGATATCCGAGCTGATCCAAACCCTAAAGGCATGCTCTTCCCCGGCCACGAGGCTGCCCGAAATACCGAAGAACAGGAGCGCGCAGAGCAGGGCACAATGCGCTTTTTGAGCCCCGAAGAAGCGATGGGGGAAAACCTCTTTCATATCCATAGCAACGGCAATACTCATCCCGGAATACGTTGAACGGGCCTAGCAGCAAGAATCCATACAGTACTAAGGGATCTAAACGCGCAGGGGAAGTCGGATGCTTATCTCCGTACCAACACCCGGAGAACTCTTGACGTCAACCGACCCGCCATGAGCTTCCACGATGGACTTCGCGATGTGCATTCCCAGGCCCGTTCCGCCACGGTCGGAGGCTGAATAGAACGGCTCAAACACATGATCCAAGGTTTCCCTGTTCATTCCGATTCCATCGTCCTTTACTGAGAGCAGCATGTGATCGATATCCTGATTGGCACTGATTTCAATGCATCCGCCCCTGGAACACGCCTTGCACGCGTTGTCGACGAGATTCACAATCATCCGCAGGGTCCGATTGAAATCGAGTAGGACTGTGCCTCGAAACTCACGATTCCATTTCACCGTTAAACCCTTGGCGTTGATAAACGACTTCACATTTTCGTGAAGCTGATCAAAGAGTTTCTCCACCGTTACCGGCGCGTAGGCCAGCCTGATTTCGCCTCGCGTATAATCCAACCACTCACTCGTGAGCCCAGTGAGCCGTGATGTCTCCTGTCTTATCTGCGAGACATATTGGTATATCTCCCCATCCCTATCTTCCAGTCTCAGCTTCAGAAGGTCGACATAGCCCATAATAACTGAGAGAGGATTGCGCAGGTCGTGAATAATCATCGATGAAAACTTACCAAGACTGGATAAGCGCTCTTGGCGCACCAGTTGACGCTGGGCGTTGGTGAGTTCGGCGTTGGCCCTCATGAGTTCTTCGTTATGCTGCCTGAGCTCACTGACAAAACTGTCATTGCTGGATCTTACCAGCTTCGAGATACCCCCCACTAGGGCGAGGGCGATGCTGCCGCGTTCCTCCAAGAGTTTGCGAAAGGCTCTAGCATCGATTGTATAACCCGCTACGGGGGTACCGGAAACGATGGTAGCGCTCCTGGGTAGCTGATCGGCAACGCTCAGTTCCCCCACTAGGCAGGGAGCCTCCCTCACGGCCAAGAGGTCTGCCTTATCGGTGCCATAATCCACCCAGATACCCACAGTACCGGTGATTAAAGCAAAGATATTCTCCGCATCGAGACCCTCCTGGGCTATCGCCTTCCTGGGAGGGTAGTTCGCCGGTATGCAGATTTTCGCGAGGGCCGTTATATCTGAAGGGGACAGGCTTCGGAATGTGTCGATTTTTCTGATTTCAGCGATGAGCCAGTCCATGCATCATTCCTAAGAGGAAGGCCCCCGACGGGGGGCTTGAATTTCAGTGCTAGCCGGATTACCAGCCGTCCATCATGTCGTCGAGATCGCGGCTCTCCTCTGAAAAAAGATCTGTTACAGCCCGCATATCATCAAAATAAATGTAGTAACGACCGTAGGTTTGGTCAATATCACATTTTATATTGAGTCCCTCAATGTAAATACCCATGGTATTGCTGTGGGGGTAGTTAACCTGTTTGATGTGCGGGGGAATGGTGACGGTAACTTTCTTCCAACCTGCGAAATTCAACTTGCCCATGGGAAGCACAGCCACGTTTCCTGACTGATCGGATATGAGCATTTCCAGTTGATGGTTGGCATTGCGCCCGGCAACCCAGACGGAGATTGTTTTCGCGAGCCCTTCAATGGGAAGCGGTCGAATCGGCTTGAGCGTGAAGCTGACGATACCCCTGCGGTAGAACGACACCTTCATGCCCACAACCCTTTCATCGGGTTCGTCAATTCCACTCGCTTCTTCGTCTTCAATCGCTACCTTATCCTGAGATCCCCCCTCAAAAGACCGAATTTCGACTATTCCATTATCCGCGGGAAAAGCACCGTACCAGAATCCGGCGTCTTCCATTTTGCTCACAGAGATCTCTTTTAGCTTCTGCTGAGCCGTAGCGGCCACGGTGGCACCGGAATCGGCTCCTGTTTGAGCGAACACGGAACCGAAGGCAGCGCCGAGAATGATAACGACAAAAAATGTATTCCTCATATCCTATTCCCCCGAACCCCAAATTTCTTCGATTCTGACAGGATCTGATAACTCAAATCCATCATAAAAGGATTGCTGCAAATCTGTCAGAACTTTCAGATGATCTACATAGATGTAGAAATCCGAAACCCTCTCGGCCGGATGTGTCGTAAAAATGATCTTTGTGAGACTGAGACTGGCCTCGGTGGGTTTGTGATTGATGGCATTCTTGATGTAATCCGGCATGTCGATGAACAGATTCTTCCAACCAGTGAACTTGATGCTGCCAAGCTCTCTTTTCATGCCTTCACGAACGGGAGAAAGAACATGGGCTATGCCGTTGTTGTCTATGAAATGCAGTTCGACATAATAATCATTGTTGGAACCCCAAACCCAGAAATCCAGCATGTGTACACGGCCTGGAAACGGGAGGGCTTTGGCAACGAAGCTATCGCCTTCACCGACACCGGGTATGAGTTCAAGTTGATTATAACCCTGACGAACATACGCCCCTTTGATGCCGAGAATGCCGAGTTCCTCGGGATTCTCGGGGTTCGTGCTGAAGAGTTCAACCGGCCATTCATTCTGAACATAGGTTGTAAGGGGCAGTTCTTCGGCCGAAAATTTACTCCCTTGAGCCCGCCATGTGACAGGTTCCCCCGTATCGATGAAAAAGGAGGCATCTTGCCCATCCCAAGTCTCAATAATGCGCGATTCCATGCTGAGTGCCTTCTCGTCCGCGAACAGCCATCCAGCAGTTAGCATCAGGAGGATGAGCAGGACCGATAGGTAGCTGCCGTTTTTCATTCCAATCTCCTTATTTTTGATATGCCATGAGGCGACAAATCACCTTCTTGTTGAATTATAGTTTTGAAGATGACTAACGTCAAACCATTTCTCCCTTCAGTATTTTTTTATCGGCTACGATCATCATAAAGAACACCCTTCTCCATACGCGAGGGGTAGTAATGTATGTGTTTTGGACTTTCCGATTTCAGGACTTGAAGCAAAGTTCTCATCATTTCCCTGTCATCATCCTCAACGCTGGCTATTATTCTGCTTTTCCAGGCATCGACACCCCGTACATGCTCGGTGATTACAGGCACCGCTTCCTCCTCGGATGCCCGAAGTGCCCGAATGTTCTCCGATCCGGCGAGAAGGATGAGCAGTGTGAGGTCGTTTACCCTCTTCGAGAAATCCTCCGGTAAGATCCGGCCGGGCATATCGGCAAGGTTGATGATTCGCGCATCGATATCGTCAGATAACTCCTTTTGGAATGCCTCCATCTCCTTTTCTTCGTCTTCAGTGAGACCACGGAATACTGCCAGGATGGATAAACCGGCATCCTCGGCTATTTCTGATGAGAGTCGGGCGAAATCGCTTATTACTTCCGTACGATCCTGCACTATGGAGTACACCGGCATCGGTGTCGATTCTCCTGAATACCCACCAACCAGAACGATTCTGCTCTCGGTGGATGCCAACGCGGCTATAGATTCGCTATGTGCTGGTGTGAGTACTATGATGGCGGGCGCTCTGTCCAGGTTATTGAGAATACCGGGCAATTTTTCATTCTCATTGATGTTGAGAGTGGTGACCTTCAGCCCCCGGAGCCTGGCTCGCAGGGCAAAAAGGCGCCGCGTAGCTGCCCAGGGATGCCCTTGAATCACTTCTATATAGGGGTTGTTTACAACGAGCACTTCAACCGGCGAACATGAGCACAGGGCCAGCAGTAATAACAGCAAAATCGCCGCTGAAACGATGTGCCTCATACGCGCATGGCTACGCCGGCCAGCCACGAGAATCCATGAAGGCCAGCATTGTTGAGCCGCAGGCAATGAGCGATGTCACAATCCATGCTTCGATTTCGCTGCCGAAGACATAGAGAACCGGCAGCATTGTGATAATCGATGAGAATAGCACGGCGATAATCAACAAAACAAAACCCATATAACTCTCATGGCGCAGGGCCCTATCGGCTATCCAGGATACAGAGCCGACGGCAGCAATGAAAAGAACAGGCACAAAAAAAAGTCGGTAAAAATCAAAACCAGGATTCGGGGTTAGGGTATACCAGAGGGTGTACGTCGTGGCGGTGCCGCTTAACCATGCGGCAATTTCACGAATTCGCGAGTAATACGTCGCTTGGGGGTATTGGAGAATGATAATAACAACGATGCTTATCAGCACCGGCCAGCCAGGTCCACGAAACCATGCCCAGATATACATGGCCGGCAGTTCTGTACTGAAAGGGACGCGCGTCAACAAGCCGAGGGTTACAAGAAGGCATACCGAACCTATCAGAACACCACCGACGAATGGGGTAATTATTCCCCGCCAACCACGAGAGGGGACGGGGTAAAACGCCACAATCATGAGAAACCACGCGGGAATGGACACAATGAGAAACAGGGTCATGGCAAAATTAAACTATCATGAGCTAGCATGTTGAGCAAGACGAGAAGAAGCATATCATGTCATCGTGTTCCAAATTCTATGAGGGCCGGCAGCCGATATCATGATGAGGGGATTGTTGAGCTGCCCAAAGATCCAACATAGAGCCGTAGACAGGGTATATCGCCTTCAGGCATTCCAGGGAAAAACGATCTGAACACATACATCACGGGCATCGGTGCTAGCAAACCTTCGTCGTTACTTCGTTTCCTTAAGAATCCACAGGGTAGATGAATTCTATCAGCAGTCGGCGACACGATTGGCCACAGAAACCCATTCGCATGGCGCGACTGTTTCAGGACGGCGCTGAATGTCGATTCCCTCGCTCGCGAAGGCTTCCCTCATCTTTTCCGCTACAGGATAACCCTTGATTCTGGACGACGCGGCTATGTTGTTGGAAAGTGTCTTGCGCCTCGAGGTGAACATGGATCTCAGAATGATGGAAAACTGTTCGGGATTGTCGATTGTTCCACAGGCTGTTCCCGGTCTGATAGAAACGATGCGTGATTTAACCTTGGGCACAGGGTAGAACGAGAAGGGGGAGAGAGAGCCGCAGTCTTCTATCTGAACCGCTGCTTGGCACATGATCGAAAAAGAGGAATAGTCCTTGCCGCCGGGTCTCGCCATCATTCTCTGTCCCAGCTCATCCTGTACGCTAAAAACGCTCAAGGGCGCGATATGACGAGTTCCGATGAAGGAGGCAATAATGGGCGAAGCGGCATTATAAGGAAGATTGCCGAAAATGCGCTGAGGAGGGTTCCGAGACCACTCCTGACTCCAGGTTTTTACCACGTCCCCTTGAAGCAATTTGAAGGCGCTCGCTTCAAAGTACTTCCTCAACCATTCACAATATGCCGGATCGATTTCGAACATGGTGAGCTGTACTCCGAACCTGAGTATATCGACACTCATGGCCCCCAATCCCGGACCGATTTCCCAGACATTGAGGCCGCTATCCAATTCCAGCAGAGAGAGTATTCTCCTTCGCGCATCTTTATTGATGAGGAAATTCTGACCCCATCTCTTGCGGGGAGCGAGGCCGCGGCTTCTGAGTAGGGCTCGGATTGAGGCTGGGGAATCGTGGTTCAACGTTTGTTGCAATTCCGTTATATAATCTCCTAAGAAGGATTAGTGGCAGTATAGTCCCCATAACACTTATTAGCCAAGTCAAGCCAACAGGAATAGCCAGCCCGGGAATCTGAGAAAACAACTGGGCCACGGATGTTGTGAAATTCACCAGCTTCACCAGAAGAAAATCGAAGGCGTTACCGACTATGGAATTGATGGGAAAAAGAAGCCTCATGCTGCCGAGCGCCATGGCCAGGCTTACCGGAACCGTGAGAACCGGTGCGGCGACAAGACCCACAGGGCGCCATAGGCCGAAGGAGCCTACCACCAGAGGCAACGTTGCCAGCTGTGCCCCGATACCAGCACCGAGCAGTGTAGCGAGCTTCCTGGGGACATACCTCAGAAACAGCTTGGCAAAAGAACCGCCCCCCGTGAACAATCCGAAAAGAGCCAGATAGCTCAAGCGGAAGGAGAGAGAATAAACATTCATTGGCATGATAACACATTGTATCATGAACGATGCCGAGAGGTAGCATAAGGGCGCGACCTTGTAGCCTCGCAGCAAGTCCCTACTCCAAAGTAGGTACATCAAAACAGCCCGCAGCAGTGAAGGTCTAATCCCTGTGAGCAGGAGGTAGGCAATGGCCGCCAGAACGGAAAGTACCGATGATGAAGTAAAGCCCACTAACGGCCGGAGCATCCATCTGAGCGCCAGTGCAATGAGTCCGACATGGAAACCGGAGAGGGCTAGGAGATGCATGCACCCCGATTCCCGAAATCTGATGATGATTGGTGATCCCGGATCGGTTTTGCGCCCCAGCAAAAGGGCATTCAAAAAGGAAGCGCCATCGACTCCGGCACCGGAAAACCTTTGCTCCATTCCCCTAAGGAGTCGGTGTCGATGGCGGTACCAGGCAGACTGCCAGTCCTGCTGTGATAACTCATCGGCCCTGACAATCCAGGAGTTCCGCCTCCCATTCTCATTTCGTCTGAGGCGCACCCGGCCATGAACCAGTATGCCGTTGCTATATGGCGACGCATCGCCAGAGGCGAAGAGTCTTACCCTACCCCGTGCTGTTACATGCACATTCTCCATGCCGGTTTCTAGAATCCGTGCTTCGGCGAACCAGGTGCCGTAAACCAATTGATAAGGATCCTCAAGGAGCCGCAAAGTAGCATATTGAACCTCTTCGGGAGGCATTCCAGGGGAAAACAAGGAGGAACTCATTTGGTAGACACCGTTGGAAACCGCGATGAGAGAGAATCCAAATACAACGCGTCCTAGGGTTTTTACAGTTTGGAAGCGAGGAATAGTCGCGAGCGTTCTCACCATGAGTGGTATGACTGAAAGGATCAAGACTATAATCATTGAAATGGTGAAGACGAAATAGCTTTCGATACTCGAACTCCATAGAAGATCGAACACCAGAAATAAAACTCCCCCTGCCGCCATGGGTGGGGTTAATTCGCTCCATGTCCGTTTCATAACACTAACGACCACGAATAGGAGGAATTTACTTGAAAATGACCGCGCTTAATAAACCAGAAACGCACGCTGATGTTTCAGCGGAGCATGGAGGTTTTTGAAGACTACATGCTGGAGATTCCAAAGACCAGCATGTCGAATCGCCTTTCAATGCCTGTGAAACACTCGCAGGCGGCTCACAGCGAGCTTTCCCCACCGAAGAGGACGCACATTGGACTCCGGTGATTTACTGCAGTTTAGCTCCGGTGCTTACATGTCATCACGCATTTCACAAAATTCACTATAGAAATGGCTGTCAAGATGTTGTTTTCTTGATAAAACGCTATACTTTCTCCTCGCCCGTATGTATATAATACGATAGAAAATTACGGGAATCCTCAAGGAAATCCATGATGGTTTTGTCGGGCGGTGTTGAATCACGGCTGTGGCCGTTATCGCGAGAGGCGCACCCCAAACCGAAGATAGGTGATGGTCGGAGTCTACTCCAAAAGACATATAAGCGTGCAGCTATCGTTTCAAAGTCTGATGAGATTTTGACTGTCACAAACCGTAATCTATTTTTTACACAAGAAACGAGTTCGAAGAACCTAGCGTCGCCGTTGAAAGAACACGTTCCTGCTGGAGCCTGTTGGGCGCAATTCAGCGGCTGCTATTGCAGTGGCTGCGTAATATGCTCTTAGTCAGCAAAGCCCCGATTGTATTATGTTGGTCATGCCTGCTGATTATTGGATTGATGATGTGGATGCATTCTCTCAAGCCATAAGTCAGGCAGAAAAAACAGCTTTTCAGGGCATGTTTGTTACATTTGGCATCAAGCCTTCATTCCCTGAAACAGGTTATGGGTGTATTCTAGCTGATGGCAATATGGTTCAAAAATTCGTCGAAAATCCAGACAAAGAAACCGCAGAACAACATATCGCCAGCGGCAATTGCTTTTGGAATTCTGGCATGTTCTGCATGCGCGCAGGCAGCTTATTAAGGGTGTTGTCGTTTTTGGCACCTGATATTGCAGAACAAGCTTCTAAGTCCGTAGTAGCAGGCGCAAAGCAGTCTTCAGGAGACAATTGGCAGGAATTGGAAGTGCAGCGCGCCGATTATGAGAGAATTCCAAGCATTTCCGTTGATTATGCCGTTTTTGAAGAATCTCAGAGCATTGCCATAGTGCCTTGTGATTTGGGATGGTCCGATATGGACTATGGTCTGAGCTTGACGCTTGAATTTGGTTTGGCAGACAAGAAAGTATGGGTTCCTGGAGCAAATGGTATGGTCGTCCGTGATCCGCTTTTTGGAGAATGCCAATGAAATATGATGTATGTATTATTGGCTTAGGATATGTCGGACTCACGCTCTCAACAACTCTTGCAAATGCCGGAGTAACAGTTTTGGGCTTGGAAAAACGTGCCGATGTTGTTGATTTAACAAACAATGGTGAACCCCATTTTTCTGAAAATGGAATGGCTGATACCCTGACGCTTGTGGCACAAAGTGGGGCTTTGGTGGCCACACAATCGCTCGATGGTTATGAAGCATGTGATATATACATTATTACTGTAGGAACGCCTTTGGACAATTCTGGCAAGGCTCGATTGGATTTTATAGAAGCTGCCACCAAACAAGTTGCCGCGCATATGGAAGATGGGGTATTGGTTATCCTGCGTTCTACTGTAAAAGTGGGAACTGCACGAAATGTGGTCATGCCGCTTTTGGAGGCGTCAGGCAAAATATTTGATCTTGCCATGTGCCCGGAGAGAACCCTAGAGGGTAGTGCTTTGCATGAGCTTAGAAATATACCTCAGATCGTTGGCGCCGACACGGAACAGGCTAGTCAACGAGCAGCCGATTTATTCCACAGATTGACACATACCGTGGTCAATTTGACCTCATTGGAAGCTGCCGAAATTCTCAAGTTGGTAGACAACACATATAGAGATGTTCAATTTGCCTTTGCAAATGAAGTTGCGAGAGTCTGCGATGTTTTTGGCGTGAATGCGTATGAAGTTATAAAGGCCGGCAAGCTGGGATACCCCCGCACAGATGTAGCGTTACCGGGTCTTGTTGGCGGTCCGTGTTTAGAAAAAGATCCCCATATTCTATGGCAATCCGCTAAAGAAGTCGGACTGGATTTGCTGATAACAAAGGCCTCTCGTACTGTTAACGAAAACCAGCCTGCGGAAACCGTCGAATTTATCCACCAAGAATATGTTGCACGTTTTGGACAAAAAACACCGGTAATTGCAATGCTTGGTATGGCTTTCAAAGGAATCCCGGCAACCGATGATTTGCGTGGTTCAATGGCACTAAAGGTATTAACCGCGTTGCGTCAGAAATTTGAGAGTGCCGAATATCGAATTTACGATTCCGTCGCCACCGAATACCAACTGCGACAAATGATTTCAGATTGTAATTTTTGCAGGACAGTTGAAGACACAATGAAACAAAGTGATGTCGTGATTATCACAAATAACCACCCGGAATTTCGCCAATACCATCCTTCCGTGATATTCGAGCTGATGAACCCCGGCGGATATATATATGATTATTGGAATCATTTTTCTAACGAACTTCGGGGCAAAACAAAGGGTTCATATTTTTCTGTCGGAAATATAGGTAAAGCAAAATGAAAAAGAGTAAATGTGTTGTTTCCGGGGGGTGTGGCTTCATAGGCGCATATTTGGTGCGCGAACTCGTCCGTCGAAATTGGAGCGTGGTTGTTGTCGATAATTGTATGCGAGGCTCGGCGAAACGATTGACCCAAGTTATGGATCAAATTGAATTTGTTTCAACGGATATTCGCGACAAAGAGGCCCTACTGGACGCTTTTAGGGGCAGTAAAGCAGTTTTTCATCTGGCTGCAGTGAATGGCACCGAGAATTTTTATAATCATCCTGAACTGGTGCTGGATGTTGGCGTCAGGGGAATGTTGGCAGTTGTCGATGCATGTAAAGAATTAGGTATTTGTGAACTTGTTGTAGCCTCTTCTGCAGAGGTTTACCAAAAACCACACGTAGTACCGACAGATGAAAATATTCCGCTGATGCTACCTGACAGTTTGAATCCAAGATACTCCTATGGGGGGTCAAAAATTGTTTCGGAATTGATTGCTTTTAACTACGGCCTGAAACATTTTCGCAAATTGCAGGTCTTTAGGCCGCACAATGTCTATGGCCCTGACATGGGCTGGAAACATGTGGCTCCACAGATTATTCAAAGAGCGCTATTAAGTGAACGCAAAACGAGATCAAAGAGTTTTGATTTTGAAATCAAGGGAGATGGTAGCGAAACACGCGCATTTGCTTATATCGACGATATTGTGGACGGCATTATCTGTATGTATGAAAATGGCGGTCATCGTGAGATCTATCATATTGGAAACGACCAAGAGGTTTCCATATCCCAGTTTGTTCAACTGGTAGGAGAAATCTTGGGTTATGAATTTAATATTAAAACCACACCGGCGCCTGAAGGTGGTACGCCTAGGCGTTGCCCAAACATTGGGAAAATGAAAGCGATTGGTTACCAACCAAAAATTGATTTGCGCGAAGGGCTTAAGCGCACTTGCGATTGGTATTTACACAATATCGATCAAGAATTAGATAATCATCTACTTTAGGTTAGGGCTGAACTGTGCAAAAAACTTCAAAAATTTATGTAGCCGGTCACTGTGGGATGGTGGGGAGTGCGATAGTCAGAGCATTGACCGCTCAGGGCTATGGGAACCTGATTGTGAAGCCCCACTCCGAACTTGATTTAACAGATCGGCACGCGGTGAAAAGCTTCTTCGCAAAACATGAAATCGAATATGTGTTTTTGGCTGCTGCAAAAGTAGGTGGTATCTTGGCAAATGATCAATTTGGGGGCGATTTTATCCGTGAAAACCTCCTTATACAGGTAAATGTCATTGAGGAAGCATATCGCAGTGGTGTACAAAAACTCTTATTTTTAGGTTCCAGCTGCATTTACCCACGTTTGGCACCGCAACCTATCAAAGAGCGGAGTCTATTAACCGGAGAAATGGAACCAACTAATCTTCCATATGCGGTAGCAAAAATTGCCGGGAAGACGATGTGTGATGCATATAGGAAACAATACGGTTTCAACGCCTTCACTGTTATGCCATCCAATGTATATGGTGTAGGAGACAATTTTGACCCACAAAATAGCCATGTCGTTGCCGGTTTAATGCAAAAATTCCATGCCGCCAGGATTGAAGGAAAAGACAAAGTTGTTGCTTGGGGAACAGGTTCCCCTATGAGAGAACTTATTAATGC
>Ga0209049_1000159_pt1 | contig 14129 bp, 17 predicted proteins | sample WorMetulBAHAMAS2_FD_187398 | JGI IMG/M metagenome (GOLD analysis project Ga0209049, IMG submission 187398) | Marine gutless worms symbiont microbial communities from Max Planck institute for Marine Microbiology, Germany - Olavius ullae BAHAMAS.2... | ecosystem: Host-associated > Annelida >...
GGACGGCGCCGCGCGCCGTCCGGGGCGGCACGCCCCGATGTCCCGGCCTTGCGCCGGGACCTCGACGGTTGGCGCAACCGCGCGAGGCCCCGGATCAGGTCCGGGGCATCGGCGTCACACCCCCTCCTTCTCACGCCCCTATTTTTCGAATATCTAACAAACTCAGTGCCTTGACTCCCTTCTCAACGTGAGAAACCGCTGTGAACCCGGGGCGCAGTCCCACGCCCACCCCCGGCCCGCCGGCGCCCTTGCCACCCCGCGCCGTCCCGGCTATAGAGCGGCCAACTCCAGCCACCAGGAACTCCAGATGCCCAAGATCAACGGCAACGAAATCCGTCCCGGCAACATCATCGAGCACAATGACGGGCTCTGGGTTGCCGTGAAGATCAGCCACGTCAAGCCCGGCAAGGGCGGCGCCTTTGCCCAGGTCGAGCTGAAGAACCTGCGCACCGGCTCGAAGCTGAACGAGCGCTTCCGCTCCGCCGACAAGGTCGAGCGGGTCCGCCTCGAGCAGAAGGACCAGCAGTTCCTCTACGAGACTGACGGCATGCTGGTGTTCATGGACGCCGAGACCTTCGAGCAGATCGAGCTCCCCGCCGATATCCTCGGCGACCGCCGGCCGTTCCTGCAGGACGGCATGACGGTGACCATAGAGTACTACGAGCACGAGGCCCTCAAGTTCACCCTGCCCGACAAGGTCACCTGCACCATCGAGGAGACCGAGCCGGTGGTGAAGGGTCAGACCGCGGCCAACTCCTTCAAGCCGGCGCTGCTCGACAACGGGGTCAAGATCATGGTCCCCCCCTTCGTCGGCCAGGGTGAGGCCGTGGTGGTCTCGACCGAGACCGGCGACTACGTCGAGCGGGCCTGAGATAGCGTGGCCACCGCATCCCCAAACCTCAACATCATGATCAAGGCGGCGCGCAAAGCGGGCCGCTCGCTGGTCCGTGACTTCGGCGAGGTCGAGAACCTCCAGGTCAGCCTCAAGGGCCCCGGCGACTTCGTCTCCAACGCCGACCGCAAGGCCGAGGAGATCGTCCGGCGCGAGCTGATGGAAGCCCGGCCCAACTACGGCTGGCTCGGCGAGGAGAGCGCGCCGGTCGAGGGCAAGGACCCGACCCGGCGCTGGATCGTCGATCCCCTCGACGGGACAACGAATTTCCTCCACGGCCTGCCACACTGGGCGGTCTCGATCGGGCTCGAGCACAAGGGCGAGCTGGTCGCCGGGGTGGTGTTCGATCCGATCAAGGACGAGATCTTCGTCGCCGAGCAGGGCGCCGGCGCCTGGCTCAACGACCGCCGGATCCGGGTCTCGGGCCGGCGCAAGACCGCCGAGATGATCTTCGCCACCGGGGTGCCCTGGGGCACCAGCAAGGACTTGCCGAAGACCCTCAAGGACATCGCCAAGCTGATGCCGCGCTGCGCCGGCCTGAGGCGGCTCGGCTCGGCGTCGCTCGACCTCGCCTATGTCGCCGCCGGGCGCTATGACGGCTTCTGGGAGCGCGGGCTGCACCGCTGGGACATGGCCGCGGGCCTCTGCATCCTGCGCGAGGCCGGCGGGCTCTCCGGCCCGCTGACCGGCGACGACCCGATCGGGTCCGGCGACGTGATCGCCGCCAACGCTTCCGTCTACGAGGCCTTGCGAAAGCTCCTGACCAACTGATGTCGGGGGGCTATCCCGGCAGGGTCTTGATCTCCACCTCGACGAAGACGAGCTCGCCCTCGGGGTCGTTGACGACGTCGTGCTCGACCCCGGCCTCGCGGTAGTAGGACTTGCCCGGCTCCATCGCGAACGGCGTGCGCTCGTGGTCTGGCCCGACGATCTCGACCTGACCGGCGGTGACCGGGGTGATGACGTAGGCGAAGCCGTGCCGGTGCCATCCGGTCGCCGCCCCGGGAGCAAGGCACCATTCGATCACCCGGACCTGCTCGTTGTCGACATGGACGATGGAGTCAACCTGGTTCATTGCGGCCCTCCTCCCCTGCGCGCAGCGTTTCCCGGTTCGGTTCCGCCCCAAGTTGCACCGGCAACCGGGCGGACACAACCCTAGCCTGAACGGCCGCCGGAAACTGGTGCCAATTGCGCCGCTCTGCCGGGAAATGACGGTGAAATACCCCAAAATCTGGTGGTTCGTGCTGGCCAAAGGGGCAAATCTGCGGCATCTTGGGGCAAAATGTTCGACGAGGCAGGCTTATGACCACCAAGGACGGCTACCAGATCCAGTTCTCGCAGCCGACCCGGCAGATCTTCTCGATGGTGATCGTGCTGGTGCTGGTCGCGCTCGGCGGTGTGGTGTTGGGCGGGCAGATCCGCTCGGTCTTCTACGCCAACATCTACCTCAACGGCGTGATCGCCGGGGTGTTCCTGTTCGGCGTGTTCGCCACCTTCTGGCAGGTGTTCCAGCTGACCGTCGCCACCAATTGGCTGCAGAACCTCCAGGCCGGGCAAAAGGGCATCGAGTTCGTCAAGCCGCCGAGACTGCTCTCCGCGATGGCGCCGATGATGCGCGAGGGGCGGGTGCAGCAGCGCATGGCGACGTCGAGCACGCGCTCGGTGCTGGATTCCATTGCCGACCGGCTGGACGAGATGCGCGACATCACGCGCTACATCACCAGCCTGCTGATCTTCCTGGGGCTGCTCGGTACCTTCTGGGGCCTCTCGATCACGGTCCCGGCAGTGGTCGACACCATCCGCTCGCTGGCGCCGGAGGAGGGCCAGTCGGTGGGCGGCGTGTTCGCGCGACTGATGGTTGGGCTGGAGGATCAGCTCGGCGGCATGGGCACCGCCTTCGCCTCGTCGCTGCTTGGTCTTGCCGGCTCGCTGGTGGTGGGGCTGCTGGAGCTCTTCGCCGGGCACGGCCAGAACCGGTTCTACCGCGAGCTGGAAGACTGGCTCGGCTCGTTCACTCGGCTCGGCCTGATCTCCGAGGGCGAAGGGCCGGAGGGCGGCCTGGTGGCGCTGCTGGAGCGGATCGACGAAGGGCTCGAGATGACCACCGGCTTCGCCAAGAAGGCGGAGGAGGCTCGGATCGATTCCGAGCGCCGGCTCGGCCGCGCCGCCGATGTAGTCGCCGAGATGGCCACCCAGATGGAGAAAGAGCGCATGCTGATCGGCCAGCTGGTCGACGAGATGCGCAAGGCCCGCGACCTGCAGTTGGGACGCGACCACGCCACGCTGTCGGTGCTGAAGCGGCTGGAGGCGGCGACCGACGCCTCGGCGGCCAGCCAGCAGACCCTGGTGCAGTCGCTGGAGCGCGGCGGCGGCCGCGGCGGCCAGGGCAAAATGCAGTTGCAGCTTCAGAGCGTCGATGCGCATCTGCGCGCGATTGCCAATGACCTGGCGGCCGGGCGGCGCGAATCCACCGCGGCGTTGCGAGCCGAGATCCGGGCGCTGATCAACCTGATCGACACCCGCACCCGGCCGCCCGGGAGCAAGTGATGGCCCTCGCCCGCCGCTCCGGAGGCCGGTTCGAGCCGAACACCTGGCCGGGTTTCGTCGACGCCATGACGGCGTTGCTGCTCATCCTGATGTTCGTGCTGTCGATCTTCCTGATCATCCAGTTCACCATGCGCGAGACCATCACCGGGCAGAGCAAGGAGCTGGACGACCTGAACCGGCAGCTTGCCGGCTTGGCCGACGTGCTGGCGCTGGAGCGGGATCGCTCTACGGCGCTGGAGAGCGAGGTCGGCTCGTTGCAGTCCAACCTCAATCAGGAGCGTAATGAGGTCGACCGGCTGAACGCGGCGATGGCAGCCCTGGTCGCGGCGCGCGACAGCGCCACGACCAGGGCGGACGAGCTCGAGGCGGCCCTCGCCGGCGCCCGCAGCGAGATCGATGCCGCGGTCGAGCAGGCCCGGCTCGCCGCGGCCCGGCGCGAGGCGATGGAGGCGTTGGTCGCGGAGTTCAGGGAGAAGGAGGCGGGGCAGGCCTCGGCGATCGAAGCGCTGGCCGCCGAGCGCGCGGCGGCGCTGGCGCTGTTGTCGGAGACCGAGGCCGACAAGGCAGCATTGGAGGCCGAGCGCGAGGCCCTGACCGCCAAGAATCTCAGCCTGGAAGAGCAGCGCAAGGAGATCGAGGCGCTGCGGGCGGCCGCTCTCGAACGGCTTGCGGCGGCCGAGGATCGGCTGACCGCGGAGGAGCGGGCGCGGCTGCTGGAGGCCGCCGCCGCCGAGGCGCTGAAGCGCCGGCTCGAGAACAGCGAGGCCGAGCTCGACGCCATGACCCTGGCGTTGGAGAAGGCGCGCAAGGAGGCCGAGGACACCCTGACCCTGCTGGCCGCCGCCGAGGTGGCGAAGCTCGGGCTCCAGAGCAGGGTCATCGAGGACGGCGGCGCGGTGGATCGCGAGGCGGCCCTGCACGCGCTGGCCGAGTCGCAGCTAGCCGACGCCGAGGCCCAGACCCTGGAGCAGCAGCGCCGGGTGGCGCTGCTGAACGCCCAGGTGCGCGAGCTGCGCGAGCAACTCGTCGGCCTGCAGGCGCTGCTCGAAGACGCCGAGGAGCGCGATGCCGAGAGCCAGATCCGGATCGCCAAGCTGGGCGAGCGGCTCAACCAGGCGCTGGCGCAGAAGGTCGGCCAGCTGGCGCGGTTCCGCTCGGTGTTCTTCGAGAAGATGGACAAGGTGCTGGGCGGCCGCGACGACATCAAACGGGTCGGCGACCGGTTCGTGTTCCAGTCCGAGGTGCTGTTCGCCCCCGGTTCGGCCAATCTCGACCCCAATGACCTGGCAGAGCTGGCCACCCTCGGCGCGGTGCTGCGCGAGGTGTCATCGGAGATGCCCGACGATCTCAACTGGGTGCTGCGCATCGACGGGCACACCGACAAAAGGCCGCTCGGCGGCGGCGGGCGCTACCGCGACAACTGGGAGCTGTCGCAGGGGCGGGCGCTCTCGGTGGTCAAGTACCTGGTCGAGAGCGAGAACGTCCCGCCGCAGCGCCTGGTCGCCGCCGGTTTCGGCGAGTTCCAGCCGGTCGATCCCGGCGACACCACGGAGGCGTTGGCGCGCAACCGGCGCATCGAGTTCAAGTTCACCGAGCGGTAGCGCGCTCCCTGCGAGGGTCCCTGTCGCCGCCGAAAAAGCGGACGTGGGGTGCGTGCGAGCACGCATCCTACACCGGTGACGGGACACCGTCCGGCGGGCTTGGTTCGGGCCGGTAGCGCCCTATCGCGAGAACAGGCTGCCGATCGCCCGGAGGATCCGGCAGAACAAGCCGCAGAGCTGCTTCAGCAGGCCGACGATGCCGCCGTCCCGGTGCGGCTTCCTGGTCGAGAACTCGCTGATCGCGTCGATGATCCGGCTGAAAGCCGCCCGCGCCCGGTGCGAGCTGTGCCGGGCCATGACGAAGCCGTGCGGCAGCTGTGGCTCGACGGCGCAATAGGCTTCGACCCCGTCACCGACGAGGCAGCGGTTGTACTCGACCCCGTCGTCGCGCAGCGGGTCGACCCCGGCGGCGGAGATGAAGCAGGGCGCGAGGCCGCTGAAGTCCTCGGTCGCCAGCGGGAAGAAGGTGGGGTCATCCTCCGGCACCGGCCCGCCTGCGCGGGAATCCTGATAGTAGCGCACATCGTCGGTGGTCAGCAGGGGCACGTCGACGCATTCGGTGTAGGATGGCAGGTCGAGCGTATGGCCGCCAAGGCCCGGGTAGATCAGCACCTGCCCCCTGATCCGCGCGCCCTTGAGCGCCTGCGCCACCGCCGCCGCGAGGTTGCCGCCGGCGCTGGTGCCGACCAGGACCACCGGCCCTGCGGCGAGGGCCACGCGCGCCGCCGCGACGGCATCGTCATAGGCCGCGGGGTGGGGATGCTCCGGACACAGCCGGTAGTCGACCGAGACCACAGGGCAGCGGGTGTGATCGGCGATCTCGGCGCAGATGTCGTCGTCGCTGTCCAGGCCGCCGAGCGAGTAGCCGCCGCCATGGTAGTAGACGATGGTGACCCGACGGGGCTTCGCCGGCACGTAGCGGCGTTGCGGGATGGGGTCCGCCGGCCCCTCGATGGTCTCGTCGGTGACCGTGATCCCTTCGGTGCGCGGCTGCCGGAAGGTTTCGCACAGGGCGTCATAGACCTGGCGCTGTTCATCGATGCTCAAGCTGATCGCGTCCGTAGGGTAGGAGCTCTCGCATTTCGCGATGAACTCCAACACCTCAGGATCGGTGATCTCAGTCGACATCTGCGCCTCCGGTCGGGCATTCTGCGAGCTTACCATTAACCGCGACTCGACGAGGAGGAAAGGCGGCATGGGGTTAGCGATCGAAGAAACAGTCTGGATCACGATGGCCGATGGCACAAGACTGGCGGCGCGGATCTGGATGCCAAGCGGGTCGGGGCCGTTCCCGGCGGTTCTCGAATTCCTGTCCTATCGCCGCCGCGACGGCACCTCCGAGCGTGACGAGAGCACCTATCCCGTCTTCGCGGCTGCCGGAATCGCCGGGGTCCGGGTTGACAGCCGCGGCAATGGCGACTCCGACGGAGTGTTCGACGACGAGTACTCGCCGCAGGAGCTCGCCGATGCCTGCGAGACGACCGCCTGGATCGCGGCGCAACTCTGGTAGGCCGGCAGCGTCGGCATGATGGGCATCTCCTGGGGCGGGTTCAATGCGCTCCAGGTCGCCGCGATGCGGCCGCCGGCGCTGAAGGCGGTGATCTCGATCGCCTCGACCGCCGACCGCTACAACGACGACATCCACTACAACGGCGGCTGCCAGCTCTCCGCCAACCCCTATTGGGCCGGCACCATGTTGAGCTACGCCTCGCGTCCGCCCGACCCGGCGGTGCTCGGCGAACGCCGGCGCGAGGTCTGACTGCAACGGATACAGGCAGAGCCCTGCCCGCTCGAGACCTGGCTCGCGCACCAGCGCCGCGACGCCTACTGGCAGCACGGCTCGATCTGCGAGGACTGGTCGGCGATCGAGGTGCCGGTCTTCGTCATCGCCGGCTGGGCCGATGGCTACCGCAACACCCCGGCGACCGTGGCAGCGAGTGCGACGGCCCCGGTCAAGGCGATGACCGGGCCCTGGGTGCATAAGTACCCGCATTTCGCCTGGCCGCGGCCGCGGGCGGATTTCATCGGCACGGCGATCGCCTGGTGGAAGCGGTGGCTGGCGGGCAAGGCGACCGAGGTCGAGGCCTGGCCCGCCTACCGGGCCTATATCTGCGAGGGATCGCGCCCCGGTGGCTGGCGCGCCGACGAGCCGGGGCGCTGGGTCGGGCTCGACGACTGGCCCGCGGCGGCGGTGCGCGAGACCCGCCTGACCCTCGGCGCCCACGGCCATCTCGGCGGCGCGGCGCCGGAGGAGCGGCTGATCGCCTCGCCGCAGCATTGCGGCGTCATGGGCGGCGAGTACGTCGCCCTGGCGCCGGATGCCGATCTGCCCGGCGACCAGACCCCGGACGATGCCGTGTCGGCCTGCTGGGAGACCGAGCCGCCGGAGGCGTCGCTCGACATCCTCGGCCGGCCGGAGTTCAGGGTGTCGCTGTCGATCGACCAGCCGCAGGGCAACCTGATCGCGCGGCTGGTCGACGTCCGTCCGGACGGCGTCGCCAACCTGATCGCCTGCGGGGTGCTGAACCTCTGCCACCGCGACTCCAGCGCCGCGCCGGAGGCGATCGTGCCGGGGGATTTTTTGCGACGTCACGCTGACGCTCGACGAGACCGGCTACCGCCTGGCGCCGGGCCACCGGCTGCGGTTGGCGCTCTCCACCGCCTACTGGCCGCTGGTGCTGCCGGGGCCGCGCCCGGTGACGGCGACGCTCAGAGCCGGGGCAGGGGCGGTGCTGGCGCTGCCGATCCTCGACGGGGGCTCCGGAAGCGTCGCCGCCGGCGCCGGCGGACCCCAACCCGCTGCCGCAGTATCCAGTCCGCACCGGGGGCCACCGCCGCCGCCATGTGGAGCGCGACCTGCAGACCGGGCGGGTGCGCTATGTAATCTCGCAGGACGGTGGCTGGATCGAGAACCCGGGCCACGGCATGCTCAAGCGCGAGACCCGCGACGAGACCTGGGAGATCGACCTGGCCGAACCGGAGGGCGCCACCGGCCATCTGGTGTTCGGCGCCGAGCGCCGGCTGGACGACTGGCGGGCGGGCAGCCGGGCCGAGATCGATATCGTCTGCACCGCCGGCAGCTACAGGGTCGAGGCCAGGCTCCGTGCTGACGAGGGAGAGGCCGAGTTGTTCAGCAAGCGCTGGGTCTTCGCCATCCCCCGCGACCACATGTAGCCGCCGCGAGCCGGCGCCCCGGTAGGGCGCACAGGCCTGTGCGCCCTACCGGGGCGGGGACTCAGAACGCGCGCCAGACTCTGACAATGACGCCGAGCCCGTCGACCGGGTTTAGAACATCATAGCTGACGCCGAGCTGGACGGTGCTCGGCCGGACCTTGCCCTTCGGTTTCTTCTCGTTGCGGTCGAGGACCGGCCACATGGTGTAGGCGAGTGACGGGGCGATCTTCAGTGACTGCTCGGTGCCCGACCCGAGCGGCTCCAGCCCGTAGAGGCTCAGCATGCCCATGAACCGCCGCTAGGGGGCATAGCCGCCGGTCAGCTCGAAGCGCAGGTCGTCAGCGACCCCTTCGCCGCGCCAGTGATAGGCGGCGCCGGAGGAGACGAAAGCGCTGCCCCAATCCCCGCCCCAGCCACGGCCGTAGAGGCCGGCGAAATGCGCCTCGGGCACCGCGCCTGGGTCGGCATACTCGAAGCCCGAGCTGAGCAGCGCCTCGATCGGGTGCGCGTAGCCGGCCTGGACGGAGCCGACGCCGCCCTTGCCGTCCCGCCAGACCCATTTGCGCAGGAACCCTCCGAGCGCGGCGGAGCTGCGGTCGAAATCGGTGGTAGAATACTCGATATAGGACTTGCCGCCAATGGTCAGCCCGCCCATCGGCGCGATGCGCCGTCCACTGGTGACGATCACTTGCGCCTCGCCCTTGGGGCGGGTCCGGGCGCCGGCGCAGGCCGTGTCGGCCGCGGACAACAGAGCCCCGACGATCAGGATGCTCACGCAGGTCGCCCGGTCAAAACACCGCATCACATTCTCCGCGACTGTTCCGCGGAGCCTCGCGAGTCGTGGTTAACAACTGGTTAGCGGCAAGCAGCGGCGAGCAGGAGACAGGATGGCAGAAATCCGCTATAATCCTGCCTGGCACCACGATGACGGAGACATTGCGCTTGCGCGACGATCTGTTGGCGTTGTTCTTGATGTTGGCGGGGCTGGGATGCATCATCGCCTGGGGCGTGTGCCAGGTGGTGGGTGTCTTGCGCGCCTACCGGCTCGGTCGCGAGGTCGACGCGATCAAGCTCCATGTGGTCAGGAGTGGGCGACTGCCCGACGTCGCGCCGATGGTGCTGGCGCGCGACTATCCGCATCTGCGGTTTCTCGGCATCGTCGGCAATCTGCTGCTGTTTGCCGGCATTGCGGTCATGATCATGGCGCATATGGTCATCCTCTGATCGTGTTGCGGGTCCGCCGCTCGCCGGCGGGACTTGCAATTCCCGCCGCCTCCCATATTCTCCTATCCGTTCTCTCGGGGCGCCCCAGATGGGCTGAGATGCACCCGTTGAACCTGACCCAGTTCGTACTGGCGGAGGGAAGAGAAACCGGCCGTAGGCGAAGCTCCGGCCACGATCTCCCAGCCTTTCGCCGTTCCACAAGCGAAGGAACGCGCAATGACTCTCAAGACCATCCTGCCGGCGCTGACGGTGACGCTTGGCCTGGCCGCGTCGGCCCTGGCCGATCAGCCGGTGCTGACCATCTACACCTATGACAGCTTCGCCTCGGAATGGGGCCCCGGCCCGGTGATCGAGAAGGGGTTCGAGGAACGCTGCGGCTGCGATTTGCAGTTCGTCGGCCTCGACAGCTCGATCGGCGCCTTCAACCGCATCCGCCTCGAAGGCGCGTCGACCAAAGCCGATGTGCTGCTCGGGCTCGACGTGAATCTCGCGGGCGATGCCCACGAGTCCGGCCTGTTCGCGCCGCACGGCGCTGATCTCGGCTCGCTGGCGACCCCGGTTGCCTGGGACGACCCCGCGTTGGCGCCGTTCGACTGGGGCCACTTCGCCTTCGTCTATGACAGCCGCCGGATGGAGATGCCGCCAACCTCGTTCGAGGCGCTGCTGGCGGCGCCCGATGACCTCAAGATCGTGATCCAGGACCCGCGTTCCTCGACCCCCGGCCTCGGCCTCTTGATGTGGGTGCGTGCCGTCTATGGCGACGAGGCGCCGGAAGTCTGGCACCGGCTTAAGCCCAAGATCCTGACCGTGACCAAGGGCTGGTGGGACAGCTACTCGCTGTTCCTCGAAGGCGAGGCCGACTTGGTGCTCTCCTACACCACCTCGCCCGCCTACCATGCCGTGGTCGACGGCGAGATCTTCGTCAAGACGGCAGGCTTTGCCGAGGGCCACTACCTGCAGATGGAGCTGGCCGCGGTCACCGCCGCGTCGGACCAGCCGCAGCTGGCGGCGCAGTTCATCGCCTATCTTGTCGGCGTCGAGGCGCAGTCGGCGATCCCGACCACCAACTGGATGTTCCCGGTCAACCCCGACGCCGAGGTCCCTGAGGCTTTCGCCGACCTGGTCGAACCGGCGAAGACCCTAGCCTTCGCGGCCGGAGAGGCGCAGGCGAACCGCAAGGCGTGGATCGCCGAATGGCTGTCGGTAATGGGCGAGTGACCCTCGGCCGGCTGGCGCCGGGCCTCGCCGCCGCCTTGCTGGCGGCGGGGCTGGCCGGCGCCGCCATCCTTGCCGTTGCGCTGGAAGCTGGTGGGTTCGACCTGCCGGTGCTCTTCGCCGATCCTTATATGCGCGGCGTCACCCTCTTCACCCTGAAGCAGGCGGCGCTCTCGACTCTGCTCTCGACCCTGCTCGGCCTTGCCGCCGCGCGCGCGGTGCACCGGCGCGCCGGGCCGCGCGGCGCCCGCGCGCTGCATCTCCTGGCCTCGCTGGCGTTGGTGATGCCGACCACGGTCGCCGCCGTCGGCATCGTCGCGGTCTGGGGACGGGCCGGCTGGATCGCCGATCTCGCCGGCAGCCTCGACCTGCCGGGGCCGGGCGCCGGGCTCTACGGCCTGCCGGGGGTGCTGTTCGCCCATGTGTTCTTCAACGCGCCGTTGATGGCGCGGATTTTCCACGCCGCTCTGGTCGCCATCCCCGATGGGCGTTGGCGGCTGGCGGCGCAGCTCGGGCTGGCCGACCGAGAGGTCTGGCGTTTCGTCGAATGGCCGGCGATCCGCCACGTCGCCCCCGGCGCCTGCGGGGTGGTGTTTCTGCTCTGCTTCACGTCGTTCGCGCTGGTGTTGATGCTCGGCGGCGGGCCGCAGGCGAGCACGCTCGAGGTGGCGATCTACGAGGCGGCGCGGCTCGACTTCGACCTCGCCAAGGCGGCGGCGCTGAGCCTGTTGCAGCTCGCGCTCTGCGCCCTGGTGCTGCTGACACTCGCCCGATATCCGGCCGAATGGGCGACGGGCCGTGGCGCCACCGGCCTTGGCGGCCGGATCCGCCCCGACCGCGTCGAGCCGGCGGCGCGCCTCACCGACGCGGCGACGGCGGTGATCGCCGCCGGGATCGTCGCCCTGCCGCTGGCGGCGATCCTCTTCGACGGCTTCCGGGCGGAGCTGCTGCGGCTCCCGGCCGACCCGGCGTTCCGCGCCGCGCTCACGGCCAGCGTCGCCATCGGGCTCGCCTCGGCCGGGATCACCTCCGGCCTCGCCTGGGCGATCTGCGAGGCGCGCCGTACCCTGGTGCTGCCGACCCGCCTGGGCGGCCGGCATGGGGGTCTGGCCGCGCTGCTCGACCTCGGCGCCACGATCTACCTCGCGGTGCCGGCGATCGTCTTCGGCCTCGGCGCTTTCCTCGCCCTGCGCGGCGTCGCCGACACCTTCGCGCTGGCGCCGCTGCTGGTGCTGGCCGCCAACGTGCTGTTATCGCTGCCCTTCGCGGTCCGCGCCCTGCAGGGCCGCCTGGCCGAGAGCGGAGCCCGCCACGACCGCCTTTGCACCAGCCTCGGGATCACCGGCTGGGCGCGCTACCGGCTGGTCGAGTTCCCGGTCGTTCGGCGCGAGCTCGGCTTCGCTGCGGCACTATCGGCGGCGCTGTCGGTGGGCGACCTCGGGGTCATCGCGCTCTTCGGCTCGGACAGATTCCGCACCCTGCCATGGCTGCTCTACCAGCGCAGCGGCCGTTACCAGTCCGAGGAGGCGGCGGCGATCGCCCTGGTGCTGCTGTTGCTCAGCCTCGCTTTCTTCGCCGCCATCGAGCGCATCGTCGGAGGCCGCCATGCTGACCGTTGAGGCGCTTTGCTTCGCCTATCCCGGCGGCGCGGCATTCGAGTTCAGCCTGACGCTTGCGCGGGACGATGTCGTTACCCTCTCCGGCCCAAGCGGCTCGGGCAAGTCGACCCTGGTCGACCTGATCTGTGGATTCTTGGCGCCGGCATCCGGTGATATCCTGTGGGACGGCGAGTCGATCCTGGGCCTGGCCCCGGCCAAGCGCCCGGTCTCGGCGCTTTTCCAGACCGGCGACCTGTTCGATCATTTGGACGTGGAGATGAACATCGCCCTCGGGCTCGACCCGTGCGGACGGATCGATGCCGGGCAACGGAGCCGCGTCCAGGCTGTCCTGGAGGAGATCGGGCTGCCCGGTTTCGGCGGCCGCCTGCCGGCCCAGCTCTCCGGCGGCCAGCGCCAGCGCGTCGCGCTGGCGCGGGCGCTGTTGCGCGACAAGCCGGTGATGCTGCTCGACGAGCCCTTCGGGGCGCTGGACACCGAGACGCGGGGCGAGATGGCCGCCCTGGTGCGCAAGCTCACCGACGCGCGGCACCTGGCGACCTTGGTCGTCTCGCACGACGCGGCCGACGCCGAACGGCTGCAGAGCAGGGGGGTCTCGGTCGAGGACGGGAAGATCGTCTGCGGCACCCGCGGCCCCGCACTGCAGAACTCATCGCCGGGCGGCTGAGGTCATCTGACCATCTTCCACCGGCCGTCGCCGTCGCGGCAACGGACGCCGGTTGTCCGCTCGGGCGTGGCGCCGGGCTTCCCGACTGCAAGCGCGTACTCGCGGCAATAGTGTCCTGAAACGCTCTTCCATGTCCGCAGCGGGGTGACGGTGACTCGATCGCCGCCGATCACGACCGTCGACGATGTACCGCTGGTCAACTTCTCAAGGGCGTACTGCACCTCGTTCTCAAACCGCGGGTTCGCCAACGCGGCGGCCGCCAGCGTGGCCGACAGAAGGAAGGGGATCGTCGCGGCAATCAGTCTGCCCGATCTCATTGCCAGCCCCTCGCGATCAGTGCTTTCTCCTCGTTGATCGTGAGATCGGGCCCTTCCGGCTCTGCGCTGCCTTGAAAACTGCTTTCGACACTGATGGAGGGCGTGTTGCCTGGGTTCGTCTGCACGGCTGCAGCCGTGGTGGAGCCGTCAGATTCGATGACCACGGCCGGGGCTGTTTCGTCGTCGGTGTCGTCCGCGCCGTCGGCATCGTTCTCGTCCGTGTCGCCGCCCTGACCGCCGCCCTGGCCATCACCATCTGCGCCGCTCGGGCTATCTCCCGAATTGCCGTTGCCGCCGCCGCCGTTCTTCGCATAGGCCGACTGCGCGCCCGACATGAGACCGCCATCGCTGCCGAGGTCAGGCCCGAACGGCATCACCGTCGCAATCAGCGCGATTGCTACGCTGCGGATCAAGGCCTTCGCCGGCACAAGCCGTGTCAGAGGCGGGAGCATTCCAGGCACCCCTGGTTCATTTCCTTCCGGTGCCGGAAACGCGCACCCTTCACCCACGCACCCCGGCGGCCCGGGGTGGAAGTCGGGAACAGATCTGCCGGACTCCCGGCACAGAGATACGAAACGTGCCCCGAAGCCGAACAAACCGATCAACGAATCCTCACGAGTGCAATCGTCCCCCGACCAACCTTCACGCCATGCCGAACATAGCGATCAGATCGCCCAACAAATGTACCATCACGAGGCCGGCATCGCGACCACAAATCGATCTCAAATCGGACAAATTCACAAATAACATTTGATTTTCCACGCTTTGGTTTCAAGCCTTCGTCTTCGAGACGAAACCGCTTCAGCGCGAACGTAATGTCCTCATGATGATCCCTCCGCCGGAGACGAGCCCGCCGCAGGGTAGGGGCTCATCTCC
>Ga0209049_1000160_pt1 | contig 14128 bp, 14 predicted proteins | sample WorMetulBAHAMAS2_FD_187398 | JGI IMG/M metagenome (GOLD analysis project Ga0209049, IMG submission 187398) | Marine gutless worms symbiont microbial communities from Max Planck institute for Marine Microbiology, Germany - Olavius ullae BAHAMAS.2... | ecosystem: Host-associated > Annelida >...
CTGCATTGGGTGCTCGACGTGCATCTCGGCGAGGACCTGAGCCGCGCCCGCACCGACCATGCCCCCGCCAATGCCGCGCTGGTCAATCGGCTGGCGCGCAACCTCCTGCAACTCATCGACACCCCGAAGACACCGATCAGCCACCGCATCCGAAAATGCATGTGGAGCGACGACTACCTCATCGCCGCCCTCTCCCATATGCGATAGCCCTGCCCTGAAAGGGGGGAGGGGGGACAGACCCGGCGTAGGGCCGACGGCAGCCGTCAGAGCGTCTGCTCGACCTCTTCTCGCTCGAAGATCTCGATCACGTCGCCTTCGCGGATGTCGTCGTAGTTCTCGAACGCCATGCCGCATTCCTGGCCGCCATGAACCTCGCGGACCTCGTCCTTGAACCGCTTCAACGTCTTCAGCTTGCCCTCGTGGATTACCACGTCGTCGCGCAGCAGCCGCACGCCGGCGTCGCGGCGGGCGACGCCGTCGGTGACCTCGCAGCCGGCGACCTTGCCGGCGCCGGAGACCTTGAACACCTGCTTGATCGCGGCATAGCCGATGGAGGTTTCCTTGACCTCCGGGCTGAGGAGTCCCGAGGCGGCCTTCGTCACGTCGTCCACGAGGTCGTAAATGATCAAGTAGTAGCGCAGCTCGATGCCCTTCTGGTTCGCCGCCTCGCGCGCCGGGGCGTTGGCACGGACATTGAACCCGATGATCGGCGCCTTCGAGGCGTCGGCCAGGGTCACGTCGGATTCGGTGATGGCGCCGACGCCGGAATGCAGCACCCGGACCCGGACCTCCTCGTTGCCGACCTTCTCCAGCGCCTGGACGATGGCCTCGGCCGAGCCCTGCACGTCGGCTTTGACGACGATCGGCAGCTCCTTGACCTCGGCGTCGGACTTGGCCTGGACCAGGAGCTGGTCGAGCGTGGCGCGGGCGCCCCGGGCGGCCTGCGCCTCCCGCGCCTTCCGCTGGCGGTAGTCGGCGATCTCGCGCGCCTTGGCTTCGTCCACGACGACGTTGAGGGTGTCGCCGGCCTCGGGCGTTCCCTGCAGGCCCAGCACCTCGACCGGGATCGAGGGGCCGGCCGAGTCGACTCGTTCGCCCTGGTCGTCAACCAGCGCCCGCACCCGGCCCCACTGATCGCCGACGACGAAGATGTCGCCGAGCTTCAGCGTTCCGCGCTGCACCAGCACCGTCGCCACCGGACCGCGGCCGACATCGAGCTTGGCCTCGATCACCGCGCCCTCGGCCGGCCGGTTGCGGTTGGCCTTGAGCTCCAAGAGCTCCGACTGCAGCACGATCGCCTCGACCAGGTTGTCGAGCCCCTCGCCGGTGACCGCCGAGCACTCGACGTCGAGCACGTCGCCTGACATCTCCTCGACGATGACCTCGTGCTGCAACAGCTGGGTGCGCACCTTGGCCGGGTCGGCACCGGGGCGGTCGATCTTGTTGATCGCCACGATCATCGGCACCTCGGCGGCCTTGGCGTGGCTGATCGCCTCGATGGTCTGCGGCATCACCGAGTCGTCCGCCGCCACCACCAGGATGACGATGTCGGTGACCTGGGCGCCGCGGACCCGCATCGAGGTGAAGGCGGCGTGGCCCGGGGTGTCGAGGAAGGTGATCTTCTGCCCGCACGCGGTGGTGATCTGGTAGGCGCCGATATGCTGGGTGATGCCGCCGGCCTCGCCCGCGACCACATTGGTCTTCCTGAGCGCGTCCAGCACCGAGGTCTTGCCGTGGTCGACATGGCCCATGATGGTGACCACCGGTGCCCGCGATTCCAGATCCGCCTCCTTGTCATCGGCGGTCTCGATCACGCTCTCGACATCGGCCTCGGAGACCCGCACCAGCTTGTGGCCGAACTCGCCGATGATCAGCTCGGCGGTCTCGGCGTCGATGGTCTGGTTCTGGGTCACCATGACGCCCATCTTCATCAGCGACTTGATCACGTCGGCGACGCGCTCGGCCATGCGGTTGGCCAGCTCCTGCACAGTGATGGCGTCGGGCAGGCGGACATCGCGCACCACCTTCTCGCGCTCGATCGGGCCGCCCATCAGCTTTCGCTTCTCGCGCTCCTGGCGGCGGCGCATCGCCGCGAGCGAGCGCTGGCGCCCGCCCTCCTCGTCGCCGAGCTTGGAGATCGTCAGCCGGCCGGTGCGCCGCTTCTCGTCGCCGCGCCCGCGCGAGGGCGTCGGCTTCTTTGGCGCCGGGGCGCCGCCGCGGCCGCGGGCCGGGCCGCGCTCCTCGTCGGCCTCCTGCGCCGCCGCAGCCCGCGGCGCGGCGCGCGGCGGAGCGGCAGGAGACGGGGCGGGCTCGGGCTCGGCGGCCGCTTGTTCCGCTTCGGCAGCCTCCTCGGTGGCGGCTTCGGCAGCGCCCTCGGCGGCGGCTTCGGCGGCCTCACGCTTCGCACGCTCGGCTTCGCGGCGGGCCTTCTCCCCGGTCTCGGCCTTGGCGCGGGCCTCTTCCTCGGCCTTGCGCTTGGCTTCCGCCTCGGCGCGGAGCTTGGCCGCCTCCGTCTCGCGCTTGCGCCGGGCCTCCTCGTCCTTCTTGGCCTGCTTCAGCGCCTCGAGCCGGCGGTCGTATTCCTCGTCGGAGAGCGTGCGCAGCATCGCGCCGCCACCCTCGCTGCACGGCTTGGCCTCCTTGCGCTCCGGCCGCTCCGGCTTTTCCGGGGCCGGCGCCTTGGCCTCAGCCTTCGGCTTGGCCGTCAAGGCCGCCGCAGCGGCGGCCGCGGCGGCGGTTCTCGGCGAGCCGTCGGGGGCGGCGAGGATCCGCTTGCGCTTCTTCTCGACGACCACCGCCTTGGAGCGCCCACGGCTGAAGCTCTGGCGCACCGAGCTACGCCCGCCGCCAGCCCCACGTACACCGGGGCCGCGTCCGCCAGTCGTCTTGTTGCCGCTTTCTGTATCGCTCATCGATCACCTTGTCCGGGAACCGCAGCCGGTCCCCCTTGTCTTCCTTCGCTCGTCCGCACGCCTGCCTCGCCCGCAACCTGCCGCGGTCCATCCCGTTCCGGGTCGCAGACGCGCAGGCCGCCCAGCCGCGCCGCTTCCCCGATCACTCGATCCGCGAAGCCGCCCCGGTCGAGCGCGGCATGTATCGCAAAATCGCGGCCAAAAGCCAAACCCAATTCGGCCGAGTCCAGCACTTCAACGACCGGGACCGGTTCAGTCCCCGCCGCCGCCAGCCGGGCGAGCTTCGCCCTGCCGTCGGCGGCACCGTCGCGGGCCTCGACCAGGACGCCGGCGCCGCCCTCGGCCAGCCGGGCGCCGGTCTTTTCGAACCCGGCCACCGCCTGACCGGCCTTGCGCGCCAGGCCGATCAACTCGATCAGCCGCCGGGCCAGCATCGCCTCCAGCCGGTCGGCCAGATCGGCGGGCGCGGCCGTTGGGGCCCGGAAGGCGCGCGAGAACAGCTTCTTCGCCACCGCCTTGTCGACCAGCGCCCGGTCGGCGGTCAGCCAGACCCCGCGTCCCGGCAGCTTGGCCACCAGATCCGGAACCACCTCGCCGCCCGGGCGGAGCACGAAGCGGATCAGCCCGCCGCTCGGGCCGCTCGCGCCGGTGGCGATGCAACGCCGTTCCGGCTCGCTCCGGGCATTGGCACGGTTCCTAGCGGCGGCGCCCCGGGTCATACTCCACCGGGCGGGCTTACGCCAGCCCGGCCTCCTCCAGGCTGCCGTCCCCCTCCTCGGCGCCTTCGGCCGCCTCGGCGTCCTCGCCCTCCTCGACCACGAGATCGGCCGGATCGACGATGCCGAGCTCGATCCGTGCCTTCATCACTAAGTACTGGGCCTCGTCGAGGCTGATGTCGAAGGGCTCCAAGAGGCCGTCATCCTTGACCCGCTTGCCGTCAATGGTGGTGTGGCCGCCGGCCAGCTCCCAGTCGGCGCATTTGGCGAATTCCTCGAGCGAGGTCACGCCGTCCCTGGCCAGTGCCAGCACCATCTGCGGGGTCAGGCCCTCGAACTCGACCAGGTTGTCCTCGACGCCGAGCTCGCGCGCCTCTGCCAGGGCCTTCTGGTTCATCTCCTCTAGGCTCTCGCGGGCGCGCGCCTGCAGCTCATCGGCGGTGTCCTCGTCGAAGCCGTCGATCATGGTCAGCTCGTCGAGCTCGACATAGGCGACCTCCTCGAGCGAGGTGAAGCCCTCGGAGACCAGGAGCTGGGAGACCATCTCGTCGACGTTCAGGTTCTCCATGAACATCGCCGAGTGTTCGTTGAACTCCTGCTGGCGGCGCTCCGATTCCCCGGCCTCGGTCACGATGTCGATGTCCCAGCCGGTGAGCTGGCTGGCCAGGCGCACGTTCTGGCCGCGCCGGCCGATTGCCTGGCTGAGCTGCTCGTCGGGGACGACCACCTCGATGCGCTGGGCGTCCTCGTCCATCACCACCTTGGTGACCTCGGCCGGCTGGAGCGCGTTGACGATGAAGGTGGCGGCGTCCTCGTTCCAGGGGATGATGTCGATCTTCTCGCCCTGGAGCTCGTTGACCACCGCTTGCACGCGGCTGCCGCGCATGCCGACGCAGGCGCCCACGGGGTCGATCGAGTTGTCGTAGGAGATCACCCCGATCTTGGCCCGCGAGCCCGGGTCGCGCGCTACCGCCTTGATCTCGATGATGCCGTCATAGATCTCCGGCACCTCCATGGCAAAGAGCTTGGCCATGAATTCCGGCGCCGTGCGGCTCATGAAGATCTGCGGGCCGCGGGTCTCGGAGCGCACGTAGCGGATGTAGCCGCGGATGCGGTCGCCGACCCGGTAGGCCTCGCGCGGGATCAGCTGGTCGCGGCGAATGATCGCCTCGGCGCGGCCCAGGTCGACGATGACGTTGCCGTATTCGACCCGCTTGACGATGCCGTTGATGATCTCGCCGACCCGGTCCTTGAACTCCTCGTACTGGCGCTCGCGCTCGGCCTCGCGCACCTTCTGGACGATCACCTGCTTGGCGGTCTGGGCGGCGATGCGGCCTAAATCCATCGGCGGCAGCGGTTCGGTGATGAAGTCGCCGACCTCCGCCTCGGGGTTCATCAGCCGGGCCTCGGCGAGGCTGATCTTGGTGAAGTGGTTCTCGACCTCCTCGACCACCTCGAGCGCCCGGCTCATCGAGATCTCGCCGGTTTTGCGGTCGATGAAGGCGCGAATGTCGTATTCCGCCCCGTACCGCGACCGCGCCGCCTTGCCGAGGCTGTCCTCCATCGCCTCGAGCACCAGATCGCGTTCGATCAGCTTCTCCCGCGCCACCGCGTCGGCGATCTGCAAGAGCTCCAGTCTGTTGGCACTGACCATGTCAAGCCTCCTTCTGCATTGCAGGGGCTGCGGGCTCCCGTTCGGGGTCTTCTTCTTCTACAGTTTCGATCTCGTCGAACTTGGTTTCGTCGAAGGCGTGTTTGCGGGCACGCAGGTCCTCGGCGATCACCTCGTCAGTGAGCACTAGGTTGGCGTCGGCCAGCCAGTCGAACTCGAGCCCGATGGTGCCCTGATCGACTTCGATCAGCACCTCGGTGCCCTCGGCGCCGGCGAGCACGCCCTTGAAGCGCTTGCGCCCGTCGATCAGCTCGGCGGTCTCCAGCCGGGCCTCGTAGCCCTCCCAGCGGTCGAAATCCTCGAGCCGGGTCAGCGGCCGGTCGATGCCGGGCGAGGAGACCTCGAGCGCGTATTCGCGCTCGATCGGGTCCTCGACATCGAGCACCGCGGAGAGGGTGCGCGAGAGCTCGGCGCAGTCGTCGATCTCCATCGTGCCGTCTTCCCGCTCGGCCATGATCTGCAACGTCATCCGCTTGCCGCCCAACAGCCGCAACCGCACCAGCCGGAAGCCCATGCCCTCGATGGCGGGGCGCACGATCTCGGCCAGGCGGCGGTCGATTGCGGACTTGGCGACCATGTAGGTCATGCGGGGCGGAACTCCTCCGGGTTTGCCCGCCCGATCGCTCACGGGGGCGAACGGGGGCGAATCAGAAAACGGGCCTCGCGGCCCGCCTCGTATTACCCGGTGGGGGTCTCGCCGGTTCAGCAAGGCCGCCGCGATGTTACGGCTCATATAGGCCGGGCCGACCGGCGTTGCAATGGGCGACGCAGGCGGGCACCGCGGCGCCAAGCCCTGCGGGGCGTCTCAGCCGGCGGCCGTTCGCCGCTTGCGCGCCTTCCTGACCGGCGCATTGGTAAGCCCGGCCGCCCGTTCCCGCTCGACAAGCCGCGCGGTCTCGGCAGCGAGATAGTCGCGGCTGAGCGGAACCGCATCGCGTTGGCGGGCGAGCTGGAGCTGCATGTTGGCGTAATTGCCGGCGAGGAAGGCGGTCTCGGAGCCGGCGAGATAGAGCTCCCACATGCGGCAGAACCGCTCGTCATACATCGCCTTCGCCCGGTCGCGGTTGGCGGCGAAGCGACGGGCCCATTCGGCGATGGTGTAGCCGTAATGCTTGCGCCAGATCTCGCAGTCGAGCAGCCAGAGGCGGGTGTGCTCCACCGCGGCCAGGGTCTCGGAGAGCGCCGGGATGTAACCGCCGGGGAAGATGTACTTGGCAGTAAACGGATCGGTGATGCCGGGCGGCGTCATCCGCAGGATCGAGTGGATCAGCGCCACGCCGTCAGGCGCCAGCAGGTCGCGCACGGTGGTGAAATAGGCGACGAGGTCGCGCGCGCCGACATGCTCGAACATGCCGACCGAGACGATGCGGTTGAACTGGCCCTCCACCTTGCGGTAGTCCTGCAGCTCGAACCGCACCCGGTCGGAGAGCTCCGCCGCCTCGGCCCGCTCGCGCGCCACCTTGAGCTGCTCCTCGGCCAGGGTGACCCCCAGCACCTCGACCTCGGCGACCCGGGCGAGATAGAGCGCCATGCCGCCCCAGCCGCAGCCGATGTCGAGCACCTTCTGGCCGGGGCGCAGCATCAGCTTGGCGGCGATGTGGCGCTTCTTCGCCAGCTGGGCCTCCTCCAGCGTCTCCTCGCCGGTGGGGAAGTAGGCGCAGGAATACTGCATGTCGGCGTCGAGGAAGAGCCGGTAGAGGTCGTTGCCGATGTCATAGTGGTGCGCGGCGTTGCGGCGGGCGCGCAGCGGCGTGTTGTGCTGGTGAATCCCGCGCAGCGTCCGGGCCAGTCGTCGCCAGTGGCGCACGACCGGGTGCTGGCGCAGATACCGCTCGTTCATCCGCAGCAGCATCAGCAGGTCGCGGACGTCACCTGTACCGATCCGCACGCGGTCGTCCAGATAGGCTTCCGCCAGGCGCAGCTCCGGGTCGAACAGGAACGTCCAGTCGAGCTTGGGGTCGGCAACGTGAAGCACGACCTTCGGGCCGGGTGCATCGCCGGCGAAGGTCTCGGCAACATCGCCGGGCCCGGTGAGGGTCAACGACCCTTCGCGGGTCCGACCGCGGAACAACCAAGGCAAAACTCGCATGCGCCTCCCTCGAATGCGTCTCTGCCGTGTCACGAAGTCCGGCGCCGTCACGCGCCTGTTACAAAGGTTAACATTTTCCGGGCGGCAAGAGAAGCGAATCGATTCAGCCGTGGTCGCGCAGAGGTAGAGCGGCGGTCAGCGGAACGGCACCACCTTGGCGTCGCCCAGGCGCGCCTGTTCCGTCACCCGCAATCGCTCCGCCTCCTCGGCAATGTAGCTGCGCGTCAGCGGCACCGCGTCGCGCTGGCGGCCGAGCTGGAGCTGCATGACGGCCTGGTTGCCGGTCATGAACGTGTCCTCGGCACCGAGCAGGTAGAGCTCCCACATGCGGCAGAACCGCTCGTCATACATCGCCTTCGCCCGGTCGCGGTTGGCGGCGAAGCGACGGGCCCATTCGGCGATGGTGTAGCCGTAATGCTTGCGCCAGATCTCGCAGTCGAGCAGCCAGAGGCGGGTGTGCTCCACCGCGGCCAGGGTCTCGGAGAGCGCCGGGATGTAACCGCCGGGGAAGATGTACTTGGCAGTAAACGGATCGGTGATGCCGGGCGGCGTCATCCGCAGGATCGAGTGGATCAGCGCCACGCCGTCAGGCGCCAGCAGGTCGCGCACGGTGGTGAAATAGGCGACGAGGTCGCGCGCGCCGACATGCTCGAACATGCCGACCGAGACGATGCGGTTGAACTGGCCCTCCACCTTGCGGTAGTCCTGCAGCTCGAACCGCACCCGGTCGGAGAGCTCCGCCGCCTCGGCCCGCTCGCGCGCCACCTTGAGCTGCTCCTCGGCCAGGGTGACCCCCAGCACCTCGACCTCGGCGACCCGGGCGAGATAGAGCGCCATGCCGCCCCAGCCGCAGCCGATGTCGAGCACCTTCTGGCCGGGGCGCAGCATCAGCTTGGCGGCGATGTGGCGCTTCTTCGCCAGCTGGGCCTCCTCCAGCGTCTCCTCGCCGGTGGGGAAGTAGGCGCAGGAATACTGCATGTCGGCGTCGAGGAAGAGCCGGTAGAGGTCGTTGCCGATGTCATAGTGGTGCGCGGCGTTGCGGCGGGCGCGCAATGGCGAGTTGCGCAGCAGGCGCTTGATCGGCCGTAGCGCGCGACGGATCGCCCGCTGCCCCGGCATCAGCTTCAGCCTGCGCTTGTTCAGCCGGAACAACAGAACCAGGTCGCGCAGATCCTCCGGCGCGGCATCGAGGCCGCCGTCCATATAGGCCTCGGCCAGCGCCAGCTCGGGATTGGTCAGGAGCTTGCGGTCGACCGCCAGGTCGGTGATCCGGATGGTGACCCTTGGCCCCGGCATGGCACCGCCGAAGGTCTCGGAACTGCCGTCCGGGCCGATCAGCGTCAGGGTTCCAGCCTGGATCACCTTGCGCAGCAGCAGCGGGAGATACTTCATGGCGCATTCATCCTCGCGGCAACGCGGGCGCGCGTTCTCGGTCCGAATCGGATGTGGGGATTACCCCGCTACCAGTCCACCGTCGATCACGATTTCCGCCCCGGTGGTGAAGCCGGAGGCCGGCGCGAGCAAGTGCAGGATGGGGGCAGTCACCTCCTCGGGCTTCGCCAACCGCCGGAGCGGGATCGCCGCCGCCATCTTGTCGCGCGCCCGGTCTGGGTCCGCGGGTGGCGCCGGCGATGCCGTCGACCATGGCGCCCTCGACGAAGGCCGGATGGACGGAGTTGCAGCGGATCGGCGGGTCAAGCCGCGCCCCGTGCAGCGCCACCGACTTGGTCAGCAGCCTGACCGCTCCCTTGGAGGCGTTGTAGGCCGCCAGGTTGGCGCCTCCGATGATGCCGGAGGCCGAGGAGAGGTTGACGATCGAGGCCGCCCGGCTGCGCTTCAGCAGCGGCCAGGCCAGCTTGCAGCCGAGGAACACCCCGTCGGCGTTGACCGCTATGACCCGCTGCCAGTCGGCGAGCGAGGTGTCCTCGATCGAGCCGAGCCGGACGATACCGGCATTGTTCACCAGCCCGTCGAGCCGGCCGTGCCGGGTCTCGGCTTCGGCGATCACCCGCGCCCAGTCGGCCTCCTCGGCGACGTCATGGGCGAGGTCGATGCCCTCGCCGGCGACGAGATCCGTGGCCAGCACCGTGCCGCCGGCAGCGCGGACCGCCGCGCAGGTGGCGCGGCCGAGGGTGCCGGCGGCGCCGGTGACGAGGACGATGTGGCCGGTCAGGGTCATGACGGCTCTCCCTCCTGTTCAGGGCGCGTGGCCGGTAGGGCGTACAGGCCTGTACGCCCTACCGGGGCGGCCCGGCTCATTCCAGCCCGGCCAGCCGGTAGGTGGCGCGGATCAGCTCGGCGGCGATGCCGGGCTCCGAGAGGGCATGGCCGCTGTCGTCGACCAGCTTCAACATCCCGGCCGGCCACGCCTCGGTCAGGCGCAGCGCCGTGTCGGGCGGGCAGATCATGTCGTAGCGGCCCTGGACCATCACCCCGGGGATGCCGGCGATCCGGTACATGTCGCGCAGGATCTGGCCGTCCTCCTCGAGCCAGCCGCGATGGACGAAGTAGTGGCTTTCGATCCGGGCGAAGGCGCGGGCGTAAGCCGCGTCGACGAAGCCCGCCGCGGCTGGGGCGCAGCGCTGCGGTGGCGGTCTCCCACCGGACCCAGGGCCGGGCCAGCGCGCTCTGCGCCGCCTCGTCGCCGGCGGTCAGGCGGCCGTGATAGGCGCCGACCAGGTCGCAGCGCTCGGCCTCGGGGATCGGTCCGATGAACTCGGCCCAGGCCTCGGGGAAGAACCGTGCCTCGCCGACGCCGTAGAACCAGTCGAGCTCGGACCGGGTCATGGTGAACAGGCCGCGCAGCACCAGCGCCGTCACCCGGTCCGGGTGGCGCTGGGCGTAGAGCAGCGCCAGGGTCGACCCCCAGGAGCCGCCGAAGAGCTGCCAGCGGCCGATCCCGAGATCGCCGCGGATCCGCTCGATGTCCTCGACCAGGTGCCAGGTGGTGTTGTCCTCGATCGACCCGTGCGGCCGCGAACGGCCGGTGCCGCGCTGGTCGAAGAGTACGATGAGGTACCGCGCCGAATCGAAGAAGCGGCGCATGAACGGGCTGATCCCGGCCCGGGACCGCCGTGCAGCACCAGCACCGGCTTGCTCTGCGGCGCGCCGCAAAGCTCGACATAGAGCTCATGCCCGCCACCGACGCGCAGGTGGAACCGCCGGAACGGCTCGATCAGAGGATAGAGCCGGGGGGCGGTGCGCGGGTCGGGTCCTTGCAGCACGCGGGCAGGCCTCCGGGTCCGGGTTTCGCTTGCGGCCTTTCGCTTGCGGGCGGCATGGCGCCGGTCGCAGGAATGAACTATGTCAGGTATGCGCGCGCATGCAAGCGGGGCGAGTACAGGAGGGCCCAGGATGACGCAGGCAGCGGAACCGGACACGGCTGTCGCAGAACCGGACGCGGAGCCGGATGCGAAGACCGGGGTCGACCCGGCGGAGATCGCGAAATTCGAGGCGATGGCCGAGGAATGGTGGGACCCGCACGGCAAGTTCAGGCCGCTGCACATGATGACTCCGTGCCGGCTCGGCTATGCGGTGACCCAGATCGCGGCTCAAACTGGCCGCGACCCCAAGCATCTCCGCCCCTTCGAGGGGCTGCGGATCCTCGACATCGGCTGCGGCGGCGGGCTCCTGAGCGAGCCGATGGCGCGGCTCGGGGCCGAGGTGGTGGGCGCCGATGCGGCGGAGCGCAACATTCCTATCGCCCGGCTGCATGCCGAGAGGATGGGGCTTGAGATCGACTACCGGGTGGCCACGGCGGAGGCGCTGCTGGCGGCCGGCGAGAGCTTTGACGCGGTGCTCAACATGGAGGTGGTCGAGCACGTGCCCGACCCGCAGGCCTATCTCGACGCCTGCGCCGGGCTGGTGCGGCCGGGCGGGCTGATGCTGACCTCGACCATCAACAGCAACCCGAAGAGCTGGCTCCTGGCCATCGTCGGCGCCGAGCATGTGATGCGCTGGCTGCCCCGGGGCACCCACGACTGGGCCAAGTTCATCACCCCCGCCGAGCTGCAGGCAATGCTGACCAATGCCGGTCTGGAGCCGGTCGACGCCAAGGGGTTCGTGTTCAGCCCGCTGACCTGGGGGTGGAAGATCGCGGAGCGGGACCTGTCGGTGAACTACGTGACTACGGCGGTGAAGCCCGCGTAAGGCAAACTCCGTCACTGCCGCGGCTTGATCAGCGCCAGGCCGGCGAACATCAGCACCAGGGTGCCCCAGATCCAGGGGGAGGGGCGCTCGCCGTAGAACACGATGCCGAAGGCGACGCCGGAGCCGGTGACCACATAGGCGACCTGGGCGGCGAAGACCAGGCCGGCATGGCCGATCAGCCAGACGAAGCCGAAATAGGCGCCGACATGCAGCACCGAGGTGGCCACGATGGCGATCTCCGGTCCATCGAGGCGAGAGATCTCCACCCAGGCGCCGGTGGCGAGCGTCAGCGGCGTCAGCAGGGCGAGGGCGCCCCAGCTCAGCCCGCACATCACCGTCAGGGTGCTCAGTCCTGGCGGTCGGGCGGCGGCGATGTAGATGTTCTCGCCGGCATAGGAAAGGGTGACGATCACCGGCAGCGCCACCCAGACCGCCTGCGATGGGTCGGGCAGGCTGGTCTCGGGCAGGACGATCAGCGCCACCGCAGCGGCGCCGAGCGCGACCCCGGCGAGGCGGCGCGGCTCGGGCGGCTCGATCCCGAGCGGCAGTGCCAGCAGCAGGGTCGCCATCGGCACCAAGGCGATGAGCAGCGACATCACCCCGACCGGCAGGTGCTGGTAGCCGGTATAGGAGAGGGCGCTGGGCAGGGCGGTGCCGAGCAGCCCGCAGATCAGGAAGAAGACCAGGTACCGCCCGCCCGAGCGGCACCCGGCGGACGGTCAGCGCCAGCGCCGCGGTGTAGAGCCCGGCGGCGATGGCGGCGGTCCAGAAGCTGATCCCGATCGGATGGTTGCCGGTCGAGACAGTGAGCTTGGCTAAAGGTCCGGTGCCGCCCCAGGCCAGTCCGATGGCGCCCAGCACGATCCGGGGCAAGGCGGCCCGGGCGGGGGCCGGCGGCGGGGGCGCGATGTCGTCGGAGTCGGTCATCCGGGGTCCGCTTCGCTCGGGTCACGGGCCCTGAATTACCTGTGCAGGAGGGTGAGACGGCAATGGCATCAGGGGGGCGGCCTGTCAATGGCCGGCACCGGCCAAATCTTCTGTGAGGCTAGGTGTGCAAACTTGCGCAGACAGTCAAAAGAAAAAAATCGCCATAAAATAGTTGACGCGCCGAAGCAGCGCCGGCAACGAGACCCCGCGCGAGCCGGCGCTTGACAGCCACCGCCAATGCCCGACTATCGGTCACGGACCCGTCCTCTCTGCCGCGAAGAGCTTCCCCGAATACGCGCCTCGCTCGTCCCCCTCCTGATCGTGCTCGCCCCGCAGGTGGCGCTGTCGGCGTTGCAGCTCGGCGTGCCGGTGCTGGCACCAGCGGTGATCGCCGCGATGGGCCTGCCGCCGGAAGCGGTGGGCGCGCTCGCCGGGACGATGGGCTTGGGCGCGGTCTGGCTGTTTGCCGCCAACCGCGGCGTCACGCCGGTGCTGGGGCCGTGGCGGGCGCTGGTTTCGGCCTGCCTCTTGTCGGTCGCCGGGGCGGCGCTGGTGCTGAGCGGGATCTGGGTAGCGGCGCTGGTCGGCGCGGCAACGATCGGGTTCGGCTACGCGGTCACCGCGCCGGCCGGGAGCCAGTTCCTCTCGGCGCACACCCCGCGCCGCCTATGGGGCACCCTGTTCTCGATACGCCAGTCGGGCGTCCCGGCCGGGGGGCGTGCTGGCCGGGCTGCTCGGCGCCGGGCTGGCGGCGGCCTATGACTGGCGCGCCGGGCTGATCGCGCTGGCGGCGATGCCGCTGGTCTCCGCCGGGTTGTTGGCAGTCGCGCCGGAGCGGTCCCGGGGCGGCGCCAGCGGGGTGCGGTTCCGGCTGGCGCCGCTGATCGACCCGGTCAATCTGATCCGGCCGCTGCAGGCGCTGAGACGGATGCCGCAGCTTGTACCGCTGGCGGTGGCCAGCCTCGGCTTCGCCATGGCCCAAGGCTGCACGCTGGCGTTCTTCACCACCTACATGACCGACGGGCTGGGGCTGAGCCTGGCGCTGGCCGGGGCGATCTACTCGGTGCCGGCGGTGGCGAGCTTCGCCGGGCGAGTGGTGGCCGGCTTCGTCGCCGACTGGCTCGGCTCGACCCGAAAGGTGCTGGTGGCGATGGCGGTGGCCTCGGCGGCGGCGCTGGTGCTGTTGGCGGGATTCGACGGCGGCTGGCCGCGCTGGCTGATGTTCGCGGCGGCCGGGGTGATCGGCCTCTTCGTCGCCACCTGGAACGGGCTCTTTCTGGCCGAGCTGGCCAAGGTGGCGCCCGAGGGCAAGGTCGGCGAGGCGACCGCCAGCGCCACCTTCTTCACCTTCGTCGCCTACATGGTCGCGCCGCCCCTGTTCGCGACGCTGGTGTGGGTCACAGGCTACTCGGTGGCCTATCTCTGCGTCGCGCTGGCGGTGCTCTCGGCCAGGCCGGTGCTGCTGGCCGGGTCGCGGCCGGCGGAACATGGCTGAACCGTTTAAAGTGTCGCGCACATTTCGCGCCAAAGTTGTATTATACCGGCGAGCGGGGTCAATGACCCATGATCCCGTTCCCGCAATCCGGTTGACCGGATGCGCCATGGCTGATCGATGGGCTTGTTCCAGCTCTCGCAGCAGTGGGCGACGATGTCGTCGTAGATC
>Ga0209049_1000161_pt1 | contig 14114 bp, 11 predicted proteins | sample WorMetulBAHAMAS2_FD_187398 | JGI IMG/M metagenome (GOLD analysis project Ga0209049, IMG submission 187398) | Marine gutless worms symbiont microbial communities from Max Planck institute for Marine Microbiology, Germany - Olavius ullae BAHAMAS.2... | ecosystem: Host-associated > Annelida >...
TTCTGGTCCAACAACGCCATCCACATGACGATGAGCTGGCTGCGCGAAGGCCTCAAAGAACGGGCCATCACCCGCGATCTCAAATGGGGTATCCCGGTTCCCAAACCAGGTTTCGAGGACAAGGTGTTCTATGTCTGGTTTGACGCCCCCATCGGTTACATCTCCATCACGGCCGATTACACCGATGATTGGGAACACTGGTGGCGGAGTCCCGAAGATACCGATCTCTACCAATTCATCGGTAAGGACAACATCCCCTTCCATACGGTTGTCTTCCCTGCCACCCAGCTTGCTTCCGAAGAAGTCTGGACGAAGCTTCACCACATGAGCTCGTCTGAGTATCTGAACTACGAAGGTGGGAAATTTTCCAAGAGCAAGGGTATCGGAGTGTTCGGCAACGACTGCCGCGATACGGGGATTCCCGCCGATATCTGGCGTTTCTATATCTATTACAATCGGCCTGAGAATGCCGATTACCAGTTCACCTGGAAGGATTTCCAGAACAGAGTAAATGGCGAACTCATCGGGAACTTCGCTAATTTGGTTAACCGCACCCTCTCTTTCTTGAGTCGTTATTACCAGGGCCGAATTCCCGACGCGCCCGTGGATGAGGAAATCTGGAAGATAGTGAAAGAAAGGGAGTCATCCATCACGGCCCGGCTCAATCGCGCCGAATTGCGTGGGGCGTTCAGGGACATCTTCGCCCTTTGTGATTTTGGAAACAAGGTTTTTCAAGACGGTGAGCCCTGGAAAACCCGCGTTCAGGCCCCCGATCAGGCCGCGAAACTCCTGAAGACCCTCAGCTATCTGCTGCGCGATCTGGCCATACTCTTCAAACCCTACATCCCGGCCACCGCTATTCGCCTCGCTTCGTGGCTGGGCATAGAAAGCGATGAGTGGAGCATACTCGGCAGGACGGAGGGGCTTGATACCGTTGATTCGGCGCCGATACTCTTCGAGAAACTCGAAGATGGGCACATCGCCAAATTGCGAGAACGTTTCGGCGGATCCCAAACAGGACGTCACGATTCCTTTGCGGCGACACGTGAGAAGAGTCTTACACCCGAAGAGCGTTTCGCGGCCCTCGATCTTCGCGCCGCGCGTATCATCTCGGTGAAGCCGCATCCCAACGCCGATAAGCTCTACGTCATCACCCTGGATGACGGCTCTGGTTCCAGCCGCGGCATATGCTCGGGGCTGGTGGATCACTACAGCCCCGAAGAACTGAATGGCAAAACCATCATCCTGGTATCCAACCTCAAATCGGCCAAGTTCAAGGGGGTGATGAGCGAGGGCATGCTACTGGCCGCCGAGGATTCCGATGCCAATCTCGAGGTGTTGATGAGCGAGGCCCGGCGAGGTGAACGCGTACTGCTTCAGGGCCACTCCGCGAGCGACTCTCCACCCGCTAGGATTTCCATCGAACGCTTTCTCGAAATTCCCATCACCGTCGAGGGCGGGCAGGTGAAGGTGGGCCGAAGCGGGTTGAAAATCGCCGGCAGGCCGCTGCGAACGATGAGGGTCCTTGAAGGGAAGGTGGGTTGAAGAGAAATTCACATGCCACAGAGGCCGATTTGCTTTCCCTGGAGTCGATCGACTATCATCAACTCGATCTGGAGGATAACTTGCTCCAGAGCGGTTTCTGGGGAACCTTCAAGGCCGAACATGGTTGGATTCCCCGCGGGTACTCCTGGGAGTTCCAGGGCCAAGAGTATCGATTTCTCCTACTCGAACGGCGATTCTTCGGCGGCCTGGGCATGGCCTATGTACCATATGGACCCAAGCTCCCGCCCGATCTGAACTCTCATGAGGCCACTTCCCTCCTAGCGGGAATCGGCATGGCGCTTCGAAGAAGGCTGTCGAGGGGCTGTTTCATGGTGCGCTTTGATCTGGGGGGGGAGGGAAGTGGAGATGAAACGAAGCCCGATGCGCTTGAGTGGCCCCTGTGGCGTTCACCCTACCCGGTTCAGCCCCAGGACACGGTGGTGCTCTCCCTCGATGCGGATGAAGAGACTCTCTTGGCAAGAATGCGCAAGAAAACCCGATACAACATCAGGCTGGCCACGAAGAGGGGCGTGAGAATACAGCGGCATTCGGCTGAAGAGGCCCTAGGCATCCTGCCACACTGGTACGCGCTTTACAGGGAAACCTCTCTCCGAAACCGGATATCCCTGCACAGCGAATCCTACTATCGCGCCCTCATTCGACTCTCCATGAAGGTGGGTGCCCCATCGATATCTCTGTATACCGCCCACCATGAGAACGAGGCCCTCGGAGGCATCATCGTTGCCCACCTAGGAAATCGTTCCCTCTACATGTATGGTGCTTCCTCCAACCTGAAAAGAGAACTCATGCCCAATTATCTTCTTCAGTGGCGGGCCATCGTGGACGCTCAGGGGCTGGGGGCATCGGAATACGATTTCTTCGGCATTCCCCCCACCGACGATCCTGAGCATCCCATGCACGGACTCATGCGCTTCAAAACCGGTTTCGGCGGTGAGATTCGCCATTATCCGGGCGCGTGGGACTTCCCGATCCGAAAGCCGATTTACCGTCTTTACCGCCCGGCCGAAGCGCTGCGAGGCCGGCTGGTCGCGCGTAGGAAGCGCTTCGTATGATGCGCGTCGCGAGGGTCATTCTTGAGGCGGTGAATCGCCGCCGCTACAGTCTTTTCTCCGGGTCTGTCGCCGAGAGGCCGTCGAATCGCCGCTGTCTGAGTGCTTCATAGGCGGCAATGCCGACTGAAACCGAAAGGTTGAGCGATCTTGCCCGCGCCGCCATGGGGATACGTAGGCATTGCTGTGTTTTTTCGCGGAGGAGATGGTTTGGAATACCCCTGGACTCCTTGCCGAATACCAGGAAGGCGGAATCACCGAAGACTACCTCATCGTAGCTCTTCTGAGCCTTTGTGGTGAAAAACCACAGACGCTCTTCCGGCCAGGCATCCCTGAACCTCCCCCATCCCTCATGAACGCTGAGTTCCAGATTGTTCCAATAGTCCAATCCGGCCCTTTTCAGGTAAGGATCCTTCAAGGAAAAACCAAGGGGACGAATCAGGTGCAAATGGGCACCGATTGCCATACAGGTGCGTCCGATGCTGCCGGTGTTTTGGGGTATCTCCGGTTCATGAAGAACGATGTGCAGGTTCATGGCGGATTACTCGTGGTATTGGTTCACAAGATTCGAACCCTTGGAGATTGAAAGTACGGGGGGAATGGCCCGAATGCTCCTGGAGATTTTCTTGAAATCCTCTTTGCTTTGCATTTCCACAATGAAAAAACCACTGAGGTCGCCCCGTTCGGTTTCGTCAAGACTACCGGAAATGAGGCGACCCCGGTATTTTCGAATCGCGCTCTCAATTTCGCTGAATAGATTGGGTGTGTAGCGTGAATGAATGCTGAAACGCTGCGTGGTTTGTGCACTCGCGATTTCCCAATCGACCTGAATCTTCCGCTTCTCGAAATCGTGGATGCCTTTGAGATTGGGACAATTGACATTGTGGACGATAATGCCCCGCCCACGGGAGATATAGCCGATGATGCGGTCGCCGGGGTTCGGTGAGCAGCATTGACTGATTTCAATCATTATATTGTGTTCATTTTCGGTGCGTACGCCGATTTTCGTGGCATTGATAACCTGAGTCTGCAGCTTTTCGGTGTCCACTGATTCTCTAGCGGCGCTATCCGCCGTTTTCTTCCGCGCGACGATGTTTCGATCGACTACCACATCGGCATCATGGCGGTTTAACCAGTTTCGCACCTTGGATCTGGCCCTGGCACTTTGCAGATGCTTGAGCCAATTCACATGGGGATGCGCGGATGGGGAGGTGAGTATCTGTATGTTCTGCGTGTTTTCCAGTCGACGTGTGAGAGGAATAATCGAGCCATCGGCCTTGGCTCCCATGCAATGTTCCCCGATCTCAGTGTGGATGTGATAGGCAAAATCGATGGCTGTGGAGCCTATTGGTAGCTCCACAGGATCACCTTTTGGCGTGTATACGATAATGGAATCTCTCAAAACGTCCCGTTTGATGGCCTCCAGAAACTCACCGGCGTCATAGTCATGCCCTTCCTCACTGAGGGTTATGAGCTGTTTCACCATCGCGATCTGTTCAGTGTGAGCCTGGTTGTTTTTCTTCCCCTCCTTGTAGGCCCAATGGGCCGCAATGCCGAACTCGGCTGTTTCGTGCATGAGCTGACTTCGAATTTGTACTTCCAGGGGTTTTCCACCATCGGTCAGCACCGTGGTGTGCAGGGAGCGATATCCATTGCCCTTGGGGTGCGCGATATAGTCTTTGAAGCGGCCTTCCAAAGGAACCCACAGACAGTGAACGATGCCCAGAGTGGTGTAACAAGTCTCGGTGGAATCGCAGATTATTCTCATGCCGAGCAAATCGTAAATTTCGTCAATCTCCTTTCCTCGCTTCTTCATCTTGTGGTAGATGGAATAGAAATTCTTGACACGTGTATCCGCTCGAATCCTGAGTTTTGCCTTGGACGCGGCTCTCAATAGATCGCCTTGAACCTTTTCGAGATAGAATTTGCGTTCTTCCTTTTCCAATGTCACATAGGCCTGAATTTGATTGAAGGAATCAGGGAAAAGATACTTGAAACTCAAATCCTCTAATTCAGTCTTCAGGGTTCTCATGCCCAGCTTGCCCGCCATCGGGACATATATCTCGAGACATTCCCGGGCGATGCGCAGTCGGCGCTTGTCATCTTTGACATACTGAAGGGTATGCATGTTATGGCATTTGTCGGCGAGTTTGATGAAAATCACCCTCAGGTCATCCACGATGGCCCAGACCATTTTGCGGAAATTCACGGCATTGCTTACGCTTTTCCCGATGTTCATGTCTTCGATTTTCGTTACGCCTTCTACTAAGGCGGCCACTTCATCACCGAATTTATCTACCAGATCCTGCTTGCTGATGTCTGTATCTTCGAGAACATCATGCAGCAAGGCACCCTTGATTACCGAGGGGTCCATTCTGAAGCGGATAAGGATTTCCGCCGTTCGAATGGGGTGAATGATATAGGGCTCACCAGAGTCCCGTTTCTGTCCCTCGTGGAGCATCTTCGACCAGTGGAGCGCGTGGAGGATGTCCCGTCGTTTGCTCCGGGGGTATACATCGAGGCATGCGGTAAAAGAGCGGATTTCCTTTCTGAGCTTCTCATCGTCCATGATGAGCACATCATCGTTCAGACTCAATTCTTCATTCCTTATATCCACCAATAACGCGTTCTCGCCCTGCCATATCCTTATGAAGTCTTATCTTGATGAAACCGTTCTCTGAAAGTATTTGTCGAATTGAGGACATCTGCAAGGGATTTGCCTCTAGCAGGATGAGCCCCATTCTGACAAGGCGTGCTCTAGCACGGGGAAGTAGCCGTCGAATCAGATCCAAACCATCATCTCCGCCGCCATTCAATGCCAATGCCGGCTCCTTCCAGCCATGCGCGACACGCGTATCGGTTTCCGCGGGGGTAAGATAGGGAGGATTGGAGATGACGATGTCGAAGTGAGCACTGATGCCTTCCATGAGATCCGATGCGATGAAGTCGACTCGTCCCCCGCACAGCGCCCGATTGTTTTTCCGGAAATATCCAGCGGCTGTTTCAGAGATATCCGATGCGGAGAATACCCAATGCGGGCGTTCGCATGCCAGGCTGATAGCCAGGGTTCCAGGACCACAGCAGCAATCGTGCAATGTCCCCCCCGAATCACCTGAGCTGTCCATGTTTTCCAGCGCGGCCTCTACAAGAACTTCTGAATCCGGCCTGGGACATAATACACCCGGCCCAACAACGAAGTTCCGATTCCAGAACTCCTTGAAGCCAAGAATCCAGGCCACCGGCTCCCCGGAACCGCGACGCCGCATGGAACAATGGTAATGGGATATCTCTCCCGGCGTCAGGGATTCCCCGAGATCCATATAAAGGCGCTCCCGACTCGTATGCCGGGCCTGAGAGAGAAGGAGGGCCGCGTCGAGCGCTGGGGAATCCATGCCCTCCTTCTTGAGAATCTGTTGCCCCGCGAAGAGGGCCTCCTGGACAGTCATGCCCTGTGATTGTGACGATCTTTAGCGGGTAAGTCCACAGCACTAAGGATTGCCGCGGACGGCCATGGCATAGTCTCTAATCGCGTCAGCGAATGGCATTTTCAGTCCTTCAGGACTTCTTCCAGGGCACCGACTTTCAGGGCGTCGATAATCTCTTCGATGCATCCCTGCATCACGTGTTCGAGTTTATAGAGAGTGAGGTTTATCCGATGGTCGGTGAGACGATTTTGCGGGAAGTTGTAGGTACGAATGCGTTCGGATCGATCACCGCTGCCAATCTGACTCTTTCGTTCGGCGGCCCGGGCGGTCTGTTTTTTGGATTCTTCCAAATCATAGAGTCTGGAGCGCAGCACTCTATATGCCTTGGCTTTGTTCTTGATCTGACTCTTCTCATCCTGGCAGATAACGACGAGCCCGGTGGGAAGATGTGTAAGCCTCACCGCCGAATCGGTCGTATTGACACTCTGTCCACCGGGCCCGCTGGAGCGATATACGTCCACCTTAACATCGGCTTCCCTGATATCGATATCCGTTTCCTCGGCCTCCGGGAGAACCGCGACGGTTACCGCGGAGGTATGGATGCGGCCCTGGGATTCGGTGGAAGGGACCCGTTGAACGCGATGAACTCCCGATTCATAGCGTAAGTCGCCATAGACGGCCCTGCCGCTCACCGCGAAAACTATCTCCTTGAAGCCCCCTGCCTCGCTTCTACTGACTTCGATTATTTCCACATTCCATTTCTTGTTTTCGGCGAATCGCCCATACATACGAAACAAATCCGCGGCGAAAATGCTGGCTTCATCGCCGCCGGTGCCGGCGCGTATTTCGACGATAATATCCTTGCCATCCAGAGGATCTCTGGGCACGAGGAGTACCTTGAGCCTTTGGACGATTCGCTCGATGCTTTCTTCCAAGGCCTCCATTTCCTCACCGGCGAGTTCCCTTATCTCGGGATCGGCTTCCGCCATTTCTCGAGCGTCCAGCAGCTCCTGGTTTTTGGAGCGGAATTCGGTGATAACAGCCATGGTCTCATCTAGATGACCATATTCCCGCATCGTTTCCTTATAGCGTTTCGGATTCTGGGGGAGCTTGGGGTCGGAAATGATTTTTTGAAGTTCTTCGTATCGATTCTGGATCGCATCCAGTTTTTTTTCGAGGAATGTTACATCGACCATGGACTCACGATACTCCGAAACAGCCTGTCCGGGAAGGGTCTGGTTTGAGGGATGCTCCTAGTGGGCGATGGTTTGTTCGCCGGGTCCGGGTGGCGGGCCCTTGGGAGACATCTTCCTGATGCCTACAGTGCGGGCGTAGCCGAAAACCGCCCCGCAGGCCGCCCCGATGATATGCGATATCTGAGACACATCATCGTAACGGAATATCGCCAGAATTTCCTTTATCAGGTACAGGCCGACCACAAGAATAGCGGACAGTGGAAACTCACCAGTCTGTATATTCGCGAAACTCACCAGGAGTATCATCATGAACGCGATGCCGCTGGATCCCAGCAATGCCGCTTCGAAGAAGAACGCGTTCAATAGGCCATTCGCCAGGGCCGTTATTACCATCATCCAGGCAACCGGCCGTGAGCCATATTTTTCTTCCAGAATCGGGCCGAGAAGGAGAATCAGCGTCAGGTTGGAGAGCAGATGTTCCCATCCGGCATGCCCCAGGATGTGAGTGAGCATTCTCACATAGGCGGGGAAATTGTCGAATCTGAAGGTGACCGCCGCTTCGGCCGTGAACAAGGCCTCAACAATCCCCGGCATGATGTACTGATCGATCAACAGAATGATCGTAGCCGCCAACGCGAAGGTCAGTGTCGCCGGAGCGTTGTATTTCAGTCTCATAATCTCAGTTATCGGCGCCGGCTGACGGTCTGTGTAGGATTAATCGTGTAGCTCCAGGAGTACAGGGCAGTGGTCGCTGCCGAGTATCTCCGGCAAAATCTGAGAAGATTTCACGCGATTGGAAGAGGCGGTATCGACACAGAAATAGTCCAATCTCCACCCAATATTCCTGGATCGGGCATTTGATCGGTACGACCACCATGTGTAGTTATCAGGATTCTTGTTGAACATCCTGAAAGTATCGATCCATCCTTCCTCTAGGAACGAATCCATCCACGCGCGTTCCTCCGGCAGATAGCCCGGATTTTTCTCGTTCTCTTTCGGCCTGGCCAGGTCGATCGGCCTGTGAGACACATTGAAATCCCCGGCCATAACGACTGTTTTACCGCTTCGCGCGAGCGCGTCGGCCCGCGCCTTCATCGCGGCATTGAACCTGAGCTTATAGTCCAGACGGACACCCTCCGGCTGAGAATTGGGGAAGTATCCGTTAAGGAGCGCGAGATTACCGAAGATAGCGACTTGCGTCCGCCCCTCGACATCGAATTCATCAACTCCCAGCGTTTCGAGACTGTCGGGCTGTCTCTTAGCCCACATCGCCGTCCCGCTATATCCTCGTTTTTCAGCACTGTGCCACCAGGAGGAATACCCTGAGGGAGCATGAACTTCCTTATCGAGCTGTTCCCGATGAGCCTTGGTCTCTTGGATGCAGAATATGTCGGCATGCGATGCCGTTAAGAAATCCACGAAGCCCTTCTTCTGGGCGGCCCTTACCCCATTCACGTTCCAAGAAACGATTTTCAATGTATGGCTCCTTTAAGCGGCATTCTGAGTCCTGACTCCTTATGATGAGCGTCGGGGCCGAGAGTACCCGATATTTCCATGGACACAACAACTCATTATACATTATATAGCAAGGCAGCGATCCTGTCAAGAACAGTGGCAGCATGATTGGCTATGCCTACCGATTCCGCTAAGGCCCTCGCGCGTCGGCGTTGAATTTCCATCAAGGATTTTGTAAGGTACCATTTTGAACCTGCCTGTCCATAATGAAGCAATGATGTACCTCAAAGAGGGGGTGTAGTCATGATAGAGAATGCCTCATCACTTGTCGATGCCGTTACGGAGTTTTCCAGAAGAGACGTGACCATCAGACATCGCCGACGTGTTTCCGGCGGTGATATCAATGAAACGGCCATTATAACGCTCAGCGACGAATCACAGATGTTTCTCAAGGAGAATCGAGCCGATCTGGTTATGATGTTCGCGGCCGAGGCGGAGGGACTGCTGGCCCTGGGCCAAGCCGGAATTCCACCCGTTCCACAGCCTCTGGGATGGGGGCGGGACGGGAGTAAATCCTTCCTTCTTCTCGAGGTAGTCGAAAGCGGACGTCTGAAATCCGCCGAGAATTTCGGATCGGCGCTCGCCCACCTCCATCGGCATCTTAGGAATGAGAAATGTGGATTCCCTAAGGATAACTGGATTGGGTCGACACCACAGGTCAATACCCCGATGTTATCGTGGTTTGAGTTTTTCGCGGAATGTCGACTAGGCTACCAATGGCGGCTGGCCCACGTGAATGGGTATGGCAATAAGGCATTGACAAGGGCCATGGAGTCTTTACAATCGCGCCTTTCCCAACTCCTGCCCGACCTCGATGGGGGCATGGCGAGCCTGCTCCATGGCGATCTCTGGGATGGGAACTGGATGGCCGGCGCCGACGGCCAGGCCTATCTCATCGATCCCGCCGTCTATTATGGGCATCGGGAGGCTGATTTAGCCATGACACGCCTTTTCGGTGGATTTCCCGAGGGCTTCTATCGATCATATCATGAGGCCTGGCCGATCGAATCTGGTTTCTCTGAACGCGTTCCGTTGTACAACCTCTACCATCTGCTGAATCATCTGAATCTGTTCGGCGCTTCCTACATGGGCAGGGTGAGAGAGATTCTGTTGCGATACTCATAGGGGTAGTAGATCTCTGCTTTCCCCTTGAGAAAGCACAAGTAGTCACAAGTAGTTTTCCTAGAACACCTGAAAAACATCGTGTTTTGCTCAAGCAGATGGGCAGCTTGAGACTGTTATGAGTATTGTAAGGATGCATTAGACAATCTCAACTTCGCTCATTTTCAAAAAATTGGATGCGCATCCTTGCGAAATAACATCTTAAGATGTTAAAGTACATTCATTATTAAAAGGGGGTATTATGAGTATTTTTGATGACGATTCGACTATCATGGTGGGCTCCAATGAAGGCTTCGGCGTCATGGACGCGCCCATGGCCGGAAGCCTGCTTCCCAGTTTCAGCAGCGCCATGTCCTGGCCGGAATCCTTCGAGGAAGCGATGGATGTCGCCTATTATCAATGGGATCCCCATTATCGGCCACACGCGGATGAAGATGAGCATCATTCCTTCATGCGCAAGATGAAGGAAGCCGCCGCCTTCAACGAATGGGTACAACGCGGCTCAGAGTCATCTCATGCCCAGGGGGCAGCCGATAAGACCCTAGAATCAACGGACGAAGGGGATTCATTTCTCCGCAAGACCCTAGTACATGGCGGCGGTGGAGGTGGGGGACCGGCACAGCGTGATCCCGAACCTCCTTCTGTGAGACGGCCAGGTGGTGATCCCGATTTCGGTGGCCGTGGTGGCCATGATGGCAACTCCAGGAATCCCGGCACGGATGATGGCGATGGACATCAGGGAAATCCCGAACCTCCTTCTGGGAGACGGCCACAGCGTGATCCCGATGATTCTGGCAACAGAGGCGGAAATAGGGGCTCCGATGGCTCTGGCGGCCGTGATAGGGGCCCCGGGAATGCCGGCACGGATGAAACTCAGGAGGATGAAACTCAGGGAGATTCCGACGATAGGGTTCCAGGCGAAAGACTAAATCCGCCGAAAGTGCCCATGCCTAACACCTGGGATGAGCGTCTGCCACTAGAAATCCCCGGTACCAATGGAGTAAGAATTCCCGGTGCCGGAGCCCGTAATCCTGATTACAATCCACCTAGGTACGCGGGCGTTTCCAGCGATGATGTCGCTGGCGCATTAGGATTAGAAGTGGGGATGCCGAGGGGTGAACGAGGAAACAATCAAGCACAGCTTCTTTCGCAGAAGGTAGATGGTGAGGTTCGCTATCCAGTCGCGTGCAAAGCGTTTGCTACGGTCAATGCGTTTATGATGGCAGGACATTCGCCAAAGGCGGATATTACGAATCTCGGCGACTTCGTGGACGAGAGAGTGGGACAACTGTACACTAAGATCATCGAGGATACCTTTGGCTTGGAGGGTGTAGAAGTTAAACCGATTCCGGAAGGGAGTACGAGGGAGGAAGTAGAGAGCACTGTGGGCAAGAACCCGGCGATGATAGATTATGAACAGAACGCTTTTTGGGGTAGTACAACTCTACAAGGTAAGCACGGCGTTAGCTATTTCGATGGCGAAATGCATGATCCCTATATGTCTCGGCGAGGTGATACCTATGAGACTATTAGGGGGCAATCTGGAAAAAACACATCGAAATTTGATGATAATGTAGGAGGATGGTATTTTGTTGTTCCTGAAGAAGAAGATTGAAGCGGTTCTCGTCTTCCTGGCAATTGTGGGCATGGCTGAGCCCTGTTTTGCCCAGGAAGATGATCGGTATGTCATCGAGAATGGGAGGATCACGGTTTTTGACTCGCAGAGTTTTTCCATAGGCGATGAGGGCGAAGCCGTATTGGAAAGACTGGGAGACTATGATTCTACTGACGAATATCCCGGGGGTGAATGGTACAACTATTTTGAAAAGGGACTTAGTGTATCAATTGATTTTGATGGGAACATCGATCTTGTCTCGCTTTTTTGTGCATATAATAATCCTGATGGGGGCCCTCGCATAGAGACACCCCTCGGTGAAGTTGTTGTTGAGGGCATGGGAGTCGATAGGCAGACGAGCATGGCTGAGTTTATCAGTACTCTTCAAGAAGGTGATTATGCCTTCGAGATTGATGAATACAGCAATCGCACTAACATAATAGTTGATTTCGAGAATGGCTATAAATGCGCGTTAAGGTTTCTAGAATCGGAGTTTCTAGAATCGAAGGACTATTTCTTCGACGAGATTCAATACTACGCGAGTAAGTAGGTCTCGAGCGCCATCGGCCGAACGCTCAAGGGCCCTTCGATGGTTGGGAAAGCTTCAGGCAGGGGCGTTGCCGGAGCGAAGGTGTTGGAAACCTGCCGGAAATACGGTATCAGCGACGCGACCTGCTCCAAGCGGCGTTCCGGGTACGGGGGCATTGAGAGCACTGTGGGCGTTCTTCGCTTGAGGATTGAGATATTGCGGCTCGCTGCGTCCACGACTATAATCTGAAAGTGGAGAGCATGATGTGACTCACTTTGATAGTCGGGGTGTATTCTCAAGACTGTGCGAACGGGCCTTCCTTCTCGGTTTTCGGGGGCCTGGTGAAACCATCGATATGGCCGAAGCGCATTTAACCGAACTGAGAGGATTGGTGGAATCCTTGGGGATTCTGGTTGTCGGCACGATGCTCATAGCCCTTAAGGTTGTCAAGACTCGGTCGCTCATCGGAAGAGGGAAGGTGGAGGAAGTAGCGCGCCGTATTGATGATGTGGATGCCGATTTAGTCGTTTCCGATGCCGACCTATCGCCGGCACAGCAGCGGAATCTCGAGAATGAGTGGGACATAACCGTCATCGACCGCTGTGAGCTCATCCTGGATATCTTCGCCAACCGGGCCTCGACACGTGAGGCCGTCATCCAGGTGGCCCTCGCGCGAATGCAGTACACTCTTCCCCGGCTCACCCGCGCCTGGACGCATCTTTCCAGGCAAAGGGGGGGAGCAAGGGGAAACCGCGGTAAGGGCGAAACACAGCTTGAGAGCGATCATCGCCTGGTGCAGGACAGAATCGCGTCCCTGAAGAAGGATTTGATTAAGGTGAGAGAGCAGAGGGATGCCCGTAGGAAACGGCGTTTCGATAACGCCATCCCGTCGGTTTCCCTCGTAGGATATACCAATGCCGGAAAATCATCGCTCTTAAACAGCATTTGCGGATCCGATGTGCTGGTGGAAGACAGGCTCTTCGCCACCCTGGATCCTACCACCCGGAGCTTCGATGGGCCTGGGAATCGGCGCGTACTGTTCACCGACACAGTGGGCTTCATCCGGAAACTGCCCCATGCATTGGTGGATGCCTTCCGTTCCACCCTGGAGGAGGCCATTTTCGCCGATGTCATTCTCCATGTCGCCGATGCCGGCAGTTCGGAATTAGACCAGCATATCGCTACTACTGAGTCTGTTCTGATGGAACTCGGAGCGGGGGGGAAGGCGCGTATTCTTGCCCTGAATAAGGCCGATGCCCTCAGTCCGAATCAGAGGGAAGACCTTGCCCTTCGCTATCCCGCCGGGATTTTCGTGTCGGCCCGAAGGGGCCTTGGTCTCGATAGCCTGACGCGGGCCGTCTTTCGCGCGTTGGACGTTGGCAAATCAACGGCTTCCCTCTTTCTACCCCCCCATCGTTGGAATTTGAGGGCCAGACTCTATCGGGAATCTCGTGTACTCGAGGAGACCTTCGATAAGTCAGGCGCGCGACTGCTTGTCCGCATCAGCGCCGAGGAAAAAAGCCGTTTCGCGGATTATATCCTGGATGCTTAGCGGCCCCGCCCCTAAGCTCCTTGAGGGGCGAGATTCCGCCTAGTTCACGGCCGGGCTGGTCGCGAAGCCCTGGGCGTTTGTGATGGAACGCTGGTTCTCATTATCGTCGCTGAAACGAAGCCATAATTCTCCTCCATTATTGGCGAGGGCGGCCAGCACATAAATAATGGAGGAGCGGCCCAGGTTTCTAGCGGCAACGTTTACCCCATCGGCAGTGCTGTTCAGAAAGAGCAGCACCCCATCGCTGAGCACGCCCGCCGCGTTTGAAAGCTGATCGTGGATATTGGCCACCTTATCATAGTTGGGCACGCGCGCGAAGTCTCCGAGAGCAGTCATATCACTACCGGAACCCCCTGATGGAGTATGAACTAGCTCAGTTGCTATCTTCGGAGTGCGATAATCCGAAAACGGGACGATGCCGTATTTCTTACCCACATAAATCCGCGTAAGAGGGCTTCCGCCATATCGCACCCTGAAGGGCGATTCGGGGCCGCGGGCACCGGTTTTAACATCGATGCTCTTCACCTCGCCTCCGTCCTTCGCCG
>Ga0209049_1000162_pt1 | contig 14104 bp, 12 predicted proteins | sample WorMetulBAHAMAS2_FD_187398 | JGI IMG/M metagenome (GOLD analysis project Ga0209049, IMG submission 187398) | Marine gutless worms symbiont microbial communities from Max Planck institute for Marine Microbiology, Germany - Olavius ullae BAHAMAS.2... | ecosystem: Host-associated > Annelida >...
GAAGCTCTCTGTAGTTCCCGCGCGGGCAATGCGGGCCACAATGTCGTCGATGGATACCTGATCGGCAAACTCAATCATTCTCTGAGCCGTTCGGGCTCGGACCACAATGTTTTTCACGTAAGTCGTTTCTCACGTAAGTCTTCGGATTCGTGCTCACTATATACCTACCCCCGATTGACTCCTGTCACAATCCGCAGAAGCCTATATGAATCAAACACCACTTACAGCAGTGAATCTGTATATTCCAAGGCCCTGTCTATGATGGCCATCGACTCATCAAGCTGCTCCTTGTTGATACACAGCGGTGGAGCCATGAAAACAAAGTCCCACTTGGCAAACAAAGTGAGCCCCATTTCCACCATCTTCCTACTAAGCTCAAGCGAAACGTTGCGTGTACTGTCGACAAAACCGGCGAGCGGTGCACGTGTAGTCTTGTTCGAGCTGAGCTCAATACAGCCCCAGAGCCCCCTGTTGCGCACATCACCCACCGATGGGTGCTTCTCCTTCACTTCATCAAGCCGACGGGCAAAATGTTCGCCGAGAATTCGGGAATTCTCAATGAGTCCATCCCTTTTATATACTTCAATGCTCGCGATGCCCGCCGCACAGGCCAGGGCATGTCCGCCGTAAGTGGAGTATTACTGTTCGCGATTCTAAACAATGGGCTAACGTTACTGAGCATATCCTCGTACTGGTACGATGTTACAATCGGTGTTGTAATAGCCGCGGCTATCACAATCAACGCGGTCCAACAACTCCGTTCCAAGCGGAAACGCGTTAGGGTTCAAATAGAGGATTAGAGGGTACAATGATTTCAATACGGAAGCCCTCCGCAAATCGTACATTGATTATCATTGCTATTATCGGGCTGATGTCGATTATAAATCCTCTTCGATTTCCAACATTGTCAAATCTGATATCCATGTCCTATCAATTGCCGATCATCGCCTTTTTATCCATCGGGATGGCGCTTACTATGCTTTCGGGTGGGATAAACCTAGCGATTATTGCGACCGCGAATTTTGCTGGAATAATAACCGTAACAGTACTGAAGGCCCTATACGGAGAAGGATCAACCGCCGCGACTATCGGAGGAACCCTGCTTGCCATGGGAGGAGGCCTAGTCGCCGCGCTACTGATCGGATTGATAATAGGGTATCTCATTGCCTATGTCGAGGTGCCCGCAATACTGGCGACTTTGGCCATAATGACCCTACTGAATGGAGTCAATGTCGTCATTACGAAAGGATATACGCTTTCCGGTCTTCCGTCCTTTCTGATAGGCATTGGGAACGGTACGGGCGCAGGAATTCCGATACCGTTCATCGTTTTTATCGTCATTTGTATTATCTTGGCAATCGTTCTAAAGCGTACGGTATTCGGCGTCAGCCTCTATCTTCTAGGAGCGAATCCGACTGCAGCTCGGTACTCGAATATAAACGTCCGCAGGATGCTTGTGTACACATACCTATGGTCCGCTTTCTTTTCCGCCCTAACCTCATTCATCATGATGGGCAGCTTAATTCAGTTAAGGCCAACTATGCCGAATCTTACCTTCTTGTGGCTGTATTGGCCTGTTTTCTCGGCGGTGTCGATCCTTTCGGCGGAATCGGACAACTATCCGGGATGGTCTTGGCCGTTATCATACTGCAATTAGTATCTTCGGGTGTCAATCTTCTGCGGATGGACCCATTTTTTATTCAGGCAATGTGGGGTTTCATCATCATTGCATTAGTCGCGATGAATTTTTTCAGCGCCCAACTCGGTGAATGGAGACGGTTGAAATCCGCCAGGCTTGAACAACAGAGTACGGATCGATTTTCATGAATCGACCTCAAGGCGAGAACGAATTATGGAATGCCTTGCGCAAAACTCTTGACACTAGCAAAGGTATAATCTATGATGAACGTTGATTTAGCACGTTGTTTCAATGACACTAGGCAATAGGGTGATCCTGACCTGCTCGATTCCCAGGTCGAAGGGTATGGAAAAATGAGTGTGCTCGATGCCGCCATGCATGTTTTGAAGGAAGCGGATAACCCACTTCATGCCAAGGAGATTGCAGAGCGCATTCTATCGAAGGGCCTTTGGAAGACCTCCGGCAAAACTCCTTTTGCGACTGTCAGCGCAAGGCTCTATTCGGATATTAAGAAAAAGGGAGAAAACTCACGCTTCATCCTTCACGCAGCGCAGACCTTCGGCCTCAGAGCATTGGAACTCCCCGGTAAGGCTGCGGGTGATGCGCGGCCTGAAGCTACTCCTTTGAGGGTTATCCAGACACAAAACAAGACATACTCATTCACAGATTCTGCCGAGAAGGTGTTGGAAACGATCGGTGAAAAGCAGCCCATGCATTACCGAGCTATTACCGACAAGGCTCTTGAGCAGGGCTGGCTGAAGACCGAGGGCAAGACACCCGAGGCCTCGATGTACGCGCAGATTTCGACGGAAATTAAACGCTTCAACCGCCGTGGGGAGCAGCCTCGATTCGTTCAGCATGGTAAGGGATACGTGGGTCTTTCGCGGTGGATGGGCCGGGGCTTGGCCTTCGATATCGAGCAATACAACAAGAAGGTCCGACATGCCCTACTCGAACGCCTTCGCGATATGAAGTGGGAGGAGTTCGAGGAGCTCACCGCGCTCCTGCTGGCCGAGGTCGGCTTCGAGGAGGTCGAGGTGACCGGCCAGAGTGGCGACGGCGGCATCGACGTCCGCGCGACGCTCGTTGTCGGCGAGGTGATTCGAACGCGCATGGCCGTGCAAGTCAAGAAGTGGAAGCGAAACGTCCCAGCCCCGATCGTCCAGCAGGTCCGTGGTAGCCTGGGCACCCACGAGCAAGGGCTCATCATCACGACCAGCGATTTCAGTTCCGGAGCCCGCACTGAGGCCGCTCGGCCCGACGCCGTTCCCGTCGCCCTCATGAACGGTGAACAGCTGGTCGTTCTTCTTGAGGAAAATGAGATCGGTGTGACGCGCCGCTCGCACGACCTGTTCGAGTTAGACGACGCGGCCGGTGGGACGTAAGGGGCTGGGAATTGCGGATAGCTCGCATTCGCATCGAAAACTACCGATCCATCAAGTCCCTGGACTTCCAGCCGGGGATGCCCTGCCCCCTTGTCGGGGAGAACAATCGCCGGTGGCATAGTGCACAGGGTACCAACCGATCTTCGAGAGGCGCTCAAGGCCGCCGGCGCCTCGGTGCGGGCCATCAACTCATTGGCCGATCCTCAGCTAACGTCGTTTGTCTACCCAGCGGAGAACGCGGAGGGCGCGCAGCGTGTTCATTCGACTGGGCTCGCGACCGCCCTCGATACGGAAGTATTCCTTTCCGCTGTGCCGGTTCTGCGCTCGCCAGCACCCGTCCTTGGTCCGTGCGGAGATTAACACGTTCACGGCATCGCCGAGACGATCGTCCCATGGCGCGTCGACGGCGATGAAGTGCTCAAGCCCGCGCAGCACGTCGAAGTACCACCGCGAAGGAAACGAGAGCCTCGTGAAGCTGGAACGGACGATCTCCCCCGTGCGTTCCGATCGGTAGAGTCGATGACGCAGGAAGTAGTCACGGCCCCGGTCCGCCGCGCGTCGAACAGCCATGTTATGGCCGCGGGCGGACTCGAACGCGCGAAGTCCCTCCAGGCCGCTGATGGTGCTGTGAAACGACGAGCACCGGGCCCGCTCGCGCTCACAGTTCCAGCCTCCATCATCCATCTGCTCACTGAGCAAGCACGAGAGCATGCGGTCGCAGCGTTCGTCGTCGGCAAAGCCGAAGTAGCAGGCCATGGAGAGCAGCATCGCCGTAACGCAGGTGTCAGTCCGGCCACTGCTCCAGAGGCTCACGCCGCCGCTTTCGCTTACACCCTCGTCGAGCAGTAGGCGACAGCTCGCCCGCGCGGCGCGGTGACTCGGGGGCAATCCCAAATGGGTCAACAGGCGCAAAGTGTAGAAAGTCGACGTCCACTTCGGCTGATAGAGTCCCCCGCCCCACCGGCCGTCCTCGGTGCGGTGCGCCAGAAGGCGTGCTCCCCAACCTTTGCGCGCCACCCGCCGGCGCGTTCTCGACCATGTGGCTTCCGCGCGGTCCAGGATATCCCGCTGGACCTGCCATGCCACGGCCGGATCCCCTCCAAGGAGCCATGTGATCACATCGCTCAATGCTCGCCCGGTGTCAGTTGCCATACCATGCTCTCCGCGCCTTCGAATTCGGCCTGCTGGTTTCCCTTCCTGCGCGACTCGGCTGCTGTTTCTCGACGGCTATCATACATTCTGCCGGGATGTTTGACAATGATGCGGCCGGATGGTCCTCAAACCTAAATATCGAGGGCTCAACCGCGCGATTTTCCCACCTTCGACGTTTTTCAAATAAATCAACAAAAAAGACTTGCATGAAGCAAAATCATGTGACATACTAAGAGAGATAATCCGCGGTAGGAATGAGAGAACCTATCGGGTTAGAGGGACGAGGAGTCCTGCGATATCCTCTTATACTGGAAGTCCTGGTGCCCCTCATCGCCAGGACTTCCGCTTTTTTAGGCCGGGGATCTACTCACATCCTTTCAAATTGCCTGGAGCCGGGATACTGTGTAATCAGGTGACAACGCGCTCACTCGAGAATTTCTATGAGAAGCATTACGGGGGAGACAGGGCACGCCGCGGGCTTTTCGACGCGCTCGCGGCCTGGCGATCATTTGAACGCGTCCTGTATCCGGGCGGATTCATTCACGTTACAGCCTCGTTCGTGTTTCCCTCTGTAACCTACATCGACAACGACCACGGCGCCGCACGCTTCTTCTCGCGGCCTGGCAATGTCCGCTCCTTCGTCGACAGAAACAAGGCCTACACAGAGAACACCGAGCTGAGGTTTCACAACGCGAACTACGAGAGAGGATTCGATGAACCGGATGACAGCTTCGACCTGCTCATCTCGCTCTACGCCGGGTTCGTTTCTGAGCCCTGCAGGCGCTACTTGAAAGTGGGCGGCATCCTCGTCGCGAATAACAGCCACGGCGACGCCGGGCTCGCCTACATTAACCCCGAATATCGCCTCATCGCTGTTCTGAAGGGACAGGGTGAGCGCCTTCGCGTAGTGAAGGAGGATCTCGATGCCTACTTCAAGCCCAAGAAAGAAATAAAGGTGACCGAAGAGCTGCTGCGGAAGCGTGGCCACGCTCTTGGCTACACCAGGAGCGCGCCTGCCTACCTGTTCAGGAGAGTGAGATAGCCGATGACAGCATCGAGGCATGGGCCCGATATTCTGCTTATCCCAAGAATCGAGACGGAGCATCTGACGCTGAACGCGCCCCGTGTGTCTGACTTCGATGAGTACGCCCCCATCGTGATGAGCGAAAACGCCGAGGGCCATGGACTTGCCTTCGAAGCGGGGTCAGCGATGCGCGACTGGGCATTCGCCGACACGAAACTACGCGCCCTGGTCAGCTATATCGATCCGGCCGATGAGCGGGCGATTTCACGTGCCGTACGGCTTGGCGGTAGGCAGGTCGCGGGTTCGGCAAGCGTCGTGACATACCGCTATGCGGCAGGCGAAACTTGAAACACTCGTCCATTCACATGGCTTCTGAGGCCCAAAAGAGCTTGACTCAGGGCCCGTGCTGGGCTACGATAGCATCTTAAGTGTCTCAAGGGCGGTCTTGGCGATGTCGGTGAGCCGCGGTTCTGCATCAAAAAACCAGCCGATGCAGACGGGTTTGGTGTGTCTGCGAAGCGTGTCTAGTGAGACATGAAACCCAGTTGCCCTAAGTGGCGAAGGAGCTGTTGATGTTTTCAATTCCATACAGCATCGAAAAATCTATCACTATCAATCGGAGCGTTGCCGATGTTTACAAGTTGGTCGCCGACTTCGCGTCCTGGCCCCAGTGGTCGCCGTGGCTGTCCCAGGAACCCGCCTGCCCGATTTCCATCGAGGGAACCAGTGGCATGGTAGGACACAGTCAGTCATGGAATGGCAGTTTTATAGGGTCGGGTAAGATATACATCACCGCTGCGCGGCTCAATGATCATATCGATTACGATCTGAAATTTATCAAACCGTGGAAAAGCGAAAGCAGGACCGGCTTCCGTTTCGCTACTGTCGGTGAGAATACCAAGATTTCATGGTGGATGCGCGGAACCCTGCCCTTCTTCATGTTCTTCATGAAGAAGATGATGACGACCATGATCGGTATTGACTATGACCGCGGGCTGTCGATGCTCAAGGAACTCTTGGAGACCGGCACAGTCCTCAGCGAGACGTCGATCAAGGGCGTTGTCGACTGCGAGCCCCTGTACTACCTCGGTAAGCGGCGTGCCTGCGATATTTCGGATGTGGGGCCGGCGATGGAAGAGGACTTCGCCGAGATGAGTCGTCTGCTTGAAAAATCCAAACTGCCTGAGCCCAAGAGGGTATTCTCGATTTACCACAAATACGCCATGGTTCAGGGCAATTGCGAGTATACCTCCGGCTTCCTCTATGATGCCCCGCAGAACGCGCCTGAGGGGGTGGTCTCAGGGCAGGTTCCGGCTCACCGGGCGGTACGGGTAGACCACCGCGGGGCCTATCGCTTTCTTGGCAACGCGTGGTCGGCGGCCATAGGGTACGCGCGATCCAAGCACAAGATAAACAAGGCCTTGCCCATGTATGAAATCTATCCGAACAGTCCGAAAGAGGTCGCGGAGGCCGAGGTGCTGACTGAGATTTACGCGCCGGTTAAGTGATAGGAAGGGAGGAACTACGTTTTCTTGAGATAACGCTCCTGAAGGTCATCGGCCGATAGTGGCTTGCTGAAAAGATAACCCTGGAAGATCTCTACGCCTTCTTCAACCAGGCTCATGTGCTGTTCCTCGGTTTCGATGCCCTCCGCCATGGCTGTGAGGCCGTAGGAGCGGCTAATGCTCACGATGGCCCGGATGATTTCCATGCTTTGGGGACTGGATGGGAAATCGTCGATGATCTCCTTGGCGATTTTCAGGGTGTTCACCGGTAGGGTGTTCAACAGGGCCAGTGAGGAGTATCCGGTTCCGAAATCATCGAGCATGATTTTTATGCCCATTTTCTGGAAGGCTAGGAGATTGTGCCGAACCATTTCGACTTGCTCAATCGCCATGCTTTCGGTAATCTCAAGATAGAGCTCCTGTCCGCTGAGTCCGTGGACATTCAACACATTTTTGATAGTCTCAGCACAGTCGGGCTGCTCAAGCTGCACGAGCGATAGATTCACCGAAGTAAATAGATTGAAGTTCCAGCTCTCCCGCCAAGTTTTTATCTGATCGAGCACCTGGTACAAGATCCATTTGCCGAGATGGATGATGGGTCCGCTCCGTTCCGCCAGGGGAATGAATCTGGCAGGGGAAACCGCGCCGAAGTCCGAGGCATTCCAGCGCATCAGGGCCTCAGAGCCTAGGAGCTTTCCCTTAGCGTCCACCATGGGTTGGTATTCAACATGAAATCCACTGAACCCATCCAAAATGCACTGGCGAAGCAGGATTTCTAAGACATTGCTCTCATGGTGAAATCTCCCCGCTTCCGCGGAATAGAGGAAATTGCTCCATCCTATCTCCCTATGCATGCCGAGGGCGATTTCGGCGTTGGTTTCAATCTCATCGACTGTTAACCCATGCTCGGGATAAATAGCCACGCCGACATTGCAGCCGAAACTGATGTCCGCGGCCGGCGGGTTATGAAATTCCTGAACCGCATCCATCAATCGCAGCACCTTACGGCTCATTTCCTGCATACCGGATTTCAGTTGAAGGATGAAGTGAAACTCGTCTTCCCGATCGGACTGGTATACGTTGCCCTTCCCCATAACGCCTTTGAGTCTCTCCGCGGTAACGTAGAGGAGCACCTTGAGGCGATCCCTGGAACGACGAATACGTTGATAATTCCTATCAAGCCTGACTATGCCGTACGCGAATCGCTCCCGGGTGTTTTCCGTGAGGAAATGCATGCGTCGTATAAGCAGATGTCGTCGTAGCAAGCCGGTATTGGGGTCGAAATGGAGCAAATTTCTGAGTCGTTCATTCTGCTCACGCTTTCGGAGAAGCTCGGCCTGAACTTTATCCAGCAATTCCCGGCATTCTTTGTCATTGCTCACATAATCTCCCTCCAAAGGTTCGATGAGCGCAATCGGTCAAAGTGTATCACAGTTGCGCCCAACTCAATAATAAATAATCTAAGAAAAGATATCCAAGGACTGAAACTTGGTATATCGATAAAGACGACCTGGCTGTCGCCGAACTCAGAGAAGGAGGGCGGATCCTGTCTAAGCCGACCCATCCCACGGGCCTTCATCCATGAGAAACTCCTGGTAACTCTGGATGGCGATTCCCTCCGCCCTTGCTTTTTTGAGTTTCGTGGAGTTCCCCTGCTCGTTGTCACACAGCACCTTGGTGGTGTGCTGGGTAACGGTGGAATTCACGGTCCAGCCCTTCTCCTCCAGGGTGGCAATCAGCGCTTTACGAGGCATGGGAGCAGTGCCGGTGAGGCAAAGGACTCCTCGTCGATTCTTAGAGTGATGCTCCTCGATAATTTCCACATGGGGGAGGATTTCATTGAGCAGTTTCATATTCTCTTCGTCTGCTTTCCACTCGATAATGCTCCGGCCGATGGCATAGGTATCATCGGCGAACGCGAAAAAATCCTCCAAGCTGCCTATGCCCAATCGGCTCAGTGAATTCTTCTGTACCATGGGTATGCCGAGGCGAGAGATGAGGCTGGTGACACTCATGCGGCGGGAGGAGGCTATCTGATGGATGAAGTTGGCGATTTTTTTCTGTGCGAAACCCTCAAGGTCCTCGAAATCCTCAGGGGAAAGTGTATAGAGCTGACTGATACGTCGAAGTTTGTCGGCATCGTAGAGTGCTTCGAGGGTTTTGATGGCTACCTGATCGACGTCGGACTGACGAACCCAGTGGAGTATGGACTGGAGCACACGGTCGCGGCATTCGGGGTTGGGACATCTGATATTGACGCCGTTTTCCACTAATACGGTTTCGCAGGAAGGGCAGCTAGCGGGAATGAGTTCATCATCCCGATAATTCAGAGACCTATTTGATGCCGAATTGTTGTCCCGGACATAGGGGATAACATCGTTTGCTCTTTCCACTTGAATCAAATCGCCACGGGAAAGTCTGAGGGAACGGACGTTCTCGGCATTGTGAAGGCTGGCTCGCTCCAGCTTCGCGCCGCCTAATTCAATCGGGTGAAATAGGGCGACGGGGGTGAGATTGCCCTGCCTGCTCACCTGCCAGATAATGTCTTTCAGGGGGGTTTCGGCCGTTTGGGAGGGGGGCTTGATGGCCAAGGCATAATGATGATGGTGGTCGACCACCCTTTGTTCGTCGATGGCATCATGGCGGCGGTTGTCGTCCACGACAATGACTAGACCATCGGTTTCGAAGTTCCAATGATCGCGAAGATGTCCGAGGTATTGTCGGTAGTGGTGGTCTAGGTGCCTGATGAATTCGCCAAGGATGTCCTTGCCGCTTGGCTTAGAGGAGTCGCCGGCATTGTGGGCGGCTGTATCACCCTTCCCTCCCCTAAACTCGATTTTCAGCGCTTCAAAGGTGTAAAAGCCCTCTTCGGCCAGTACGACGATTTTTCCGATTTCCGAACTGAGCCGGCTGTCAGTGACGGAGTCCGGCGCGGCCGTGGCCCCCGATGTATACCGGGCAGACTGAGGCCAGACGATTTGGTAGGCGAGAAACCGTACGTAGCGAAGACTCTCCCGATGGTCCTTACGGTTGATAAGACCGACGCAATTATTCCGAAGTGGCCTGCCGCCGGTATCGTATTCGGTATCCCGCGGCAGATGCAGTTCGCCGCGGATTTCCACCGGTTCTCTGGTGAAACAGATGCGCCCCGGAATGTCCTTGATATATGAGGCCACATGACTGATATCCTGACCCGTTCTGCCATCTCCCCGAGTGGCTACATAGATGAGCCTACCCTCGTTGTAAAAGAGACTGGCGGAAAGGCCGTCGATCTTCGGCTGCACAGTGAGAACCGATGTGGCTGTGAGTTCGAGGCGGCGCATCCATTTCTCCACTTCGTCCATCGTTTTCGCCTTGCCCATGGAAAGCATGGGCACCCGATGTCTGATTTTCTCACCTCCCGCATCGGCGATGCCCACCGTGGAGAAGTATCGATGCGCGGGATTGGCCAGGCGGAGTCGCTCTTCTAAGTCATCGAACTCGGCATCCCCCATGATGGGGTGATCCGAGTTATAGTACGCGTCTCGGGCCTCTTCCAGGCGTCGGGCCAGGATATCGGCTTCTGTGCTGCCATTGGAATTTCTCTCAGCGGCCATGTGTAGCTCCTCTATCAAGAACAGCCCCCGCTATGGATGACAGGCTCCAAACTTGGATGGCTGCCGCCCGCCGGAGCATATCCCGATTGCCTCACGCGTGGCCCGGATTGTCAATCCGAATCCGTTTCCTGTTCCTCATCCATGAGTATACGATAGAGGGTGAGATCGCCATCACCGGGTTCGTTAGGCACTGGGGAAGGGTTCATTATCCGCCAGTCGCCGAGTGAATATGCGGCCGCGTTGATATTCGGCGACCAGGATGCTATTACCGAGGGATGAGTGTCTTGGGTGGGTATGCCGCGTGTTTCTTCGGGCCTGCGCATCCGGCCCGCGAGGAGTCGCAATGTGGGATAATTCCATGCACCACGATCGGGGTTGCCGATGCTCCGGCCGGTGTCCCGGTCCCGCTTGAAAGCCGCGAGGCCCCAATCCAGGGACGTTCGTCCGGCATGGTCTCGTTGGGCATTTCGGGGGTTTTTGTCCCAGCGACCATCGGTGAGTGGCAGAAGTTTATCTACGGCGTAAGCGTTCCCCCGCCACGCGGCAATCATCAGCAAGGTGACGCCTTCCTCGTCCACCAAATCAGTGGGGTAGTCCGCGGCGAGGAGATCATCCAGTATGGCCTGCCGCTCTGCCAGTAACGCGTAGTAGAGAGGCGATTCATTCAGCTTCCCCGGCGCGTCGATTGACGCGGAGATTGAGGCTTCGCCGGCCTCCAGGAGGATTCTTACAGTTTTTTGATTCCCCGCCAGCGTGGCATAGCAGAGGGCGTTTCGTCCCAGCGAGTCCTGAAGAAGAGGGTCGGCGCCTTTCTGAAGGAGCAGGGCGGCCGCTGCCGCATTCCGATACCAGGAAGCCACCATCAGCGGCGTCACACCACGACCATCCGCCGCATCGGGAAGGCGCCTCGTATTCAATTCGTCTGTAATGAGCTCCCAGTCATTGTCACGGACTGCGCGGTGGAAACGCCATCGGTCAGTTTTTCCTTGCTCAGCCTTCGCCACAGGAACATCGGTTTCAACCGTGGGCACAGCGCTGTTGCTTCCCGCCGGGCCGCTCTCTTCCAACCCGGCATCCCAGTCCGGCGACGCGGCAAAATGCCGCAGGGATGCCGCTTCACGCCACATGCGGGCATCTAGGGGCACTTTCACTTCCGGAAAACCCAGGGGGTTGGGCATATCAGGCTCTGTATCGGCTAACAGAAGGCCGTCAGCACCGAATTCAACCAGACGTCCGGCAATATCATACTCCCCTCTGTCCAACGCCAAAGACAGTGGGGATCCCGCACCGCTGATGATATTCGGATCCGCCAGGCTCGTCAATAGGAGGATGACCAGATCTTCCCGGGACATGAGCACCGCCCTCATCAGGGGAGTCTCACCCGAGGCACTTGGAATATCCGGATTGGCACCGGCATCCAGCAGTCGCTCAACAAGCCGATAGCTGCCTGATTCGACGGCGTACATAAGGGCATTCTTACCCAATGGGTCCGCCTGATCGGGATTCGCGCCGCGGGAAAGCAGCGCTTCAATTTGCCGCAGATTGCCCAAGGCCGCGGCCTGGGCCAGTTCCCCGGGCATCGGGGGCCTCTGCGCCGATAGAAGCGTGCAACTCAGAGTTATGATAGAAAGCGCGATCAGCACTCGCGTTCGAAAAAACATCATTATATTATCGACATTGAGCACCGGCAATTATTGCATTAAATTCCTATCATGAAAATGACGATAGATACCTTCGGAATCGCCCCAAACGGCGATGAAGCATCCCTATACAACATCGAATCCCCTTCCGGACTCGGTATGTCCCTCACAGACTGGGGTGCCACCATCGTATCAGTCCGGCAACCCGATCGACTGGGGAATATCGACCAAATAACACTCGGCTTCAGCAATGCCGCTTCCTACTTAAGCGAGAAGGGATATCTAGGGGCTACCTGCGGGCGTTTTGCCAACCGGATCGCTAAGGGACGATTCACATTGGAAGGGCAAAAATATGAACTCGTCTGCAACGATGGTCAGAATCATCTCCATGGGGGAGATGTCGGTTTCAATGCGCGTTTATGGCAGGCGGAACCCTATGTTGAGGGCGACCTTCAAGGAGTTTCCTTTAGCTATGTCAGTCCGGACGCCGAAGAAGGCTATCCTGGAGAATTGAACGTTAGGGCAAATCATGCCCTGGATGAGAGTGGTCGGCTCACCATGGAATTCTTGGCGGAAAGCGATAAAAGCACCATAATCAATCTCACCAATCACAGCTATTGGAATCTCGCCGGGGTCCGTTCCAACTCAATTCTCAATCACCGTCTCCTATTCCACGCGTCACATTACCTGCCGGTGGATGAAACAGCCATTCCCACAGGCGAAATCAAACCGGTTGAAAACAGCCCTTTTGATTTCCGCAGCGAAAAAGTCATCGGGCAGAACATATCCGAAGTTCCCGGCGGCTATGATCACTGCATGGTGATTGACGGCGAGGACGGAGAGATCAAGACCGCACTCTCGCTGACCGACCCGGAAAGCGGAAGACGACTCACTCTTCATACCGATCGTCCCGGAGTCCAGTTCTACACCGGCAACTTTCTCACGGGCACACCGTTTCCGGAAAACTCAGGATTATGCCTGGAACCTCAGGATTTTCCCGACGCTCCTAACAAGCCTCGATTCCCTTCAACCGTTCTTAAGGCAAGAGAACTCTACCATCACCGATCGTTTATTGATTTTTCGGCAGAACCGCGGCGATGAGTATTCATCTGCGGCACAATCACAGGGTATGCTTCTGTGCCCACAGGCCCTGTGAGAATAGGGCCTTAGAATTCCTCAGGCCGGCTCACCCGAGCCAGTCTGTGCATCCCGTATCGGTTGACGAAGGAAATTCCCATCGTTATAGTATCGCTATTCACGCGGCAGTGGTGAAATTGGTATACACGCTAGCTTGAGGGGCTAGTGGCGGAAACGTCGTGGAGGTTCAAGTCCTCTCTGCCGCATGTTCGAGGTTGGCTTCTCGAAGGAAGGGTCTCCACACTGAGAATAGAAGATAAGTCGGACACAGGCGGATTTCGCTACGGTTTGTTGATTTTACGGGATCGAAGATCGATCATCACGGCCACGATGAGGATGAGTCCTCTGATAACCTGCTGAATGTAGGATGGAATTCTGAGTAGGTTCAGTCCATTCCCGATCACGCCCATAATCAATGCGCCGACAACGGAGCCCCAGGCCCCACCGTATCCGCCCGCGAGGGATGTTCCGCCTAAAACCACCGCGGCTATGGCTTCGAGTTCCAATCCGACGCCCGCGGTCGGCTGGGCCGACCAAAGGCGGGCGCTGAGTAGAATTCCTGAGAAGGCGGCCATCAGTCCGCTGATGGCGTAAACGGATATAGTAACCCAGTTGACGGAAATGCCCGCCTGTCTCGCGGTATCCGCGTTTCCGCCGATCGCGTAGATATGATGTCCGAAGCGGGTGCGGCTTAAAAGCAGATGAAAAACGATGGTCAGCCCCAAAAGAAAGAGTACGGGTAGGGGTATGGGACCGATGGAGCCGGATCCCAGCACGATGTAGTTCTCGGGCAATCCGGATATTGGTCTGCCTTCGGTATACACCAATGTGAGGCCTCGTCCCACAGCCAACATTGAGAGCGACGCGACAAAGGGCGGGAGTTTACCGCCCGCGATAAGAACAGCGATTAGAATGCCGCTCACCACACCGATAAGAAGGGCGACGGCAATGGCCGAAGTGGCCGACCAACCCGACCGCGTCATCAGGCCGGCGGAAACCGCGCCGGCTAATGCCGCCATCGAGCCC
>Ga0209049_1000164_pt1 | contig 14093 bp, 10 predicted proteins | sample WorMetulBAHAMAS2_FD_187398 | JGI IMG/M metagenome (GOLD analysis project Ga0209049, IMG submission 187398) | Marine gutless worms symbiont microbial communities from Max Planck institute for Marine Microbiology, Germany - Olavius ullae BAHAMAS.2... | ecosystem: Host-associated > Annelida >...
CGGCCCCAGCTGCACATGCTGGAAGAAGCGCTGCAGCCGCCGGTAGGTCGAGGCGATCAGCGTGCTGCCAGGGCGCTCGGCCGCCAGATGGCTCAGATTGACCGTCCGCGCGCGGACCATACCCGCCACGATCAGGCTCAGCGTCTCAAGACGGCCCTTGCCCGGGGAAACATGCGGCGACAGCAATCCCTGGAGGGTGGCAATGGCTTGCTGAGGCATGTGGATGACCCTGTTTGCGAGACGGAGTCGACCGCAAAACCACACCTCGCCGCCCTCAACCACCCATGCTGTCGTGCAGTGTGCACGCCAAGCGGCGTTAACTTTTTTCTTTTGAACTAAACCACTACCGGCTGATGCCGGCAGGTTTGTCGGCGTGCTGCTCAATATACTGAAGCATGATCTCGTCGGTGACGTTGCCGCTGGTCGGGCAGAAGCAGCCCCTGGCCCAGAAATGCCGGCCCCAGCAGCGCTTCCTGAGGTCCGGGAACTCGCGCTGCACCCTGTGCGACGGGCGCCCTTTCATCCGGCGGACCACGTCGCTCACCGCGAGATGCGGCGGGATCGACACCATCATGTGCACATGGTCGCGCGACAGCACCCCCTTGACGATGGCCACGCCGAGCTCCGCACAGACCTGCCGGATGATCTCGCGGATACGCTCGCGCACCACGCCCTCCGGCACCTTGTAGCGGTATTTCGTGATCCAGACGATATGGTAACGATGGCAGAAAACCGTGCGAGCGCCAGTGTCGTGGACGGCCATGATGATCCCTCCGCCGGAGATGAGCCCCTACCCTGCGGCGGGCTCGTCTCCGGCGGAGGGATCATCATGAGGACATTACGTTCGCGCTGAAGCGGTTTCGTCTCGAAGACGAAGGTTTGAAACCAAAGCGTGGAAAATCAATGTGTTGAATCTTGTCCGCATGCGGACACCCGCCGGGCTCGCGCGGCGGCCGGACAATAATCGCCTATCGGATGGGTCCGGCCGCGGCGGCGGTTGACAAGCCCCGGCCCCGTCGGGCGGGATGGACGCGGGAGGATCAGGCTCATGGATACATACGACGTGGTGATCGTCGGCGCCGGCAACGCGGCGCTCGCGGCGGCGATGGCGGCGCGCGAGAACGGCGCCTCGGTGCTGGTGCTGGAGAAGGCGCCGGAGGAGGAGAAGGGCGGCAACTCCTACTTCACCGCCGGCGGCTTCCGCTTCTGCCACAGCGGCATCGAGAACGCGGCGACGAACGTGCTGACCGACCTCTCGGAGGCCGAGCTGGCGCAGATCGTCCTCCCGGTCCACGACCGGCAGGTGTTCTACGACGCGCTGATGAAGGTCACCCGCCACCAGGCCGACGAGGACGTGGCCTGGCGGCTGATCGACGGCTCGCGCCCGGCCATGGTCTGGCTGAGAAACCATGGTATCCGCTTCATCCCGATGTTCGGGCGCCAGACCTTCCTCGTCGACGGCAAGCACCATTTCTACGGCGGGGTGAACATCGAGGCGGGCGGCGGCGGCGCCGGGTTGGTAGAGGCGGAGCTCAAAAGGGTGTCCCAGCTCGGCTGCGAGATCCGCTATGCCACCGCGGCCACCCGGCTGATCCAGGACCGCCATCGGCGAATCACCGGCATCGAGGTGCGCGGCCCGGAGGGCTACGAGGAGATCCGGGCCACGCCCGTGGTGCTGGCCTGCGGCGGCTTCGAGTCGAACCCGGAATGGCGGGTCCGCTACCTCGGCCCCGGCTGGGACCTCTCCCGGGTGCGCGGCACAAGGCACAACCTCGGCGACGGCATCCGCATGGCGTTGGAGATCGGCGCCGAGCCCTATGGCAACTGGTCCGGCTGCCACTCGGTCGGCTGGGACATCTCGGCGCCCCCGTTCGGCGACCGGGCGATCCTCGACAATTCCCAGAAGCACTCCTACCCTTGGGGGATCATGGTCAATGTGCATGGGTCCCGCTTCGTCGACGAGGGCGAGGACGTGCGCAACCGCACCGATGTCAAGTTCGGCCGGGCGATCATGGGCCAGCCCTACCGCACCGCGATCCAGATCTTCGACGCCAAGACCATCCCCCTTTTACGCGACGAGTACTGCATCCGCGAGGTGACCAAGATGAGGGCCGACTCCATCGAGGAGCTGGCCCCGGGGCTGGAGATCGACCCCTTGGCGCTGAAAGCGACGGTGGAGGGGTTCAACGCCGCCTGCGGCGATACCTCGAAGTTCAACCCCTCGATGCTCGACGGCGTCGCCACCGAGGGCCTCGCAATCGACAAGACCAACTGGGCGCTGCCGATCGACGAGCCGCCGTTCGAGGCCTATGTCACCACCACCGGGGTCACCTTCACCTTCGGCGGCCTACGCATCGACGCGGCGGGCGCGGTGATCGACACCACCGACCGCCCGATCCCCGGCCTCTACGCCGCCGGCGAGCTGGTCGGGGGCCTGTTCTACGAGAACTACCTCGGCGGCAGCGGCCTCACCGCCGGAACCGTGTACGGCAAGCTGGCCGGGGAAAGCGCCGCGGCGGAGGCCAAGCGGTAGGATGGGTGAAACCCATCATTCGCGGTCAAGGATGGGTTTCACCCATCCTGCGTCTCACCTCGGGCTGCGCTTGGCCAGGATCCGCTGCAGGGTGCGGCGGTGCATGTTGAGCCGGCGGGCGGTCTCCGAGACGTTGCGGTCGCAGAGCTCGAACACCCGCTGGATATGCTCCCAGCGGACCCGGTCGGCGGACATCGGGTTCTCCGGCGGCAGTGGCTTGTCCTCGCCGTCGCTCAGGAGCGCCTTCTCCACGTCGTCCGCGTCCGCCGGCTTCGACAGGTAATCGGTCGCGCCAATCTTGACAGCCGCCACGGCGGTGGCGATGGCGCCGTAGCCGGTGAGCACCACCACCTTGCTGTCGGGCCTGAGCTCACGCAGCGCCTCGACCACGTCGAGGCCATTGCCATCCTCGAGCCTGAGATCTATCACCGCATAGGCCGGCGGGCTGACACGGACCGCCGCTAGGCCTTCGGCCACGCTCTCGGCGGGGACCGGGGCAAAGCCGCGTTTCTCCATCGCCCGTGCGAGGCGGTTTCGAAACGGGGCGTCGTCGTCCAGAACCAGGAGAGAGTTGTCCTCGCCGATCTCGGCTCTCCTGTCGGTCATATTCGTCCCTCAATGCCGCCACGGGGGCGGTTCTTCGCATTCGCGGTAGAGGCTGATCTTTCCCCCATTACCGCCGCATGTCAAATTTCCTGCGACAATCTGACGAGTCGGAGACCGATGCCGCGGCGTCTCCGCCCCGGCATCCTAGTGGCGCCGCTGTTCGTGTCCCTGGGAAGCGCTGGCTCAATCGGGGCAATACACGGCCTTCCCTCCATCGAGCCGACGATCATCCTCGCCATCCTCTTCGCCCTGGCCTCGGCAGAACAGCGTGGTCGCGGGGAGGCAAGGACGCGCCCTAGCGGCTGAGGATGCGGGCGACCTCGCCGGCGATCTCCTCGGGCGGGAAGCCGTCGCGGAACGCGGCTCTGACCCCGTCAGGCATGACCATATAGGTGAAGGTGGTGTGGTTCACTAGGTAGCCGGCCTGGGAGTCCGGTGCGTTCACCCGCTCGTAGTACACCTTGTAGGCGTCGGCCACCGCCTTGATCTCGGCCTCAGTCCCGGTCAGGCCGATCATCGTCGGGTGCATCGCGTCGGCATAATAGGCCATCGCCTCCGGGTCGTCGCGGGCCGGGTCGACGGTGATGAACACCGGGGTGACCTCGAAGCCCCGCTCGGCTAGGACATCGACCGCCGAGGCCATCACCGCGACATCGACCGGGCAGACGTCGGGGCAGAAGGTGTAGCCGAAATAGATCAGCGTCGGGCCGTCGAACAGCTCGGCGCTGGTGACCCGCTTGCCGGTGTGGTCGGTGAGGGTGAACGGCCCGCCGATCGCCGAGCCCTGGATGTTCACCGTTGCCGGCGAGACGGGCTCGCCCGGTTGCTGCAGCGTGAGGTAGAGCGCCGCCGCCGCCAGAGCGACGAAGGTGCCTGCCGCCAACGCCATAACCGCCTTGCGTATGCGCATTCTCCCTAGCCCGACACTGCCTCCACAAAGCGCCGCGCCGGGAGGAATTCAAGGGGCCGCCGGTCAACTGTGATCACGGGTCGCATCGGTGCTTTCCTTTGCCCCCGCTCCCGGCGATATTCAGGCTCATGAGCGAGCTTGGCCACCAGTACCTGTTCAGCACACGCGCCCGCGGCGACTGGGTGCGCCTGCGCACCCTGGTCACCGTGCGCTGGATCGCGGTCGCCGGGCAGATCACCGCCGTCACCGCCGCCAGCCAGGGCCTTGGCTTCAAGCTGCCGCTGATCGCCTGCGCCCTGCTGATCTCGCTCTCGGCCACCGTCAATACCGTCGTCCAGGTTATCCAGCCGAGCGAGAAGCGGCTGAGCGAGCGAGGGACGCTGCTGTCGCTGTTCTTCGACCTGATGCAGCTGGTGGTGCTGCTGATGATCACCGGCGGGCTAAACAACCCCTTCGCGGTGCTGCTGCTGGTGCCGGTGACGATCTCGGCCACGGCACTCAGGCTCCAGTCGACGCTGTGGCTGGCGATCGCGGCGATGGCGGCGGTGCCGCTGATGACGGTTCGCTACCTACCGCTGACCCGGGCTGACGGCACGGTGCTGGAGGTGCCCGATCTCTACCGCTCCGGGATCTCGGCGTCGCTGGCGATCGCAGTGGTGTTCCTGTCGGTCTACGCCCGGCGGGTGACGATCGAGGGCTATGCGATGAGCGAGGCGCTGAGCGCCACCCATTTCGCCCTCGAACGCGAGCAGAAGCTGGCGGCGATCGGCGGCATCGCCGCGGCGACAGCGCACGAGCTGGGGACGCCGCTGGCCACGATCAAGCTGGTGGCGGGCGAGCTGGCGCGTGAGCTGAAGGACCGCCCCGAGCTGGCCGAGGATCTGGCGCTGATCAGGAGTGAGGCCAATCGCTGCCGCGAGATCCTCACCGATCTGAGTCAGGGTGGCCGCGAAGACAGCCAGATCCGCAACGCCCCGGTCTCGGCCATCGTCGAGGAGGCGGCTCGACCGCACCGCAACCGGGGCAAGCAGGTTCTGATCCGGTATGGCGGCGTTCTTGTCGACCAGCCGCACGGCAATGAACCGATGATTCCGCGTCGCGCCGAGATGATTCACGGGCTGCGCAACCTCATCCAGAACGCGGTCGACTTCGCCGAGAGCACGATCTGGATCGACATCGACCCCGGCGAGGAGGAGCTGCGGATCGCCGTCGGCGACGACGGCCCCGGCTTCCGAACCGACATCCTGCCGCGGCTGGGGGAGCCCTATGTCAGCTCGCGCCGGCGCGGCGATTCCCGGGACGTACGGGGCGAATACGAAGGAATGGGGCTGGGGCTGTTCATCGCCCGCACGCTCCTGGAGCGCACCGGTGCCGTGATCGCCTTCGCCAATGGCAGCGATGCCTGGCATCGACGCCGCACCGGCCGAGAGGCCCTCGCCGAGTTGAGCCGTCCGCCGGGGGCGATTGTCGAGATGATCTGGCCGGTCTCGATGCTGGTCACACCGAAAGAAGTCGCCCGCCAGGCACTCGGTCGGGATCAACGCCTCGGGGCCCCATTATAGCCATGGTATCCCTCCAATGTGTCATGGCTAACTGCCTTAGCAACTCGTTAACCATGTGGCCAAAGGTTGACATTTCGTGAAATCCGTGAGCGCCGGATGGCGGTTGGCGAGGAGCGTGCGCAGTTGTACCGGATCGTATGGTGGCGATAGGAGACTCCGAACTGGTCGTGGGCCTCGGCCTGATCGTGGTCCTCGCCTACCTCGGGTTGGGCATCTTCGGGCTGCGCTGGCGCGAGGCGCTGTCGCGTTACGCCACCGCGGTCGAGTTGAGCGAAGGCGCGGTGCTGATCGTCGATGGCGGCGAGGTGGTCGAGACCAATGCGGAGGCGGAGGCGCTGCTCGGTGCGGCTGCCGGCAAGCCGGTGCGGGCGTTGCTCGACGCATTCCCCGGCCCTGCCTCGGAGACGGCGCTGCGGGCGTTCGGCGGGCTGGAGCGTAGCGGCGAAGCCTTCCATCTGCTCGCCGCAGATGCCTCTGGGCGGTCATTCGAGCTTGCCGGAGCGCCGCGCGGAGGCCAGCTCCGCCTAGTGCTGCGGAAGGCGGAACTCCTCGGTGCCGAGCTGGAACGCACCCGGACCGCGATCGAAGCGCGCACGGACGAGGTCGCGAAACGCGAGGTCGAAACCCGGACCCTCACCGGTCTGCTGGCCAGCGCACCGGTCCTGGCATGGAACCTAACCGCCGAGGTGCGCACCGTCCGGTCTGCGGGGAAGATCCCGATCCAACAAGGTGTGGTCGAGGCCGGCGACGCCGCCGCCATAGCCGCGGCCCATGCGACTCGGCAGGAGAGGCAGCCCGACCCGGCGGTTGTGGACGACGGCGCGGCGAAGTTGGAAAGGTTCCGTCTCGAGGTCGCTCAAGGGGGCGACGCGGAACCCGTCGCCCTCGACGTGATCGAGACCACCGGGCCGGGTGGTGCGCGGCTCGGCCTGGCGATCGATACCTCCAATGCGCTGGCGGCGGAGCGAACCCTAGCCCGGTTCGTCCGCACCATGACCGAGACCTTTGCGCATCTCAACGTCGGCCTGGCGATCTTCGACCGCAATCAGTGCCTGCTGATGTTCAACCCGGCCCTGGTCGAGATGTAGCAGACCGATCCGGGCTGGATGGCGCAACGGCCCTCGCTGCGCAAAATCCTCGACAGCCTGCGCTCGAGCCGCCGGATCCCGGAGATGGCGGATTTTCACGACTGGCGGCAGCGGCTGACCGACCTGTTCCTGCAAGCCGACACCGCCGACTATGAGGAGCTCTGGCATCTGGCTGACGGCTCCGACATCCGGGTGCGGGCGCGGCCGCATCCGCATGGCTTGCTCGCCTTCGTGTTCGACGAAGTGACTGAACGGTTGCGCCTCGAACAGCAGTACCGCGATTCGGTCGACCTGCGCCGGGCGACGCTGGATCGGCTCGACGAAGGTCTCGCTGTGTTTGGGCCGGACGGGCTGTTGCAGCTGGTCAACGACGCCTTCCACGAGATCTGGGGCACCGATGCGGAGACCGTCCGCAACGCGATGCACGCCAGCGAGCTGATCCCCCTGGTGCGCGGCCTGACGGTGGAGACCGGGGTCAGGGAACGACTGATGAGCTATGTCACCGGCTCGGACGCGCGGCAAGCCTGGACCGCGCGGCTGACCCTGGGCACCGGCCGGATCATCGGCGCCCGGTTCGCCTCGTTGCCGGACAGCTCGACCATGGCCCTGTTCAGCGATGTCACGGACAGCGAGCGGATCGCCCTTGCCCTGCGCGAGCACAACGCTGCGCTGGAGGCGGCGGAGGAGATGCGCGGCGCGGTGCTGGACCGGCTCTCGTACCGGCTGCGCACGCCGCTGAACACTGTTTACGGCTTTGTCCAGCTGATTACCGACGCCCGCTTCGGTGCACTCAGTGCCGAGCAACGCAGCTATGCCGACGAGATCCTGGAGGCAGCGCAGCAGCTGCGTGCCGCGGTCGACGACGTCACCGATCTCGCCTCGCTGGAGCTGGATTCGCCGTATGACGAGGGCGCGGCGCCGTCGCTGCGCGAGACCCTGGTGCTGACGGCGCAGCTCCTGGAGAAGCGCGCAATCGAAGACGGCGTGACGCTGCGGATCGCCGCCGCGGAGAGCGATGCAGAGCCGCCCTGCGACGCCGGGCAGCTGCGCCAGATCGTGTTCAGCCAGACCACCGACGCTACCAGCCGCTGCCGCGATGGCGGTCAGGTGATCCTCGGCGCCCGCCAGGGGCCGGACGGCGGCGTCGAGATCTACACCTCCGAGCGGCGGGGCGGCGATGCGCCGTTCGAGCCCGCAGCGGTCGATGGCTCGAGTCTGACGGTGCCATTCCTGCGCCGCCTAGTGGCGCGTGCGGGCGGGGCATACGAGCTGCGGCTGAAGGCCGACGCGACGCAGCTCAGCTCGGTCTGCCGGTTCAGCCCGGCCACGCGTGGGGATGCGGCCGAAGGACGCTGACGGACCACGCGAAACACCGGCCGGCGGCGGCTTTCTGGGGTAGGTCACCGCTGCGTTTCGCGGTATCAGTGGTGATCAGAAACCGAACGGCGCGCCCCGCATCAATGCTTACATCAGACCGCCTCCAGTCCTGCCAACTGCTTCTGGCCGACGCGGCGGAAACGGCGCGTCTCGGCGCAGCGCTGGCCGGCGTGCTCGGGGGCGGCGACACGGTGTTGCTGAGCGGGCCGCTGGGGGCGGGCAAGTCGGCCCTGGCGCGGGCGGTGATCGGGAAGCTGCTCGGCGACCCGGAAGCGGAGATCCCATCGCCGAGCTACACCCTGGTCAACGTCTACGACACCGACCGCGGCCCGGTCTGGCACGCCGATCTCTACCGCCTGTCCGGCGCCGCCGAGGAGCTGGAGGAGCTGGGGCTCGATGAGGCGATCGGCGCCGCGCTGGTTCTGATCGAGTGGCCCGAGCGGCTTGGGCCGGAACTGCCGGAGCGGCGGCTGTCTGTGGCCCTGGCCGCACCGCCCGGCGGCGGGCGCGACGCCGCGATCAGCCTCTGCGGTCCGGGTTGGGACCGGGTCGGTGTCTTGTTGGAGGACTGGCGATGAGCACGGCACGGGAAGCGGCGCTCAGCGCCTTTTTGATTGCCGCCGGCTGGCCGCCCGAGGCCGCCCGGCCGCTGGCCGGCGATGCTTCGAACCGGCGCTATTTCCGGCTCGGCCCGCTGGACGGGCGCCCCGCGGCGGTGCTGATGGACGCGCCGCCGGAGCAGGGCGAGGACGTGCGCCCGTTCGTGGCGGTGACCGTCTGGCTGCGCCGCCACGGATTGTCGGCGCCGGAGATCAGGGCGGCGGATCTTGCACAGGGGTTCCTGCTGATGGAGGACCTCGGCGACGACCTCTATGGCCGGATGCTGGCGACGGCGCCGCAGCGCGAGGACGAGCTCTACGGCGTGGCTGTCGATCTGCTGGCAGAGCTGGCCGCGACCCCGGCACCGGCGGAGCTGGGGCCAGAGGACTGCCGGTTGGCGTTGCCGCCCTACGACGCGGCAGTGCTGGCGCGCGAGGCGGCGCTGGCCCGTGAATGGTGGCTGCCAGCGGCGACCGGGACGACACCGCCCGCCGCGCTCGCCGCCGAGTTCGATGCGCTGGTGGCCGAGGCCACCGCCGCCGTCGCAACCGTGCGCGAGATGGTGGTGCTGCGCGACTATCACGCCGACAACCTGATCTGGCTGCCGCAGCGGGCGGGCACTCAGCGGGTGGGGCTGCTCGACTACCAGGACGCATTGGCGGGACATGCCGCCTATGACCTGATGTCGCTGCTGGAGGACGCCCGGCGCGACACCTCCGAGGATCTGCAGCAAGGGATGATCGCGCGCTATCTCGGGCGGCGCGCGCATCTCGATCCGGAGGCGTTCCGCGCCGCCTACTCGGCGCTTGGGACACAGCGCAACCTGAAGATCGTCGGCATCTTCACCCGCCTGGCGATCCGTGACCTGAAACCGCGCTATCTCGACATGATCCCGCGGGTCTGGGGGCATATGATGCGCGACCTCAAGCATCCGGCCCTGGCCGAGCTCCGCGGCTGGGTGGCGCGGCATCTGCCGGCGCCGGAGCCGGCAGTGCTGGCCCGCGTCGCGGCGATGGCGCGGGGGGCTGCATGAGCGCGCCACAAGTGGCGATGATCCTCGCCGCCGGGCTCGGCACCCGGATGCGGCCGCTGACCGAGACCTGCCCGAAGCCGCTGCTGCCGGTGGCGGGCCGGCCGATGATCGACCTAGCGCTCGCCCATGCGGCAGCTGCCGAGGTGCGCCGGGCAGTGGTCAATCTGCACTATCTCGGCGGCATGATCCGGGCACATCTGGCAGGGCGGACGACGCCGGAGATCCTGTTCTCGGAGGAGCAGCCGCAGATCCTGGAGACCGGCGGCGGCATCGTTCAGGCGCTGTCGCTGCTGGGGCCGGCGCCGTTCTATGTGGTCAACAGCGATGCGGTCTGGGCCGGGCCGAACCCGCTTCAGGTGCTGGCCGAAGCCTGGGAGCCGGCGCGGATGGACGCGCTCCTGCTGGTGGTGCCGCGGGCGCGGGCGCGGGGCTACACCCGGCCGGGGGACTTCTTTCTCGCGGCCGAAGGCACGGCGCCCGAGCGCCGGGGCGTGGCCGCAACCGCGCCGCTGGTCTATTCCGGCGCCCAGATCATCGGCCCGGCCACCTTCGATGGCGCGCCGCAGGGGCCGTTCTCGGTCAACCTGACCTGGGACGCGCTGCTGGCAGCCGGGCGGCTGAAGGCGGTGACCTATCCCGGCTGGTGGGTCGATGTCGGCACTCCAGCGGGGTTGGCCGAGGCCGAGGCGGCGCTCAGCGAGGCAGAGCGGGGGGAGGCAGGCGGATGAGCCTGTTCGGCGGCCCCGCGCCGCGCCTCTTCGCCCTGCCGCCGGGGGCCGACTTCGCCATCGAGTTCGTCACCGGCCTGCGCGCCCGTCTCGGCCCCGTGCTGCCCGAGGCGATGGCGCGGGTCGAGGTGATGGTCAACACCCGCCGTGGCCTGCGCGCGATCGAGGAGGCGCTGGTCGAGGGGGCGCAAGGCTCGGCCCTGCTGCCGAAGCTGTCGCTCTTGTCCGAGCTGGGCGAGGACCCGCTTGCCAATCCCGAACTCGCCCCGGCCATCGACCCGATGCGGCGGCAATTGCGGCTGGCGCGGCTGGTCGAGGCCTATCTCTCCCGGACCGGGGCCGCGCCGGTGACCGCAGCGCCGGACCTGGCCGAGGCGCTCGGGCGATTGCTCGATGCGCTACAGGAGGAAGGCGTCGACGCGGCCAAGCTCGACGGGCTGGTGGCCGGCGAGCTGCCGGAGCGGGCGGCGGCGCACTGGCAGCGCACGCTCGATTTCGTCGACATCGTGCGCAAAGCCTGGCCGGCGATCCGGGCTGAGGCCGAGGGCGGGGCGCTGGACCCGAAGGCACGGCAACGGTTGGTAATCGAGCAGCTGGCAGAGGATTGGCGCGCCGCACCGCCGGCGCATCCGGTGATCGCCGCCGGTTCGACAGGCTCGGTGACATCAACCGCCGAGCTCTTGGCGGCGATCGCCCGCCTGCCGCAGGGGGCGGTCGTGCTGCCCGGTTTCGACCCCGCCATCGCGCCGAAGATCTGGCAGGCGATGGGGCCGGAGCACCCGATGGCGCCGTTCCGGGGGCTGCTGGCGCAGCTGGAGATGATCCCGGCGGAGGTGCGGCCCTGGGCCGAAGAGCGCCCGGCCACCCCGCGGCTGCGGCTGTTGACCCAGGCCCTGCGCCCGGCGCCAGTGACCGATGCCTGGCAGCGCGAAGCCACGGCGTTGGCGGCCGAGGCAGAGGCCGCAACCGCGGGCTTGACCCTGATCGAGGCACCGAGCCCGCGCCACGAGGCCGCCGCCATAGCCCTGGCAATCCGCCGGGCGCTCGATCAGCCGGGACGGCGCATCGCCCTGGTTACCCCGGACGCAGCGCTGGCCCGGCGGGTGACGGCAGAGCTGGACCGGTTCAATGTGCTGCCCGACGATTCGCTCGGCCAGCCGCTGGCCCAGACCCCTGCGGGCGTGTTTCTGCGCCTTGTCGGTGAGGTGGCGGCCGAAGGCGCCGACCCGGTGCGGCTGGCGGCGCTGCTGCTGCATCCGCTGATGCGGCTGGGGCTGGAGCGCAAGGCACATCTGGCTCTGGCCCGGCGCTACGAGGCCGCGGTGCTGCGCCAGCGTCCGCAGCCGGAATTGCCACCGGGGCGGTTGCCAGGGTGGTTGGAGCCGCCCGCCGGTGGGGCGGACTGGTTGGCACGGATCCAGGCAAGCGTTGCCGGTCTGGCGATGCCGCTGGCCGGCGGCGCTTCGTTGAGTGAGACGGTGACGGCGCATATTGCCGCCGCCGAGGCGCTGAGCCGCGAAACGGAGGACGCGGCGTCAGAGGCCTGGCAACGAGCGCCCGGCGAAGCGCTGCAGAAGCTGATGCAGACCCTCGCCCGCAACGCCGACGCCCACGGTGACGGTCCGGCCGAGGGATATCTGGTCCTGCTCGGCAACCTGATGGCCCGCGAGAACCTGCCACCCGAGGCGGAACGGCCGCATCCCAGGGTGATGATCTGGGGCACCCAGGAGGCGCGGGTGCAGGGCGCCGATCTGGCGATCCTCGCCGGGCTGAACGAGGGCGTCTGGCCGGCGGCGCCCCGGCCCGATTCCTGGCTCAGCCGGCCGATGCGGGAGAGCCTCGGCCTGCCGAGCGAGGACCGCGAGATCGGCCTCGCGGCGCATGACTTCCTGCAGGGCGCGGCGCGGCCCGAGGTGATCCTCAGCCGGGCGCGCAAGGCCGACGGGGTGCCGACCGTCGCCTCGCGCTGGCTGATCCGGCTGGAGAACTTGCTCGGCGGCCTCGGCGACGGCGCGGCGCTGAAGGCGTTGCGAGCGCGGGGCGACGAGCTGCTGGGACTCGTGGCGTTGATCCATCAGCCGGAGGGGCCGGTGGACCGAGCCAAACGACCGAGGCCCCGTCCGCCGCTGGCGGCCCGACCGCGCAAGCTGTCGGTCACCCAGATCGAGACGTTGATCCGCGACGCCTATGCGATCTATGCCTACAAGGTGCTGGGGCTGAAGCCGCTCGACCCGCTCGGCCGGCCGCCGGATTTCCGCGAGCGCGGCATGGTTATCCACCGGATCATGGAGCGCTTTGCCCGCGCGACCCCTGAAGCTCTGCCCGGGCTGGACGAGGCGCGGAAGCTGCTGCTCTCGGCGGCGGATCACGTACTGGCAGAGGACGTGCCCTGGCCCGACACCCGCCGGGTGTGGCGGGCCCTGATCGGTCGCTTCGCCGACTGGTTCCTGACCGGCGAGGCGGCACGCCGCACCGCGGGACGGCCGGTGGGGCTGGAGGTGAAAGGCGCGCTGCCCGTGCAGGCGCCGGCGGGCGAGGTCACCCTCACCGCCCGCGCCGATCGGATCGACCGGCTCGACGCCGGGGGCGGGGAGATCATCGACTACAAGGCGGGCAACCCGCCGAGCGACAAGCAGATCGATCAGGGCTTCAACCAGCAGCTCCACCTGCAAGCCGCGATCCTGATGGCCGGAGGCTTTGAAGGCGTCGACGCGCTGGAGGCCGAGAGCGGCGCCTATCTCGGCCTGACCGGCTCGGGCGCAGGCGGCAAGGAGCAGCGGGTCGAGAACCTGCGGGGCGAAGTCGCCGAGCATCTGCGGCGATTGGAGGTGCTGCTCGCCGCCTATGACCGGGTGGAGACCGCCTATGTCTCGCGCGGCCGGGCCGAGCGGCTGGCCTTCGAGGGCGACTACGATCACCTCGCCCGGCGCGGCGAGTGGGAAGGGGCGGAGGAATGACCGAATCCCGCCCGATCCATCACCCGACGCCGGCGCAGATCGCCGCTGCCGACCCGGCGGTCTCGGCCTGGGTCGGGGCCAATGCCGGCTCCGGCAAGACCCGGGTGCTGACCCAGCGGGTGGCGCGGCTCCTGCTGGACGGGGCCGAGCCGCAGCGAATCCTGTGCCTGACCTACACCAAGGCGGCGGCGGCGGAGATGCAGAACCGCCTCTTCAAGATGCTCGGCGGTTGGGCGATGGCACCGGACGACTGGCTCGGGGCCGAGCTGGCGGCGATCGCCGGCGCGGCGGCACCGATTGCCGACAACGAACGGCTGGCCCGCGCCCGGCGGCTGTTCGCTCGGGCGCTGGAGACCCCCGGCGGGCTGAAGATCCAGACCATCCACGCCTTCTGCGACGCGCTCCTGCGCCGGTTTCCGCTCGAAGCCGGGGTCTCGCCCCGCTTCGAGGTGCTCGAAGAGCGCCAGAGAGCGCTGATGCTGGCGGCAATCCGCGCCGGGATGGCGGCGGCGGAGGAGGCCGGGGCGGACGGCAGCTTTGACCAGGTGGCCGAGCGGCTGAACGAGGGCGGCGTCGAGGATCTGATCGACGCGGTGCTGACCGGGCGGGCGGCGTTCGGCGATGGCGGCATCGACAACCGCCTGGCGGCGCATTTCGGCCCGGCAGCGGCTGAAAGCGCGACCGCGCTGGCAACGGCGG
>Ga0209049_1000165_pt1 | contig 14072 bp, 19 predicted proteins | sample WorMetulBAHAMAS2_FD_187398 | JGI IMG/M metagenome (GOLD analysis project Ga0209049, IMG submission 187398) | Marine gutless worms symbiont microbial communities from Max Planck institute for Marine Microbiology, Germany - Olavius ullae BAHAMAS.2... | ecosystem: Host-associated > Annelida >...
ACCCCGCCATCCGACGAGCGCGCCCCGCCATCGAAGCGGGCATGGATATCGAGGCCCTCGACGGGTGACAAACCGGGCCGCAGCGGGGTATCATCGAACATGGCGGGCTGGATCTCTAGGCTGGTGGTGCAGGAACAGGCTTGGCGACAAATTCACACGCCGCATCCACAGTTTAATCCATCCCCGCCAACCAAGTCAGGCACCCTGATGAATAACCCGGGGTAGACAAATCGGCAAGTTGTCAATTGGGCAGCAGAACAGGCGGACAGATCGGGCGAAGTGCCCGCGACCAGGGGCTCAGGGCAGTGGATCGGAACCAATGGATGGCGGTGTTGGCGAAGGCGCCGGAGGAGCCGGAGGAGCCGGAGGAGCCGGAGGAGCTGCTCGAAGGACTCTGGGCGGCGGCCGGGATCACGGCGTCCTTCGAGTGGCTGCGCTGGCCGGAGACCGGCGCGGTGATGGTGCGCGGCCGCACCAGCGGCACCGGTGCGCCGTTCAATCTCGGCGAGATGACGGTGACGCGCTGTGCGCTCCGGCTCGCCGGCGGCGAGGTGGGGCATGGGTGCGGCTGTTGGCCGACAGACTGATGGTGATGAAGGAGGGCCGGGTGGTCGAGGCCGGGCTGACCGACCAGGGTCTCGAAGACCCGCAGCACGAATACACCCAGCTGCTGGTCAGCTCGGTGTTGCAGGTGTGAGGCCGGACGGGTGCCCGTCCGCCTGCGGCGCGACGCCCACCCGCCCAGCCGCAGAAGGGAGCGCGCGATGATCGAGGTCGAGGGGGTCGCCAAGGCCTTCACCCTATTCAATCAGGGCGGCGCGGTGATCCCGGTTCTTGCCGAGGCGGAACTCACGGTGGGGCCGGGCGAGTGCGTGGCCCTGACCGGCGCCTCGGGATCGGGCAAGTCGACCCTGATGCGGATGATCTACGGCAACTACCTGGCCCAAGGCGGTTCGATCCGGGTCGCCGGGGTCGATGTGGTCCGGGCCGCGCCGCGGGAGATCCTGAGGCTGCGGCGCGAGACCCTCGGCTATGTCAGCCAGTTCCTGCGGGTGGTGCCGCGGGTGCCGACTCTGGAGGTGGTCGCCGAGCCCTGCCTGGCCGTCGGCATGGACCGGGCCGAGGCCGAGGCGCGGGCGCGCTCGCTGCTTACCCGGCTGCGCATACCCGAGGCGCTCTGGGGGCTCAGCCCGCTGACCTTCTCCGGCGGCGAGCAGCAGCGCGTAAACATCGCCCGCGGTTTCACCCACGACTATCCCGCGCTGTTGCTGGACGAACCGACGGCGAGCCTGGATGAGGCCAACCGCGAGACCGTGCTGCAGGTGATCGAGAAGGCCAAGGCGCGTGGTGTGGCGATTGTCGGCATCTTCCACGACCGGGCAGCGCGGGTTCGGGTCGTGGACCGCGAGGTCGATGTCAGCCGCTTCGCGCCATCGCCGACCTGGGGGCCGGTGTGATGCCGGGGTCGAAATCGGGGGCAATACCGGGCCGGGGAACGCTGTTCCTCGTGGTCGGCCCATCGGGGGCCGGCAAGGACACCCTGATCGACGCGGCGCGGGCGTCGCGGCCGGACATGTTCTTCCCGGTTCAAGTGGTGACGCGGTCGGCCGAGGACGGCGGCAAGATCATCGAGGCGATCAGCCCCGAGGCCTTCGCCAGTCGCGAATGCGCCGGTGACTTCGCGCTGAGTTGGCACGCCCACGGGCTGGCCTACGGGGTGCCGGTCGCCGCGGCCGAGGCGCTGGCCGCCGGACGCGACGTGCTGGTCAAAGTTCCACGCAGCGTCGTCGACCGGGCACGGGAGCGATTCCCGCCCTGCCGGGTCTTGGTGGTGACGGCCACGCATGCATTGCTGGAGACGCGACTGGCCGCGCGCGGGGGCGAGATCGCAGCTGAGATCGCCGGGCGGCTGGTCCGCGCCGACTATGCCCGGCCGCAGGGGCCGGACGTGACCGTGATCGACAATGGCGGCGACTTTCGGTAGGCGATCGACGTCTTCCTCGCCGCGCTTCAGCCGGTCAGGGCATAGCGGCGCAACAGGCGGAAACCGAGGTTGTGGCCGGGGTCGCCGAAGAGGCAGATGTGGTCGAGATCGAATCGGAAATCGAGATGCGGGGCGACGAGGGGGCCGACGGCCGCGAGCATCGCTTCGGCCTCGCCGGGCTGCAGCCGGCCGCTGAGGGTGAGATGGAACCGGAAGTCGTTGAACACGTAAGGATAGCCCCAACGGGTCAGGTTCGCCTCCTGTCGCTCCGAGAGCCCGGTGGCGCGGCGGCGTTTCAGCTCCAGCTCCGACGGCGGGGCGCGGAAACGGTCGAGGTTATCCACGCAGATACCTGCAAGTGCGTCGATTTCGGCCGCCGGGCCAGAGGGCGTCAGGGCAACGAAGCCGAGCCGGGCGGTGGGCGCCAGCGCCGGGGCGCGGGCCGGCGGCGTTTGGGTGGCAAGCTGGGCGACCGCCCGCTCCAGCGCCGCGGCATCGCAGCCCTCGGCGAGGCGAAACGGCGGTTTCAGTGTGCCGTGGAAGCCATAGCGCCAGGGCGCGCGGGTCATCTCGGGCAGCGGGCGGGGCAGGCTCACCGCGACGCGCTCGACATCGCGCCCCGCCTCGGCGTCCCAGCCGAGCCAGCGGGCGCCGAAACGGGCGAGGCCGGACCCGGAGGGCGGGGCCCAGAACACGGCGTAGCGGGCATAGCCTTCGATCTCGGTCACGGCGGCCTCCTCCCGGGCTTCCGACAGATGCTAGCCCGGTTCGCCAGCCACTGGTACCGGGTCAGGATGACATTCGGAGACAGTGCGATGGATGCTGATCTGGTGCTCGCCAATGCGCCGCTGGTGCTGCCCGACGAGATGGTGACCGGCTCGGTGATGGTGCGCGGTGGGGTGATCGCGGCGGTCGACACCGGGGCCGGAGTGCCAACGGGGGCGCTCGACTGCGCGGGCGCCATGCTGATTCCGGGGCTGATCGAGCTGCATACCGACAATCTGGAGCGCCACCTCCGGCCGCGCCCGACCGTTGACTGGCCGCATGCCGCCGCGGTTGTGGCGCATGACGGCGAGATGGCGTTCGCCGGGATCACCACGGTGTTCGACGCGTTGCGCGTGGGCTGGTTCCACGACGGTCCGAGCGCCGCCGTGCTGTCTGGCCACACCCGGGCAGTGGTCAGCCAGCTCAGCCGGATCAAGGCGGCCGCCGGTCTCAGGATCGATCACCGGGTGCATCTCAGGGCCGACATCTGCTCGCAGACCGTGCTCCACGACATGGACAAGTTCGGGCCCGAGGACGAGATCGACATCGTCTCGATCATGGGCCACACGCCAAGCCAGCGGCAGTTCCGCAACATCGATCACTACCGGCGCCACAGCATGGGTCGGCGCTACGTGAGCGCGGCGGAGGTGGACAAGTTTATCACCTTTGCGATCGATCTGCGTGCGCGGGTCGGGTCGGCGAACCTGACCGGAATCCTGGAGCACGCCCGGCGGCTCGGCGCGGTGCTGGCGAGCCACGACGACAGCAGCGCCGAGGACGTGGCGGCATCGGCAGCCCAAGGAATGGGCTTCGCCGAGTTTCCGACCACGCTGGAGGCGGCCGAGGCCTGCCAGGCCCACGGCATTCCGGTGATGATGGGGGCGCCGAACGTGCTGCGCGCAACCAGCCATTTCGGCAATGTCGCCGCGATCGATCTGGCCGGGCGCGGGTGGCTCGACATGCTGTCGTCGGATTACGCGCCGGCCGCGCTGTTGATGGGAGCAATGCGGCTGGCGCAGGCGACCTGGCTGGCTCCGTGGCCACGGTGACGCAGACGCCGGCACGGGTGGTGGGCCTCTCCGACCGGGGCGAGATCGCACTCGGCAAGCGGGCCGATCTGTTCAGCTTGCACCAGATCGACAATCTGGCCGTGATCACCGGCGTCTGGTCGGCGGGGCGCAAGGTGGGCTGATCCGGCGCGCCTATCGAACCCGGTAAACCTCGTGGCAGCCTACGCAGGACACGGTCATGTCGCCAACGGCGGAAAGCAGCTTCTGGAAATTCTCGCCGCTGGGGGTCGCGCCAACCGCTCGCGCCGCGTCCGCCAGCGGATAGGCGGTGCTGTGGAAGGTCATGCCGAGGGCGCGAAAGCCCTCGGGCATGAACCGCCCGAGCCCCATACCGCGGCCGTGGCCGGGCATCGGCATGTCGGTGCCGTGCTCCTCGGCCATGGCGCGGATCTCCTTGATCGCCGCGGCGATCTCGGCGTCGCTGGCGCCGCGTTGCTCCATTCGCTCGATGCGGCGGTGGGCGAGCCCCATCCGGCGCTCGGCAATCCGCGCCGCGTCCTCGTAGTCGCCGGCGGCGATCGCAGCGATGACGTCGTTTAGGTTGGTGAAATCCCGACGCATCTCGGCCAGGAACCGGTCGCGGATGTCGGGTGAGAGCTCGACCAGCTCGCGGGTATCCTCGTCGGCCCGGGCAACCGGAGCCGGCAGTGCGACGGCGGCGAGCAAGACTGCGAGTATCGCGACGCCCGCTTGCGGGCGCCCGACTCGGGTGAAACGATCAGCAATCATAGGGTTCAGCCTCTCGGCGTTGCAGACCTGAACGACGATCACCGGTGTTCAGCGCACCGACGACACCTCCGCACCTGCACCATGCGGCAGGGCGGCGCAAGTTGAACGATCGTTACACCCGGGTCCGTTCCTGCCCTCGCCGTGCGGGAGAGAGCAGGAGGCGGTTCGCCCCGTCTGTCGCCCGCGATGGAAATTGGCCTCACCCGGGATCGGCGGTAAGCCCCGCGGCCTCGATCCCGGCGATGGCGGCGGCCTCGTCGTTGTCGGAATTGTCGCCGCTGACGCCGACGGCGCCGATGATCTCGCCCTTGCGGTCGCGCACCAGCACCCCGCCGGGGACCGGGACCAGGCCGTTGTCGAAGATCCGGCCCGCGGCGAGAACGAAATAGGCCTGGGCTTCGGCCCGCTTGCCCAGCACCCGCGAGCCGGTGCCGAGCTGCAGGGCGCCGTTGGCCTTGCCGCGGGCGACGGCGAAGCGCCCGATCGAGGCCCCGTCCTCGCGCTCGAAGGCCTTCAGATGGCCGCCGGCGTCGAGCACGCAGACCGCCAGCGGCTGCATCCCGGCCTCGCGGCCCTTTGCTAGGGCCTTCGCGACGATGGTGCGGGCCTTGCGTAGAGTGATTGCCATGGTCATGCCTCCCTTTTCTTTTCCAGTCGCCGGGCGTGCAGCGCCGGCTCGGTGTAGCCGCTGGGCCATTCGGTGCCCTTGAACACCAAGTCGCAGGCGGCCTTGAACGCCGCGCCGTCATAGCCCGGCGCCATCGGGGTGTAGTTCAGGTCGCCGGCATTCTGGCCGTCGACCACCACCGCCATCCGCTTCAGGGTCTCCATCACCTGGTCCTCGCTGGCGACGCCGTGCAGCAGCCAGTTGGCGATGTGCTGCGACGAGATCCTCAGCGTCGCCCGGTCCTCCATCAGGCCGATATTGTTGATGTCCGGCACCTTCGAGCAGCCGACGCCCTGATCGACCCAACGCACCACGTAGCCGAGGATGCCCTGGGCGTTGTTGTAGAGCTCGGCTTGCACTTCGTCGGCCGACCAGTTGGTGCCGCCGGCGAGCGGGATGGTGAGGATGGCGTCGAGCGCAGCGCGGCCGCGCCCGGCGATCTCGTCCTGCCGCGCCGCCACGTCGACATAGTGATAGTGGGTCGCGTGCAGGGTCGCCGCGGTCGGCGAGGGCACCCAGGCGGTGTTGGCGCCGGCCTTCGGGTGGCCGATCTTCTGCTCCAGCATCGCCTGCATCAGGTCCGGCATCGCCCACATGCCCTTGCCGATCTGGGCCACGCCCTTGAGGCCGCACTCCAGTCCGATATCAACGTTCCAGGCCTCGTAGGCCATGATCCAGGGCTGGGCCTTCATCTCGGTCTTGCGGATCATCGGCCCGGCATGCATCGAGGTGTGGATCTCGTCGCCGGTGCGGTCGAGGAAGCCGGTGTTGATGAAGGCGACCCGCGACTTGGCGGCCCTGATGCATTCCTTGAGGTTGACCGTGGTCCGGCGCTCCTCGTCCATGATGCCGAGCTTGATGGTGTTGCGGCTCATCCCGAGCAGATCCTCAACGGCGCTCATCAGCGCGTCGGTGTGGGCAACCTCCTCGGGTCCGTGCATCTTCGGCTTGACGATGTAGAGCGAGCCGGTGCGGGAGTTCCGGTCGCCACCGGTCTTCTTAAGGTCATGCAGCGCGATCAGCGAGGTGCAGACCGCATCCATGATCTCCTCGGGGATCTCGGCGCCGTCGGCGAGCAGGATCGCCGGGTTGGTCATCAGCGGCCCGACATTGCGCACCAGCATCAGCGAGCGCCCGGGCAGGGCGAAGGGCGTGCCGTCGGGGGCGAAGTAGTTCCGGTCCGGGTTCAGCCGGCGGGTGAAGCTGTGGCTGCCCTTGGCGACCTCCTCGGCGAGATCGCCCTGCATCAGCCCGAGCCAGTTGCGGTACGTCAGCGCCTTGTCCTCAGCATCGACCGTGGCGACTGAGTCCTCGCAGTCCATGATCGTGGTGATGGCCGACTCGATCACCAGATCGGCGACGCCGGCCGGGTCGTCCTTGCCGATCGAGTGGTGGCGATCGATCAGGATATCGACGTGCAGGTTGTTGTTCTTCAGCAGCACCGAATGCGGCGCCGCAGGATCCTTGGCATAGCCGACGAACTGGGCCGGAGTTTTCAGCCCGGCGGTGCCGCCGCCGCTGAGGTGGGCGACCAGACGGCCGTCCTCGACGGCGTAGCGCACCACCTCCACATGCGAGGCCCCGGCCAGCGGCGCGACATCGTTGAGGAAGTCCTTGGCCCAGCCGATCACCTCGGCGCCGCGTTCCGGGTCATAGCCGCCGGGCTCGGGCAGGCTGCCCATGGCGTCGGTGCCGTACAGCGCGTCGTAGAGCGAGCCCCAGCGGGCGTTGGCTGCGTTCAGCGCGTAGCGGGCATTCATTACCGGCACCACCAGCTGCGGCCCGGCGATGGTCGAGAACTCGGCATCCACGTTGGGCGTGTCGACGCGGACGTCGCCGCCTTCAGGGACCAGGTAACCGATCTCGCTGAGGAACGCCTTGTAGGCGGCGTCGTTATGCGGCAGCCCGGCGCGGGCTTTGTGCCAGGCGTCGATCTCGGTCTGCAACGCATCGCGCCGCGCCAGCAGCGCCCGGTTGCGCGGGGCGAAATCGGCGGCGATGCGGCCGAAGCCGTCCCAGAACGCGCCGCTGGCAATCCCGGTGCCGGCCAACGCTTTGGTTTCGATGAACTGATGCAGCTGTGACGCGACCCTAAGGCCGCCCGCCTGAACATATTCGCCCATTCCGTTGACTCCAAGATTGCTTGTTCCGCGCCCCGGATAGGACAGAGGCGATGCCGGCGACAACCGGTAAAAAAACAGTTTCATGTGATAGGAGAACGGTGCCCGGGCGGTTGCCCAACCGGAGCCCGTCCCGATCGGGCAGTCAGGTGTTGCGGTACACCTTCTCCTGCCGCTCGTGCATTTCCTGGGCTTCCAGCGACAGGGTGGCGATCGGGCGGGCACTGAGGCGCTTGAGCAAGATCGGCTCGCCGGTGTCCTCGCAATAGCCGTAGGTGCCCTCCTCGATCCGGCGTAACGCGGCGTCGATCTTGGCGATCAGCTTGCGCTGGCGATCGCGGGTGCGCAGCTCCAGCGCCCGGTCGGTCTCGGCCGAGGCACGGTCGGCGAGGTCGGGGAGGCTCTGGGTTTCCTGCTGCATCTGTGTCAGGGTGCCGCGGCTTTCGTCGAGCAGCGAGTCCTTCCATTCGTTCAGCTTCTGGCGGAAGAACTGCTTTTGCCGCTCGCACATGAACGGCTCGTCCTCGTGGGGTTCGTACTCAGCGCCGATCGCTACTTCGATATTCATATCCGCTGACCCAGCCACGCTCATGTCAGTGCCACGACTCCCCTGTCTAGTGTGCGCTTCTATAGAAAAAAAGCGGCTGCATGTCACGCTCAATTATGCGCTCGATATTGCGCTATATGCCCTGCCGGCTTGAAGATTCTCTTAGCTCCCCGCGGAACACAGGAAAGGCGGCACTGGATGCGCTTCGAAGGAACGGCTGACTATGTGGCGACCGACGACCTGATGGTCGCGGTGAACGCCGCGATTCGCCTCGAGCGGCCGCTGCTGGTCAAGGGCGAGCCGGGAACGGGAAAGACCGAGCTGGCGCGCCAGATCGCCTCGGCGCTGGGGCTGCGGCTGCTCGAGTGGCACATCAAGTCGACCACCCGCGCGCATCAGGGGCTCTATGAGTACGACGCGGTCAGCCGGTTGCGCGACAGCCAGCTCGGCGACCCCCGGGTCGAGGAGGTCCGGAACTACATCAAGCCCGGCAAGCTGCGGGACGCCTTCGGCTCCGAGGAGCGTGTGGTGCTGCTGATCGACGAGATCGACAAGGCCGACATCGAGTTCCCGAACGACCTTTTGCAGGAGCTCGACCGGATGGAGTTCCACGTCTACGAGACCGGAGAGACCATCCGCGCACCGCAGCGGCCGACCGTCATCATCACCTCGAACAACGAGAAGGACCTGCCCGACCCCTTCCTGCGCCGCTGCTTCTTCCACTTCATCGCCTTCCCGGACACCGGCACGATGATGCGGATCATCGACGTGCATTTCCCGGACATCAAGAAGGAGCTGGTGCGCGCGGCCCTGACCCAGTTCTACGAGATCCGCGACACGCCGGGGCTGAAGAAGAAGCCTTCGACCTCGGAGGTGCTCGACTGGCTGAAGCTCTTGATGACCGACGACGTCGACCCGACGACCCTGCGCGCCGACCCGAAGTCGGCCATCCCGCCGTTGCACGGGGCGCTGCTGAAGAACGAGCAGGACGTGCATCTGTTCGAGCGCCTAGCATTCCTGGCGAGACGGTAGCAGGGGGGGTGAGGGCCGTCAAGCAGCGTCCAGCACGTCGAGGCGCCGTGCGATGATGTCGAGAAGCGCCCGGGCGGGGCCGCACGGACTGCGCCGCCCCTGTTCCCAGTTCTGGATCGTGTCGACTGAGACTTCGACCACCGCCGCAAACTTCGCCTGCGACAGCCCCAACCTGCGCCGCAGCATGCCGACGTCCTTGATCTCGACCCGGACCTCGGTCACATCGACGTCCACCTCCTTGCCGAAGAGGTGATCGTGAAGCTGGTCGAGGCCCTCCGCGAGGGCTTCGCCGGGACGGGCCGCGTTGCGTGGCTTGGTCATTTACCGCCTTCTCCTCCGCCTGTGATCGACCAGAGCTGCGACGCTTTCGTCAATCTGTCTAACCACTTATCGACGTTGGCCGGGAACCTGTCCCGGGGCGAGTCATGGGGCCGGATAGCCAGCAAATAGATCGTCCGGAAGTCTGCCGCCACCGCATAGGTCACGCTTTCCGAACGATGCCGGTACTCGTGCAACCCCGGGTTCTCGGGCACCGTATCACCGAGGAAGGGATCGTTGGCGAGGTTTCGCCTGATCCATGCAACGTCACTCCCCCTCACGACATTGCGGGCCACATCGGCCGTGAACCGAGGCAGGGCGGCGACCTTGATGACAAAGAGTTGTCACGGGTCTGCGCCGGTTGCAGCCTGCATATACGCCCATTGGCGTAGTTCCTGCAAGGACCATGAGGTTTTCAGCCGGTCCGGTTCCTCGGGAGCTCCAGACGATTGCACAAACGTTAACCAACGATTAAGCGCATCTGGCCGCAGCACCGCAACGCAGAGGGGACTTGAACGGTTGACCGGCTTCTTCGACGCGCTCACCACGGCGATCCTGCCGGTGTTCTTTGTCCCGGTGGTGGCCTATATGCTGGGCTGGCGCGGGGTGTTCGACCGGGCTTCGGTGGAGGGGATCAACCGCTTTGCCTTCACCCTGGCGATCCCCTCTGTCACCTTCTACCTGATCGTCACCGCGGACGTGTCAGCCTTCGCTTGGGGGCCGATGCTGACGTATTTCGCCTGCGAGCTGGGGTTCTACGCCAGCACCGCCTTGCTGGCGCGCTTCGCCTTCGGGGTCGGCCCGCGCGAGTCGCTCTTGCTGGGGGTTACCGCCCCCTTCTCGAACACGGTGATCTTCGTCCTGCCGATCGCGCGCACCCTCTATGGCGACGCGGCGTCGCCGCCGGTGGTGGCGATCATCACCATCGACTCGGCCATTGTCTTCGCCGGCACGGTGATCGTGATGGACATCCTAGATCACCGCGAGGGTGGGGTGCTCAAGGTGCTGACCATGCTGGCGCGCAACCCGCTGGTGGTGGCGCTCATGATGGGCGCGACGGTGGCCGGGTTCCGCATCCCGCTGCACGAGGGCATCGTCACCTATACCCGCTTCGTCGGTGGCGCCGCACCGCCGGCGTCGCTGTTCGCGCTCAGGGTGATCATGAGCTCGGTGCCGTTCAGCCGCTTCGGCGGCGCCTCGCTGCTTGCTGCAGCGGCCAAGGTGGTGGCGATGCCGCTGATCGTCTATTCGGTGATCGCCTGGCGCGGCGAGGCGGGCGCCTGGGCCGACATGATGCCGCTGATCGCCGCTGGACCCTGCGGCGCCATGGCCTTCGTCATCGCCCTACGCTACGGGGTGGCGACCGACCGCATCGCCGCCGCAATCATCATGTCGACGGTCGCCTCGACCGTCATCCTCGCCGTGTTGGCCTGAACCGGAGGAGCCGCCATGACCACCATCATCCGCCCCCTCGACGCCGCGGACGAGGCCGACTGGCGCCGGCTGTGGACCGGCTATCTGGAGTTCTATGAGACCGCCGTGTCCGAGGAGGTCTATCGGACCACCTTCGCCCGGCTGCTGAACTATGACCCGCAAGAATACCACGGTCTCGTCGCCGAGCAGGACGGCAGACTGGTCGGCCTCACCCACTACCTGTTTCACCGCCACTGCTGGCGGGTCGAGAACGTGATCTACCTGCAGGATCTCTATGTCGATCCGGATGCCCGCGGCAGCGGCGCCGGGCGGGCGCTGATCGAGGCGGTCTATGCCGCAGGCGACGCCGCCGACTGCCCGGCGGTCTACTGGCTGACGCGGGACTTCAACGCCACCGCCCGGCAGCTCTACGACCGGCTTGCGCAGGTGACGCCGTTCATCAAGTATCAGCGGTGATGAAGCGTTTCCGCCCTCTGCTGATCGCGCTCGTGGCGCTTGCTGCGGCCTGCATGCCAACGGCCGAGACGCCGCTGCGGACCGTTCCGGTGGCGCCGGCGGGGCCGCTGCCGCCGTTCCCGAAGCTCGGCACCGCCTTGCCGGCCGGGCACACCGCCTATGACAACGCGGGCTTGGCGCGGTTGTTCACGCTGATGACCCACGAGCTGGAGGGGCAGACCCGGCGGGCCCAGCTGGTCCGCTACGAGGCGCCGATCTCGGTCGGCATGGAGGGGGCAGGCGCGGAGCGGTTCGGTGCCTTCCTCGACCGCGATCTCCACCAGCTCCGGCAGAACGCGGATATCGCCATCAACCACGCCGCGGCACCCAACAACCTGCATGTGCGTTTCGTCGACGGCGCGCGCTTAGCCCGGACTGTGCCCGGGGCAGTACGCGTGATCGCCGGGGGCGACCTCGACTGGGCGCGCTTCGCCGCCGATCCGCTCAAGGCCGGGGTCTGGGCGGTGGCGCTGGCCGAGCGCATCGACCAGATGACCATCTTCATCCCCGACGATGCCCGCCCGCATCAGGTGCGCAACTGCCTGCTGGAGGAGGTGCCCCAGGCGCTGGGGTTGTCGAACGACCTCTACGGGCTGGGGATGTCAAGCTTCAACGAGGATGCGGCACATCTCTGGCCGACCAAGCTCGACTACCTGATGCTGCGCCTGCTTTACGCGCCTCGGATGACGACCGGGCTGAACCGCCGCGAGAACAAGCGCCGGGCACTGGCGATCCTGGAGCGGATCAACCCCGCCGGGCGCCACGCGCCGCCGCTGCCGCGGTTGAACCAGCGCGCGCTCGGCGAGTGGTCTGTGCTGATGGAGCGGGTCTTCACCCGCGGCACGTCGGCGAGGGAACGGCGCGAGAACGTCGAGCGGGTCCTGGTGCTGGTCGAGGCGCATGCGCCGGGGTCGTCGCAGCACTGCCACACCCTGATCACCGCCGGGCGGGTGCTGTCGCGGTCGGAGCCGTCGGCGGCGCTCGGTCTGTTCGACCGGGCGCAGCAGGTCTGCGAAGCGGCGCATGGCCGCTCCGACATCCGCCAGGCCCGGATTGTGCTCGAAGGCGCTTGTGCCTTGCAGCGGCTGGGCCGATATGGCGAGGTCGTGAGGGTCGCCAAATCGATCTGGCCGGTGTTGGCCGCCCACGGCCAGGACGAGCGCCTGGCAGCGCTCTACACGATCGAGAGCGAGGCGCTGGCGGCGACCGAGCCGGAAAGCCCGCGGGCGCGGGCGGCGGCGCGGCTGGCGGCGGAATGGAACGCCTGTGCGGTGGGCGAGGGCCGCCGCGCCGCGGCTTGCCAACGCCGTGGCGACAGAGTCTGAGGAGGACGGAAATGCCGGCGTTTCTTTTTGGCTTTGTGCTCGGTGGCGTCTTGGGCTGGCTGCGCGCCGCGCGCCGCGATGGTACCGTGCCCGACCGCATCCAGTACGCGCTCGCCCATGGTATTCCCGCTGGACTGCTGACCCTGGCGGCGGCGATTGTCAGCGCCCGCATGGGCTGGCTGGGCTAGGGGGCGCCATGTTCCTGAAGCTGTTCTTCGCCCTCAAGTCGGCCAAGGTGCCGGTCTCGTTGCGCGAGCACCTGACCCTGATCGAGGCAATGGACGCCGGGCTGGTGATCTATGACGTCGACGAGTTCTACTACCTCGCCCGCTCGGCCCTGGTGAAGGACGAGCGCCATATCGACCGCTTCGACCGCGCCTTTGCCGAGGTGTTCAAGGGGCTGGAGCCGGTCGAGGGCGAGGACGGGATCGAGACCGTCGACCTGCCCGAGGAATGGCTGCGCAAGCTGGCCGAGAAGCACCTGACCGAGGAGGAGAAGGCGCTGGTCGAGGACAAGCTGATGGAGACGCTGAAGCAGCGGCTCGAGGAGCAGAAGGGCCGCCACCAGGGTGGCTCGAAATGGATCGGCACCGCCGGCAACTCGCCCTTCGGCGCCTATGGCTACAATCCCGAGGGGGTGCAGATCGGCCAACACGAGAGCCGTCACCGCCGCGCGGTGAAGGTCTGGGACAAGCGCCAGTTCAAGAACCTCGACGACATCGGTCGAGCTCGGCACCCGCAACATCAAGGTGGCGCTGAAGCGCCTGCGTCGCTGGGTGCGCGAGGGAGCGCATGAGGAGCTCGACCTCGACACCACCATCCGCAAGACCGCCGAGCACGGCTATCTCGACATCCAGACCCGGCCCGAGCGGCACAATGCGGTCAAGGTGCTGATGCTGTTCGATGTCGGCGGCTCGATGGACGACCATATCCGGGTGGTCGAGGAGCTGTTCTCGGCCGTCCGCACCGAGTTCAAGCACCTCGAATACTACTACTTCCACAACTGCCTCTACGTGGGCGTGTGGCGCGACAACGCCCGGCGCTGGCGCGAGCAGACCCCGACCTGGGACGTGCTCCACACCTACGGGCCCGACTACAAGCTGGTCTTCGTCGGCGACGCCTCGATGAGCCCCTACGAGATCGTCTACCCGGGAGGCGCCAACGAGCACTGGAACGCCGAGGCCGGGGTGGTGTGGCTCAAGCGGGCGCTGGACAAGTGGCCGAACGCGGTTTGGATCAACCCGGTGCCCGAGCCGCACTGGCGCTACACACATTCGATCGGCATGATCCACGAGATCATGGGCGGGAGTATGTTCCCGATGACCTGGCCGGGCTCGATGCGGCGACGAAGGAATGAGCCGGTAGGGCAGTTCGCCATCTCCGGGCGGCAGCTCACGGCCTGAAAGCGGATATCCTTGCTGCCAATTCGCGACATTCTCTGGTGCAAGCATTCATACCAGCGAGCGGGGTCAATGACCCATGATCCCGTTCCCGCAATCCGGTTGACCGGATGCGCCATGGCTGATCGATGGGCTTGTTCCAGCTCTCGCAGCAGTGGGCGACGATGTCGTCGTAGATCAGGAACA